>Ga0075434_100001887_pt1 | contig 18145 bp, 9 predicted proteins | sample RhiMethybrSRZTD3_FD_75298 | JGI IMG/M metagenome (GOLD analysis project Ga0075434, IMG submission 75298) | Populus rhizosphere microbial communities from Tennessee, USA - Rhizosphere MetaG P. TD hybrid SRZTD3 | ecosystem: Host-associated > Plants > Roots > Rhizosphere > Soil | place: USA... | reverse complement strand
GAGCTGCTGCTATTACCGCCTGGTTGTCATCCCGAGCCGTCAGGCGAGGGATCCTCAGGGTCCCGATAGATAGGGCTCACTGTCGGGACGATGAGGGTCCCTCGCTTCGCTCGGGATGACACGGTTTCTTCGCGTCGCCCGTCGCCCGTCGCCCGTCGCCCGTCGCCCGTCGCCCGTCGCCCGTCGCCCGTCGCCCGTCGCCCGCCGCCCGTCGCGTCGCCAGCCGCCAGCCGCCAGCCGCCAGCCGCCCGTCGCCACCCGCCTAGTTCCCGACGCGAAGCGCCTTGCCCGCCGCCGCGTTCGTTCGCTCTCCATCGCGCAGCGCGATTTGACCGTTCACCACCACCGCGCGAATCCCCTCCGGATACTGAAAGGGTTCCTCGTATGTCGCCTTGTCGATCACGGTAGCCGGGTCGAACACGACCAGGTCTGCCGCGAGCTTCGGCGCGATGCGGCCGCGGTCCACGAGCTTGAGCCGCGCGGCGGGCATCGCGGTCATCTTCTTCACCGCCTGCTCGAGCGTGAGCGCCTTCCGCTCTCGCACATAGCGGCCGAGCACACGGGGAAAGGTGCCGAGCCCGCGCGGGTGCGGGCTGCCGCGCCGCGAAGGGCCGTCGATCGCGAACGCCCCGCCATCGCTGCACACCATGCCTAACGGGTGCGCCAGGATCCGATCGAGATTGTCCTCGCTCATCGCAAAGCCGACCATGCCCGTACTCCCATTGCTCGAGCGAAGCAGCGACAGCGTCGCGTCGTACGGATCCATGCCCTTCGTCCTTGCGTAAGCGCCGAGCCGCTTGCCTGCAGCGGTCGAATCCGCGCCGCGGCCGGCGCTGGAGATGAGCACGTTGTCCCACCCACCGATGAGCTCAACCTTCGCCAGCGCCTCACGTCTGATGCGATCGGCGGTGGACGAATCGTCGAGCCGGTGGAGGAACGCCGCCGTGCCGCCGTCCCGGCTCCAGACAGGAAACAGATTTGTCAGCCCGGTCTGGTACGCAATGTACGGGTAGCGGTCGAACGTGATGTCCATGCCGCCCCGACGCGCAGTGTCAATGCGTCGGAAGACGTCGTCGAGCTTGCCCCAATTCCGCGGGCCCTGCGTCTTGAGGTGCGAGATCTGGAGGGGGCACTTCGCCTGCCGCGCGACGTCGATCGATTCGTCGATCGCGTCGAGCAGGCGGTCGTCCTCGTTGCGCATGTGCGTCGCATACGGCAGCCTCGCCGCCGCGAGCGGCGTGCATAACGCGGCGAGCTCGGCTCGCGACGCGAATGCCCCCGGCGTATACTCGAGTCCCGATGACGCGCCGCACGCCCCGCTCGCGATCGCGTCACGAACCATCTGCGTCATGCGCTGCAGCTCTTCAGGCGTCGCCGGCCGGTCGTCGTTGCCGACAACAATCCCGCGGATGGTGCCGAGTCCGATCATCGAGGCGACGTTCACCGAGCTCGGTAGCTTCTCGATCGCACTCGCCAGCGCGGCATACGACGGGTAACCCGCCTCGTCGTCCTCCGATCGTCGCGACGGGAACCGCGAGCTGCCGTCCTGGCCAACAACGATCGTCGTTACGCCCTGGCGGATGACCGATTCGGAACGCGGGTCGGAAAAGAGCGAGCCATCGCCGTGGGAGTGGATGTCGATGAACCCTGGCGCCACGGCGACGCCGCGCGCATCGAGCTCGACCGCGCCCTTGTCGGTCACGCGCCGGGCGACCGCCGCGATGCGATTGCCCTGAACTGCCACGTCCATCTGGACGGGGGCCGCTCCCGTCCCATCGATTATGTTGCCGCCGCGTATCACGAGGTCGTAAGCGGCGCGGCGCGGCAGGATGATCGACGGCGCGCCAACCATGGCGGCGACCGCCCCTGCGCTGCTGGTCAGAAAATCGCGACGGGTAGTCAGATCTCGCTCCGGCAAGACGGGAATCGGGTTGGTGTCAGGTCGCAACGAATCGAGGACGGGTTGCGCAGACGGCCGTTGTGCCCGGATGTTGCATGAGCGCGACCGCCGCCGCCAGCGGCTATCGCGTCTCGATGATGCACCCCTGCAAGGAGGCGACGGTGTTCGCTTTCTCCCACGCCCGGCGCGTGTCGCTCGCGTTCGGTATGGCGGTCAATCTCGCTGCGTGCACGGATGATCCGGTCGCGCCATCCTCCGCCCCGACACCAGGCGCGCAAATCCCACTCGCAGCCGCCGCGGCTCCGCCGGGAGCCTCCGTGATGAGCACGGTCATCGTGCCGGCGACCATGCGCTCGTCTCCCTTCAACACGACCCGCACGCTGCTCATCCCACCGGGGTTCACGATCTCCGTGTATGCGCGCATCAGTGGCGCGCGATTCACGGCGGTGACGCCGGACGGAAACCTGCTCGTGTCCCGGCCAGGTTCGGGGAGCGTCGTGCTCGTTAGGCCCAACGGCTCCGGCGACCCGCTCGTGAGCGACTTCGTGACGGGCCTCAAGCGGCCGCACGACATCGTGTTCCACACGATCGGTACGACGACGTACGTCTACATCAGCGAGACGAACCAGATCGACCGGTATGTCTACACGGCCGGCGCGCTCACACCGAGCGGGCGCCAGGTGGTGGTCTCCGGGCTGCCTGACGCGAGCTCGCCCGAGCTCAATGGCACGTACGGGCACGAGCTCAAGAACATTGCGCTCGACGGGAACGACAAGCTCTACGTCTCGATCGCGTCGACGTGCAACGTCTGCGAGTCGGACACCCAGAGCAACCCGGTTCGCGCCGCGGTTTACGTCTACAACGCGGATGGATCGAGCGGCCGACTGTTCGCGCGCGGGCTTCGAAACGCCGAGGGGCTCGCGATGATCCCCGGGACGAACACGCTCTGGGTCGTCGTCAACAACCGCGACGACATCGCTTATCCGTTCAACGACGGCAGCGGCAACTACGGTCGTGTGTTCTCGGGATATGTCGATAATCACCCGCCTGACGAGTTCACGCGCGTCCGCGACGGCGGCAACTATGGCTGGCCGTTCTGCAACCCGAATCCCGATACGCCGAGTGGGCCCGTGGACATGCCGTTCGACCGGGACTATCAGATGAACCAGAACGGCGCCGTGGACTGCGCGGCGATGGACCGGATCAACCGCGGCATCCAGGCGCACTCCGCGCCGCTCGGCCTGACGTTCTTTCAGAACACGAACGCTCCGGATGCGTATCGCGCCGGCGCGGCGGTCGGGCTTCATGGATCATGGAACCGGTCGCAGAAGACGGGATACAAAGTCGCCTACTTCCCGTGGGACGCGCTCACGCAGCTTCCCGGCGACCAGGTGGATCTCGCGTCGGGTTGGGCCGACGCGTTCTCCAACTGGGGGCGGCCGGTGGACGTCGCAGTGGATCCCTCCGGCGCGATCCTCATCTCGGACGATCAGGCGGGCGCAATCTACAAGCTCACCTATGGTTCGCCGCCGCCGCCGTCCGGCCAGTCGGTTGCGAGCTTCACCCTCATCGACGCCGACAACGACGTGCCCATCGCTGGCTACGATCCAATACCGGACGCGGCCACGCTCAACCTGGCGACGTTGCCCACGCGCAACCTCAACATCCGCGCGAACACGAATCCCGCTGCCGTAGGAAGTGTGAGGTTCGGGCTCGACGCGAATGCCAGCTACGGGACGGACAACGCTGCCCCGTATGCCCTCGCGGGCGATGCGAACGGCACGGACTACCTGGCTTGGACGCCGTCAGTGGGCAGCCACACCGTCACCGCGACACCATACTCCGCCGCGGACGCGGGAGGCACGGCGGGAACGGCTCGAACGCTCTCGTTCACGGTGACCGACAAGCGAAAGGGCAAGCCACGGCGTTAGGCCGGCCAGTCAGGGCAATGTCTGGGCGGTGACGGTCTCGCTCTTGTGCGAGACCGTTTGGGTGCCCAGCATCGGTGGACTGTCGCCAAGGGAGAGGTCGCCATGCAGAGACGCACCGTCGTTTACCTCACCACGGCCGCCGTCGCGGCCGGTGTCGCCTTCGCCTTCGTTGCGTGCTCCGAACCGTCCGCACCGCCGGCCAACGACACGCTCGGAGCCTCGCTCGCCAAGGGCGGGTCTGCGAACAGGGTGAAGTCGATCTCGGTGTCGCCTTCGAGCGCGACAGTCGACGTGGGATCGATGGTGCAGCTCACGGCGACCGCGAATCCGCCCGGCTCCGCGACCACGTTCAGCTGGAGCTCGTCGAACAACGCCGTCGCGACGGTTTCCACGTCAGGACTCGTCACCAGCATCGCCGCGGGGACCGCGACGATCAGCGCGTCAGCCGGTGGCAAGACTGGAAGGGCGACGATCACCGTTCCCGCGCCGCCGCCCCCGCCGCCACCTTCTGGCTCTGAGGTGCTGATCGGCGCCGGCGACATTGCGGTCTGCGGTTCGACCGGCGATGACGCGACATCGAACATCCTCGTCTCCACGAGCGGCACCGTGTTCACGCTCGGCGATAACGCGTACCCTAACGGGTCGGCGACCGACTACGCGAATTGCTACGATGGGTCGTGGGGGCGTGTGAAAGGGCGAACGATGCCAACGCCAGGCAACCACGAGTATCAGACCGCAGGGGCTGCCGGGTATTTCGGGTACTTCGGCAGCGCGGCGGGCGATCCCAGCAAGGGGTATTACAGCTACGACCTCGGCGCGTGGCACATCGTCGTTCTGAACAGCAACTCCGCCTGCACGACGATCAGCTGCTCGGCCGCATCCGCACAGGTGCAGTGGCTCAAGGCGGACCTCGCCGCGAACTCGAAGTCATGCACGCTCGCGTATTGGCACCATCCGCGATTCAACTCGGGGGCAGAGCACGGCAACCTGACGGCCGTCGGTCCGTTCTGGGACGCGCTTTACGCAGCCGGTGCAGAGATCGTCCTGAACGGGCACGAGCATCTGTACGAGCGATTCGCGCCGCAGACGCCTAACGCCGTCGCCGATCCCAACGGCATCCGTCAGTTCACCGTCGGCACCGGTGGCGCGGCGCTGTATTCGTTCAGCGCCACCATTCAGCCGAACAGCGAGCGCCGCAACAATACGTCGATGGGCGTTCTGAAGCTCACGCTCAAGTCTGGCGGATACGATTGGCAGTTCATTCCAGCCACTGGCTCGTTCACGGATTCGGGATCGGGAACCTGTCACTGACGGCATCGCGCGGCAACCATTCTCGCCACGAGCCAGAACGGCAACACCTAACGCGGACTTCGAACGTCGATTCCGCGAATGGTCGCGGATTTGCTCGGCGGGCATTGAAGCCTCCGACGACCGCGCACGAGCATCCGAACCACCCTTCGTCGTAGATGCCGGACCCGAGAGGGCCGATGACTCAGATACTCCGAATCGCTCCTCAGCCCAGAGCCACCGCTCGCCACGAGCCGGGTTATGAATGAGAAGACCTCGAGACGCATTGGGTTCCCGAGTTGTTGAACAAAAATACGCGAGACCAGAAGCTGCCGTCGGAGTCGTCACTGCTCTCGGAGCGAATCCGCGAACATCAGCGTAATTGACGTGAAATCCGCGTTAGGTGTTGTCGTTCCACCACTATCGCGCTAACCACCTATTCGCGCATCGCCAGCAACGGGTCCACCCTTGCCGCTCTCCTTGCGGGCACGAACGACGCGACAGCTGCAATCGCGGTGAGCAGTACGGCCACACCGAGGAACGTGAGTGGATCGGTCGCGCTCACGCGGAACAGCAGCTTGCTCAAGAGTCGCGTGAGCCAGTAGGCTCCCGCGCCGCCAATGAGCACGCCGGCGATCGCGAGTCCCACACCCTGTTGCAACACGAGCCCGGACACCTGGCGACCCGATGCGCCCAGCGCGATTCGGATGCCCAACTCACGAGTCCGCAGGCTCACCGCGTACGAGATCACGCCGTAGATGCCGACTGCGGCAAGAATGAGCGCGATCGACGCGAAGACGCCGAGGATCGTCGTATAGAAGCGTGGCCGCGACACCGACGCCGCCACGAGCTCCTTCACCTGGCGCAGCTCGCTCAGCGGCAGGTCGCGATCGAGCTCACGAACCTGTGCACGAATCGCTGCCATGACGGTGGACGGATCCGCCGTCGATCTCACCACCACCGAGAAGCTCGAGAACGTGGGCTGCATGAACGACGCGTACGTCTCGGGGAAGACCTCCTGACTCAGCCCGCGTCGCTTCACATCCCCGACAACGCCAACGATCTCGCCGCCGAGCGTCATGTTCCCGCCCGTGGAAGCGGTGTCCTGTTCCCAACCGAGCTCGATGTGCTTGCCGATCGGGTTCTCGTTAGGGAAGTAGCGCTTGACGAACTCGTGGTTCACGATCGCCACGACTGGAGCGCCGCTGCCGTCTCGATCGGTGAAGTCACGGCCGCTGACCAGCGAAATGCCCATGGTCGAGAAATACCCCGGTGTCACCATCGCCACGTCCGTCGCCTTCCGTTCGGCGGGCCGCTCCGCTGGCGTTCCCACGATGTGCGCGGTCGTCCGCATCATGATGTTGCTGAGGGGCATGCCCGTGACGATCGCGGCACCCTGGACCCCCGGCACACGCTTCATCCGCTCCATGAGATTGGAGGCGAGGACGCGCCGTTCGGCGTACTGACCGTACTTCGTAGCCGGCGCTGCAATGGCGAACGTGACAACGCGCTCGGCGCGGAACCCGGGATCGACGGCGAGCAGCTTGCCGAAGCTGCGGATCAAGAGACCGGCCCCAACGAGGAGCACGACGGCCAGGGCCATCTCCGTCATGACGAGCATGTTGCGCGCGCGGCGGCTCGCGACCCCGCCGCTCGACCCGCGCATGCCGTCCTTGAGCATTCCGCTCACGTTCGCGCGCGCGGCGTGAAGGGCCGGGAACAACCCGAACACCACCCCCGTGAGCGCTGTTACGCCGGCGGTGAAGAGCAGGACGGACGCGTTGACGGTGACCTCGTTGATGCGTGGCAGCCCCTGAGGCGCCATGGCCAACAACAGGTCGACGCCCCATAAGGCAAGCAGGGTCCCGAGCACGCCACCGACCACCGCGAGCAGCACGCTCTCGATCACGAGCTGGCGAACGATCCGCCACGAGCCCGCGCCCAGTGCCGTGCGCACCGCCATCTCCGATTCGCGCGACGCCGCGCGAACGAGCAGCAGGTTCGCCACGTTCGCGCACGCGATGAGCAGCACGAACGCGACCGCGCCGAGCATGACGTACAGCGCCGGGCGGACATCGCCGACCATGTACTCCTGCATCGGGATGACGGCGCCCGTCATGTTCGTGTTCGACTCCGGGTACTGCTGCTCGAGCCGCCGCGTGATGGTGACCAGCTCGGACGTTGCCTGCGCCACCGTCACGTTAGGTGCGAGCCGGCCGATGATGCCCATCCAGTGCGCCCCGCGGCCCTCCGGGTTCAGATCGTCCTTGCCGAACACAAGCGGGATCCACACGTCCGGACGATCCGGAAAGCTGAACTGCGGCGGCGCGACGCCGATCACCGTATAGGTGTTGCCGTCGAGCGCGATGGTCTTGCCGACGACACGTCGGTCGGCCCCGAAGCGCCGATTCCACAGTCCGTCGCTCAGCACTACGGTTCGGCCGGCGGACTGGCTGTCCTCGTTCGGCGCAAAGCCGCGCCCCAGGGCCGGCGTGACACCGAGAAGGCTCCAGAACGTCGCGCCTACCCGTGCGGCTTGAACCCGCTCCGGCTCCGAGCCGCCTGTGAGGTTCATTGCTGCCTGCGGATCGATGGGGGCCACCGACGAGTACGACTTCGATTGCGTCCGGATGTCGAGGAAGTCCGGGACTGACGAAACCATGCGATTGCCGTCGCGGATGTTGGTCACGCGGACGACGCGCTCGGGGTCGCGGAAGGGAAGTGGCTTGAGCAGTACGGCGTCGATGACGCTGAAGATCGCCGTGGTCGCCCCGATCGCGAGGGCGAGCGTGAGCGCGGCGATGGCTGTGAAAGCGGGCGTGCGCGAAAGCTTCCGCACGGCGTAGCGAATATCTTGAATCACGGTGGCGTGACCTGGATGAGGCCGGAGAAAAGAACGAGCGCCTTCAAACTGAGTCCTCGGCCTGAATGAAAGCTTCGTGCCGCGGGCAAGTGTGGCGATGTCTTTGCGTCACAATCGTTTGGGGCGTCGCGCGTAACGGGGTCCGACGCAGCGCTGTGCGGTCGTGGGACGAATTGTCCCGAAGCCGAACGGTCGAATGGCTCGACCGTTCGCTTGGGCTAGGCGATTGACGATGGCGACACAACGAGCGGGCAAGCGAGGCAGGCGAGAGAGCAGGGGCGCGAATGCCGCCCTCCGCGACTTCCACCCCATCGTTCGCGAGTGGTTCACCGAAACGTTAGGCACGCCGAGCTCGCCGCAGCAGGGCGGGTGGCCGGCGATCGCCAGCGGGGAGAACGCGCTCATCCTGGCGCCAACGGGTACCGGGAAGACGCTCGCCGCGTTCCTGTGGGAGCTCAACGCACTTATCACCGACGGCCTTGGGGCTCCGCTCGCGAACGCGATTCACCTGCTCTACATCTCGCCGCTCAAGGCGCTCAACAACGACATCCAGCGGAACCTCGAGCGGCCGCTCGCCGAGCTCCGGGAGCGCTTCGTCGCGAGTGGCGAGGAATTTCCCGCGATCCGCGTCGCTGTGCGCACGGGCGATACGCCTGCGTCGGCGCGCGCGCGGATGATGCGCACGACTCCCCACATCCTCATCACGACCCCCGAGTCGCTCCACATTCTGCTCACGAGCTTGCGTGGCCGCGGCATGTTCAGCGCGCTGCGGGCCGTGATTGTCGACGAGATCCACGCCGTCGCCGGCACCAAGCGTGGCGCGCACCTCGCGCTCACGCTGGAGCGTCTCGAGCATCTCGTCGGCCGTCCGCTGCAGCGCATCGGGCTCTCCGCCACGCAGCGGCCGCTCGAGGAGATCTCGCGATTCCTGGTCGGTGCGCGGGAGTGCCGCATCGTCGATTGCGGACTCGTCAAGCAGACTGAGACCGCGATTGTCTCGCCGGTCCCCGATCTGAGCGATGTCTCGGGCTCGGTCTGGACGTCGGTCGCGCCGCTCGTGCTCGAGCGCATTCGATCGGCACGGACGACGCTCGTCTTCGTGAACAATCGGGGACAGGCCGAGCGCATGGCGGCGCGCATCAACACACTGGCGGGGGAGCAGGTCGCGCTTCCGTACCACGGTTCGCTTTCCCGCGAGCGGCGGCTGCTCCTCGAGCAGCGACTCAAGGCCGGCGACCTTCGCGCGCTCGTGAGCACGAGCTCCCTCGAGCTGGGAATCGACATCGGGTCCGTGGATCTTGTGATCCAACTCCAGAGCCCGAAGCGAGTGGCGAACGGGCTGCAGCGGGTCGGCCGCGCCGGTCACACGTTAGGCGCCGTCAGCCGCGGTGTGTTCGTTCCAACGTTTCTGGACGACGCGATGGAGCTCACCGCCATCGTCCAGGCCATGCGCGACGGCGACGTCGAGCCGACGCGGGTCGTGCACAACGCGCTCGACGTGCTCGCGCAGGTCATCGTGGCGGCAGTGTCCGTGGATGAGTGGACATCGGCCGACCTGTTCGACGTCGTGAGGAAGGCGTACCCCTATCAAACGCTCAGCCGTCCCGCGTTCGATGAAGTGCTCGCGATGTTGTCCGGCAAGTATCCGTCGGACCTCGCGGCCGAGCTCGCCCAACGCGTGACGTGGGACCGCACGACGGATCGCCTAACGGGCTCGCGCGCCAGCCGCATGACGGCCGTCATTTCGGGCGGAACCATCCCCGATCGCGGCCTCTACACCGTCAACCTGCCCGATCGCACGCGACTGGGAGAGCTCGACGAGGAGTTCGTGCACGAGTCACGCGTGGGCGACGTCTTTCAGCTCGGCTCGAGCACCTGGCGAATCTCGGCGATCGAGCACGACCGCGTGATCGTGACGCCCGCACCTGGCGCGCCCGCACGGATGCCGTTCTGGCACGGCGAGTACATGGCGCGCTCGTTCCATCTGACCCATCGCGTGGGCGAGCTGCGACGAACGGTTGCATCGGTTGACCCGGAAGACGAGGCGGCGCTCGACGTGATTGCCGCTCGCTACTCCTCGGACCGCGCCACGATTGACTCGCTCGTGCACTACGTGCGGGAGCAGCGGGCCGTATGTGGCTCGGTGCCCGACGATCGCGAGCTCGTGCTCGAGCATTTCCGCGATGAGGTCGGAGCCGTTAGGGTGGTTCTCCACGCGCCGTTCGGCGGCCGCGTGAATGCGCCGTGGGGAATGGCGCTCGCGCAGCGCGTGCGCGCTGCGCTGTCGGGAATCGGGAATGGGGAATCGGGAATGGACCGACCTCGGGAGCCTTCGATTCCCGATTCCCGATTCCCGATTCCCGATGCTGATGTGCAAATCCAAACCACCGATGATGGCATCATGCTTCGCCTCCCGAACCTCGGCGGTCGCATTCCGATCGACGCCATCCTCGGGCTCGAACCGGCAGAAGCGGAGCGCCGCATCATCGACGAAGTCGGGAGCACATCACTGTTCGGTGCGCGATTCCGCATGAACGCCGCGCGCGCCCTATTGCTGCCGCGCGGGAATCCGCAGCGTCGCATGCCGCTGTGGCTCCAGCGACTCAAGTCGCTCGATCTGCTCCAGACCGTCCAGAGCTACCCGTCGTTCCCGATCCTCGTCGAGACCTATCGCGACGTGTTGCAGGACGCGTTCGACATGTCCGCGCTCGCGACCGTGCTGACCGACCTGCAGAGCGGCGCGATCCGCGTCCGCGTCGTAGAGCTGGACCGGCCCTCACCGTTCGCCGCGTCCCTGCAGTTCGGCTTCGTGATGGATTGGCTCTACGTCGACGACACGCCCCGCGCCGAGCAGCGCGCCGCGTACCTCTCGCTGGATCGGGCGCTGCTCGACGAGGTCATGGGAAGCGAAGGTGCCGATCCCGAAACGACCGACGCGATCGCCGAGGTCCTCGAGATTCGGCGCGGCACGACGCCCAACCGCCGGGCGCGCAACGCGGACGAGCTTGCGGTGCTCATTGACCGTGCAGGTGACGTCACCCTCGAGGAGGCTCGGGACCGCGTGGCGGAGCCCGCACGGTGGACGCGAGGCGACCCGCTCGCCCAACTGCTGACGGAGGAACGCGTCATCCAGCTCGAGGTGCCAACAGCCGGCGGGCGGTCGCCGCGTCTCATCCTGACGGAGACGTTCGCTCGTTATGCGGCCGCGTTCGGCGCCGATGCGGGTAGCCTCGTTCGCGCGGGCCCGGAGCTCACCCCACGGTCGGTGAGCGACGTCGTACCCGCGTCGCTTCGCGAGCCATCGTTGAGTCGCGGAGCCGCGCGGCGCGAGATTCTCGCCCGATGGCTCACGATTTCGGGGCCGGTTTCGATCGACGAGATCGGCGCCCGCTACGACCTGAGCGAAGCGTGGGTCGCGACACGGCTGGAGGAGTGGCAGCGAGACGGAAAGCTCGTGCGCGGCTTCTACGGGCAGGACCGCACCGTCGCGCGATGGTGCTCGCGGCGGGTACTCGAGCACGCACGGCGCCGCGCACTCGCGAAGGCGCGACAGCAAATCACAGCCGTTGGCCTGCCTGATCTCGTGGCGTTCCTGCAGCGGTGGCAACACCTCGATCCCCGCGACCACGTCGGTGGAACCGAAGGGGTATCGACTGCCGTGCGACAGCTGGCCGGCCTCGTGCGACCGGCCGTCGCGTGGGAGCGCGACTATCTGCCATCACGCGTTAGGCCCTACGACGCTGGCGCGCTCGGCGCGCTGACCCAATCGGGCTCCGTGGTCTGGATCGGCGACGGTGGTTCGGCGGACCGGAGTGATGCGCGGGCCCTCACGGGGCTGCGGTTCGTCGAACGCGGCACCGCGGCGTTGTGGGTAGCGCCGGAGGTGACAGGGCCCGGCGTCGAGCCACGAGCGCGGTTGAGCGAGAGCGCCGACAAGGTGCTCGAGGCACTTCGCGGCTACGGTGCGTCGTTCATCGTCGACCTGCAAGTCGCAACGGGCCTCACGATGCTCGCGTTGCGTGACGCGCTGCGCGAGCTTGCGGCGGGCGGCCTCGTCACGAACGACAGTGCAGAAGCGCTGCGCGAGGTGATCCGGTTTCGGCCACTGCTTCCCAGGAATCGCCGCGACGATCCCGACCCGACGCGGTGGCTGCCCGCGGATTTTTCGCCGTCGCCGGGACGCCCGATCGTGCAGCGCCGCCCCAACCTGCGTCGTCTGCCCAAGTGGCGCCGCCCCGATTTACCGGGCGGGCGTGACGGGTGGGTCGGCCGATGGTCACTCGTTAGGACACCAGGAATCCTCGGTCCAGCCCGAGACGACGAAGCGCGGGCGGAGGCCGTCGCTCGACAATGGCTCGAGCGGTACGGCATCGTGACGCGTGACTGGTGGCGGCGCGAGCAGCCTGCGGTCTCGTGGCGCGCGATCTACCGTGAGCTGCGTCGGCTCGAGCTTCGTGGCGAAGTCCGACGCGGATACTTCGTGCGCGGGTTGGCTGGCGCGCAGTTCGCGACCGCCAGTGCCGTCGATGCGCTGCGCGAGGCTGGAAGCGACGCAAGCTCGCCCGCAATCACCATGTCCACGAGTGATCCGGCGAACGCGTACGCCTTGCCGCTGGACGTGGCGGATGAGGACCGACCCGCGCTGGCTCGTCCGCGCGGCCGAGGCGCGCTGCTCGTGACGCGACGCGGGCGCGTGGTGATTTCCGCGGAAGGGCGGGGAAGGCGTGTGGCGATCGCCGCCGAGGCGAGCGATGAGGACGTCCGACTGAGCGTGGAGTCGCTGGTGTCGCACCTGCACTTTCCGGTTCCCGGCGTGCACCGGCGTCACGACCTCGAGATCGAAATGATCGACGGCGCCGCTGCCACGAAGAGCCCGCACGCCGCGGCATTCGTGGCGGCCGGATTCCGGCGCGACGGACTGACGTTGCGGAAACCTGCGGAGTTCGGGGTCAGGTAAAGGACCCGGATGGAGAACCCCAAGCACGGCAATACGAGCAGAGTCTTCAGTCCAACTGCCAGTTCCAGGTGATCAGTCCGCAGTCGTCAGTTCTCAGGCATCAGGTCTCGTTTCCTCCAGTCGCGGAGCCAGAAGGGACGGTGCGACGCTCTGCTGGATGCTCTCGGGGCAGCCACTGGAGGAAACGGAACCTGATGCCTGATGCCTGATCACTCACAACTGACGACGTGGAACTGGCCATGCCGCCGCCGGATGGCTGGCCCTCTCCGGTCCGGCTCGATGCGTTCGGTCGATGGGAACGGAGTCTGACCCGCAACGAATCGTTTGATAACCAATAACTCGTACCAGTAAACAATTGCCTGTTCTGTTGCGCTGTTTAACGCCGGACGAGATGCCTGGCTTCGGCGACGACGGGTAGCCCGCGCAGGACGCACATGATCACTGTCGTGTACACGCTCGCGTAGGCGAGCCACGTCACGATCGGGCCGATGTGCCGGAACAGACCCGGGGCGAACGCGAGGATGAGCAGCGAGAACGCGAGCGTCTTCGCGCCGCCATACAGCGCTCTGCTGAGTCGCGAGCTCACGAGCAGCGTGCCGAGTCTGGACCGCATCATGCTCGTCGAGCCGAAGGCCGTCATGCCACGCTCCAGCGCCAGCGCGCGGATGCCGTCGACGAGAATGCCTCGCGCCGATACGAGGATCGCGACCCACAGCGGCACCCATCCGAACTTCGCGAAGACGATCCAGTACGACATCTCGACGACCCGGTCGCCAAGGATGTCCACCACCGCACCGAGTTTCGACGTCTCCTTTCGAAGGCGGGCGACGTAGCCATCCAGCGCGTCCATCCAGATGAGGAGGATGGTGAGGACGAACGCGGCGACGTACATCCACTTCGTCCGCACGTGCAGCATGGCGACGACAGCGAACGAGAGGAGCGTCCGGATGAGCGTGATGTAGTTCGCCATGCGCGGCGGGATCGCGGTGAGCGAGCGAGCTCGTGCTACAGGATACCGTGAAGTCACCGAGGAGTTCCAGCTATGCCATGACACTCTGTGACATAAAGTACTTGATGCTCGCGCCGTCGGGAGGTATGTTGCCGTTGTCGCCTGTTCGGAGTATCGGAGTGTCTGCCCTTACTCGTTTGCTCTTTCCGGCGCCCGCCGAGGTCCGAAGCACCGCGAGCATTTTCCGGTGGTGGGAATCGCGACGCCTAACGTTCAATGTCATCGTTGGCGCGACCGGCTTGGTCACGCTGGCGGCCATGAATCTGATCGCGCTCCTGCCGCCGCTCTCGGTGCGCCTGGGAGTGTTCTGGCCGGGCATCATCCTCTACGGCTTCTTCGCGAACCTGTTCTACTCGCTCGGGTTCGTGACCGAGGCGGCCATGCAGCGGGTATGGCACGACGAAACGCCGCGCGTCGGTCCGGCGCTCTTTCGGCAGGGACTCGTCTTCTCGGTGGGCCTGACGCTGTTTCCGGTCGCCCTCATGAGCATCAACTGGGCGTTCCAGGTACTGAAATGGGTCGTGCGCTGACCATCGCCGTCGGATCCCGGCATCGTCGGAGGACAAGCTTTTTTCGGGAACTGCAATGAAGCTGATCCGGCGGAAACAGCCGGATCCGGCTTTGCAGTTACGCCCGCTCTCGCAACGAGCCGAGATTGAAAATAAACGGCCTCGGGAAGCTCATCTCACGCGTCCCGAGGCTGTTCCTCAAAGATTCCAGCTCGTGGTGTGAGGAGCTGACCCGTTAGGCAGTATCCGGTAGTTTCTGCTGCATCAGCTTCATTGAAGTTCCCAAAAAAAGCTTGGCCTAACGCGATGCCTGGATCCGCGCCTATTCACTCCGTAGCGCGACGATGGGATCCACCCGGCTCGCCCGGAGCGCAGGAATCGCCGCCGCCGTCGCCGCCACCGCCGTCAGCGCCAGTGCGACGAAGGTGAACACCCCCGGATCGGTCGTGCTCACGCCAAACACCAGCCGTTCGAGAGAACGCGTCGCCACCAGCGCGACGGCTGCCCCGATCGCCACGCCGATGACCGCCAGCGTCACTCCGTTCCCGACCACCAACCGGAGAACGCTCGAGCGCTGGGCGCCGAGCGCCATGCGGATACCGATCTCGCTCGTGCGCTGCGCGACCGTGTACGCCAGCACGCCATAGATCCCGATCGCGGCGAGCAGCAGGGCCACGACCGCGAACAACGACAACAACGCCGTGTTGAACCGGGAATCGGCTACCGAGTCGCCGAGCAACTTGTCCATCGTCTGTACGTTCTCGAGCGGGAGATCGCGGTCCATCGACCACACGAGCCGGCGCAGCGTCGGCACGAACGCCTTCGCATCCGTCCTGGTCCGCACGAGCAGCCAGTTGTCGTTGAAGGTGAACTGCGCAAGCGAGAAATAGGTTGCCGGGTCGGCGGGCGCGCGCGGGCCGTTGAAGCGCTCGTCCGCCACGATCCCGACAATCTCGTAGGAATCCGGCATCCCCTTCCACCACGATCCCCGCACGATGCGACGGCCGATAGGATCCTCGTTAGGGAAGTGCAGCCGCGCGAACGCCTCGTTGATGACGGTGACGCCGGGCTGGCCCAGGCCATCCGACTCCTGGATCTCGCGCCCTCGGAGCAGCTTTGCACCGACCGCGCGGAAATATCCGGGCATCACGGGCCGGATGCTTGATTCCGGCTCCTGTCCGCTTGGCGGCGGCTCCCGTCCGTCAATCGTGAAGCTCGACGTCCAGCCGGGTGCGAGCGGATGCTGCATCGCCACCGCCACGGACTGCACTTCGGGCCGCGACGCGATGCGCCGGTACACATCGGCGTAGAACGCGCGCACGCGATCGCCGTCCGCATACCCGCCGTATCGGGACTGAGGCAGCTGGATTTGTACGACAAGCATGCGGTCGGGCACGAAGCCCGGATCCACCCGCTGCATCTTCCAGAAGCTCTTCACCAGGAGCGACGCGCCGACTACGAGCACGACCGCCAGCGCCACCTCCGACACGACGAGCGCCTGCCGAAGACCGCGGCGCGCCAGCCCGCCGCGCGTGCCCCGGCCACCTTCCCGCAGCGACTCGATCGGCATCCCGCGCGACATCTGCAGGGCGGGCAGCACACCGAAGATCAGCGCCGTGACTACGGCGAGCCCCAGCAGGAAGAGCAGCACGTGACCGTCGATCCCGATCTCGCTTGCGCGCGGGATCGACGTCGGCGCGTTGGACACGAGGAGCTTGCTCCCCCAGTACGCGACGACCAGCCCGAGCACGCTGCCGATCGCCGTAACGACGAAGCTTTCCGTGAGGAACTGGCGAGCCAGCCTCCGACTCCCGGCGCCGAACGCCGTCCGCACGGCGACCTCGTGGGTCCGCGCCGTCGCGCGAGCGAGAAACAGGTTGGCGACGTTCACGCAGACGATGAGCAGCACGAGCGCGACGGACCCCAACAATACCAACAGCTGCGGTCGCACGTTGCCGATGATCGCTTCGGTCATCGACTGCACGCGCGCACCGCGCTTCGCGTTGAGCGAGGGATACTCGGTCTCGAGCTGTTTGGCGATGCCGGCTACTTCGCGGTCGGCCGTTCCCATCGTGACACCGGGCGCCAGCCGGCCGAGAATCGTGAAGCTGTGCTGCCCGCGCGCCTGCGGGGCGTTAGGCTCCCCGGCCGGATACCAGACAGCGGTGGCGCCGGGGAAGGTGAACCGCGGCGGCATCACGCCCACGATCGTCGCCGGCTTTCCGTTGAGCGAGATCGACGAGCCGATCACGTTAGGGTTCGTGCCGAGCCGCTGCTGCCAGAACTCGTTGCTGATGATTGCCACGCCCGCCGCGCCCGGCCTGTCTTCCTCGGCTGAAAAGGATCGCCCCAGCAGTGGTGACACGCCGAGCATCGGAAAGAGGCTGGCGGTCACCGGCGCTCCCGACACGATGCCGGGCTCGAACTGCTTTCCCGTCACGGTCGTCTGTTGCACCGAGAACGCCGCAAGCTGACTGAACGAGCGGCTGCGCGCGCGGATGTCGGCGAAGTCCGGGTAGGAGCTGGACCGTCCAACCTTGGCCGAGTCGCCGTCCGTGGGAGTGCCGAACACGAACACGAGTCGCTCCGGGCTCGCGTAGGGCAGCGGCCGCAGCAGCACCGCGTTGACGATGCTGAAGATCGCAGCGTTCGCGCCGATGCCTAACGCGAGCGTCAGGATGACCACGGCCGAGAAGCCCGGCCAGCGAGCGAGCGAGCGCAGTGCGTAGCGAAGATCCTGAGAGAGCATCGAATCGCCTCCATAGTGGCGTCGAAACCAGATCGCGTCGGGAACGGCGCCCAGCGCGCGCAGCAGCAGCGCGACGCGCACGGAAATCGGTGTGTCGTGTCCGCGTCGCCTGACGCTCCAGGCATACGCCAGCTCGCCGAGCCACTCCGCCTGCCACTCCGCTCGGCGGTCGGACGGCACGACCGTCGCACACGCGGCGACGATCACGCTCCCGGGCGGCGAACCGCCGGTCGGCCCTGGCGGAGCAGGCTCGCGCGCGGCGGAAGGCTCCGGATCGGTCGCCAGGCGTGTCACGCGGGTCGTGGCTCGGGTGAGGGCGTGGGCCTATCGAGGGCGCGATCCAGCGTCGGATAGCGGTCGATCGCATCACGGACCGCCTGGGTCCCGGATCCTGTCACCGTGTAGTACCGCCTGGGCGGACGCTGCTCGGACCGCGCCGTCTCCACGGCTTCCCAACGCGAGCGAAGCAGGCCAGCCTCTTCGAGTCGTCTCAGCACCGGGTAGACGGTGCCGCTCGGGAGTCCGGTGGCGTCGGAGATGTCGAATCCGTAGCGGTAGTTGCGGGAGACCGCCAACAGGACCATGGCGGTGGGCAGCGTCAGTCGCGGCGTTCGTGGCGGCACGTGGCGCGGGCTCCTATGTAAAAGTCTACATAGGTAGAGTTCACTCGCGCGTGCCCGTTGTCAACGGCAGGCGGGACGTTTGGTCGAGTTTTCGTGACGAGCCGTTCCCTCAGCGCACCGACCCGATGGATCAAAGGGGTCAGAGTCCTTCGATCCCGTACCTGTCACGACCCCCGAGCGAGGAGGCTGTCGGAACGAGCTATGAGCTGAATGAAGAGACCCTTCAGATCCCCGCGCCTGACGCCCTCCTGCGCGAGGCGGCGTGCCTCGTCGACGCGGCCCGTTGCCATCAGACACGCCGCGAGTCCATAACGAAC
>Ga0075434_100001884_pt1 | contig 18155 bp, 18 predicted proteins | sample RhiMethybrSRZTD3_FD_75298 | JGI IMG/M metagenome (GOLD analysis project Ga0075434, IMG submission 75298) | Populus rhizosphere microbial communities from Tennessee, USA - Rhizosphere MetaG P. TD hybrid SRZTD3 | ecosystem: Host-associated > Plants > Roots > Rhizosphere > Soil | place: USA... | reverse complement strand
TCCGCGACATGCTGATCTGCATCTGGGCTTGTTCAAGCAGGGTTATGTACTCGGCGCAGGCATACTGCACGCCGCGATCGGAGTGGTGGATCAGCCCGGTGGGGGCTGGCGCTGCTCCAAAGCGATTCTCAGGGCCGCCACGCACAGCTCGGCATCGATGCGTTGGGAAATCGCCCAGCCAATGACCTTGCGCGAGTAGCGGTCCAAGATAGCCGCCAGAAAAACAAAGCCCTTAAGAATTCGAATGTAGGTGATGTCAGCAACCCAAGCTTGATGATTCCTGTCAAGATCTTCTCGGCCAGCAGATTGGGATAAACCTTGTGGTTGTGATTCGAGTCGGTGGTGGCAATCTTGAAAATGCGCCAGCGGATGGGAAATAGCTGGTATTTCCTGCACCCGGCGAATTTTCTTGTCGTTGACCACGATCCCTTCACGGCGCAGTTGGCGGCTCAGGCGCCGATAGCCGTATCCGGGAAAGTGTTGTTGGAGCCGCTCGATGTGGGCACGCAATAAAGCGTCGCTCTGTTCTTGCGCTTGGAGATCAGTGAGCGGCTGGTAGTAATAACTGCTTGAGGCCAGCTTCATGACTTGGAGTCCTTGGGCGACCGAGCCAAACTCTGCACGGTGATCACTGAGGTACTGACGCTTCTGCGCTGGCGTAGCCAGTTCCCGAGTTTTTTTAGCTGGGTATTTTCCAGATACAGCTCGGCGAGCTTTTCTTTGAGCTCGCGGTTTTCACGTTCCAAAGTCTTTTCCCGAACGGAGGGCGAAGGTTCAAGGCCACCTTGTCGGGCTTGCCGTCGCCAACGATCGATGACACTACCGGAGAGCTGATACTTGCGGCTTGCTGCGTTGACTGACAATGCTCCCGATTCAATTTCGCTGACGATCTGTTGTTTGAATCCAGCTTCGAATTTCCTTCTTTGCTTTCCCATCGATCGACTCCTTCTCGCGGCTTATCCTAGCCGGCCGTTGAGCCGATCGCACCTCCCTCAAATTCTCAGATTTTCTCTCCAGTCAATGGGGCGCAGTCCAAACTTCTACTCCTCGGTCGATTAGTCCTAAGCAATCACGTCCAACCTGCGGCAACCGGTGGTCAAAAACTCCTGGCCCTTGTCCGTGATCAATATATCTTCTTCGAGGTGAGCCGCGGTTTTTGGGGAGCGGACTTTTGGTTCCAGCGCGAGAACCATTCCAGGGCGATAGACTTCGGTTTCCACTTCATTGAGGGATGGCGGCTCGGCGCGCGACATGCCGATGCCGTGACCGATGCGTTTCGGGCTGTCAACCGCTTCGTAGCCGCGCTTCACCAGTTCACGGTTCGCCACTCGCGATACTTCCGCGATCGGCGTGCCGGGTCGCATCGACTCGAAACACAGATCGATCACATCGCACGCGGTCTCATGGTCTTTCCTCTGTTCTTCGGTCGGTTCACCAAAGATCGCGTGGCGTGTCACGTCGCCATAGTATCCTTCATAGCAGGCGCCGAAATCGGCGATCATGCGGTCTCCCTTGTTGTAGCGCCGGTCATCGTAGCGGGTCGAGGCATTGAGCATAAGGAAACCTGGGTGGCGCGGGTGCGCGCCTTCTTCGATCATTGAGATATAAAGCCGATCTGCGACTTCGCGGCGAGTCATGCCGGATTTCAATTGTGGCAAGCAGCGATCATAGGCCTTAACTGAAATGTCGCAAGCCTTGCGCATGAATTCGATTTCCCGCGGGCTTTTGAGAATCCTCATTTCTGTCAGGGCCGCAGTACCGTCTTTGATTTGGGCTTTGGGCAAGGCTTCGGTGAGACGCGTGAGGTAGTTTACGGGAAAGCCCAAACGTTGGTCATCGCCAAGCTCGAACCCGATGTTGGCGTCGCCGAGCCCCATTTCTTTAATGCAGCCGCCGATCATTTCCTCTGGAAACGGTACGTCGGTATAAGCCCGGACTTCGCCTGCCCATGGTAACGCTTTGGCTTTTGCCTTGTCGTTGCCATAGACGAGCAGCAGCGGCTTGCCGGTTTTCGGTAAGATAAGTATTTGCGGTCGCTGAATGTGGTCGAGCTGATAACTGATCAAGCCGCTGAAGTACCAGTAGTTGTTTTTTTCGGAGACCAGTAAAGCATCGAGCCCGTCGCGTTCCATCAGCGCCTGGGCGCGTTGATAGCGGTCAGCATATTCCTGGTCGGGAAAGGGGGATTCTGTGGCCATGCTTTGCGCTCCTAGATCGGAAGATTCACCATAGAGGCGCGGAGGACACGGAGACAATTTTTCTAAGCCGTTCCTTTTCCGGACTCTGTGTTCTCAGCATCTCCGCGGTAATACTCCGATCTTTCATTCGGCTAAGTTGCGAAGGGCTTTCGGCCCTCCATTCTTTTGAGCTTGCCAACATACTCCAGCGCTTCAGAGAGCTGGATCACGCTCGCGTACTTGGCGTTCATCTCAAAGAGGTTCACCAGGTGCGAGGTGCGCGAACGATCGAAAACGCATTCTTCGACGACGAACACCGGATACCCGAAAGAATAACCATCGAGCACTGTGCCGCGAACGCAGCCGCATGTGCTCGTACCTACGACCAACAGACAATCGATGTTCTTGCGCACGAGATAGGTGACCAGATGCGTACCGAAGAAAGCGCTGGCGCGCGCCTTGCGGACGATGAATTCATTGTCCCGAGGCTTGATCATCTCAGGAAACTCGACCGCAAGTTTCTCGAAATCGGTTTTGTCGACGCCGCGCTTGGTGGCATTGCCGAAGGCGGCTTTGAAATCCGGATCGCTGGTGGAATAAATCACCGGGACGTTCGCGTCTCGGCAGGCGTGGAGGAGTTCTTTGATTTTCGGCAAGGCGTCCCATGCCACCTGACCGCAGCTGGTGGGAAATTCATCGATCGCATCCATCACCGGCATGGGTTTGGTGCCGGTGAAGCCGGTGATGACGTCGATGATCAAGAGCGCCGGATTGACGCCGAATTTTTCCTTGCCCTTATAGCCGGCTTTTTCGTAAATTTTTCTTTCCTCTTCCGGAACGAATGCTTCCCATTCCCTCATAATCGCTCTCCTGTAAGCTATTCAATCGTACTCGCTACATCCCCATAATGTTGTAACCCGCGTCGACGTGCAGAACTTCACCGGTCACCGCGCTGCCCAGGTCGCTGCAGAGATAGAGCGCGGTTTTGCCGACTTCCTCGGCGTCGATATTGCGCTTGAGCGGCGCGCGCTCGGCGACATGATGGAGCATGCTCTTGAAATCAGAAATGCCCGCCGCTGCGAGTGTTCGAATCGGTCCGGCAGAAATCGCGTTGACCCGAACGCCCTTCGGTCCGAGATCGTGCGCAAGATAACGCACGCTCGCTTCCAACGCGGCTTTCGCAACTCCCATCACATTATAGTTGGGAATGACTTTTTCCGATCCCATGTAAGTCAAGGTCAGAATCGCGCCACCTCTTTCTGCCATCAAAGGCGCGGCGCGCTGCGCGAGGGCGATCAATGAATACGCGCTCACATCCATCGCCAGATGAAATCCTGCGCGGCTGGTTTGGACGTACGGATTTGCCAGGTCTTCTTTATTGGCGAAGGCGATGGCATGGATCACGATATCGAGTCCGCCCCAAGCGTCCCGCAGATCGGCAAATACTTTTTCGACCTCCTCGTCTTTGGTGACATCGCAAGGCAAAATGATTTTCGAACCGACGCCTTCCGCCAAAGGGCGAACTCGCTTCTCCAGCACTTCTCCGGCGTAGGTGAACGCCAGTTCGGCGCCTTCCGCGTAAAACGCCTCGGCAATCGCCCAGGCGATGCTGCGCTCGTTGGCGACACCGAAGATCGCCGCTTTTTTCCCCTCTAACAGGGCCATGACACCTCCGGTGGAAGTACAAGTAAAAAGTAAAAAGGAAAAAGTGAAAATACAGCAACGACTATTGTACCGAACGCGATTCCGTTTTACCTGTTTATTTTTTACCTTTGCCTTTCTCAATCAGTCCGCGCTGCCATAGGTACTCCGGCTCGCCGGTCTGTTTGGCAATCCAGCGCGACAGAACAAAAAATAGATCGCTCAGGCGGTTAAAGTATTCGAGGACATGCCGGTTGATCTCTTCGCTGCGCGAAAGTCGTAGAATTTCGCGCTCGGCGCGACGACACACGGTTCGGCATTGGTGCAAATAACCTCCGATGCGGCCGCCGCCCGGGAGAATGAAAGACTTGAGCGGCTCGAGATCCTGCTGGCATTGATCGATCCATTTTTCCAGCCGGCTGACTTGTTCAGCGCCGACGCGATACATGCCATCCTGAAAAGCCTCCGCCGGGGTCGCCAACTCGCCGCCCAAATCGAAAAGCTCGTCCTGAAGTTGGCACAGGACTTCGTCGAGAAACCGGTGCGCATCGCCGGCATCGAGATTCTCGGCATTGAAAACTCGCGCCAGGCCGACGATCGAATTGAGCTCGTCTACCGTGCCGTATGCTTCGATGCGCGGCGAATCTTTGGCCACTCGTTTGCCCGCGACGAGAGCGGTTTCGCCTCTGTCACCAGCACGAGTATAAACTCTCGTGATTCTGATCATAAAGTTGCCTTCAGTTTCGACTCGCAATGCCCGGCGATGCCGAGTGATACGCTCACCTTATAGCTTTTTCTGCCATATAAGATAAGCGGGGATGCCGAGACAAACAATGAACAAACCGATCAAAGACTCGTAAGGCTTCTCGATCACCGAGCCCCAGACGATCCACGCGTTGGCCGCGACAAATAAGATCGGCACGATCGGATAACCCCAGACTTTATACGGCCGCTTGAGATCGGGCCGTTTGAAGCGCAGCACGATTACGGCACCGATCGTCAGCGCGGAAAACAGCGTGATGACAACGCTGACGTAAGTGAACAGCGTGCCCCACGTATTGGTGAGAATCAGTAAACACGACCAGACCGCCTGGAGAATAATGGCGCTGGTCGGCGTGCTGAAGGTCGGGTGCACGAAGGTAAGCCGTCGGAAAAAAACCCCGTCGCGCGCCATGGCGTAATAGATGCGCGGCCCGAGCATGATCACCACATTCAACGCGCCGAGAATCGAGATACTGATAAGAGCAGTAATCGCTGCGGAGGTGGGATAGCCGAATAACGCTGTCGTCGCGACCTCGGAGATGCGCGCAACGCCCTTCATGTCATTTACGGATACGCCGTAGATGTAAATCACGTTGATCGCCATATAGAGCGCAATCACGATTAGATTCGCCGTCAGCAGCGCTTTGGGTAGATTGCGCTCGGGATCCTTCACCTCACCGGCGATGTAGATCACCGCATTCCAACCCGAATAGGCGAAAATCGCCGGAATGAACGCCGAGGCAAAGACGCTCGATTTTGCAATCTTGTCCCATTCAAACAACGGGCTGAAATGCGCGGTATCGCCCTTGCCAATAAATACGCCGAGAAGAATGATACCCACCATGGACCCGATTTTGATTATCGTCAAAATATTCTGCGTCACCGTTCCCTGCCGCACGCCAATGCAGTGCAGCGCGGAGATAGCGAGCACAACAAAGATGGAGAAGAGCGTGCCGACGGTCACATTGATGGAGATCAACGGCAACGACGCTGAAAAAAGCGACTCTTTACTGCCGAGCACCGGGATAAAGAAAGACAGGTATTCGTTGAAGATCACCGCGAGAAAAGCGATCGCTCCTGAAAACGTCACCAGGAACGAGGACCAGCCGGAAAGAAAACCCATCAACTTGCCGTACGCTTCGCGAATATAATTATAGTCGCCACCTGCATACGGCAGACTCGCCGAAAGCTCAGCGCAGCTCAGCGCGCCCATTAACGCCAAAAGCCCGCCGAAGAGCCAGACGAGAAGTACGCCACCGGGCGACGGCACCTGCGCCGCGATGACACCTGTGGAGATGAAAATACCGGTGCCAATCATGTCGCCGGAAATCAACATGATCGCGTCGAATAAACCGATTTGCCGTTTCAGCTCGGTTTGCGTCATAACGCCTAGCATTACAGGGAAATTCTCAAGCAGGCAACTTTATTGAATGAAATTGTGCCGACTGAATCGCTAGGCGAAAATCGTGGGCTCTTCGCTCGACAATCGATGATGCAGAACCTGCCGTCCCGACAGTTCTTGACAGGGTGCGCCGGGGTAACCTAACCTCGGCGCACATTCGTTTCGGTATTCGTGGGAGGAGAAGATGGAGATTCGGATGCGTGGAATTGCGGTATGGCTCGGAATCGCGCTGCTGCACTTTAGCCTTTCAGCATCAGCTTTCGTCCATGCCGCCGAATCGCCTTCGTTGCGTGGTGTGTACAACGCTCTCGGCGGCACCATGACGCCCGCATGGGTTGCGCAGGATCTCGGCCTCTTCACCAAGCATGGACTGCAGCACAGTCTCACCTACCTTGCCGCGACCACCGCAATTCAAGCCATCGTTGCCGGCACCGAGGATATCGGTCTAGTTGGCAATCAGGGCATCGATGTGGCGTTGGAAGGCGCCGATACTGTCTATATCGCCAACACCACATCTCGCTTTATCTTCCACTTGTATGGCGATCCGGCGATTAAAACGGTCGCCGACCTCAAAGGTAAAGTTCTGGCCGCGACGCAACCAGCGGCCTCGACCGATTACGCAGGGCGCATGCTGCTGCGCAAATATGGCTTGGTGCCCGATAAAGATGTGAAGATTCTTTACGCCGGCAGCTCTCCAGCGCTCTTGACCACGCTAAAGTCGGGAAACGCCGCCGCGGGATTGATGAGCGCACCGGTAACGGCTCAGGCCGAAGAGCTAGGTCTCAAGCATATTCTTAATGTAACCGATCTGAATATTCCGTTCATTTTCGTGAGCGTGGTCACAACCCGGAAAATCACGCAGCAAAAGCCAGAGGCTGTGATCCGTTACCTCAGAGGCTATACGGAAGCGATTTCGATCATCCGTCGCGATAAGGAAAGCACGCTCAAAGTCATGGGCAAATACATGAAAACCGACAATCAAAAACTTCTCGCCGCGGTCTATGAAGAGCATTTGCCGGTATTCCAGCGCGTGCCGCTCATGACCAAAGAAGCTGTGCAGGCGGTGCTCGATGTTGCAAAAAGCCCCAAGGCTCAACAAATGAAGCCGGAAGAGTTTTTCGACAATTCATTTTTGCAAAAACTCGAGGCTTCAGGCTTTATCGATTCGCTTTACGCACACTGAGCGTGATCGAAGATGGACGATCGATGATGGAGAATGGATGGATTGAGGATAGCTATTCTCCATCTTTTATAGTCTATCCTCGCAATTTTTGAATGCATCAAAATGGCCTGGTATCTGCACATCGACATGGACGCATTCTATGCCTCTGTCGAGCAGGTGCTCGACCCGAGCCTCATAGGTAAAGCAGTAATCGTCGGCGGCCGGAGCGGTCGCGGCGTGGTTACCTCAGCCTCTTACGAGGCGAGAAAATTCGGCGTGCGTTCGGCAATGCCCGGGTTTCAAGCGCGACGGCTTTGCCCTCATGGTATTTTTTTACGCAATCGCCGCCGTGCCTACGTGGATTTTTCACGTAGAGTGTTCGCAATTCTAAAGCAGTACTCACCGGAAGTTCACGCCCTCTCCATCGATGAGGGCCTCATCAATCTGAGCGGTACCGATCGACTTTTCGGTCCGCCCCTGAAGACCGCTGATACGATCATCCGCCGAATCGAGAACGAAATCGGTTTGCCGTCGTCTGCGGGACTTTCGAGCCACAGAGTTATAGCTAAAATCGCTGCCACTCTGGCCAAGCCGCGAGGACTCATTTATGTCCCGGCGGGCTCGGAACGGGATTTTATCGCGCCACTGGCAGTCGAGATGATTCCGGGCGTCGGACCAAAAACGCGCACGGGATTGGATCAAAAGGGCATCAAAACCGTCGGCGATCTCCTGAATAGAGGATTAGCGTCGCGCTATTTGGATCTGAATGGAGACATCGAGCGCCCGCACCGACACGACCATTCGATCGGCAACGAGACCACCCTCGAACGACCGGTCAAAGAAGTTGTTGAAATGGAGAAAGTTCTCTGGGAACTCGTCGAAGAAGTCGGCGCCAGATTACGCCGCGAAGAGCTCTACGCGCGCTGCTTGACGGTCAAGATCCGTTACAGCAATTTTCAAACCATTACTCGATCGCGCACGTTGTTCACTCCCACTTGTTTCGACAGGGAAATTTTCGAAGCTGTCAGCGGACTTCTGCGGGAAAACATTGCCTCTGGACGGCCCGTCCGCCTGCTCGGCGTGAGCGCCAGCGCGCTGCAACAAAGCGGTTGGCAAGAGCCTCTTTTCAATGTCGAACGGCGCAAGTCGTTGGAACGACTTTATAAGGGGATCGATGGCCTGCGGCGCAAGTATGGCGACGAGTCCATCGGCGCCGCATCGACACGCGATCGCGACCGTTGAATTTGCCCCGAAAGCTCCATAGTCTTTGAAACTCTCTGATCATGGGCAAGGCGACTCATCCGTTTCTCGCTGCCTGCCGCCGCGAAGAGACTCCTTATACACCTGTTTGGCTCATGCGCCAGGCTGGCCGATATATGGAGGAGTACCGAACGCTCCGCGCCCAGCACGATTTCCTCAAATTGTGCAAGAACCCGGACCTGGCGGCGGAAATTACCATCACCCCGGTGGAACGCCTCGGAATGGATGCCGCGATTCTTTTCGCGGATATTTTGCTCGTGCTCGAGCCCATGGGCATTGGATTGGAATATGCGAAAAACGGCGGACCGGTAATTCATCACCCGGTGCGCAGCGGCAAAGATGTCGACGCTCTAAAGGAATTTAGCCCCGAGAAAGAACTCTCATTTGTTTACGACACGGTGAAAAAGATTTCCAGGGCGCTCGACAATAAAGTGCCGCTCATCGGCTTTGCCGGTGCGCCGTTTACCCTCGCCTCCTATTTGATCGAGGGCGGTGGGTCGCGGAATTATGTTCATACGAAGAAGCTCTTCTACAGCGCGCCTGAAGCGTGGAAAAGATTGATGGAGCGGCTCGCCGGTGTTGTGACGGAATATTTGAATTGCCAAATTGCCGCTGGAGCGAAAGCCGTGCAGCTCTTTGATAGCTGGGCCGGTTGTTTGACGCCCGCGGACTACGAGCAGTTCGTGCTGCCCTACAGCAAAGCGGTGATCAACGGGCTCACGCCGGGAATTCCGCTGATCAATTTCAGCACCGGCACCGCCGGCTTGCTCAAACAAATTCGCGCCGCAGGAGGCGACGTCATCGGCATCGATTGGCGAATAAATCTTGACGAGGCCTGGAAGACGATCGGTTACGATATCGCGATTCAAGGGAATCTGGATCCGGTGGCGCTGTTTGCATCGCCAAAAGAGATCAAAGCGCGAGCCGGTGAAATTCTCCGCCGTGCTGAAGCCCGACCAGGTCATATTTTCAATCTCGGTCACGGCGTCCTTCCGGAAACTCCGGTGGATCACGTGATCGCACTCGTTGATGCGGTACACGAGCTCAGTTCACGTTGAAAAATTTCTTCTAAATCAATCTGTATCCTCTTGTTAGATTTGTGGCAAAAGACATGTAATCTGTCATGCTGAGCGCCAGACTGTGTGAAAACTCATGTGCCGGCCGATTTGTCATCTCGAATGTAAGTGAGAGATCTTGCATTTTCAGCTACATAAAAAGAAAGATTTCTCGGCTTCGCCTCGAAATGACAAGTTTTCACACAGTCTGCCGCAGCGAAGCATCTCGGTTTGTTTTCTTGTTACGACGAGATCCTTCGGACTTCGCCTCAGGATGACATCTCTACATGCAACGTTGCAGCGCACCCATAATGACTTCTAGGTACTACGAGGCCATTTTATTGATCGCTTTTGGCGGTCCGAGTGCGCCCGAAGAAATCCGACCATTCCTGGCTCGAGTGAGCGAAGGGATTCGCATTCCCCCGGAGCGAATCGAAGAAGTCGCGCGTCACTACGAAGCGGTCGGCGGCAAATCGCCGCTGAACGAAATCACCTATCGTCAGGCGGCTGCATTGCGAACAGCATTATCGGCGCTGAATATACAAACGCCCGTGTACGTGGGATTTCGGAACGCAACGCCCTTTTTCGTCGATACCCTGAAGCAAATACGCGAAGCCCGCGCTCGGCGAGTACTGGGATTCATCCTGTCTTCGCATCAGACCGAGGCGAGTTGGGAGCGCTATCAAAAAAACATCGCTGACGCACGGGCTGCAATTGACGAACAGGCGCCACAGGTCGACTATTGCGCCGGCTGGCACGATCACCCTCTATTCATTCAGAGTTGGACAGAAAGAATCGCGGCAACTTTAACTCGGCTGTCGGCCGAGCGACGCCATTCGACGCCGATAATTTTCAGCGCGCACAGTCTGCCTATCGCGATGGCGGCGAGATCGCCGTACGAGGCGCAGCTTCGAGATACTGCGCGATTGATCGCCAATAGCCTAAACTGTTCGCGCTGGCTCATCGCCTACCAAAGCCGTAGCGGTAGGCTATCCGACCGCTGGCTCGAGCCCGAAATCGGAAATGCGATCCGGAAACTCGCCGGCGAAGGACATAGCGCGGTCGTTGTGGCTCCCATCGGCTTTGTCTCCGATCACGTGGAAGTCTTGTACGATCTCGATATCGAAGCACGGAAAATTGCGGAAGACCTTAGCACGCAGTTTCATCGTGTCGCCTGCCCTAATGACGATCCGACATTCGTTCGAATGATCGCCGACATCATCGCGCAACAACTGAATCGGGCCGAGGACCGAAGATAGAAGATGGCGGCTACTGATCTTCGATCGTCCATCGATCCGCGATCAGCGGCAACATGAAGCGGGTCGTGGTAATCGGCGGCGGCATCGCCGGACTCGCCGCAGCACACCGAATCCTGGAGCTGGCTCAAGAAAAAGATTTAGCGATTGATCTAACCCTGCTGGAAGCTTCAGAGCGCCTCGGCGGCTCTATCGCGACGGAAAGAATCGGCAGTTTCCTGGTCGAAGCGGGTCCCGATTCCTTTATTACCGAAAAACCGTGGGCGCTCCGGCTTTGCGAGCGGCTGCGCTTGACCGATCGACTGTATTCGACTCAACCCGCCTATCAGAAGATCTACGTCGTCAATGGGGGAAAGCTTGTTTCACTCCCCGAGGGATTTTTTCTTCTTGCGCCAACGCGGTTCTGGCCTTTTCTCCATTCTCCGCTTTTTTCATGGCGCGGAAAGTTGCGCATGGGGGCAGAAATCTTTCTGCCGCGCAGCAAGAATCATCAAGACGAAAGCCTCGGATCATTTGTGCGGCGGCGTTTCGGCGCCGAAGCTCTCGAACGTGTCGCTCAACCCCTGGTTGGCGGCATCTATGCCGCCAATCCGGATCAACTGAGTCTCACGGCCACTATGCCGCGGTTCAAAGAAATGGAGCGATCCAGGGGCAGTATCATTCGGGCAATGTGGTCGGAGCAAAAGCGTCGTGCGCACGGCAAATCAGGTAGCGGCGCACGCTGGAGCCTTTTTGTCACTCTAGCGGATGGAATGCAGGAACTCGTCGAAGCAATCAGACAACGGATCCCAAAGAATGCGATCCGACTCAACGCATCGGTGACAGAGTTAACTCGTGATGTGAAAAAGCAGAGCTGGTGTATCGCGGTCGGCCACGATGAACCGATCACTGCGGACACAGTCATCATCGCGGCTCCAGCTTTTGCGGCAGCTCAAATTCTCGCTCCAGTGGCGAATGGCGCGGCCGCGGAGCTTCTAAAAATTCCTTACGCTTCGACGGCAACCGTGAGTCTCGCGTATCGTCGTCAAGACTTTCCACGACCACCGGACAGTTTCGGCTTTGTCGTACCCGCGGTGGAGCAGCGAAAAATTATGGCTTGCACATTTAGCAGTTTGAAATATCCCGGACGGGCGCCGGAAGATCACATTTTACTTCGCGCGTTTGTCGGCGGCGCCCTGCAGCCGGAACTATTCGCCGATGATAATGCCACGATGACGAAAAACGTCCGCGCCGAACTCGAAGGTTTGCTCGGCGTCGTTGCCGAACCCGTTTTCATCCGAGTCTGGCGCCATCCGAAATCTATGCCGCAATATTATACTGGCCATGGAGACCGGATGGAGCGTATCGGAACTACACTTCACCAATTCCCCTCACTCGCGCTCGCCGGCAGCGGTTATTATGGCGTTGGGATTTCGGATTGCGTACGTACAGGCGAAGAAGCTGCGGAAAGAATCGTCACGTTTTTAACATCGAACGTGTAGGGTGCGCTTGCGCACCACCCTTCGATACGGCAGCGATGTTCGCTGCCTACTCAGGGCGATCGGTCTTGGCCGAATTCCCGAGTCCTTCGCTACTCCGCCTTTTGGCGGATACTCAGGAAGCCGGCCATCCCGAGTAACGGCGAAAGGCCGTGTAACGAAGGAAGCGCGTATCGAGGGATTGACGACTGCATGAAACCCGGACTATGACTCGCGTATGATAATTATCGATTCGCAGGTTCACATCTGGGCGCCGGAAACGGCGGAAAAGCCGTACGCGAGAGGAGACGCTTCGCCGCCTCATCGTCCCGTGCCGCTCGGACATGAAGAGTTGTTGCGTGAGATGGATGGCAGCGGCGTGGCGCGCTGCGTGCTGGTGCCGCCGACGTGGGAAGCCGATCGCAACGATACATCTCTCGAAGCGGCGCGACTGCACCCCGATCGCTTTCGCGTCATGGGGCGATTGCCGCTGAACAAGCCGGAAAGCCGCGAGCGGATGCCGACGTGGAAAAGTCAGCCGTACATGCTTGGCATCAGAGTCGCCTTCAATGCGGGGAACACTCGAAAATGGCTGGAGGATGGCACGGCCGACTGGTTTTGGGACGCTGCCGAACGGTACAACGTTCCAGTGATGGCGTTCGCACCGCGTAACGTCCCCAAGCTCCAAGAGATCGCGGAGCGCCATCCGGGACTGCGCATGATCATCGACCACATGGGACTGAACTCGAATTTGCGCGGCAAATCACTGGAGCTGGCGGTCGCCAACACACTCAAGTTCGCGCGGTTGCCTAATGCCGCCGTCAAGGTTTCGGCACTGCCGTGCTACGTCGATGAGCCCTATCCGTTTCCGTCGCTGCATCCATTGGTGCGCCGGGTAGTGGACGCTTTCGGAGCGCAGCGCTGCTTCTGGGGCACCGATCTTTCGCATCTTCCCTGTCCGTACAAACAAGTCGTGACACTCTTTACCGACCAGATGAACTGTCTTTCGACTTCGGAACTCGAGTGGGTTATGGGCCGGGGTATCGCGGAATGGCTCGGCTGGCCAATGCAGCAATGAAACGGAGGATCCCACGATGAAGCTCGTGAATCGAGACCTGACCTCGGAAAAAGAGGGTGTGCCCGGCTATCTCGCGCATCCCGAGCGGAAGGAACCCGGTCCGGGCGTTCTGATCGTGCACCATCATTACGGTGTCACAGGAAATATGAAGGTCAACGTCTGTAACTTCGCCAAACTCGGTTATACGACGCTGGTGCCGGACCTTTATAAGATGCTTGGCGAATCCGACGGCGTTCACGAAGCGCAAAAGAAAACCACCGATGGCCAATTCACCGAAATTTTGAACAGCGCATGGCAATATTTAACCTCGAGACCGGAAGTGGATGCCAAGCGTTGTGCGGTGGTCGGCTACTGCATGGGTGGGCGCATCGGCATTCACTTTGTGGCGGCGACTCCGAGCGTGCGCGCCTTCGTCGGCTACTATCCCTCGGTGCGCGACGAGGAACCGAGTAAATTAAGACCGCGCCATCCCAATGATGCGGTCAAGGATTTCAAGTGCCCATCGCAGATTTTCTTTGGCGCCAAAGATCACGTCGCGAGTATCGGAGTGCAGCAGAAGCTAATGGCAAGTTTTCAAGCTAATGGGCAGCCCTTGGACTGGCACTTCTTTCAGCGCGCAGGGCACGGATTCGCAATGGCGGATGGCGACTGTTACGATCCCAACCTTGCCGAAAAAGCCTGGAGTCTGGTCGGGGAGTTTCTCGCTCGGGAATTAGTTACTTAAAGCCATACGCGATTTTCCGAGATCAGGGCCGACCGCCGGTCGTCCCTACGTTTCTCGGTGAAAGATTGTCCCGGACTAGATGCGGAGTCGTCATTCGGAAAGGGCGTATGCCATACGCGCCCTACAGGAATCCTTTGCCGAGAGCCAAAGGGGCGCAGCATGCTGCGCCCCTACAAACCCGTACAGTTGCGAATTATCGCCGCCACTGCGAATTCCACGATCGTAAATGCGGCGTCAGACAATCCCTTTCTCCTTGAAGTCGGCGATTTTTTTCTGGTCGTATCCTAACGAGGTCAAAAACTCCGTGTTGTTCTCGCCGAGTTCGGGCGGCGGCGCGGGATGGCCGGATGGAGTTTCACTATACTCCAAAGGAAATTTGACGGTTCGAATTGTCGGTTTGTCTTTGCGCTCGATGGCGATCTGCAAACCCATGTGCTGCACCTGCGGGTCATCGAACACTTCTTTCAAATTATAGACCGGTGTATGCGGCACGTCGTTGGCGTCCAGCTTCTCAATCCAGACTGAGCGCGGCTGTTCTTTGAAGAACACCGCGAATGTCTTTTGGAGCTCATCGTAGTTCGTCCGGCGGTTCGGCCGTGTGTTGAAACGCGGATCATCGATCAACTCCGGATGATCGACTGATTTGCACAGCCCTTCCCAAAATTTCTGCGGTGAGGATAAGTGAATGGCGAGCAATGTCCCGTCAGCGCAGGCGAAGGCGTACGTCTGCGAGTGACGCGGCCGTGTGTAGGGTCCCGGCACTCGTCCGTTGGCGAGGGTTTCCGTGGCGGGGGCGTTTAGGAACGCGAGAATCGATCCCACCATCGTCGCATCGACCTGCTGGCCTCGGCCGGTTTGCGATCGCGCCACCAGGGCACCTAGAATACCGATCGCGGAAAACATGCCGCTCAAACAATCCGCATAAGCCGGTCCAACAGGCTTCGGGTTTTTCGGATCCATCAACACGCTCATCATTCCGCCCATACCCTGACCGACCGTATCGTAGGCCGGCCGTTTAACGTACGGACCAGTCGGTCCCGTGCCCGTAATCGAGCAGCAAATGATCTTGGGATTTATTTTGCTCAGCGATTCGAAGTCGATGCCGAGCTTTTTCGTTACGCCGGGCCGATAATTGTCGACCACGACGTCCGATTTTTTCACCAGCCCATAAAATACTTCTTTGCCTTCCGGCGTCTGCAAATTCAGCGTCACGCTTTTCTTGCCGCGATTATAAGCCCAGAAATTCGGCTGATCGCCGCCGAAGTCCCAGCCGCGAAACGGATCGCCACCCTTGGGATTTTCCACTTTGATCACTTCCGCGCCGAGATCTGCCAGCAACATCGCACCGTAAGGCCCCGAAATGAAGTTGCCCAGCTCCAAGACTCTGATGCCGTCCAAACAACCTTTCATTCTTCTTCTCCTGATCTATGTATTTACTGTCTGCTTGCCAGTTACGTTCGTCTTCAGATAATGGAGCTTTCATATATCCCAATTCCAAGGAGCACAAGATGGCTACTCCTCCGCCGGTCACGGGTGTACTGGCACAGTTCGTGACGCAAACCGAATTCAGCGCGATCTCTGAAAAAGCGCTTGCCAATGCAAAACTGCATATGCTCGACGCTTTGGGCGTGGCGCTCGCCGGCACGCGCGAGCCGGTTGCTGCGATTGCGCTGGACTATTGCAAGCGAATCGGCTCCGCGGATGAATCGACGCTCTGGGGTACGAAGTCAAAAGCCGCGTCGCCGATCGCGGCTTTCGCCAACGGGCTACTGGCGCATGCGCTGGATTACGACGATTGGGATGCATTTATACACGTCGGGCACCCAACGAGCATGTTGCTTGGTGCGGCGTTGAGCATCGGCGAAAGCACCGGCGCGTCCGGCAAGGAGTTGCTGAAAGCTTACGTGCTCGCGATCGAGGTAATCTGCAAGCTTGCCGCCAATTGTCCGAACGTCCAAGATCGTGGCTTTCACAGCACGCCGGTGTGGGGTAGCCTTGGCGCTGCCGTCGCCTGCGCAAGTTTGTTGAAATTGAATGCAGCGCAGTTGAAGGCCGCTCTTGGGATCGCCGCTTCGGCAGCGGGAGGGATTCACCGCCAGCAGGGATCAATGGTGAAACCTTTCCATGCCGGCAACGCTGCCAGAAACGGCGCTGAAGCGGCGCTCCTCGCTCGCTCCGGCTTTACCGCTGATAGCGCGATCCTCGAAGCGCCGCGCGGTTTCTGCGATACCTTTTTCGGCCCGGCGACATGCAATTTCGACAAAATGGTCGAGAATATCGGCCAGCCGTTTTTTTTGGAATCTCCAGGCCTCGGGCTCAAATGGCATCCGTGCAGCGCACCGCAGTTTTTAGCCGCGGATGCGGCATTACACTTAAAACGCGAGCACGACATTGATTATGAGGACGTCGCCAGGATCGAAGTCAGTATTCCCCCGATGCGCTACCAGCGCCATTACGCCACCGAAGTCAAAACCGGCCTGCGCGGCAAGTTTGCGATCAATTACGTGGTCGCCATGTGCATACTGGACGGCAAACTGGAGCTTGCAACCTTTACAGACGAGAAAGTAAACCAGCCCAAGGTTCAAGAAGCGCTCGCCAAAGTGGAGGTTATTTGTGACGAAAGCATCCCGGAACCCGGGCCGTATTGTCCGGTAACGGTTGAGTTAAAGAGCGGCGCGCGGCACAGCTTTACAGGGCGCATCGCCAAGGGCGATCCGCGAAATCCAATGACGGAAACCGATGTGATCGAAAAATTTTGCAGCAATGCGAAGCGGGTCATCAGCGACGAGCAAGCCGAAAGATTGATCTCGTTGATGCGGAACCTGGAAGCAATTGATAGTTTGCGATCGCTCGTCGGCTTGCTGGTTCCGGCTTAACTTAAGTTCGTGTCAGTATTTGATCGGGATGAAGCGAATCACTACCGTATATTGACACTATTTTTTCAATTCGATAGCGTCACCACACTCGAAGACCAAGGAGATTTCTGTGCAAGAGCTGAAACCGGTGAACAGCGGGAAAATTAAAGTCGACGACGTGAACCTCTATTACGAACTTTACGGCGCGGGCGATCCCCTTGTACTGGTGGCCGGCACAGGCATCAGTCTGGCACCTTGGCGCGTGTCGCAAGTGCCGGAATTCGCGAAGCACTATCAGGTGCTGATTTACGATCATCGCGGTTTGGGACGAAGCGATCAGCCCGACATGCATTATACGACGCGGCTCTTTGCCAAAGACTGTGTCGGCCTCATGAACGCGCTCGGCATCCAACGGGCACACATGATGGGACATTCCATGGGCGCGCGAGTGTGCCAATGGATCGCTCTGGATTATCCGGAAAAAGTGCGTAGTCTGGTGCTTTCCGGGCCGGGGTCGGGGAAATACAGCGAGAAACTCGAAGATTATCCGCGCGGCGTGCCGATGGATGCAGCTCTGGAGATGATCGAGAAGGGCTACGAAAAATACCAGAGCGATCACTGGGGACCCGGTTTCATGTTCAGCGACAGCTTCATGGAAGAGCATCCCGATATCGTCAAGAAATACCAGGAGCTGATCGTCGACGAGGTGCCGCCGTTAAAATGCTATCTGCGTCACGTGGTGGCGCGGCAGTGCCATGAAACGACCCACCTGCTCCATAAAATCAAAGCGCCGACGCTCGTCATCGTTGGCAGCAAGGACATCCATGAAGGGGGCACCGGCAGTCACGTTGAATCGGCCAAGGTACTGGCGGAAAAGATTCCCAACGCAGAGCTGGTGTTGGTGGAAGGTGGGCGGCATGGCTATTTGCGTGAGATGCCGGAAAAGGGGCATCCGCCGATTCTAGACTTTTTGCGTCGGCGTTAAACCCCACCTTTATCCCTCCCGCGCGTGGGGAAGAGAGAGGGGGAAACGCGGTCATAAATTAACATGGACAAAAAAGACATTATTGAGAAACAAAAAAAATATCTCTTTTCCTGCGTGTCGACATACTACGACGAGCCACTGGTCGTCGACCATGCCAAAGACCAATATGTCTATGATAGCGATGGCAAGGAGTTCCTGGATTTTTTCGGCGGCATTCTGACCGTGAGCGTGGGTCATTGCAACGAGCAAGTGACTCAGGCAATCGATGCGCAAACGCATAAGCTTCAGCATATCTCGACGCTTTACGCCAATGAGCCGCAAGTGAGCTTGGCGGAGAAACT
>Ga0075434_100001882_pt1 | contig 18167 bp, 17 predicted proteins | sample RhiMethybrSRZTD3_FD_75298 | JGI IMG/M metagenome (GOLD analysis project Ga0075434, IMG submission 75298) | Populus rhizosphere microbial communities from Tennessee, USA - Rhizosphere MetaG P. TD hybrid SRZTD3 | ecosystem: Host-associated > Plants > Roots > Rhizosphere > Soil | place: USA... | reverse complement strand
ATCATGTAGCTCGCGAGAGTCCACGGCGCACCGGCGAATCCGATCAGCGGTACCCTGCCCTCCAGCTCGCGCCGCGCGAGGCGAATGGCCTCGAGCACGTAACCCAGCGATTCCTCGGGCACCAGCGGTCGCAGGCGGGCGAACTCGGCCTCGGTACGCAACGGTTGGTGGAACCTTGGCCCGACGCCTTCGTCGACGGAAAGCCGCATTCCCATCGCCTGCGGAACTACCAGGATGTCGCTGAAGATGATTGCCGCGTCGACTCCGAGGATGTCCACCGGCTGAAGCGTCACCTGCACCGCGAGGTCCGGGGTTCCCACCATCGTGAGGAAGTCGGCTCGCTCCCGGAGCTTGCGATACTCGGGGAGATAGCGGCCGGCCTGGCGCATCATCCAGACCGGAGGGCGCTCGACCACCTCGCGGCGGCAGGCGCGTAGCAGGAGGTCGTTCATTCGGGTCAAGGCTGAGTTAGCGGCCCTTCACCAGGCCACGGATTCGCTCGATGACGGCTTCGACGGTCGGCCTTCTCGCAACCCCGGCTGGCGCCCATCCGGCTGCCCGGGCGGCAGCGGCCGTGGTCGGCCCGATCACCACGAGGGCCGGTCTCTCGTCCTTCGGACATACCCTTGCGAGCATCGTGACCACCTTCGGACTCGCAGCCAGCAGCACGTCCGCTCCAATAGCGGCCCGCCGCATTACATCCGGCTCCGCGACTACTGAGCGATAGCAGACAATCTCTTCTACCCGGACTCCAGCAGCACGCAGGACCGTGGGAACATCGTCCCGTCGGGTATCACCGCAGACGTAGAGCACGGGCGGCTTCACGTGCGCTGCGATCATTGCGGTGGCGAGCAGCGCGCCCGCTCCCGCATCGATGGTGACCAGGCTCGACGGCGTACGGACCGGATCGAAGAGACTACTCAGTGCCGCGGCGGTGGCCGCTCCGGTAGCCCAGGCTTCCTGGCCCGGAGGTGGACTTACCCGATGCAGCGCGAGACGGCTCGCGAAGGTCTCTGCCGCACGTGGGGATGTAAACGCGGTGGCTCCGAACTCCGGGAGTCTAAAAATCGCCCGATCGACCGGCCCCCAATCTGCCGGCGGCCCGAAAGACAGGAGCGGCGTCTCTCGAACCGTCGCGCCTTCAGCTCGCAGCGTATCCGCGAGCCCGGCTAGCGTTCCCGGCGCCGTCGTCAGCACGACCGTGGGCGAATGACGAGGCATCAGGGCTCGGAGATCGGCTGGACGGCGCTTTCGCGGACGGAGCGCAGGATCTCGGCGGCTCCCTGACCCAGCAACTCGTCGGCCAATGCCGCACCCAGCATCTCGGCAGCCTCGATGGTAGCAGCTGAGCCGCTCCGCACACTCTCGACGGCCACGGCGCCATTCAGGGCGACCACGCGTGCATGCAGCCGAACCATCGCCTGATCTCCCTGACGATCGACGGTAGCGTAGGCCCCCACCGGTACCTGACAGCCACCCTGGAGCCGCTGCAGCAATCCGCGTTCGGCCGAGACCGCGATGGCCGTGTCCTCGTCATGGAGCGCCCGACGGACCGCCTCGCCCGCGGCCACGTCATCGGCACGGACCGTAGCCGCAAGCGCTCCCTGGCCAGGAGCGGGCAGCATCACGGTGAAGGACAGCCGCTCACTGATTCGGCCGCTCAGACCGAGTCTCACGAGGCCCGCGGCAGCGAGCACGATCGCCGACCACTCTGCGTGGCCGTCGAGCTTTTTCAGACGCGTGTCGACATTCCCCCGAATATCCGGCAGCTCGAGATCCGGGCGGGCACGCAGAAGCTGAGCCCGCCTCCGGTGGCTGCTGGTTGCGATTACGGCGCCCTGAGGCAGTGTCCTCCAGGTAAGCCCTTTGAGCGCCACTAACGCATCCCGAGCGTCTTCCCTCTGCCCGACTGCCGCCAGAGCGATTCCCTCCGGCAGTTCGGTGGGCAGGTCCTTGAGTGAGTGGACTGCCACGTCGATTCGGCCTTCCAGCATTGCATCATCGAGCTGCTTCGTGAAGAATGCTCGCCCTCCCAGTCGGGAGAGTGGCACGTCCTGCACGACATCGCCGGTGGTTCGTATCTCGACGCACTCCGTGGCATAGCCGAGCTGCGCGAGCTGAGCTCGCACGCGTTCAGTCTGCCACAGCGCGAGCGCACTCGCGCGAGTTCCGATTCGGAGTATCCCGGATGCCGTCGTCACTGTTCCCTTTCACGGAGCATTAGCGATCCCCTAGAATTCTCTGGCTTAGGTGTGCCAAATCTATATGTAAGGAGGTAACGCGGGCCGGAGGCGAGGTATGTCTTCTTGCGACAGTTACAAGGAGCGCGATTCCCAGCGAGTCGAACGCGACGGGTCGGGCTGCCGCGTATCCAGACCGTTGCGTCTGCAAGAGGACCACCGTTGATCAGGCTATCGCGGAGCGTGCCGGACGCGCTGAGCCTGAGCGGCGGTTGCCCCACCGAACACTAGGGTGCACACAGCCGCCGCCAACTGAGCCAGACAATGCCGACTCCGAATCACAGAATGCCTCCGGGTTTTTCAGCCGAATCGGGGAAAATCCCTGATGGATGCGGCCCGAAGGGGAGGCCATTTTTCCCACACGGAGAGGCGCAATTGCGACAACCTGCTCAACGCAGGCTTGCGATAAGCACCGGCCGCATGTAGCCTACCCCGTGCACGATCGGCCGGACAGCCGCACGATCGTCAATTCAGATCTCCTTAGGCCACTTGCAGAGCAGTGCCGCGAGTGCGCCGTCCCTCGTGCAGGAAGGTGCCTCTAGTGCCCATGCGCTCTTGCACGACCGCTACTCCCCACGGCACCAGACGTACCATCGGTATTCTCGATCTTGTTACCAAGAGTCCCCGCAACAGTTTGTACGGGCGGCTCATGAACGCGAACCTCGCCAGCATCATGCCGCAGGTGCTGGGCGTGTGGTGCGAGGAAGCCGGACATCGGGTCCACTATCTCTGTTACACCGGCACCGAGAACCTGCTCGAGGAATTGCCGCGCGAGCTCGACGTGCTGTTCATCGGCGCGTTTACTCAGGCCGCGCAGCTCGCCTATGCCCTGAGCAATCTTTTCCGGCAGCGGGGCGTGATCACGGCGCTGGGAGGCCCGCACGCGCGCTGCTATCCCGAAGACGCGCAGCGACACTTCGATTACGTGCTCGGTTTTACCGACCGTGCCGTCGTGCGGGAGCTGCTCGAGGAGTGTGCGCCACATCGGCCCACTGGGCGCGCGATGTCGGCCGCCCGCCAGCCGGCCGAGATGCCAAGTCTGGCCGCGCGATGGAAGTTCGTCGAAGCAACCCTCGCGAAGGCTCCGAGCATCAAGATCGTGCCCATGATCGGCAGCTTGGGGTGCCCGTACACCTGCTCCTTCTGTATCGATTCGACGGTAGACTACCAGCCACTCGGTTTCAGCCAGCTGACCGAGGACTTGCGGTTTCTCCTCAAGAAGATCCGTCGGCCGATCGTGGCGTGGCACGATCCGAACTTCGGGGTTCGGTTCGACGACTATATGGAGGCCATCGAGGCGGCGGACCCGGCTGCGACGATCCGGCACATTGCCGAAAGCAGCTTGTCGCTGCTCTCGGAGCCGCACCTCGTGCGCCTGCGAAAGAACGGCTTTCAGGCGCTGCTTCCGGGTATCGAGTCCTGGTACGATCTGGGCAACAAGTCGAAGACCCGGCTGCGCGGAATGGACAAAGTGCCCCAGGTTTCCGAGCACGTGAACATGATCCTCCGCTACGTCCCGTACATCCAGACCAATTTTGTGCTCGGTCTGGATTGCGATGAGGGCACTGAACCCTTCGAGCTTACCAAGCGGTTCGTTGACCTCGCTCCCGGTGCGTTCCCGGCCTACTCTCTTCTCTCAGCCTTCGGACGGGCCGCACCGCTCAATCTGCAATACCAGCGGGCCGGTCGCGTAATCCCCTTCCCGTTCACCTTTCTGAACAACAACCACGCCATGAACGTCCGCCCTGCCAACTACCGCTGGGAGGAGTTCTACGATCATCTGGTAGATTTGACCGCCTATTCGTTTTCCGGACGGGCCATCGCTCGGCGGCTCGCCGCGACCGGCGGCGTGATACCCCGGTGGCTGAATGTGCTGCGGGCCGTGTCATCGGAGGGGTGGGGCCGCATCAAGTACCATCGCACGATTCGCCGGCTGCTGGATACCGATCGAGACGTCAAGAGCTTCTTCGAAGCTGGAACCGATCGCCTGCCTGCGTTTTATCAGGGCCGCATCCAGCGGGACCTGGGCGACCTGCATCAGTTCCTGCCGACCACCGGCCTGATGCATGACCACAATGCATACCTGAAAAGTGTCGAGAGTGGGGCGGCCGTCGCCCAGCTGCAGCGCGGTCGCCAGCGGGCTCGTGCTGCCGAACCGCCCGCGACCGCGCCCACTCCAATGTGACGGCCGCCCGCCCCACTTCTTTCAGCAGATCTCGACCAACTCCAACGAGAAGATCAGGTCCTCTCCAGCCAGGGGGTGATTCGCGTCCAGAACGACGGTATCGTCCGCCACCTCCTGGACGGTGACCCGAAAAACCTGCCCCGCCCGGGTCATTTGCAGCTGCTGCCCAACGGTTGGCTCGATGTTGTCGGGGAAGCGATCCCTCCCGATAGCCATCGTCAGGTCGTTGCGGTGCGGCCCGTAGGCATCCTCGGCCGCGACGGTGACGGTCCGCTCCTCGCCTACCTGCATTCCAGTCACGGTGTCGTTGACCCCCGAGATGACCTGCCCCTTCCCCAGCACGAACTCCAGTGGCTCACCGCTACGTGACGAATCGAATACCGAGCCATCGCGGAGTGTCCCGGTGTAGTGCACGCGGACGGTGTCGCCTGGTTTCGCGTGTTCCATGCGTAGTCTCCTGGCGTCAAGAGTAATCCGGCCCGGCCGCTGTAAGTGCGGGCCTCTGTCAAGCAAGGTCAGTGATTCTCCTTACGCCAGTGCAAAAGTCACATTTGCCCGTACGAGTTCGCGAATTCTTTCGCGAGCGGCCGTCCTCGTGGCACAGGTCACCTGCACGGAGTGGCTTGGCACCGCACCTATGCCTTATCGGCAAGTCGGAGGCTGGCCCGCGGATGCTTGCGGCGACCATCGCGAAAATGCTACCGTGAGCACCAAGGAACGATGGCCACCAACGTCATCGAGAGGGGTGCTCGATGTCCGACAAGCCCGAAATGACTGCGCTGCAGATCTGGATCCTGCAAGCCCAGCGGGAGATTCTGCTCAAGGGCAGCTCTACCGGCGTCGAGGCTTCGCGTAGCCCGGAATCTCAAGCCGCCTAACAGGTCAAAACAGAACCGGCCCCAATCTGGGGCCGGTTTTTTTATGCAGGTACTACATACGAATGAGAATCTGCGATACTGGCTCAGCCGAGAGAGGGGCCAGTGCCACCCAGATAAAGTCCCAAACGATCACCGGCGGAAAGACCGGATGCCAGGGCATCACCCAGACTCACACCAAAACGGTGCGTTCCGACAAGAGCCAGCCCGGCGTTCGCGGCCTCGACCTCATCGAACAGATTCAGCCAGCGCTGATGGCCGACCACGTACTGCGGAATTGCCTTGGGCCAGACTGTGACCCGTTGATAAGCGGGCTCGCCGAAAGCGCCCAGCAGCTCGGTCAATTCGTCCCGGACGACTGAAAGGAGTGCTTCCGGCTCGAGCCGAGTCATATCCGGCTGACACGCTCCTCCCACGAAGGTCGTGAGCGTAACGTACCCTTCTGGAGCTCGGCCCGGGAACAAGCTCGAGGAAAACAGGGTACCCAGCACTCGACGCTGCTCGGCCGCGGGGACCAACATGCCGAAGCCATCCAGCGGGTGCGCGACCGCACCCCGAGGAAAACCCAGCACCACGACCGCGACAGGAGCGTATTCGATGGCGGCTGCTTCTCGCAGCCGCTCCCCCTCGTCACAGCCAAGCTCGACATCACCCAAAACGTGAGCCGGAGCCGCAAGGATCACCCCGGCAAACCGGCCGTCACCTTGCTCCGTGCCCACAATCCATTGAAATGCCCTCCGGCCGATCCGGCGTACCGGGGTTGTTGTGCACACCCGACCGGCGAGTCGCTGAGCCAGGGCCTCCGTCAGTTCTCCCAGGCCATGCGGAAACGAAAACACCGATCCGGGAGCCACCGAGGCGGTAGTCTGACGAGAGGCCCGGACCTGTGCCACCATCGCAGCGAGCATGGATCCGTGGTCTTGCTCCATGGCGTACAGCTTGGGCAACGCATGTCGCATGGAGAGTGCGTCCGGATCGCCGGCATAGACCCCACTCACGAACGGATTGACCATGTAGGCCAGCACCTCGTCGCCGAAGCGCCGTCGAACGAATGCTCCGACACTCTCTTCGACCGCGGCATCCTGGCGCGAGATGAACGGTTCCTTGAGAAGCCTGAGCTTGGCTGACGGTGAGAGCAGAGGTGTCGCGAGCAGTTGACCCGGCGATCGTGGCAGCGCTTCCAGCCGACCCTCTCGCACGATATAACGGTGGCGGGAGGCTGGATTGGCTTCGATCAACCGGTCCGCCAGTCCTAGCTCGTTCAGCAACCTGGCCACGATCGGATTGGGCGCGCTGAGGGAGTTCGGCCCGCTCTCGGCGAGAAATCCACGCTCGCGCTCGCTCCAAACGACGCCGCCGGGCCGGGCCGCGGCCTCGAAAACCGTCGGTTCGAAGCCGAGGGTCTGGAGTCGATACGCCGCCGCCAGCCCGGTTAGGCCACCGCCGACGATCGCGACCTTCATACGCTATTTGAAGGCGTGGGAAAGCGCCTCTTCGAGGACTGCAAACTCTGGGTCCCCGTGAGCAGCGGATGTGAAAGCTGCCTCGAAAGCCGAGGGCGGCAGATACACTCCGGCATCGAGCATGGAATGGAAGAATCGATTGAAGGCCGAACGGTCAGTTGCCTTAGCAGCGGCATAGTCGTGGACCGGGCTGTCGGTGAAGAACGGCGTGAGCATGGTGCCGGCCCGCTGCACGGTAAGAGGAGTACCTGCGGCAGCTGCGGCACGCGCCATTGCATCAGCTGCCCGCGACGCCCAATGGTCTGCACGTTCCCACAGACCGTGGTTGGACAGAATGTCGAGCGTCGCGATGCCTGCCGCCATCGCGAGCGGATTGCCCGACAGCGTGCCGGCCTGATAGACCGGTCCCGACGGTGCTATCTGCTCCATCAGGTTTCGGCGCCCACCATATGCCGCGGCCGGCAAGCCGCCGCCAAGGACCTTGCCAAGGCAGGTGAGATCAGGCGTGATCCCGAACAGTCCCTGCGCGCCTCGCCGGTGCACTCGCCACCCGGTCATGACCTCGTCGAAGATCAGAATGGCGCCGGTACGAGTTGTGATTGCGCGAAGGCCCTCGAGGAACCCTGGCTTGGGCAGGACGACCCCCATGTTTCCCGCAACCGGCTCGACCAGCACCGCCGCAATGCCATCCTGTCGCGCCGCAAATAAAGCCTCGACGGCGCTCAGATCGTTATACGGAGCGACCAGGGTGTCGGCGACCGTGCTACTCGGCACGCCGGGAGAGTCCGGCAAGCCGAGCGTAGCGATTCCGGAGCCTGCCGCAGCCAACAATGCATCGGCGTGGCCATGGTAGCATCCGTCGAATTTGAGCACTGCCCGGCGTCCCGTCGCAGCCCGAGCCAGGCGCACCGCACTCATCACTGCCTCGGTACCCGAACTGACGAAACGGAGCATCTCTATAGATGGAAACGCATCAATCACCCGCTCCGCCAGACGCAGTTCGAGCTCGGTGGGTGCGCCGAACGTGGTTCCGAGCGCGGCGGCGGCGGCAACGGACGCAACCACTCCTGGATGAGCGTGCCCTAAAATCAAAGGTCCCCAGGAGAGCACCAGATCGACGTAGCGATTGTCGTCAGCGTCCACTATTCGCGAGCCTTCACCGCGAACGATGAACCGCGGCGTTCCGCCGACGCTCTTGAATGCCCGGACCGGACTGCTGACACCGCCCGGCATCAATCGTTGAGCTTCGGCAAAGAGCGATGCTGATCGTGCGGCCTCGGGGGAGGCCACCATGGTGCGTGTCATGTGGTCGACTCCGATTCCTGGAGCCATCCGGCGACCTCTGCCGCGTAATAGGTGATGATGGCATCCGCCCCGGCCCGACGCATGCCCGTGAGCGCCTCAAGGACCGCGCGCCGCTCGTCGATCCAGCCCCGCTGAGCTGCGGCCTTTAGCATTGCGTACTCGCCACTCACGTTGTACGCCACCAGTGGAAGCTTGGTCTTCTCCCGCACGGCGCGAATCACGTCGAGGTAGGCCAAAGCCGGCTTAACCATCAGGAAGTCGGCTCCCTCAGCCTCATCCAGTCCAGCCTCCAGAACCGCTTCCCGCACGTTTGCCGGATCCATCTGGTACTGACGCCGGTCTCCGAACGCGGGGGCGCTGTCGGCCGCCTCGCGGAATGGTCCGTAGAACGCGCTGGCATACTTGACCGCATAGCTCAGCACCGAGCAGCTCTGAAACTCCGCCGAGTCGAGTGCGGTGCGAATTGCCGTGACCATGCCATCCATCATTCCGCTCGGCGCGACAATATCGGCGCCTGCCTCGGCATGGCTCACTGCCACCCGGCCCAGAATCTCGAGCGTGGCATCGTTGTCCACCGTGCCGTCGCGGATCAGGCCGCAGTGACCGTGAGTGGTATACTCGCAGCAGCATACGTCCGTTATGAGCAGGAGGTCCGGATGCCGCGCCCGGAGTCGCCGCAGTGCCCGTTGCACGATGCCATCGGGCGCGAAGTTCTCACTCCCGATCTCGTCCTTGGTCGCGGGGAGCCCGAACAGAATCACCGCCGGAATGCCCAACGCTTCCAGCCGGTCGGCCTCGTGATCCAATCGCTCGTCGACGGAGAGCTGGAACACCCCTGGCATCGACGCGATCTCCCGACTCTGCGCAGAACCATGGATCACAAACGCCGGCGCAATAAGGTGCTTAGGGCTGAGCGTGGTTTCGCGAGACAGCCGGCGAAGTGCCGGCGTGCGACGCCGGCGTCTGGGCCGGATCCTGGGGAAAGAGCTCACGGGCTTGCGGGCTCGAGGCGTGTGGAAACGATCAGCTGGCAGACCGGCGAAAGCTACGGGCCCTGACAGCCGCGTACAAGCAAATGCACTACCGAGACTTGAAGCAATGGATCACCCCCCGGAACGCGTACAGTCTTTGCATGTTGCTCCTGACGAACCCGGCTGAGGTCGGAATTGTTCAGCAGCATACCTGTCGGAGTCGCGTCTTGCGGCGGCCGACGGCAGTCGCCCGGGCAGAGGTGTAGCATGAATCGGTCGTCGAGCCTCGTCGTAATTCTCCCCCTCCTTGCGGCAGCTGCGTGCGCAGCTCCCCAGCGCCCTGCGCTGGTGCGTCCCCGCCCTCTCGACCCTGCAACTGCCATTGTAGACGCGACTTTATGGGACGGGACCGGCCGCGCACCGGTTCCCCACGCAGTCACTCTGGTCCGCGGTGACCGTATCCTGTGCGCCGGCGGCGTAGGCGAATGCGCGATCCCCCGCGATGCGCGGGTGATCGAGGCGCACGGCGCCTGGCTGGTGCCGGGACTGATCGACACCCATGTCCACCTGTTGTTTCTCCGCCGCGGCAGTGCGAGCGAAGAGCTGGGGAGCGATCTGAAGGATCTGCTGGCTCAGGGCATCACCACAGTACGCGACATGGGCACGAACCCCAAGGAGCTGTTGAGCCGGACCCGGGCGTTCGGTGCTGCACCGCGGGTGTACGCCATGCAGCTGGTCGCCGGGTTCCGCTTCTTCTATGGTCGCGAGGCGGTCCCCACCAGCGATGGCAGTGTGGCTTATCGCCTGCCGCAGGCGCAGATCATGGAAATGCGTGGCTGGACCCCGATGATGTTCACTCACGACGACGATCCGGATTCTGTTGCGGCGGCCGCTCAGGCAGCTGGTGCGATCGGCCTCAAGCTCTACGGCTATCTCGACTCGACGTCGGTTCGCATGCTGACCGAGGCTGCCCATCGTGCCGGAATGACGGCATGGGGTCATGCGTGGGTTCAGCCTGCGAATGCTAGGGACCAGGTCCTGGCCGGCGAAGATGGGGTGGTGCACGCGTCATTGTTCGTGGGCGAGCTGCTGGCTCCGCAGACTCGGGACAGTCTGCTCGCGAGCACGGCGATTCTGGAGGAAGGAGCCCGGAGTGCCTCGCCGGAGGCCGCGCTGGATCAACGGATCGGCGAAACGCTCGACAGCATGGCACGCCGTGGCACGTTCCTCGAGCCGACGCTCGACGTCTCACTGCGAAGCGTCTCCCACTTCGACGCTGAACATGCCGACCGACCCTCGTTGCCGGAGCAGTATGCCCGCGCAGTAGTCGGGTTCAGCATGGCCGTGACGCGCGAGGCCGTGAAACGGGGAGTGCGCATTACCGCTGGTACCGACCACGTCGCCTACGGTCCGGTGCGCGACCGCGCGTCATTGGTCAGTGAGTTGCGATTGCTGGTTGACTCGGCCGGTCTCACTCCGGAGCAGGCTCTTCTCGCGGCAACCCGCAATGCGGCGCAGGCCATCGGCGGCGACGCCGCGCGGTCTGTCGGGACAATCGAAGCTGGGCGCTTCGCTGACCTCTTGTTGCTGGACAAGAGTCCCCTCGAGGACATCCGCAATCTCGATCAGGTGCAGTGGGTAATGCAGGCAGGACGGTTGTGGCGACCCTGGCAGCTGCGAAGCGGAATAGCAAGCCGAACCGGAGCGAAGTCCTCGGCGGAGCCTGCCGACGCAGACGCCGAAGAGAACCTCGGCCTTACCCACCCGTAGCGCCTAGTGCCTCCCGGCGGCCTGCGCGGGCGCCGCTCCGCTTTCGATTGGCAGGTCGGAGCGCTCGGCCCATTCGGTCCAGGCACCGGTGTAGATCCGCACATCGGGGTATCCCAGCAAATACTTCAGCGCAAAGAAGACGTGGGACGCCTCAGTGGTGCTGTTGCAGTAGAGGATGAGGCGCTTGTCGGGCGTGATGCCCTGGGCGGCATACATCGCTCTCAATGCGTCCGCCGGCTTCCATACCCTTCCGAATCCCTCCTGCTCAAGGTCGTCTTGCCAGTAGTGGTTGATGGCGCCGGGAATATGCCCCCGCCGCATCTGGGCCCCGGCCTCGCCTCCGAATTGATCCGGCGGACGGGCATCCACCAGAACCACATCGCGACGCTCGGCCGCGCTGCGTACGTCGTCGAGCGTTGCCGTCGCCGGCTTGAACGCACCGCCCGGCGCAGGGGAGGCGACCAGCTTGGGGTAGTGTTTCGCCAAGGGACGCTGTTCCAGCTGCCACTTGAAGTAGCCACCATCAAGCAGGTATACCCGGGGATGCCCGTAGCTCGCGAGAAGCCAAACCAGAAAGGTGGCGTCGATGTTGTGCGTTTCACCGGCACTGTAAACCACGACTGGCAGGTCCCAGCGGATACCGACCCTGGCAAATACCTGAGCGTACCACTCTGCCGGCATCAGTTGCATCGGAGTGCCGCCCGCTGCAGCCCGTAAGGTTTCGGTGTTCAGGTAAACGGCCTCGGGAAGGTGGTCCTTCAGGTAAACGAACGGATCCGTGCGCACGTCGATAAGCCGGAACGCCTCGCCACGCCGCTGCCAATCGGCCAATTGATCCGTAGAGATCAGGGAGGGCCGTATCGAATTCTGTGGTGCTGGAGTCTGCGAGGTTGCCGGCTTCCCTGCACAGGAGATCAGCATCAGTGCAGCGCTAACGACGAGACCGAGCCGCAACGCTCTCGTCCCGAGCGGAACTCCGGTGCGACCAACGCTGTGGTAGCTGCTCATTGCCCTGAGTCTCCACTCAATCCCATGATGTCCTTCTCTTCCTCCACGTAGACCCTGGCCGCATTCCGCCGCTTCCGAGAATTGAGCGATACCGGCCGATTTTCGTCGGCAGGCGGCAGCGCATCGAGCGCCCGCTTCATCGGCACGCCCTCCTGCACTGCAGCGCGCATTTCACCGCGAAGCTGGGTGATGTATGCTCTGGTGCGTTCCACCAGCACGGCCGGCTCGGCCGGTACGCTGCCATGTCCGGGGACCACGACTTTGGGACGCAGCGAGTCGATCTGGTTCAACGCTTTGAGCAGCGCCGGCGCGCTTCCGTCCACGACCATCGTAACGCCATCCTCTAGCAGGATGTCGCCCGCGAACAGGACCCCTGCGTCGGGCACCCACACCATCAGGTCTCCCGGCGTGTGCGCCGGTCCCGGTGCAAGCACGATCACGCGCCGGCCGCCAATGCGGAGAGTATCACCCTTCGTCACCGGACGATCGGGCGTGTCGGCATATTCGAATCCGCGCATCGCGTCGAGTCCAACCACTCGAATCCAGTCGATCATCTGATTGTCCAGCCCACCTTCCGAGGCCAACGTTCTGCTGTCGGGATGCGCAATTACCTTGGCGCCCGCTTTCCGAAAGACAATGGCTCCGAAATGGTGATCAGGGTGGTGGTGAGTCAGCACCAACCATCGAATAGCACGCTGCGAGACAGAACGGATCGTTCGGAGCAGGGTTTCGCCGTCGCGGGGGCTGCCTTCCGCGTCGATGACGACGATACCGTCGCGGGTGACCACGAAACCGGCATTGGCTCGTCCTTCCGACCCGCGGCCGGTGTCACCCAGGACCGCATACACGCCGTGCCCGAGGTCACGCAGGGGGAACAGCGGAGCGGTGGACGGAAGAGCAGAAACGCTCCATCCGGTCATCACCGTATGGAGCGCGAGCAGAGAGAACACGAAAAAAGACTGGCCGCGAGATCAGGCTGCGGCGAACGCGATGTTGACCGTCTGGCTGTAGACTCCGCCCCTGTTGTCCTTCCAGGTCATCACGAGCGGTCCTTCCCGATCCGCCTTGAGGCTGAAGCTCACGACCGGATCGCGACTGATGCCCGACGTCCACTCGAAGCGGGCGATTTGCTCGCCGCCATAGGTGACTACAACATCGTTGATGAAGTAGGCGGGAATAGGAGCGCCTTCCTTGGTCCTGAAGAATCCGGTATCCATCGGGTGCGACACGATGGAATTCACAGTGATGATGTCGCCCTTGGCGATCCGGTCTGGAATTCGAAGCCGCGCGTCGCCCACGTTCGACATTGTCAGCCGCATCCGTTCAGCGTGACCAGCACTTTGGCGTAGTCAGCCCACAACTCGCCCGTGTTGGTCTCCGCGATTGCCCGGACCCAGGTCGTACGCTTCATCTTGATCCGGGTGGTGATGGATACTTGTCCGATGGCGGGTGACAGATAGAATCCCGCCAAATGTGCGTCTGGATTGTGATCGACGATCAGGTGAATGCCTTTGACATACTTCTCGGCGGTCATCGGCAGGTCGCTCTCGATGATGACGGGAACGATGCGACCGTCCTCGGCCACCGCAGGCATGTCGAGCTGGACGTGCCCCCTGGTAATTGGGCGCCCCGCGAAGCGCTCGCGATAGATCTTCGCCACAGCCTCATTCGGAATTTCGGGATCGTCGGGGCCGCCTCCGGCCGCCAGCGCCAGCAACCGCTTCGGGTCGACGATTGCGCTCGATCCGGCAATGCCGACGGCAGCCAGCACGATGCGCCGCAGAAAAGATCGCCGTGGCAACCCGAGCTGATCCAACATGCAGCCTCCGAAAATCCGCCGACCCGAACCCACCCTGATCACTAACATATTTCAATCGCATTGGATTCGCAGCAGAATCGGCAGCTGCCGGGCCCCCTCCCCGATTGAGGCCCCCGTCGTCCGGTCCCGAACTTGGTACCGAGCCATGCTTTGCGCGCCCTCCGTCCGAGTGTCGCAAACTTGCGGGGCCAAGACGGCCCGAGCCTTGCTATCCCCTTGCCCGATTTGGCATTCCAGACATTGCCGGTTACGCTGAGTCAGTCTTGTGTGGGAGGTCGGAGCGGCGTACTTTAAGCCGTTCTGGACAAATGCTTTCGGGGCCATTTACCCTTTGCCGAGCCGAGGCACCGTGGATATCCAGACCCTGCAACAGGCCGCGCTGTTGGATAAGTGCCGTCAGTTTACGAGGGCGCGCGAAGTTCAGGCGGCGGGATTGTATCCCTACTTCAAACCGATTTCCGAGTCCGAGGACACGGTTGTCGTCATAGAAGGTCAAAAGCGGCTCATGTTGGGGTCCAATAACTATCTGGGCCTCACCCACCACCCCAAGGTCTTGGAGGCTGCGTCGCGGGCTCTTTCCCGGTACGGCTCGGGCTGCACCGGAAGCCGGTTCCTGAACGGCACCCTCGATCTCCATGAGCAGCTGGAGCACGCCCTCGCCGAGTTCACAAGCAAGGAGTCGTGCCTGGTCTTTTCGACCGGCTACCAGGCGAACCTCGGCCTGATCTCAGGGCTCGTTGGTCGTGGCGAGGTGGTCTACCTCGATAAGCTGGACCACGCGTCGATCGTCGACGGCGCCAAGATGTCGTACGGCGACACCGAGCGCTTCAACCACGGCGACCTCGCTGCTCTCGAACGGAAGATGGACCGTGGCCTGTCGGGTCGCGGCGCCATGATCGTCGTGGACGGCGTGTACTCGATGGAAGGCGACATTGCCGACGTTCCGGGTCTGGTGCGGGTGGCCCGGAAGTTCGGTGCCGTGCTCGCCGTTGACGACGCACATTCGGTCGGCGTGCTTGGACCCAACGGAGACGGTACCGCGGCCCACTTCGGTCTTACCGAGGAAGTGGACATCATCGCGGGCACGTTCTCCAAGTCGCTGGCGTCGATCGGTGGATTCGTAGCCGCACCGGAGAGCGTGATTCACTATCTGCGGCACCACTGCCGCCCCCTGATGTTCACCGCATCGCTTCCCCCGGCAAACACGGCTGGCGTACTGGCGGCGCTCGAGGTGCTGCAGCAGGAGCCGGAGCGCCGTGAGCAGCTCTGGGCCAATACCCGTCGTCTGCAGGACGGTTTCCGGAGTCTCGGCTTCGATATCGGTCCGACCGAGACCCCGATTGTGCCTGTGCTGGTGGGCGCGATGGAGAAGACCTTCCTCATGTGGCGCAAGCTGTTCGATGCGGGCGTGTTCACCAATCCGGTGGCACCTCCGGCGGTCGCCCCGACCCAGTGTCGGTTGCGCACCAGTCTCATGGCCACGCATACGTTCGAGCAGATCGATTACGCCCTCGACAAGTTCGCTCGTATCGGACGCGAGCTGGGGGTCATCTGACAGCTGCGCTGCGCATCAGACCGGCGCGCGAAGCGAAAGACATCAGGCGCTTCATCGATCTGCCGTACCGACTCCACGCGCGGGACCCTCTCTGGGTCCCGCCGTTGCGTCGGGACGTAGCGACGCTTCTCTCCCGCCCCAAGAATCCGTTTTTCGAGCACGCCAGTGCGGAATATTTTCTGGCCGAGCGAAACGGCGAGGTGGTCGGCCGCATCGCCGCGATTCAGAATCGGCTGCACAACGAGACCCACAGCGATCGCGTCGGATTCTTCGGCTTCTTCGAGTGCGCCAACGAGCAGGTGGTCGCCGACGCGCTCTTCGGCGCAGCCGCCGAATGGTTACGACCGATGGGGTTTGACACGATGCGCGGGCCGGCCTCGTTTTCGGTGAACGACGAGTGTGGCTTGCTGATTCAGGGATTCGAAACGCCGCCAACTCTCATGATGCCCCACAACCCTCCGTACTATGTGGAGTTGGTCGAGCGCGCGGCGTTCCACAAGGCGAAGGATCTGTGGTGTTTCGAGGGATGGAAGCCCGAGGGCGAAAGTGCCGAGCGGGTCACTCGGGCAGTCGAGGTGATCCAGCGACGCTATGGCATCACGCTGCGAAGCCTCAACCTGCGGGCGTTCGATGCCGAGCTCGCGCGGATCAAACAGCTCTACAACGCTGGGTGGGAGCGAAATTGGGGCTTCGTTCCGCTGACCGAGCACGAGATCGATCATCTGGCCGAGCAGTTCAAGCCGGTGGTTCTTCCCGATCTCGTCCCCTTCGCCGAGAAAGACGGCCAAGTCATCGGATTCGCTATCTGCCTTCCGGATCTCAATGTGGCATTCCGCCGGAACCGGTCGGGCGCCTTCCTCCCCGGGCTGATACGCGTGTTGTACGGCCTCAAGGCCAAGCGTATCGGCCGACTGCGGGTGCTCCTGCTCGGTACTCTCCCCGAGTACCGCGGGAAGGGGGTCGATGCGGCGCTGTACCATCGCATCTGGCACATGGCGATCGCCAACAAGATCTACTGGGGCGAAGCCGGCTGGATTCTCGAAGACAATCCCGCCATGATCGCCGGGATGGTCAAGCTTGGCTGGAAACACTACAAGACCTACCGGCTCTACGATCGCTCGCTATGAAGGCGCTGGTCACTGGCGCGACCGGGTTCGTCGGCAGTCACCTGGTTGAGGTCCTCCGGCGCAGTGGTCACGATATCACTGCGCTGGTTCGATCACCCGGCAAAGCCGCTCCGCTCAGGCGTCTGAATGTGCGGATAGCCGAGGGCGACCTCGCCGATGAGGCTGCGCTTGAGCGCGCTGCTGCCGGGCAGGACGCCGTCTTTCACGTCGCCGGACTCACCGCGGCACGCAGCGAGAGCGAGTTTTTTCGAGTGAATCGCGACGGCACCGCTGCGGTGGTCGCTGCTGCGACTCGCGGCGGTGTTCGACGAATCGTGCTGTTCTCATCCATGGCCGCAGCAGGCCCTTCCGAGCGCGGTCGTCCCTTGGTCGGTGACGAACCCGCTCGGCCGGTGACCCAATACGGGCGCAGCAAGCTGGCCGGCGAAGCAGTGGTACGGAACGGCGCAGTCTCCTGGACGATCCTGCGGCCGCCGATGGTGTATGGCCCACGCGATCGGGAAGTGCTCAAGGTGTTTCAAACAGCCAAGCTCGGCATTGCTCCCGTCTTTGGCGATGGGACTCAGGAGCTCTCCGCCGTGTACGGCGCCGATCTGGCCGATGCTGCCCTCGCCTGCGCCACGGCGGAGACCGCGGCTGGCATGATCTATTACCCGTGCCACCCGCAGACGTTCACCAGCGCCGGGTTCGTGCGTGCGGTCGGCGCCGCCCTTGGCCGCCGAGTCGTCGTCCTCCCGGTGCCGTTATCGCTGGGCCGTGTGGCTTTGACCGTGACGGGCGCAGCTGCCAGAGCCCTGGGCCGCGCCACCATCCTGACCCGTGACAAGGCCAACGAATTCTTCCAGTCGGCCTGGACCGGCAATCCGAGTCGCTGCATCCGCGACACGGGCTCGGCTCCGAAAATCGCACTCGAGAGCGGTCTCCAGGACACCTGCACATGGTATCGTTCCGCGGGCTGGATCTAGCCGAGCCACGGCAGGCCCAAGTATCGGATCGCACGGTAGCCAGCAACCTGTTACCGGTCGATCGCCTGCTGCTCGGGTACGTGGCCGTGGTGTCCGCAGTGGCGCTGGCGCGTCTCTCCGCCTTCCCCGAGTGTGGCTGGCTCTTGGTTGCCAACGCGTTGATCGTCACCCTCGTGCTGCTGGTGACCCGAGCCGATCTGGGGCCGCTCGGGCGCGCGCTCCATGATGTCTATCCGATCCTTCTGCTGATCGCGCTGTATGCGTCTCTCGATATCCTGAACGGCGGTGGGAGAGTTGCGATTCACGACGCCGTCGTGCAGCGATGGGAGCAAGCCTTATTTGGCGGCCAGCCGAGCCGCGACTGGTGGCGCGCTCACCCAAGCGCGTTCTGGTCCATCGTGCTCCACGGCGCGTACTTCTCCTATTACTTCGTGATCCTGGCGCCGACGGTGGTGCTGCTGGGCCGGGCCGCCCGCGCGCCACTGCGCCGCTTCGTTTTTGCGGTGATGGTGACCTTCGTCGTCTGCTATCTGGTTTTTATTTTCTTCCCTGTTGCCGGGCCGTATTACGCCTTCTCCCCTCCGAACGGCGCGTTCGTGGACAACGTGGCTGCCCGACTCGTCTATGCCGTGCTGGCGCAGGGCAGCACGTTCGGGGCAGCCTTCCCTTCATCCCACGTGGCGGCGAGCGTCGCTGCTACCATCGTGGCCTGGACCGCCTCTCGACGTTTGGGGATCGTTCTTGCCATCGCGACTGCGTTGCTGACCGTGGGCGTGGTGTACTGCCAGATGCACTACGCAGTGGATGCCGTAGCCGGCCTTTTGGTGGGAACAGTGGTCGGCGTTGGGGTCAACCGGATGAACGGTAAACGGTGAACGGGGGTT
>Ga0075434_100001878_pt1 | contig 18184 bp, 18 predicted proteins | sample RhiMethybrSRZTD3_FD_75298 | JGI IMG/M metagenome (GOLD analysis project Ga0075434, IMG submission 75298) | Populus rhizosphere microbial communities from Tennessee, USA - Rhizosphere MetaG P. TD hybrid SRZTD3 | ecosystem: Host-associated > Plants > Roots > Rhizosphere > Soil | place: USA... | reverse complement strand
GAGCGGCTCGAGGCGGGGGAGATCACGATTGACCGGCCGACGAGACGGGTGACCGTCCGTGGCGAACGAGTCGCGCTCGCCGGGAAGGAGTACGAGCTCCTCCTGGAGCTCGCATCCGATCCCGAGCGCGTCTTCACGAAGGAGGAGCTCCTCCGCGACGTCTGGGGCTTCCGGTCGCACGCCCGCACCCGCACCCTTGACTCCCATGCGTCACGGCTGCGGCGGAAGCTGTCGCACGCGCAGCGGGAATACGTCGTCAACGAGTGGGGGGTGGGCTACCGGCTACTCGGTGACTAGGGTCGCGCTCAGTCGGCCTTGTTCCAGCCTTCCTCGCCCTCCGACCACGGGACCGCGGTACCGCGCTTGAAGATCAGGTCGTTTGCCTCGTCGCCGGGCCACACGCCGATCTTGTCGCTGTCCGGATAGACCGAGACGGCCGGGACGCGCGAGCTCGAAAACATCAGCGTCCTTGCCGGAGATTCGCCCCGGTTCATCACCTTGTGCGCTCCCGCGGGACCGGGCGGGAAGCGGACCAGGTCGCCCCGCTCCAGGGTGTGCTCGCCGTCCGGCGCGCGCAGCGCGACCGTGCCTTCGACGACGAGCAGCCACTCCTCCTCGTACTCGTAGTGATACGGGGAAGAACCCTCGCCGGGCGCCAGGTCATAGATGAACATGAGGGTCGCGGTCGAGCCCACGGCACTGGCCACGTCGATCCTGCCCTCGAGGTTCTCGGCGCTGAGGATGTTGACCGACTCCACGTCGGTGGATTATCGAGAATCGGAGCGCCGTGGGGCCTAGCGTTCCTGCGCGGCGTGGTGCACGGCCGTAACCTGGGCAGGCTCGGCCGTGCGCGTGGCACCCGGCGCCGAGCGCGTCGCCGCCAGGGCAGCGGCGATCACGGTTACCACGACGGCGAGCGCAAGGAGCGCGATTCGCCCGCCGCGCAGGCGTCGGTTGTTCGTCACGGGGACCCCTTCCTTGAGCTTCCCCTGTTCTGACGCCGGCCAGGCTGCGTTGTCAGGCAGGACGAGCAGGTTTTACAGACGCCTTACCGGCTCTGAGCTAGGCGAGGACGCCCTCGAGGCGGAGGAGGGCCTCCTTCCGGTCGAGCCCGCCGCCGTAGCCGACGAGGGCGCCGTTGGCCCCGACGACGCGATGGCACGGGAGGACGATCGGGATCGGATTCCGATTCATGACCACCCCCACCGCGCGCGCGGCACGCGGCCGGCCGGCGCGGCGAGCGAGCTCGCCGTATGTCGTCGTGGCCCCGTACGGGACGCGGGCGAGCTCCTCCAGCACGGCGGAACGGAACGGCGCCTCGATTCTCAGGTCGGTGGTGAGGTCGAAGGTGTGCCGGCGACCGGCGAAGTACTCGTCCAGCTCGCGTCTGGCGGTGTCCAGGGGCCGTGAGGCGCGCAGGACGCGCAGGCCGTACGACTGCGCGAGCGACTCGGCCTCGCGCTCGGGCTCGGGATCGAAGGACACGCGGCAGAGACCGCGGTCGGTGACCGCGACCAGCAGTGGGCCGATCGGCGTGTCCACGAGGTCGTACGCCACGTCGAGAAGGCCTTCGGCGGACGCCGCCTCGCGGAAGCGGCGATCGAGGTCAGTCGAGACGGTGCTGAATGTCATGGGCGATCCCCTTTCTGCGCAGGCGGCGAACGCCGGACGAAGCCGCCTGGCGCGCAGCCGCCTCGGTCGATCCGAGTGCGACCGCGATGTCCGTGTAGGTGAGGTCGTAGCCGTAGCGAAGGACGACGGCGGCGCGTTCGGTCGCGGGGAGCTCGTTCGTCAGGTCCTCCAGCTCCGCATATGCGGGCCGTCCGTCCTCGGTGGTGCCCGCGTCGACCCGATCGGTCGGGGTCTGCCTCGGACGTCGCCGATGCTCGTCGACGACCACGCGGGCGGCGATCGTGAATACCCAGGCCCGCAGCTCGCGGCCGTGCCGTAGCGACTGATAGCCGCGAAGCGCGCGCAGGAACGTCTCCTGGAACGCGTCCTCGGCTCCCTCGCGCCCCAGCCGGCGCCCCAGAAATGCGAACACGGCGTCTCGATGCTCGAGGTAAAAGCGTTCGAACGGGGGCACGGCCACGTCGTCCATCATTCTCTGTAACGCGTACGGCGCTCGGAATGTGAGACTCCGCCATCGTGCGCGTCGCGGTGGTCGGCCATGTCGAGGTAATCGACTTCGTGCGGGTGGCGCGGGTTCCGCTTCCGGGCGAGATCGTCTCGGCGACGGAGTTCTGGCGCGAGGCGGGTGGCGGCGGCGCGGTCGCCGCGGTTGAGCTCGCTGCCCTGGCGGGACACGCGACGCTCTTCGCCGCGCTGGGAGACGATCCCGTCGGTCGTGAGGCCGCGGTCGAGCTGGGCGGGCGCGGCCTTGATGTCGAGGCGACCTGGCGCCCGCCGCCGCAGCGCCGGGCCTTTACGTTCGTCGACGACCAGGGCGAACGGACGATCACGCTCCTGTCGCCCAAGCTCCACCCGCACGGCGACGACCCGTTGCGGTGGGAGCGCCTCGACGAGACGGATGCCGTCTACTTCACCGCGGGCGACGTCGCGGCGCTCGTGCAGGCCCGGAGAGCCCGCGTCCTCGTCGCGACCGCCCGCGAGCTGCCGACGCTCAAGGCGGGCCGCGTTCGGCTCGACGCGATCGTCCACAGCCGGGTTGACATCTCCGAGCGCTATCTGGCGGGCGACCTCGACCCGCCTCCACGCCTTACGGTCTCCACGGCAGGCGCCGCCGGCGGTGACTACCAGACGGACGACGGCCGCACCGGCACGTTCGCGGCGGCGCCCGTCCCCGGGCGGGTAGTGGACTCCTACGGGGCAGGCGACTGCTTCGCCGCCGGCCTGGCGTTCGCGCTCGGCGCGGGCATGGACGTCGAGCCCGCGCTCGCGTTTGCCTCCCAGTGCGGCGCGGGAGCGCTCACGGGCCGCGGCGTTCATCCGACGAAGCCGCCGGCCGCACGATAGGCCGCCGGGGGATAGCTCGGCCAGAGAGGGCCAGCCCTCTCCGGCCGACCTTGACCCCGGATGCAGACCTCAGACCCTCTCCACTGGTCCGCTTCGCGGACAGGCCGCTTCGTGGCCGGGGTCTGACCCCGAAAAAACGCTGGCGTTCCCACGTTCGCACGACCCCTCGCCGGCGTGAAGAGGGCGTCACGGAACCGGCACGCTTTCGTGACGGTTCCGACACGCCAGCCAGGTGGTACGCCGACGGTTGACAGTGGTATGAAATGGGGTAAAGTGGTGGAAAGTGGAGAACGAACAGCGCCCGCCGACGCTGCTTGGCGAGCATGAGCACACGATCGATGACAAGAGCCGCCTCACCCTCCCAGCACGCTTCCGGCAGGCGTTCGCAGATGGCGTCGTCCTCACCCGCGGCATGGACGGCTGCCTCTATGCCTACCCGCGTGCGCACTGGGCGCGGATGGCGGACTCGATCGGCTCGCTCGACGACCTCAGCCCAGAGGGTCGGGTGCTGAAGCGCTTCTTCTTCTCGGGCGCGGCGGTCGGCGAGCCCGACCGGCAGGGACGAATCGCCGTCCCGTCGGCGCTGGTGCGCCACGCGCGCCTCGGTCGCGACGTCGTCGTGGCGGGCGTCTACGACCACCTGGAGATCTGGGATCGCACGGCCTGGGACGAGCAAATGCGGCAGGTGGAAGGGAGTGTCGAGGATGTTGCCCGACGCCTCGCGTCCACACGCGACTGATCACATCCCGGTTCTCGCGGGGGAAGTGCGAAGCCTCCTCGCAGTCCGGCCGGGGCAGACCGTGGTCGACGCCACCTTCGGCGCGGGCGGCCATGCGCAGCTTCTCGCCGCCGACCTGGCCGGCCGCGGCCGCTTCATCGCCATCGACCGGGACCCCGACGTCCGGCAGTACTTCGAACGCTTCCGGCGGCGCGCGGGGGTGCCGGCGCGATTGCTCCGCGGCGACTTCGCCGTCGTGCTCCACCGGCTGGCGGAGAACGGGGTAGAGGCCGACGCCGTCCTCCTCGACCTCGGCGTGTCGAGCATGCAGGTCGATCGGCCCGAGCGCGGCTTCTCGTACGCCGCAGACGCGCCGCTGGACATGCGGATGGATCCAAGCCAGGCTCTCTCGGCCCGCGACCTGGTGAACGGCGCACCAGAGCGGGAGCTCGAGCTGATCTTCCGCCGCTACGGCGAGGAGCGGTACGCCAGGCGGATCGCGCGCGCGATCACGCGCCGCCGCCTGCAGGAGCCGATCGAACGCACCGGTGAGCTCGTCGAGACGATCAAGGCGGCGATTCCGGCGCCGGCTCGCTTCGGCGACGGCCACCCGGCGAAGCGGGTCTTCCAGGCGCTTCGCATCGCCGTCAACGACGAGCTGACCTCGCTCGAGAACGGCCTCGGCGAGGCCGTGCGGATGCTGCGGCCCGGCGGGAGGATCGCCGTCATCAGTTTCCACTCGCTCGAAGACCGGATCGTCAAACGGACGTTCCGCGCGCAGGAGCGGGGGTGCACCTGCCCGCCGGAGTTACCCGTCTGCGTCTGCGGTCGCGAGCCGACGCTGCGCGTGCTGACGCGAAAGGCGGTTCGCGCCGGAACCGACGAGCTCGCAACGAACCCGCGCGCCTCCTCCGCGCGCCTCCGGGCGGCGGTGAAGGTGTGACGATGCCTGCGGCGGCATCGGTTGAAGCGCCGGCCGCCGCGCGCACAGCGCGCCGCCGCGCCGCCCAGCCGCGCGGCGGCGCACTCGTAACGAGCGGCGTCGCGTGGATCGTCCTGGTCGCGGTCCTGCTCGCCGGCATCGTCGCGGTCAATGTCAGCGTGCTGCAGCTGAACGTCCGGCTCGGGGATGCCGACCGCGAGCGCGCGCAGCTTCAGGCGCAGATCGCGCAGCTCGAGCTCGAGGCGTCCAGCGCTGCCTCCACACCGCGGATCGAGCGGACGGCGCGCCGCGCCGGCCTCGTACCCGCTGACGCCGCGCACACGACGTACGTGTTTCTGGACCGCCCGAGGCCGTAGTGCCCGCGCGCCGCGCGAACCGCCGGGTCCGCCTCCTGCTCGTCGGCTTGCTGGTCGTCTTCGCGGCCACGCTCGCCCGCGCCTTCTGGCTGCAGGCGGTTCGAGCGCAGTCGCTCAGCGCGATGGCCCAGGTGCAGCATCGCGAGACCGTCAAGTTGCCCGCACGCCGCGGAACGATCTACGACGACAAGGGGTTCCAGCTGGCGATCGCCGAGGAGGCGACCACCGTGTACGCCGACCCGAAGCAGGTTCGCGATCCGCAGGCGGTCGCCCTCGCGGCTGCGCACGATCTCGGTGTCGAGCCCAACGCGCTGTACCAGCGGCTCCAGGACCGCTCCCGCGACTTCGTCTACGTCCTCCGGCAGGCCGATTCCGACGCGGCCGCGCGCCTGCGGCGGCGCCATCTCACCGGGCTCGGCTTCTATCCCGAGGAACGCCGCGTCTACCCGCAACGCTCGATCGCCGCACAGGTGCTCGGCTACGCGGGGGTCGACAACAACGGCCTCGCCGGGATCGAGCTGGGGCTGAACCGGGTGCTGTCGGGCCGCCCCGGGGAGCAGACGATCGTCAAGGACCCGTTCGGCCAGATCATCGACGTGCTGAACGCGACCCGCGAGCGACCCGGCGTCGATGTTTGGCTCACCGTCGACCACACCCTGCAAGCGACCGTCGAAAGCCTCCTGCGGCAGGCGGTCCACGACTGGAAGGCGAAGGACGCGACGGCGATCGTCCTCAACCCGCGAAACGGCGCTGTCCTCGCGATGGCGAACGCCCCCACGTACGACGCCAACCGTTTTCCCGCGATCTGGCCGCCGCACCAACGAAACCAGACGGTCGAGAGCACGTACGAGCCCGGGTCGACGTTCAAGGTCGTCACCGTCTCGGGCGCGCTGTCCGACGGATTGGTCTCGCCTTCGAGCTCGTTCTGGCTGCCCCCGACGATCCAGGTCGCCGACCGGGTCATTCACGAGGCCGAGCCGCGGCCCGCTGAGACGATGACCGTCGCCCAGATCCTCGCGCACTCGTCGAACGTCGGTGCGATCAGGCTGGCCGAGCTGCTCGGCAAGGACCGCCTGGCGCGCTGGATCAGCCGCTTCGGCTTTGGCCGGAAGACCGGCATCGACTTCCCGGCCGAGAGCGGCGGGATCGTCCTTCCGCCGGCCCAGTGGTCGGGCTCGACGATCGGAAACGTGCCGATCGGGCACGGCATCGCCGTAACCCCGATCCAGATGGCCGACGCCTATGCCGCGATCGCGAACCGCGGAATCCTCGTGGCGCCACACCTCATCGATCACATCGCCGGCGCTCCCCCGGTGCGCACAAAGCGTCGCCGCATCCTGTCGCCGCACGTCGCTGCGCAGGTCGCGCAGATGCTCCGCGACGTCGTCATCGAGGGAACGGGAAAGCGCGCGAGCGTCCCCGGGTACGAGGTCGCAGGGAAGACCGGGACGGCGGCGAAGACGCTGCCGCAGGGCGGCTACTCGAACACGAAGTACGTGGCGTCGTTCGTCGGCTTCGTGCCCGCGACCGCCCCGCGGTTCGTGATCCTCGTGACGGTCGACGAGCCGCAGGGATCGATCTTCGGCGGCGACGTGGCGGCGCCGGTGTTCCAGGAGATCGCGAAGTTCGCGCTCCAGTACTACGGGGTGCCGCCCGATGCCCCGCACCCCGGCCGCTGACGAACAGTTGGCGCGGGAGCGTTGTGAGGGCCTTGCCCGCCTGCCGCGAAGCTAGACTCGGGCCGCGATGAACCTGGAGCGGCTCGCGGATGCGCTCGCTCCGAGGGCAACCGTGGGCTCCCCCTCGGTCGACGTGCTGGACCTCGCCTACGACGCACGCCGCGTCGAGCCTGGCACGCTCTTCTTCTGCTACCCGGGCGCGCAGGCGGACGGCCACGACTTCGCGTCCGATGCGGTGGAGCGGGGTGCGGTCGCCCTCGTCGTCGAGCGGGAGCTTCGTGTGCCGGTGCCGCAGCTCGTCGTCGCCAACGCGCGCGCCGCGATGGCACCGGCTGCGAGCCTCTTCTTCGGCTCCCCGACCGAGGCGCTCCCCGTCGCCGGCGTAACGGGGACGAGCGGCAAGACAACGACCGCATTCCTGCTGCACTCGATCCTCATGGCCGCCGGGCGGCGGCCAGGGCTGATCACGACGATCGAGACGCGCGTCGGGGATCGACGCGCTGCCGCGGTGCGCACGACGCCCGAGGCGATCGACCTGCAGCGAACGTTCCGCTCGATGCTGCACGCCGGCAACCGCAGCTGCGCGATGGAAGCGACCTCGCACGGGTCGGAGCTGCACCGGCTCGACGGCGTCCGCTTCGCGGCGCTCGCGTTCACGAATCTTGGCCGGGACCACCTCGACTTCCACGGCACCATGGAGCGCTACTTCGGGGCGAAACGGCGGCTGTTCGTCGACGGTCGTCCTCCCTCGGCGGTCAACCTCGACGACGTCTGGGGCAGGCGCCTCGCCGAGGAGCTGAGGGGTCAGACCCCGCTCGTGACCTTCGGGCTCTCGCCCGGTGCCGAGTTGCGCGCCGAGGCGCTCGAGCTCACGCCGCACGGCTGCCGGTTCCGCGCAGGCGGCATCGAGCTTCGCAGCGCGCTGCGCGGGCGGTTCAACGTGAGCAACGTGCTCGCCGCCGTCGCGGTCGCGAGGCTCCTCGGCGTCGACGACGATGCGATCGCCGGCGGCGTCGAATCCCTCGCCGGCGTGCCCGGTCGCCTCGAGCCGGTCGACGAAGGGCAGCCGTTCACCGTTCTCGTCGACTACTCGCACAAGCCGGACGCGCTCGACAGCGTCCTCCGCACCGCACGCGAGCTGAGCGGCGGGCGCGTCTTCTGCGTCTTCGGGTGCGGCGGCGACCGCGATCGAGAGAAGCGACCGGTGATGGGCCGAATCGCGTCGACGCTCGCCGACACGGCGATCGTCACGTCCGACAACCCGCGAACCGAGGATCCGCTCGCGATCATCGACGAGATCCTCACCGGGGTCGAGGGCGACGTCGACGTCGAGCCCGACCGCCGTGCCGCCATCCGCCGGGCGCTCGAGCTGGCGAATGCCGACGACGTCGTCGTCATCGCCGGCAAGGGCCACGAGCAGGGTCAGGAGATCGCGGGCCGGGTGCTGCCCTTCGACGACCGCGACGTGGCGCGCGAGATCCTCCGCTCTCTGGCGGTGCCGGTCGAGTGATCCCGCTCGATCTCGACCAGATCGAGGAGCTCTGCCCCGGGGCCCTCGACCGGGCGCCGTGGGCCGACGCGGCAACGGGCGTCAAGATCGACTCGCGGCGAATCGAGGAGGGAGATCTCTTCGTCGTCGTGGGGGACGGTGCTGCGTTCAGGCGCCACGCGTTTGCGCGCGGTGCAGCGGCGACGCTCGTCCCCGAGAACGCGTTCGCGGCGCTGGCCGCGCTCGGCGGCGCCGTTCGCGCCCGCTCCCGCGCGGAGGTGGTCGGCATCACCGGCTCGACCGGCAAGACGTCAACGAAAGACATCCTCGCGGCGCTCTGCCGGCCGCACCGTCGCACGATCGCCAACGAGGCGAGCTACAACGCGGAGCTCGGGGTTCCGCTGACGCTCTGCCGGCTGGAGGCGGACACCGAGCTGCTCATCCTCGAGCTCGCCATGCGAGGTCTGGGGCAGATCGCCGAGCTGTGCGCGTTCGCGCGGCCGACGGCGGGCGTGATCACGAACATCGCGCCGGTGCATCTGGAGCTCGTCGGATCGGTTGCCGGCGTGGCGCGGGCGAAGAGCGAGCTCCTGGCCGCGCTCCCGGCGCAGGCGTGGGCGGTCGTCCCGGCCGCGGCACCCGAGCTCGAGCCGTTTCTGCGGCCCGATCTGCGCTACGTGCGCGTCGGCGAGGACGTCCGGCTGGAGCGCTTCCAGCCGCCGGCGCTTTCGGTAGCCATCGGCGAGGAGGTCGTTGAGCTTGACGTCCCGTTCACCGCGCGGTACCAGGCGGCGAACGCGGTGACGGCGATCGCAGCGTACGCCGCGCTGGGCCTGCCGACCGGCGCCGCCGGGCGCGGCGCCGCCGACATCGCCTTCTCGCGCTGGCGCGGCGACGAGCTGCCGCTTCCCGGGGGAGGCATCCTCGTCAACGACGTGTGGAACGCGAACCCGGTTTCGATGCGCGCCGCGCTCGAACACCTCGTCGATCTCGCGGGCGCCCGGCGCACGGTCGCCGTCCTCGGCGACATGGCCGAGCTCGGGCCCGACGCGCCGCGGTTCCACGCCGACGTGGGAGCGGAGGCGGGACGGCTCGGCATCGACGTCGTGATCGGCGTCGGGCCGCTCGCGGGTGGGTACCTCGATCCTCGAATCCCGGAGACGCACTCGGTCGACTCCGCGCCCCAGGCCGTCGACGCACTCCGCACGATCCTTCGCGACGGTGACGCCGTCCTCGTAAAGGGCTCCCGCGCGATGAGGATGGAGCGCATCGCCGACGGGCTCTCGCTCGTCAACGTCGCGTAATGGCCCGCGTCCTCGCCGCCGCGATCATCGCGCTCGTGATCTCGGTCCTGCTCGGGCCGCGTTTCATCGCGTTTCTCCGTCGTAACGAGTTCGGGCAGCACATTCGCGAGGAGGGTCCGGAACGGCATGTCGAGAAGCAGGGCACGCCGACGATGGGCGGGCTGCTGATCGTGCTTGCGGCGACGGTCGGATACCTCGCACTCACCCGCTGGACGGTCGCCGGCCTCACCGTGTTCGGTCTCACGATCGGCTGCGCGGCGATCGGGTTCCTCGACGACTTCACAAAGCTGACGCACCGGCGCTCGCTGGGCCTGGCCGGGCGCTGGAAGCTGGCGCTGCTCGCCGGAGTCACGTTCGGCGTCGGCGTCGTCGTCGAGCACTACCACTTCGGGACCACGGTCGTGATTCCGCCACACGTCGACATCAACCTGTCCTGGGCGTGGTACGTCCTTGCGTTCGTGATCATCGCCGGCGCGACGAACGGGGTGAACCTCACCGACGGGATCGACGGACTCGCCGCGGGCACGGGCCTGATCGCGCTGATCACGTTCGCGGCCATGAACATCCTCATCTACATCCGCAGCGGCCAGCGACCCGGCCTCTTCGGTGGCCTCGACGTCAGCGCGCTCGACCAGGCAATCCTGGCCGGGGCGCTGATCGGCGCGTGCATCGGCTTCCTCTGGTTCAACGCGTTCCCGGCCGAGGTGTTCATGGGGGATACGGGCGCAATGGCGATCGGCGGGGCACTCGCAGGGTTCGCGATCTTCTCGAACACCGAGATCCTGCTCATTCTTGTCGGCGGCATCTTCGTGATCGAGGCGCTCTCGGTGATGCTGCAGGTGCTGAGCTTCAAGTACTGGGGACGCCGCATCTTCCTGATGGCGCCGATCCATCACCACTTCGAGATGAAGGCGTGGTCCGAGACGAAGATCATGCTGCGCTTCTGGATCATCGGCGCCATCCTCGGAGGGATCGCCTTCGCCGTCTACTACAACTACATCACGGACTTCCGCATCTGACCGGCGGGCCGGCCGGCCCGCCGGTCGCACCGGTGCCTGCCGGCGTCGCCTCCCCGCCGGCGCGGCGTTTTTTGTCGAAATCGGCACGCTCCGGCGCGCCGGCGAAAGGTATCGTCGGCAGTGGGTGGAGGGTGGAACCCCACACCCCTCCCCGGGTGGGGAGGGGAGGTTGGTGGGGGCGGAACGCCTGCCGGAGCGCGCGTGACCGGGGCCACGCCGCGCGAGCGCGCGACTCGCCTCGAGCTTCCGCGGCGCGCGCTCGTCGTCGGGCTTGCACGCTCGGGGCAGGCGGCCGCGCTCGCGCTCGCGCGTCGCGGCGTCAAGGTGATCGGCGCCGACCGCGGCGAGCCCGACACGGGCAGGCTTGCGGCCGCCGGCGTCGAACTCCGGCTACGGACGGAGGAGGAGGCGCTGCTGCAGGGCGTGGAGCTCGTGGTCAAGAGCCCGGGCGTTCCGGGCACCGCACCGCTCGTCGCGGACGCGCGGCGTCGCGGCGTGCCCGTCTGGAGTGAGATCGAGCTGGGCTACCGGTTGCTCGGCGGAACGCCGCTCGTGGCGGTCACCGGGACGAACGGGAAGACGACGACGACCGAGCTCCTCGGGGCGATCTTCCGCGCCGCCCGACGTCCGGTGGAGGTGGCGGGAAACATCGGCCGGCCGCTGAGCGGTCTCGACGGTCTCGACCCCGATACCTGGGTGGTCTGCGAGGTCTCGAGCTTCCAGCTCGAGGACATTCACGACTTCCACCCCCGCATCGCCGTCCTGCTGAACCTCGAGCCGGATCACCTCGACCGCCACGAGTCGTTCGACGCGTACCGCGACGCGAAGCTTCGCGTCTTCGAGAACCAGGGCCCCGGTGACACCGCGATCGCGCCGCGTGGATTCGGGCCGCTTCCCGGAAAGGGGCGGCTGCTCGAGTTCGACCGGGCCGATCCGCTGCCTGCCGAGCCTGCGATCCCGGGAGTGCACAACCGCGAGAACGCCGCCGCCGCAACCGTCGCGGCACGCGCCGCCGGCATCCCGGAGGACGCGATCGCCCTCGCGCTCCGCAGCTTCTCCGGCGTGCCGCACCGCCTCGAGCTCGTACGCGAGCGGGACGGCGTCCGGTACGTCAACGACTCGAAGGCGACCAATGTCGCCGCGGCGCGCGTCGGCATCGCGGCGTTCGAGGCCCCGTTGCGCGTGATCCTCGGCGGCTCTCGCAAGGGCGAGACGTTCACCGCCCTGGCCGACGACCTTAGCGCCCGGCCCGCCACCGCCTACCTGATCGGCGAGACCGCCGACGAGATCGGCTCGGCCCTCGAGTCGGCCGGCGTTTCGTTCCGTCGCTTCGGCGAGCTGGCCGACGCCGTCCGCGCAGCCGCCGGGGAGGCTCGACCCGGCGACGTCGTGCTCCTGTCACCCGCGTGCGCGAGCTACGACCAGTTCCGCAACTTCGAGGAGCGCGGCGACGCGTTCCGGCGCCTCGTCGAGGAGCTCTCGTGAAGCGAGCGCAGCTCGAGGCGCACATTCTCGTCCTCGTCACGCTCGGCCTCGTGGCGTTCGGCCTCGTGATGGTCTACAGCGCCACCTCGGCGCCCGCGGCGCTCCGGAACGGCGATCCGATCTCCTACCTGAAGCGTCAGGCCGTCTACGCCCTGGTCGGCGTCGGCCTCCTGCTCGTCCTCTACCGGATGAGCTACCGTGCGCTGCGGCAGCTCGCGCCGACGCTGGTCGCCGTGGCGCTCGTGCTCTGCCTGGCGGTGCTCGTCGTCGGCACCGAGGTGAACGGCGCCCGCCGCTGGTTGATGCTCGGGCCGGCCGCCTTCCAGCCGTCGGAGCTGACGAAGCTTGCGCTCGCCGTCTGGACCGCCGCCTATCTCGCGCGGAAGACGCCGCGCGACCTCCGCTCGCTCGCGCGCCCGCTCGGCCTGCTCGTCGGTCTGTTCTGCGTGCTGCTGCTCCTGGAACCGGACCTTGGAACGACGATCACGATCGTCCTGATGGTCGTCCTCATGGCCGCGGTGGGCGGCGTCCCGCCGCGCGTCCTGGCGGTAGGCGCAACGATCGCGATCACGCTCGGGCTGCTCGCGATCTGGTTCGAGCCCTACCGGCGGGCACGCCTGTTCAGCTTCCTCCACCCGTGGCACGACGCCCAGGGCTCGGGCTTCCAGACGGTGCAGGCGATGATCGGTCTGGGGTCCGGCGGCCTCTTCGGCGTCGGGCTCGGCCAGAGCGTCGAGAAGCTCTTTTACCTGCCGGAGGCACATACGGACATGATCCTTGCGGTCATCGGCGAGGAGCTCGGGCTGCTCGGGACGGCCGCCGTGATCGCGGCGTTCGCCGCGTTCGCCTGGACAGCGCTCTCGATTGCGCTGGCGTGCCGCGACCCGTTCGGGAAGAACCTCGCGGTCGGCCTGACCGCACTCATCTGCGGCCAGGCGGCGATCAACCTGGCGGCGGTGCTCGGGCTCGCCCCGCTGACCGGCATCCCGCTTCCGTTCATCTCGTACGGCGGCTCCAACCTGGTCATAGCGCTCGGCTCCGTCGGCGTCCTCCTTAACATCGCGGCCAATGGCTCGAGGGAACGGGCTCCGTTGCGTGATCGCGACCGGCGGGACCGCCGGCCACGTGTTGCCGTCGCTGGCAGTGGCGGAGGCGCTGACCGCGCGCGGCGCGCACGTGACGTTCGCCGGGTCGCCCGATCGCGTCGAAGCGCGGCTGGTCCCTGAGGCCGGCTACGAGCTCGACACCTTCCGCATCTCGGGGCTCCCACGCCGCCCCGGACTCGACCTCGCGCGGGCGCTGATTCGCGTCGTTCGGGCGCCGGTCGCCTGCAGGCGGATCCTCGAGCGGCGGCGTCCGGATGTCGTCCTCGGCGGGGGAAGCTACGTCGGCGGCCCGATGGTGGTCGCCGCCGCCAGCCGACACATCCCCGCGGCGCTGACCGAGGCCGACGCCCACCTCGGGCTCGCGAACCGTCTGGCGGCGCCACTCGCGCGCCGGGTCTTTCTCTCCTTCCCGATCCCCGGCCGCGACGGCGGCAAGTACGAGGTCACCGGACGGCCGATCCCGGCACGGAACCGCGCGCTCCCTCGCGACGAAGGCCGGCGGCGATTCGAACTGCCGCTCGACGGCCCCGTCCTGCTCGTCTTCGGGGGCAGCCTCGGGGCCCGACCGCTGAACGAGCTCGCGGTCGAGAGCTTCGGCGTCACCGGGCCGGCCGTCCTCCACCTCTGCGGTCAGCGCGACTACGACGCCCTGCGTGGACGCGTCCAGCGGGACGACTACCGACTCGTACCGTTCACCGACGAGTTCGGTGCTGCGCTCGGCGCCGCCGACCTGGCCCTGTCACGCGCCGGTGGGTCGGTCTGGGAGCTCGCGGCCGCGGGCCTGCCGGCCGTGCTCGTCCCCTGGCCGGGAGCTGCGGCCGACCATCAGACCGCGAACGCGCGCTACTTCGAGCGGAGCGGCGGGGTCGTCGTCGTCCCGGAGCTCGAGCTCGGGCATGCGAGCGGCGTCGTGCGCTCGCTGCTCGGCGACGCGCGTAGGCTGGATCGGATGCGGGAGGCGATGCTCAGGATCGCGCGGCCGGATGCGGCCGACGCGATCGCGGACGAGCTGATCGGACTTGGCCGAGCTGGACGGTAGGAAGCTCTGGTTCGCCGGCATCGGCGGGGCCGGGCTGTCGGCGTACGCCGTGCTGGCAAAGTCGTGGGGCGCGGACGTGACGGGCTGGGACCGCGTCGATACGCCCTACCTCCGCTACGTGCGGGCCGCCGGCATCGACGTGGTCGTCGCCGACGAGCCGGAGCCTCCGCCAGATCGCGAGGCGATCGTCTCGACCGCGTATGCCGGACGCGTTGCAGGAAGGACGCGCGCCGAGTTCCTCGCGGAGCTCGTTTCGGCCCGGCGATCGATCGTCGTCGCGGGCGCGCACGGCAAGACGACGACGGCCGCGATGGTCGCCTTCTGCCTGGACCGGCTGAACCAGGATCCAGCCTTCGTCATCGGAGGCGAGGTGCCGCAGCTCGGCGGTAACGCGCGCGCAGGATCGGGCTGGCTCGTCGTGGAGGGCGACGAGTCCGACCGGACGATCGCCTCGCTCCGCCCCGAGATCGCCGTCGTGACCAACGTCGACCTCGACCACCACTCGACCTTCGCCTCGCGCGCGGAGGTCGAGGAGCTGTTCGCGAGCTGGCTGCGCGAGGTGCCAAAGGTCGTTCGCGGGGAATCGCTCGATCCAGTCGGCATCGAGCTCTCGGTGCCCGGCGAGCACAACCGCCGCAACGCCGCGTGCGCGCTCGCCGCGCTGGAGCTCGCCGGTGTCGACCGCGACCAGGCTCGCTCGGTGCTGCAGGAGTTCAGGGGCGTAACGCGTCGCTTCGAGCCTCGTGGGGAGGCGGCCGGCGTCTCGGTGTACGACGACTACGCCCACAACCCGGCGAAGGTCGGCGCCCTCGTCGCTGCGGCGCGTGAGCGCGCGGGGAACGGGCGCGTCCTGGTGGCGTTCCAGCCGCACCTCTACAGCCGCACGCGACACCTCGCCTCCGAGCTCGCCGCTGCGCTGTCCGGCGCGGACGTCCTCTGTGTCACCGAGATCTACCGTGCGCGCGAGTCTGCCGTCACGGGCGTCAGCGGGAAGCTCGTCGTCGATGCGGCCGCCGAACGGCGTCCCGGCATGGCGCTCGGGTGGACGCCGACGCTCGAGGACGCGGCTGCGTTCGTCGTCCGGCGCGCGCGGCGCGGGGATCTCGTCCTCACGGTGGGCGCGGGCGACGTCGACCGGGCCGCTCCGATGATCTTGAGCCGGCTCGAAGGTTCCGAAAGAGGATGACGATCGAGTCGGGCGTCGAGCTGGCGCGCTTCACGACGCTTGGCACGGGCGGTCCCGCGCGGGCGTTCGTCCGACCCGAGTCGCTCGACGAACTGCAATCGGCCCTGCGCTGGGCGGCGCAGGAGGGCCTCGACGTGGCCGTGGTGGGCCTCGGCTCGAACCTGCTCGTCGCGGACGAGGGAGTGGACGCGCTCGTCGTCAAGCTCGCCGGCGAAGTCGCCGGCGCGGCGGTCGACGGCCGGGTGCTCCGGGCGGGCGGTGGTGCGCCCCTGGCCGTGTGTCTCCACCGCGCGCGGGCCGCGGCGCTCGGCGGACTCGAGTTCGCGTGCGCGATCCCCGGGACGGTCGGCGGCGGCGTCCGCATGAACGGCGGGGCGTACGGCGGCGACATGGCCGGCGTCGTCCAGCGGGCCCTGGTCGTCGGGCCGGAGGGAACAGAGTGGCGAACGCGCGACGAGCTCGGTTTCGCGTATCGCCGTTCCGGCATCCGCACCGGAGAAGTCGTCGCGGCCGCTGAGCTCGCGCTCGCACCGCGACCGGTCGACGAAATCAGGGCCACGGTCGGTGAGATGCAGGCCCGGCGGAAGGCGGCGCAGCCGACGAACAAGCGGACGTTCGGCAGCGTCTTCGCGAACCCGGACGGCCACGACCTGACGGCCGGGAAGATCCTCGAGGCGTGCGGCCTGCGCGGCTACACCGTCGGCGGCGCGCAGATCTCTCCGCGCCACGCGAACTTCATCGAGAACGCCGGAGGCGCCACCTCGGCGGACGCGCTCGCGCTCATGGCCGAGGCGCGCAGGCGGGCGCGCGAGCAGTTCGGCGTCGAGCTTCGGCGGGAGGTCCAGTTCCTCGGGCCGCTTGAGCTGCCACCCGCCGGCGAGGTTCTCTCGACAAGCGCCGGGTAGGAGCCGCGCCTTCCGCGGCGAAGTCGGGCGCGTGGAGGGCAGGGTTTCCGGTCGGCCGCCGCGCGCGCGGGTGGCTTCGCTTCCTGCGCGAGAGCGGGTACCGGTGGCGACCCTCGGCCGGTTCGTCCCGAGTCGCCGGTCACTCGCGATTGGCGCTGCGCTCCTCGTCGGAGCTGTCCTGGCGTACGTCGTCGCACGGGAGACGCCGCTGTTCGCACTTCGGAGCGTGACGGTGAAGGGTGCTCCCGCGGACGTGGCCGGAGAGGTCCGCTCGGTGCTCGCACCACTCGACGGGACGAGCCTGGTCACGCTCGACGGCGCTGATGCGATGCGACGTGTCGAGTCGCTGCCGACCGTGATCTCGGCGCGCTACGACCGCGCCTTCCCTCACGGGCTGGTCGTCGTCGTGCGCCCTGAGCACGCCGTGGCCGTCCTGCGCCAGGGACGCGAGGCGTGGCTTCTCTCCGCCCGCGGGCGCGTTATGCGGCGGCTCGAGCCGCGGACCGAGCTGCGGCTGCCGCGGATCTGGCTCGACGGGTCGACCGCCGCCTCGCTCGGCGCGATCCTCGGCGGCGACACGGGCCGGGTAGCGGACGCCCTTGCCGCACTCGGGCGAAGCCCGCTCACCGGCCGCGTCGCGACCGCAAAGACGGAGGACGGCGCCCTGACGCTCGTCCTCCGTTCCGGCCTCGAGCTGCTCCTCGGCCCGCCGGTTGCGCTGCCGTTGAAGTTCGCGATTGCTGCGCGCGTGCTGCAATCGGCGCACGCGAGCGGTCAGCGCGGCTACCTCGACGTGTCCGTGCCGGGACGCCCGGTGGGTCGTTTCCAGCCTCAAGTCGCAGGTTGAGGTTGAGAGTTTTGTTGTGGATATCCTGTTGACAAGCGGTGTCTCGCGAACGTACTCTCCAAGCGACGAAGGTCACGACGGGGCGTACGCTTTACTACAGGTTGAGGTTTGAACAGCGCTGTGAGACCGCGGAACCAGCCGGGCAGTAACTACCTCGCCGTCATCAAGGTCGTCGGTGTCGGGGGCGGGGGATCGAACGCCGTCAACCGCATGGTCGACGCCGGCCTCGGCGGGGTCGAGTTCATCGCCGTGAACACGGATGCGCAGGCGCTGCTCATGTGCGACAGCGACGCGAAGATCCAGATCGGGCCGGACAGCACGAACGGCCTCGGCGCCGGCGCCGACCCCGCCGTCGGCCGCGAGGCCGCAGAGGAGAGCCGCGACGAGCTGAAGGAGGCGTTGAAGGGAGCCGACATGGTCTTCGTCACGGCCGGCGAGGGCGGCGGCACCGGCACGGGCGCCGCGCCCGTTCTCGCCGAGCTCGCGCGCGGCATCGGCGCGCTGACGGTCGGGGTCGTCACGAAGCCGTTCTCCTTCGAAGGCGGGCGCCGCGGCCAGCAGGCCGAGCGCGGAATCGACGAGCTGCGCGGGCAGGTGGACACGCTGATCGTGATCGAGAACGACCGGCTGCTGCAGGTGGTCGAGCGCAAGACGTCGATCGTGGACGCCTTCCGGATGGCCGACGACATTCTGCGGCAGGGCGTACAGGGAATCACCGACCTGATCACCGTGCCCGGCCTCGTCAACCTCGACTTTGCGGACGTCCGGACGATCATGCGCGATGCGGGCTCGGCCCTCATGGGCATCGGGATCGCCCAGGGCGAGAGCCGCGCCGAGGAGGCCGCGCGGATAGCGGTCTCGTCGCCGCTGCTCGAATCGTCGGTCGACGGCGCCACCGGCATCCTCATCAACGTCACCGGCCCGCCCGAGCTCGGTCTCTTCGAAGTCAACGAGGCGGCAGAGGTGGTCACGAGCGCCGCGGACAAGAGCGCGAACGTGATCTTCGGGGCTGTCATCGACGAGTCGCTGAAGGACGAAATCCGCGTGACGGTGATCGCAACAGGGTTCGGCGGTGGAGCCCGCGCGCGCCGGCGGCCGGCGACAGTCGGGGTCGGCGGACCGGAGCCGCGCG
>Ga0075434_100001876_pt1 | contig 18188 bp, 17 predicted proteins | sample RhiMethybrSRZTD3_FD_75298 | JGI IMG/M metagenome (GOLD analysis project Ga0075434, IMG submission 75298) | Populus rhizosphere microbial communities from Tennessee, USA - Rhizosphere MetaG P. TD hybrid SRZTD3 | ecosystem: Host-associated > Plants > Roots > Rhizosphere > Soil | place: USA... | reverse complement strand
CTAATCCCTAATCCCTACCGATCCCCAGTCCCTAATCGCTGGCCCGTGGCGCGCGCAGCCATCACGGAACGACCACCGTGTCACCCGGGCGCAAATAGAAAGGCTTGGTCTCGCCGGTGAGCACGGTCTTGTAGTTGAAGTGAATCGTTTCCATCTTGCCGCTCGCGGCCGGACGCAGCACGCGCACGTCCTTCGTGTTGGCGAACTCCTTGAAGCCGCCGGCCATCGCGAGCGCCTGCAGAATCGTCGTGGGGCCGTGCAGCTGCATCGGACCTGGGCGAGTCACCTCGCCCATGACGAACACCTGCGAGGCGATCGCTTCGACGACGATCACCGTCACGGTCGGATTGGTGATGTATTCCTTCAGCGACGTCGCGATCTCATCGCGCAGCTCCAACGGCGTCTTGCCCGTGGCCTCCATGTCGCCGATGAGCGGCAGCGTGATCTTTCCGTCGGGACGGACCTGCACCGACTGCGAGATCTGCGGATCCTTGTAGACCTCGATCCGCAGCTTGTCGCCGGCGCCGACGCGGTACTCCTCCGTCGCCGCTCCCGGTCCCTGCGCCGCGCGCTTCTTGTCGAGATCGTCGGCGGTCGCGATCGCCGGCAGCGCGCAGAGCGCTGCGATGACGGCCGCACCGATGAGTGTCGTGTGCTTCATGGTCGTTACCTCAGTTCTGATCGGCTGACGATCGAATACCGCCGCGCCAATTCACGATCGGACGCGACATGGCCGTACGTTTCAGCGTGTCGGCGTCGACGGCGTGCGTCGGATAGCACGCCGCGCCGACGGCGATGCGGAGCACCGTGGCAAATTCGTAGTTCTCGATGCGGGAGACCAGCCGATCGATCACGCGCGTCGAGTGCTCGAAGTCGGCGTCGAGGAGCACGAGCGCGAGCATTCCCTTGTCGGTGTGCCCGAGGAGATCGGTGTCGCGCACTTCCTTGCCGATGATCTGCGCCACTTCGTGAACCGTGCCGTCGTCCGCCGTCACGAGTACGCCGTCCCACTCGCGCGCAGCCTCGAGAACGACCAGCGTCAGGAAGTTCTGCGACCGGACCGCGCGCTTGAGCTCGCTGTCGAGCACGAACTCGAACGCGCCCGGCGTGAGCAGCTTGGTGCCCTCTTCGTAAAACGAACTGCTGGTCATGACGTTATGAGGCCTTGTCCAGGCCGTTCTCTTTGATTTTGTAGAGCAGCGCCTTGTAGCTGATGCCGAGGATCTCCGCGGTCTCCTTGCGATTCCAGCGCGTATGCTGGAGCATCTTCAGAATCAGCTCGCGCTCGGCCTGTCTGGCGGCTTCGCGGGAGATGTCTTTCAGCGAGTAGTTGCCGGCTTCGGCCGCGGCCGCGGCGAGCTCCGTCGGCGTCGGCAGCACGGGCGCGGGCGCGGCCGACGCGCCATGGCCGTTGGCGCCCGCGCGCGCGATCGCCGGCATGACGGCGGCCGGTGGGTGCACGCTCGGCGGCGGCATGGGCAGGCGCTGCGTCGCCATCGCGATGCCGTGGCTGATTTCCTTCCGGATGTGCGCCTCGCCGCCGAGCACCACCGTCCGCTTGATCACGTTCTCCAGCTCGCGGACGTTGCCGGGCCAGTCGTAATCCATGAACAGGCGCATCGTCTCGGACGAGATTTCGGTGTAGGGCTTGTTGTATTGAACTGAGTACTTCTTGACGAAGTACTCGGTGAGGACGGGGACTTCGTCGCGCCGCTCGCGAAGCGGCGGGAGGTTGATGCAGACGACGTTCAGCCGGAAGAAGAGATCTTCGCGGAACTGGCCCGACGCGACCGCGCGGTCGAGATCGCGGTTCGTCGCGGCAATGACGCGCACGTCGACGTGCACGTCGTGCTTGCCGCCGAGGCGCGAGAACTCGCCGTCCTGCAGTACCTGCAGCAGCTTGGCCTGCAGCGGAAAGCTCATGTCGCCGATCTCGTCGAGGAACATCGTGCCGTGGTTCGCGAACTCGAACTTGCCCGGCTTGTGCTGAATCGCGCCGGTGAACGCGCCGCGCTCGAAACCGAACAACTCGGATTCGAGCAGTTCCGTTGGAAGCGCGGCGCAGTTCACCTTCACGAACGGCTTGTCGCGGCGGAGCGAGGAGGCATAGATGGCGCGCGCGACAAGCTCTTTGCCGGTACCGCTCTCTCCACGGAGCAGCACGGTGACGTCGGTGTCCGCGACGCGCTCGACGAGATCGCGCACTTCGTCCATCCGCTCGCTGTTCCCGAACAGCATGTTGTGCTTGCTCTTCGACTGCAGCTCCTCGCGCAGCGACGCGACCTCCCGGCTCAGTTGCCGCTGCTTCAACGCGTTCGCGAGCGGCACTTCGAGATCGGTCTCATGGAACGGTTTGCTGACGAAGTCCGTGGCTCCGAGCTTCATCGCCTGCACGACAGTGGTCGTGCGCCCCTGACCCGAGAGCACGATGACGGGCACCTCGCGATCGATCTTCTTGAACGCGGCGAGCGCGTCGAGTCCGTCCATGCTGCCCGGCATGACGACGTCGAGAATCACGGCCGCGGGACGTTCCGCGTGGTAGCGCTTGACTGCCTCTTCCGCGCTGCCAAGCGTCACCGCCTGATAGCCGCGCTGGCTGAGGAACGATCGCAGGAAGTTGCACATCGACAGGTCGTCGTCGACGACCATGACCTGCGGTCTGCCGTTGTGGGATCCGGAATGCGCAGCGGTGCCGTCATTCAGCTGAGTCATACTCATCACGCCACCTGTTGAGCAATGCAGGTGCCAGCGCGGAAAACTTGTCGCTTGATTAAGAAACGGGAGGGTTAGCGGAAGGAAAAGCGTCTTCGGCTAGGAACGCCGAAGACGCATTGGAAGAAAAGTTCTTACACTACTTCCTCGAGATTCCACACTCCTTGATTTTATTCAGCAGAGTTTTATAACTCACGCCCAGCTGTTCAGCCGCGCGGCGGCGATTCCAGTGAACCTGTTTCAACGTGTCTTCGATGATCGTCCGCTCCGCTTTGATCGCCGCGGCCTTCGCGACGTCGGCGAGACGCGATCCCGCGGGCGCGGTCACCACCGGCTCTTCGATCTGCGATTCGTCGTCGTAGGCGCTTTCGATCTCTCCGTCCTCGGGTTCTTCGGCGATCGCCGGTCCGCCGCCTGCGCGTGCGACGTGCACTCCACCAGGGACGCCGGCGATGCCCGCAGCGGCCGCGGCGTACGCGGCGACGGGCCGCGCCGAGCGCGTCAACTCCCGGACGACGAGCTGCTCGTCCTGCAGGATGACGATCCGCTTGACCATGTTTTCGAGCTCGCGGATGTTCCCGGGCCACTCGTATGTCTGAAACAACTGTGACAGTTCTTCGGACAGCTGCCGCGCCGGACGGTTGTATCGGCGTGCGTACCGATCCATGAAGAAACCGGTGAGATGCGCAATCTCTGCGCGCCGCTCGCGGAGCGGGGGAACGGTGACCTCGATCACTTTCAGGCGGTAGTACAGATCCTCGCGGAATTCGCCGCGCAGCATCATCGCTTCGAGATCGCGGTTCGTTGCTGCGACGACACGCACGTCGACGTTAATCGGCTTGTTGCTTCCCAGCTTCGTGAACTGTCCGTCCTGCAGCACGTGGAGCAGCTTGGCCTGGAGCGCCGCCTTCATCTCGCCGATCTCGTCGAGGAAGATCGTGCCGGTGTCGGCCTGCTCGAATTTTCCAATCCGCGTCGTCGCCGCGCCGGTGAAGGCGCCCTTCTCGTGGCCGAACAGCTCGCTCTCGAGCAGTTCCGCCGGCAGCGCCGCGCAGTTCACTTTCACGAACGGGCGATCCTTCCGCGGCGACCGATGATGAATGGCGCGTGCGACGAGCTCCTTGCCGACGCCGCTTTCACCGCGAATGAGTACGGTGACGTCGCTGTCCGACACCTGCTCGATAACCGACGCGATCGCCTGCATCTCGGGACTGTCGCCCCAGAAGAGAAACGCGCGATCCTGGTCGTCGCTCAGCTGACGCCGCAGCTCGGTTATTTCCGACACGAGGCGGGTTTTTTCAATCGCGCCCTTGATGGCCGCGTCGAGCTGGATCTCGCCAAGCCCTTCGGGATCGTCCGGCTTCACGACGTAGTCGGCGGCGCCGAGCCGCACCGCCTCGACGATGGTCGACGCGTGCTCGCGGCCGGAGAGCATGATGGCCTGAAGGTCGGGCTTCGCCGCCTTGAGGGCCCGCAGCGTCTCCAGACCGTTCATGCCCGGCATCATCACGTCGAGCAGCACGATGTCCGGCGGATCCCCCTGCTTGACCGCGGCGAGCATCTCGTCGCCGCGGGAGTAGGAACGCGTGTCGTAGCCGCGCAGCGACAGGAACGTGCGCAGGTAATTCGCAAAGGCGGAGTCGTCATCGACGACGGCGACGTAGGGCTTCTTCAACGATGTTTACTCCGTGACCGGGAGAGAGATGACGGCCGTCCCTTTGGCGGCGGCGGCGCTCACGTCGGCGGCCGCCCAGAGCTCGCCGCCGTGTCCTTCGATGACCCGACGCGCGAGCGGCAGCGCCAGGCCGAGGCCCCCGCGTTTCTCATCGAACACTCCTGTTGAGCCATCGTATGCCGCCTGTACGCTCGCTTCGTCCGCCACGACGATTACAGCGGAGTTGACGCCGTCGCGAACGCGCAGCCGGCGCTCGGCCACCACGGTCGTCGGTCCCGACTTCTCACGTAAGATTGTTCGAAAAATCGCATGAAACGCCGTTCGCAGCCGGGCCTCGTCACCCGAGAGTCGCGCTCCGGTGGCCTCGCCGCGCAGCTGCAAATGTACCCCGCGATCACTGCCCTCTTGCACATGCTCGGCCACATCGCCGACGAGCCGAAACAGATCGAGCGGCTGCCGGACGAGCGTAATCCTGCCGGAATCGAGCTTTGAGATGTCGCTCAGCTCGTCGATGAGCGCGACGATCCGCGCGCACGATTTCTCCGCCTCTTCGATCATCTTGCGCTGCCGATCGGACAGGGGGGGTTCCGCGTCCTTCATCACCATGCGCAGGTATCCGCCGACTACGCTGGCCGGCGTGCGGAACTCATGGACGGCCAGCGACAACAACTGCGGATAGTCGAGCTTCTCGGGGGCGGCAACTTGCGAGTTCACTGTTGAGGTAACCTTCGCGCGCACGACATTATTTGTTGAGCGTAGCACAACGCCTCGGACGCGCCGGCGTTGTCTACAAGGTGGCAATGTTGTTCCGCGAACAACACGCGAAGCGCTGCAATCGCCTGCGATCGCGCGCGCGGTGCGCGTGGCACATCGCTTGAACTTTGACGCGAGCGCGAGCCGAACGGTCGACGTCGGGTGAGTTCGCGAACGATTTCGAATGGGTGGATCTCAAGGTGCGCGGAATGCGGAAACGGTATCGAGTGTTATTACTGGCGGCGACCGTCGCCGCTCTCGTTGTCCCCGTTGGATTCGCGTTGTCGCTTGAGTCGTCGTCGCGTCCCGCTCGGCTGCGGCATCTTTCCGTAAACAGCGTCACGGCTGCCGACGCGTCCGGCGCGTCTGGACCATCCGCGGCGGTCCAGTCCGCCGCGGTCGCTTCATCGGTGCTCGTGAGCCGGGCGGCGGTCGATCCGCCCGCTGCCGTGATGGTTTCGCATTCGGTGCCCGATTCGGCGAAGCTGCTGCTCGTCGGCACCGCGCTCTTTGGCCTCGCCGCCGCAGTGCGGAAGGCCATCTAGTCCTGGACCTGCCGCCTCCTGCGTCTGCGGCGTATGTCCGCAGCCGCACGCGGCAGGGACCGGGCAACTAGAATCTTTCACTATTGATCAGTGTCATCGTGCCGGTGTTTCGTGACGCCGACGCACTACGGGCGACGCTCGCCGCATTGGAGCCAGATTCCGGAAACGCACGGAGTTCAGACGGCGTCGAGATCATCGTCAGCGCGACCGACGAGGATCGTGATCCGCTGGCGGGGCTGCGCGCAGCTCGACCCGACATCATCTGGATCGAAGCGCCGCGCGGGCGCGCACGTCAGATGAATGCTGGCGCGGCCGTCGCGCGCGGATCGTGGCTCGTGTTCCTCCATGCGGACACGCGGCTGCCCGCCGGCTGGGATCGCGCGGTGGAATCGGCCGAGCGCAGCGGTGCGATCGCCGGCTGCTTTCGGTTCGCGCTCGACTCGAGGCATCCCTTCGCGCGCGTCATCGAAGTCGGCGTGCGCTGGCGTGTCGCGGCGTTCGGCCTGCCGTACGGCGATCAGGCCATCTTCGTCCGGCGCGACGTCTTCGAATCGATGGGCGGGTATGCGGATATTCCGATTATGGAAGATGTCGACCTTGTTCGGCGGCTGCGTGTAACCGGCCGGCTGGTCCCGGCATCTTACCGGGCAGTGACGTCGGCGCGTCGGTGGGAGCGGGATGGGTGGCTCCGCGTGACGGCCCGCCATCTGCGCCTGATTCTTCTGTATTTCGCGGGCGTGTCACCCGAACGGTTAAAATGATCTCATGCTGATTAAGCGTGCGCCGGACATCCGGAGCTCGGAAATCACGGACAAGAAGCTGTATCTGAACCGGCGCGAGTTCATCCGCGCCACGTCCGTCACGGCTGCGGCGGCCGCCGTCGGCGTGCTCGGCGCCGACACCCTCATTGCAGCGAAGGGCGCGCCGCACGGACGCAAGCTGGAGAACATCCAGAAGAGCCGCTTCAGCACTACCGAAAAGCTGAATGCCTGGGAAGACATCACCAGCTACAACAACTATTACGAGTTCGGCGTCGACAAGGACGCGCCGGCCGATCAGTCGCGCAACTTCAAGACGCAGCCGTGGACGGTGACCGTCGACGGCGAGTGCAACAAGAAGGGCGCGATGAACCTCGAGGACGTCCTCAAGGGCGAGACGCTCGAGGAGCGCATCTACCGGCATCGCTGCGTCGAAGCGTGGTCGATGATCATCCCGTGGGTCGGCTTCCCGCTGGCCAACTTCATCAAGAAGTGCGAACCGACGTCGAAGGCGAAATACATCGAGTTCACGACGCTTTACGATTCGAAGCAGATGCCCGGCACGCGCGTGCCGGTGCTGCGGTGGCCGTACGTGGAAGGGCTGCGCATGGACGAAGCGCTGCACCCGCTGACGATCCTCGTCGTCGGTCTGTACGACGAAGTTCTGCCGAATCAGGATGGCGCCCCGCTGCGTCTGGCGGTGCCGTGGAAGTACGGCTTCAAGCACATCAAGTCGATCGTCAAGGTGAAGTTCACCGAGAAGCAGCCGTACAACACGTGGCAGGAGCAGGCGCCGAACGAGTACGGGTTCTACGCGAACGTGAACCCGACTGTGGATCATCCGCGCTGGAGCCAGGCCACGGAGCGGCGTATCGGCGAGTTCCTGCGGCGCAAGACGCTGATGTTCAACGGCTACGGCGACCAGGTCGCGTCGCTGTATAGCGGCATGGATCTCCGGCGAAACTACTGACATTGCGGATTGAGGATTGCGGATTGCGGACTGATTGCAGATTTTCGATTGAATGCTGAATGCGGATTGAATGCGGATTGAATGCGGATTGAATGCGGATTGAATGCGGATTGAATCCTCGCCATCAAATCTCCCAATCAATCAGCAATCCGCATTCCTCAAATCTCCCAATCAATCCGTAATCCGCATTCCTCAATCCGCAATACGCTGGTTTCTCAAACCTCTGTTCTTCGTCGCGTCGCTTGGACCGGTCGCCTGGCTGGTCTGGGCCGCGGCCACCGGAAATCTCAGCGCCAACCCGCTCAGCGATCTCACCAACGAAACCGGCGTCTGGACGCTGCGTTTCCTCTGCATCACGCTGGCGCTGACGCCGCTGCGGCGGCTGACCGGATGGAACGCGGTCATACGCTTCCGCCGGATGGCGGGGTTGTTCGCGTTCTTCTACGGCACGCTTCACTTCCTTACTTATGTGATCGCCGATCGCTTTGCCGGCCTCGACTTTCCTGACGGGTTCATCGCCGTGTCGACCGCGCGCAACCTGATCAAGTCGGTCGGCGAGGACATCTACAAGCGTCCGTTCATCACGATTGGCTTCTCGGCGTGGCTGACGCTGGTGCCGCTGGCGCTGACGTCGACGGCCGGGATGATCCGCCGTCTCGGCGGACGCCGCTGGAATCTGCTGCACCGGCTCGTCTATCTGACGGCAACGCTGGGCGTCATCCATTACTGGTGGCTCGTCAAGGCGGACGTCAGCCGGCCTCGCATCTACGCGATCGTCGTCGCACTGCTCCTGGGATTCCGCGTGTACTGGTCGCGCATGCGCGTGCGCGCATGACGGCCGCGCTCGGCGTGATGGCGCGCGCGCCGTCTTCGCCGGGCAAGACTCGCCTCGCGCCGCACTTTTCACCGAGCGCACTTCGCGCGCTGCAGCGCGCGCTCGTGCGCGACACGCTCGCGGTCGCATGCGCGAACAGCAGTGTCGAGACGATCGTGTTCGTCACGCCGGATGAGGCCGTTGACGAGATCCGCCCGCTCGCGCCGCGCGGGCTGCCGATCATTCCGCAAGGTAACGGCGATCTCGGCGCCCGCATGTGCCGCGCGATGAGACATCTCCTCGTCGATCGGACATGCAAGATCGCAATCCTGATCGGCACCGACGTTCCGATGCTGACAGCCGCAGATATCGACACGGCGGCGGCAGCCCTTCGCAACCGAACCGACCTCGTGCTCGGCCCTGCGGATGACGGCGGGTACTATTTAACCGGCATGACGCACGTAATCGACGCCGTGTTCGACGGAATCGAATGGGGAACCGATCGCGTGCTGTCGCAGACGATCGCCGCTGCGAATCGCGCCGGCATGCGCGTTCAGACGATCGCGAAACTCTACGACGTGGACACCATCGAGGATCTGCGCCGCGTCGAGGTCGACCTCCGCGCGCGACCGGAGTGGACGTGCCAGTCGTTGCGACAATTCCTCGAGACGCACCTGACACCGCCCGCCTGACGGTAATCGCAAGCTCCGGGCACCAGGCACCGTGGGCACCCGTGGCACTTCTTCCGCTCGCCTCAGTGAATTGTGATGCGTCCTTCGATCTTCGGCGCGACGGTTTTCTGCGCCGCCACGTATTTTTCAATCGCGCTGACGATCAACGTTCCGGCTTCCGGTCCCGTGATCGTCCGCACATCTTGAAACATCGTGTAGCCGTCACCGCCGCTCAGGATGTAATCGGGCAGCGCGATCGTGTAGCTCTTCGCGAGATCGAGTGGCCGGCCGCCCACTTCGACGTCGCGCACGCGATCGCCCTCCGGCGCCGTCAACTCGACGCGCATCGTCAGGCCGGAGACATCGGGAAACTGACCGGCGCTGGCTGGCAGTCTGGAGACGCCGTGGTTCAACGCGGCGAGCAGCGCGCGTCCTGGCGCTTCGACGATGCAGACGACGTTGCCGAACGGCTGCAGGGCGAGGAGCGTGCGACGCGTGATTGGTCCTGGGGGAAACACCCGATCCCCGCGAATCGATCCGGAGTTGATGATGGCGACCTGCGCGCGCGTGTCCGCGCGCATCGCATCGGTGATTAGATTTCCCACTTCGGACTCCGACGTGCGCAGCCGCCGCGATTCGGCGTTCAGAGCGACCTCGGTTCGTCCGACGACCTCGTTCAGCGCGTCGCTCAACCGTCCTTCCCACTTCGCGACGACCGCAGCCGTTCCGGGATCGTCGCGCAGCGATGCGTCGATCGGAATCGGCGACAGCAGCCGCTCCAGCACGCCGTTCGTGTAGCGGAGGTCGATTCGCGCGACGACCTTCGCGTCCGAGCCCGACTTGCTGATCAGCGTGGCGCCCGCCGTCGACGTGATCGGGAAGTGCTCGTGCCCGCCGACGATCAAATTGATATCAGGAAAGCGCCGCGCCAGCTCGCGGTCGTCCGCGTACGCGAGATGCGTGATCGCGACGATGGCCTGCGCACCGTCGCGCCGCAGCGCCGCGACCGACGAAGCCGCGGCCTGTATCGGATCGAGGAACTGGAAACCGCGCCGGTGATCCCCGCTGATCTCCTGATCGGTGAGACACAGACCGAAGAAGCCGACCTTCAGCCCGTTGAACGTCCGGATCAGAAACGGCGCCGCGCCGCCGACCGGACGGCCCGTCGATTCATCGAGCACGTTGGCGACGACGTACTGAAATTTCGATGCGGCCATTCGCTGCAGCAGCACGTCCTTGCCGAAGTCGAACTCGTGATTGCCGAGCGTCGCGAGATCGAGGCCCATCGCGTTGAACGCCTCGATCATCTGTTCTCCCTTGAACACGCTCGACGCGACCGACGACGAGAGGAAATCGCCGGCGAGAACGACGATCGGCGTGGCGCCCGACTTCGCGACGTTCTGTTTCAGCGTGGCCACGCGCGCGAGGCCGCCGAGCGTGTCGATCGGCGTGGTTTCGTACACGTCGTTGAGCTGCAGGATGGTGAGCTGCGCGCCGCTCTGAAACGAAATCGCGTCCTGTGCATGAGTCGTGCGCGCGGGACGCACGCACACCAGAACCAGCACGCCCAGCAGCACCCGAACGCTTTGTCGAACGCCCCGCCTTGTCACGGTCACGCGCGCGCCCTCCCTCGCCGATTCGATGATAGGATGAACCCGCTCCGACTCTTTCAACCCGATTATTGTCATTCGGCCTATGTCTTCCGGCCCTGTGCCGTCGCGTCGCTCGTCGTCGGGATTGATGGTCACGGCAATGATTTGCGCCGGCGCGGTGACCGGTCAATTCGTGGGCGGGAAAGCCACGCGCGACGCGCTGTTCCTCGCGTCGATCGATTTCACGGCGCTGCCGACGATGGTCATCGCGACCTCCGCGGCGTCGATTCTGCTCGTCGCGGCCAATTCACGGGCCATTCGCAGGCTGTCGCCGCGGCGGTTCGTCCCCGCCTGTTTCGCCGCGAGCAGCGCCCTGTTCATCGTCGAGTGGCTGCTGACATTTCGCGCGCCGGCTGTGGCGGCGGTGCTCGTGTATCTCCACATCTCGGGCGCGGGCCCGGTGCTCGGGTCCGGATTCTGGCTGATCACGAGCGAACGATTCGATCCGCGCACCGCGAAGCGGCGCTTCGGCCAGATCGCGGCCGCCGGCACGCTCGGCGGCCTCCTCAGCGCGCTGCTCGCCGAGCGGGTCGCCACGCTGCTCGGCGCGGCGGCGATGCTGCCGTTCCTCGCGGCCCTTCATCTTCTCAGCGCGTGGCAGGTGACTGTTCTCGCGGGCGATTCGACGGCGCCGCGTTCGCCGCGGCCGAGCCGGCGCCCGGCGCCGCCGCCGCGATCGGGACTGCAGGCGATCCGTGAAGCGCCGTACCTGCGCATTCTCGCCGCGCTCGTTCTGCTGGGAACCACGAGCGCCGCGCTCCTTGATTACGTGTTCAAGATGGAGGCGGTGCGGGCGCTCGGACGCGGCGACAACCTCCTTCGCTTCTTTGCGGCGTATTACGCCGGAACGAGCCTCGTCACGTTCGTCGTGCAGGCCTCGTTCAGCCGCTACACGCTCGAGCGCTTCGGGCTCGCGTGGGCGACGAGCACGCCGTCGCTCGCGGTCATCGCGGGCGGGATCGGCAGCCTGATCGCGCCCGGGTTCGCCGGCATCGGGATGGCACGCGGCGGCGAGTCGGTCTTCCGGGGATCGCTCTTCCGATCGGGGTACGAGCTGTTTTACACGCCGGTTCCGGCGGTGGAGAAGCGCGCCGCCAAATCGATCATCGACGTCGCGTTCGATCGGCTCGGCGACGCCGTCGGCGGCGGGCTCGTTCGCGCCGTCCTGTTCGTCGCACCGGCCATGCAGTACTCCGCGATCGTGTCGATCGGCATGGCGTGTTCGGCGATTGCCGTCCTTGCGGCGAGCCGCTTGAATCGCGGCTACATCCAGACACTCGAGAAGAGCCTGCTCGACCGTGCCGTCGAGATCGACCTTGCCGACGTGGAGGACGGCACCACGCGCACACTGATGATGCGCACCCTGGGCAGCCGATGGGACCAGTCGATCGTCGGTTTCCCGCGGCCTCTGGAAACTCCGAGTGTGGACGTCGAAAGCGTGGAACCTGAGCCCACTTCCGGCGTCCAATCAATAACGCTCGATCCCGACGTGCAGCAGATCCTGTGGCTGCGCTCGCGGGATCGCGAGCGGATTGTCGAGGTCCTCAAATCCGAGAACGGCCTGTCGCCGGCGCTCGTCGGCTACGCCATCCCGCTGCTCGCCTGGGATCCTGTCGCGCAGGATGTGCTCATCGCACTGAGAAAGGTCGCCGAGGAGCGCATCGGTCAGCTCGTCGACGCGTTAATCGACCCGAATCAGGACTTCTCGGTTCGCCGCCGGCTCGCGCGGGTCTTTTCGGTGTGCGTCTCGCAGCGCGCCGCTGACGGCATGCTGCTCGGGCTCGACGATCTGCGATTCGAGGTGCGGTATCACTGCGCGCATTCGCTCGCGGCGATCGTCGAAAAGAATCCACGCGTCGTCATCGACCCCGAGCGCGTGCTGACGATCGTGATGCGCGAATCGGCCGTCGGCCGGCCGATGTGGGAGAGCCGCCGGATCCTCGACGAGTTCGACGCGTCGGAGGACAGGTCGTTCGTCGACGATTTCGTTCGCGATCGGGCGGGGCAGAGTCTCGCCCACGTGTTCACGCTCCTGTCGCTCATCCTGCCGCGCGAGCCTCTGCAGATTGCGTTTCACAGCCTCCACACCGACGACCAGCAGCTGCAGGGAACCGCGCTAGAGTATCTCGAGGGGGTCCTGCCGCCGGCCCTGCGCCGCAGCCTGTGGCCGTACCTCGAAGAGCGGGCGCCGAAAAATCGTCCGGCGTCTACCCGCCCAAAGGAGGAGATCCTCGCCGATCTCCTGAAGTCGAACCAGTCGATGCTGTTGAACCTCGAAGAATTGAAGCGCCGCGAGCGGTCGGGAGTGTAGGACGTGCCACAAGAGATGCGCAGAGTTCTTCAGCCGCGAACAAAAACCCCTGCGCCGGGTGACTCGCAAGCTCGATTGATCACGCGTGTTCCAGAAGAGGTGTTGTCGGAACAGGTGCAGCGCTTTGGCGTGTTCACGCTCATCGGCGCCGGCCTGTGGACCTTCGGGCTCGTCATGGACCTGGTAATCGTTCCGCGTGTCTTCGGTCAGCCTTCGCCTCACGGCGCATGGATGATCCATGTCGGCGCCATCGCCGTGTCGCTGCTCGCGTACGCGCATACGCGCTACGCGAAGAGCACGGCCCAGACGAAAGTCGACGCGGGGCTGTGGTACTTGCTGTTCAACGCCGCCGCCATTTCACTGATGAACATCGCGAGCCGGCCGCCAGATCAGATGCAGCTCGGCGGTTTGTCGTGGAACGCGATCGTCATCCTGATCTCGTCGATGATGACGACCACGACGCCTCGCAAGATCCTGTTTGCGTCGCTCGCCGCGGCGACGATGGATCCGCTGGGCGTCTGGATTGCGCACCTGCGTGGGCTGGCCGTGCCGTCCGCCGTGCAAACGTTCGTGATGTTCACGCCGAACTACGCGTGCGCCATCGTCGCGACCGTGCCGTCGATCGTGTTCCATCGCATGGGCAAGCGGCTGCAGGAAGCACAGGAGCTCGGGAGCTATCAGCTCGTGGAGCTGCTCGGACGCGGCGGCATGGGCGAAGTGTGGCGCGCAAGGCACCGGCTGCTCGCGCGCGGGGCCGCCATCAAGCTGGTTCGTCCCGAGCTGCTCGGCGCGGGCAACGAGGCCGAAGCGAAGATGATGCTGAAGCGATTCGAGCGCGAAGCACAGGCGACGGCGGCGCTCAGCTCACCGCACACGATTCGCGTGTTCGACTTCGGCGCGACGGCGGACGGATCCTTCTATTACGTGATGGAGCTGCTGTCGGGCCGCGATCTCGAGTCGCTCGTGCGCGAGTTCGGACCGGTGCCGGCGGATCGCGTGGTTTATCTGCTGCGGCAGGTCTGCCACTCCCTCGCCGACGCGCATGCGAGAGGGCTCGTCCACCGCGACATCAAGCCGGCGAACATCTACGTCTGCCGCATGGGACTCGAGTACGACTTCGTGAAGGTGCTCGACTTCGGCCTCGTGAAATACAACGGCTCGCGGTCCGTCAATCAGACGCTGATGACGAACACGCACGTCACGACCGGGACGCCGGCGTTCATGGCGCCGGAGATCATCCTCGGTCAAAGCGACGTCGATCGGCGCGCGGACGTGTACTCGCTCGGATGCGTCGCGTATTACCTGCTCACCGGTCAGCTGGTGTTCGACGCCGACACGCCGATGAAGATGTTCCTGCAGCACGTGCAGACGCCGCCGACGCCGCCGTCGCAGCGGACGGAACTCGTCATCCCGCGCGAGCTCGATGAGCTGGTGATGTCGTGTCTGGAGAAGGATCCGAATCGCCGCCCGCAGAATGCGGAGCAGTTGCTGCGAATGGCCTACCGCTGCCATGCATGCGAGACCTGGGACAACGACGTCGCACGCGGGTGGTGGGAGACGCATCTCGTTGATCTGACCGGTCCACTCACCGTAGCCGAGTCGCCGGCGGAGTCCTCTGAGCGTTCGATCGCCCTGCACTAAGGCCAGGCCGGAGCCGGTCCTTTCGTCGCACTCTCGCAGGCGACCATTGGGCGGGATCCGGCGTCTATACAAGGGTCGAGTGCAACGCGATCGATCCCCCAGGATCGCCGCAATCCCCCGGAGCCATCGCAAACTCGGAGTAATAAAAGGTTATGAGTTGTCGCCGTGTGCCGGTCTTCGTGTCCCTTTCGCTGATCTCACTGCTATGGCTAACGCCCGCATTCGCCCAAACTGAATCACCCGCACCAGGACAAACCATCCGGACGATATCGGGCCACGCCGACTCATCCATCGCGGAACCGCCGAACCCCGAAAGCACCCAGGGCATTCCGAGCACCGAGGGCACCCCTGGCACGCTTGGCACCGGCGGCACCGTCCCCGCCCTCAAAATGCCCTCGTGGAAAAGCCTGTTCACCGACACCGTCGGCGATTTCAAGCGGCTGCCCTCGAAGGAAACGGCAATGTGGCTCGGGATCGGCGCGCTCGGCGCGTTTGCGACGCATCCAGCCGACAAGAGCCTGACCAGCGAACTGGTGGGAAATTCAAGTCTCCGCGAGCCGGCCGAACCCGGCGCGATCATCGGCGGCACGCAGTATGAGATCGCCGCATCGCTGGCGACCTTCGCGATCGGCCGCGCGAAGAACAGTCCCACCATCGCGACGCTCGGCGCTGATTTGTTTCGCGCGCAGGCGGTCGCGGAGTTGTCCAGCGACGCGCTGAAGTTCGCCTTCAACCGCACGCGACCCGACGGGACGAACTACTCGTTTCCCTCGGGACACACGGCGACGTCGTTCGCGTCGGCGACCGTGCTGCAGCAGCATTTCGGGTGGAAGGTCGGCATCCCTGCGTACGCCATCGCGTCCTACGTGGCCGCGTCGCGCATCCAGATGAATCGCCACTATCTGAGCGACGTGGCGTTCGGCGCGGCGCTCGGCATCGCGTCGGGTCGCACGGTGATGATCGGCCGCGGCAAGGCGCGCTTCGCGGTCGGACCGATGGCCGCTCCAGGCGGCGGCGGCGTGTCGTTTACACTGGCGGGGCAGAAGTAAGCTCGATCCAGTGCGCGACCTGCGATAGATCGACGTTCCCTCCGCTGAGAATCACGCCCACGCGCTTGCCGGCCACGCGATGTGCTCCGGCAAGCGCCGCGGCGGCGCCGAGCGCACCGGTCGGCTCGACTATGATCTTCAACCGCTCCCACAAGAAGAACATCGTCCGCAGCAGCGCGACGTCGTCGACGGTCGTCATGTCCGTGACGTTGTCGATGACCAGCGGGAAGGTGAGCGATCCGAGCGACGTCGTGCGCGCTCCGTCCGCGACCGTCTGCGGATTCGTGACCGTCTGCAGCGTCTTCGTCCGGAACGATCGCGTCGCATCGTCGCCGGCCGCCGGCTCGACGCCAATCACCTGGCAGTCGCGCGACAGGGCGCGGGCGGCGAGCGCGGAGCCGGACAGCAAGCCGCCACCGCCGCACGGCACGAAGAGAAAGTCGAGCGGCCCGACGTCCTCGAACAGCTCGCGCGCGGCGGTGCCCTGTCCGGCGATGATGTGCGGGTGATCGTATGGAGGAATCAGCGTCAACCCGCGCTCGCGCGCGAGGCGTCGCCCGATCTCCTCGCGATCTTCACGGTCGCGGTCGTACAACACGACCTCGCCGCCGTAGCCTTCGGTTGCAATCCGTTTGACGGACGGCGCGTCGGACGGCATCACGATGACGCGAGGGATGTCGAGCACCTGCCCGGCCAGCGCGATCGCCTGCGCGTGATTCCCGGACGAGAACGTGACGACGCCGCGCCGCGCCTGGTCGGCGTTCAAACGCGAGAGCGCGTTGAACGCGCCGCGAAACTTGAACGCGCCGCCGCGCTGCAGGTTCTCGCACTTGAAGAACAGCTGCGCGCGCGCGCGATCGTCGACGAGGCGCGACGTGAGAACCGGCGTGCGATGAGCGGCGCCCGCAATCTGGTGCGCCGCACTGTCAATGTCCGCGTACGTCGGGAGCGCCGGTGGCGGGACGCTTTCGCCGTCGCGCGAGCCTTTCAGGCGAGCGTCCATCATTTCAATTTCCCGTCGAGCTCTTCGTACACCTTGCGAATCGCGATCGGCGCCTGCGACTTCGCGAGCGTCCACGAGCTGTATTCGCCGAAGTTCGCCTGCTTGATCGCGTCCTCGACCGGCACGGCCGCCTTGTGAAGCCGCGTCGCTTCGGCGATCACCGCCTCGAGCGCCTTGTGGTACGCGCGCAGTTCTTCCTTCGAGACCGCGCTCTTCTCGGTGAACCCGTGGCCGGGAACGTAGACGTCCACGTCCATTTTCTCTGCCTTCGTCAGCGCCGCGAGCCACTCGGACGGATACGCCGATCGCATGGCGGGGAACACGCGATTGAGAAACGTCTCGCTCAAAAACAGGACCTTCTGTTTTGGGAGATACACGCTCAAATCGCCGCCGGTGTGCGCGCGCCCGAGGAACAGCACTTCGATCGGCTCGCGTCCGAGCGTGAACGCCTTTTTGTCCGCGACGACTTCGGTCGAGGCCGGCGGCTTCCAGGCGTTCGGCTGCCGCGCGAGGATTGCCTGTGACGTTGGATGAATGATGTAGGTGATGGCGTCCGGCAGTGACGCGTTGCCCGCCGTGTGATCGCCGTGATCCGAGCAGACGACGACGTACTTGAGTGGTTTGGGCGTGACCTTCGCGATGGCGTCGACGAGTCCCTTCGTCGCCGCCGCGCTGCCCTGCGCGTCGGCGACGAGCACGCCCGCGTCGGTGACCACGAACATGTCAGTGGTCGTGAACTTTTCATCCCCGGCGTGAAAGTCCTCGTACGTGTAAACGGTGTCGGTCACCTTCACCGTGCGGGGGAAGTCGCTCTCCTTGAATCCGCGTTTGATCGGGTCGGCCGTGCGCACGACGGACTGCGCGAACACGGGTGCAAAAACGAGAAGATGTGTGCAGGTGGAGAGTACGATCGCGCGACCCCGGGGCATCCGGCGCTCCTTTTTTGGGAAGAAAACGCCTAATGCTACAACGACGCGCGCGGCGGGACGGCTAGGCGGTCGGCGGCTCTTCGCGGCGGCGCGGTGTGTCCATGCGCACGAGGCGGAACATCTCGCCGACGGCGAGGCGGCTGACGCCGATGCTGAGGCCGATGCTGGTGACGACGATGAGGGTTGCGACGACTCCGTCCATGGTGCCCCGCGTAATCGCAAAGGTTGTGCCCGGCGAATGGTGAAAAACGTCTAACAATTTGCGCGATTCGTTCCTGGCCCCAGCACCAAAATTGAGCACGTGTCACAAAGTTGGCGATCGAAATGGCAACCTGTACGTTCGCACTGTGCTAAACTAGGTATTCCTGTCTGGTAACGCGGGGTGGAGCAGTCCGGTAGCTCGTTGGGCTCATAACCCAAAGGTCGCGGGTTCAAATCCCGCCCCCGCAACCAACTGTATTTGGTCCAGGAGGTCGTCGGTTTCCGACGGCCTCTTGTTGTTTTGGGCCAGCCGCAGCATCCCCGCTAGGTTTCCCTTCAGGCCGATTCCGAGGCGGTTTTCTTGCGGTACGAGCGAGATCTCGTCGATCAGGCCTCGAATCCTCCCGTGCGCCCACCCGGCTCGCCTCCTCGCCTTCGAGCGCCCGGCACACGTCGGTGACCTTCTCGCGATAAAGGTCGGACATGGTCGGCCATCGAAGGCGT
>Ga0075434_100001873_pt1 | contig 18199 bp, 18 predicted proteins | sample RhiMethybrSRZTD3_FD_75298 | JGI IMG/M metagenome (GOLD analysis project Ga0075434, IMG submission 75298) | Populus rhizosphere microbial communities from Tennessee, USA - Rhizosphere MetaG P. TD hybrid SRZTD3 | ecosystem: Host-associated > Plants > Roots > Rhizosphere > Soil | place: USA... | reverse complement strand
CCTGCGCATACCGTGGCGCTCAAGCGGCGCCCACGTCCCCGCAGTTGCTTGATCGGCCATGCGCGTCTTGGTTGAGCGGGGCTGCCGCAAAAGAGAATATGGTCCGTCCCAGCGATAGGCAATTCGGGATCGGCGTGCGGGGCGCGGAAAGCGGCGGCCTGTGGCCCGGGCCTTTGGGAGCGGCGGGCGCGCCGGGTTGGGGCTTGAGCGCCGGCGGCAGGAGCAACGCGCGCTCTCGCCTGTGACGGCGCCGCAGTGCTAACATGACCGGATACTGTCGTGGCACGGTTCAGCGCGCCAGGAGGCCCCCGCATGCCCAAGTTCGTGATCGAACCACATTTCCGCCTGCAGGAATGGGTGGCGCAAGAGAAGGGCTACTTCGGCGCGGAGGGGCTCGAGTACGAGTTTCGCGAGTTCATCAGGGCCAGCGGCGGTGCCCACCACGCCGCCCCGGGCAAGGTCGGCGCCTTCCAGTCGATCGAAAAGGGCAGGGAGGCCAACGTCACCTGCGCCTGCCACTGGACGGTCAACGTTGCCGCCTCGCGCGGGCACACCAAGCTCTTTGCCGATGCCTATTCGGTGGCGCCCTGCGGCATCTTCGTGCCGGCCAGCTCGCCGATCACCTCCCCCGAGCAGTTGGCGGGCGTGCCGATTTCGGTCGGCTACCAATCCGGCAGTCACTACGCCACGGTGCAGGCGCTCGAGCAGTACCTGCCCGCCAAAGACATCAACCTTTCCTTCGGCGAGGGCATGCTGTTCGGCCGCATGCAGGTGTTCCTCGAGGGCGGCGCACCCGCCTGCACGCTCTTTAGTGGTCCCTATTACTTCGCCGAGCAACTCGGCTTTCGCAAAATCATCGATGCCACCTTCATGATCGGCGGCATGCTCAACGGTGATCCCGATCCGGAGGATGTACGGCGCTATTACCAGGCCTTACGCAAGGCCCAGCGCGACATCGACGTGCGCCCCGAGCGCTATACGCACTACTACCGCAAAGAATTTCCCGAGCGCTTTCACGCCGCCATGGACACGCGACGCTGGGGGCCTGGCGAGCGCATCGTCTTTGAGCCCTACAGCAGGGACGTCTTCGCCGACTCCTTTGCCTGGATCGCCGAGCACGAAATCTTCGCCCGCGACAGCATGGGAAGCGGCCGTTATGAAGACGCAGTCGTCACGCTCGCGGCGAATGATGGGCTCGCGCACTAGCGCTCAGGGTTGCTCCGGCTCCTGCGCTGGTCCCTTGTCGCTGCCGCACTTGCTGGCCGCAAAGCTCGCCAATTCCTCGTAAGCTTTGGCAATGTCCAGCAGCGTCCGTTTCGAGACAAGATCGACCATCTCGTCGGCGCTGCGGCGCGCCTCCTCAGCACGCCGTAGCCAGTAGGCCGGGCCATCCGCGGTTGACGTTGGAACTTTCATGACTGGGCAAACATCCCAGTCCACGCCCAAGTTCCCGTCCTCACTGTCGCCCTTGCGGCGCTTCCGCGCTCAATTTTTCGCGTGGCTGCGGAACTCGGCGCGTTGCCGCAGGAGCTTATAGCCCTCAGCGATGAAAAGCATGATGCGCCTGGGTTCGGGATCTGTCATGCGCCCGGCGAGAGCGCGCGCTTCCGCCTCCAACGTGCGCCAGCGCGCGACATCGTCTTCGGCGTCGATGCTGTCTGCCGCCATGCGCCCGGCCCCTCCAACCCATGGCGTAACGCATTATAGCGGCATGAGTTCCCGACCCAGTCATCCGCGATCGGCAGGGCAGCTCCGCTATCCCCAACAAAGGCGCGCCGGTGGCGGAAGGGTGGCGCGCCGGCGGCGATCAGCGCGCCTTGTCGAGCCAGATATGCTCAAAGCGCCAATTATTATAAATGCTGTTTTCCTGATGCACGTAGCCCTTGAGGTGCGCGTGCCAGCAGGTCGAGGCCCGGTTGTGGTAGATGATGGGCCGCGCCACGTCTTCGGCCAGAATTCGCTCGATCTCCCAGACCATGCTTTTGCGCTTATCGACGTCGGCCTCCTGCGACTGCCGCTCGAGCAGCGCTTCGACTTCGGGCCTGCAATATTGCGTGTAATTGGCCTCGGAGTTGCAGGCATAAGCGCCTTTCAAGACAGCATCGGGATCGTCGATGCCCACGCCCGAGGTGTTCAGTGCGACGGTGTAGTCCTTTTTGGTCAGGCGATTGTGCCAAATGGAGGACTCGATCACCTCGAGCTCGGCATCGAAATAGACCTTGTTGAGCTGGTCGACGAAGATCACGGCGGGATCGCGATAGGTGGCAAAATCTCTTGTCGAGACCTTGAGCTTCAGCCGGTTGGTGGGTCCGTAGCCCAACCCTTCCATGATCTTTTTCGCCTCGGCCTGCTGGCGCGCCACGTCCCCGCTATAGCCCGGGAGCTTCGCCAGCATGTCCAGCGGCATCCCCCAGAGGCCCTCGGGCGGCGGCATCATGTTACCGGCGATGCTCGCCTTCCCCGCCGAAATGATGTCGATGTAGGCCTGGCGGTCGAGGGAGAGGGACAGGGCGCGACGCAGCTCCAGTTTGTCAAACGGGGCGCGGTCGCGATTGACTAGGATGTTCACGGGCACGTTGGTCGGCACCAGGCTGCAGGTGGCGCTGGGCGCCTGGCTCAACACGTCCTTCATCAGCGGCACGGTGATGTCGCCGACAAACGTCATGTCGAATTCGCCGGCGATAAAGGCCAGAACGCGCGTCGAGCGGCTGGTGACAATCCGCCACTCGATGGCATCGAGGTAGGGCAGCCCCTTCTTCCAGTACTCGGCGTTGCGCGTCAGCTTGATGGAGGCGTGGCTTTTGAACTCGGCAAACTTGAAGGGGCCGGTGCCGATCGGCTTGGTGCGCATGTCGCGATCGGAGACATGACAGGGGAAGACGGGCGAGAGGCCCGAAGCCAACATCGGCAGCAGCGATGGCTGCGGCTTTGTCAAATGGAAGGTGACCTCATGGTCGCCATTGAGCGTGACCTCCTTCAGGTTCTCGTACCAGATCTTGCGCGGACTGCGCCGGAAGTACTCAGGGTCGATGCCGTTGAGGCGATGCCAGGTGCACTGCACGTCCTTGGCCGTAAAGGGTTTGCCATCGTGCCAGCTGACGCCGGGGTGCAGCTTGAAGGTGAGCTTGGTGCCTGAGGCATCCCAGGCCCAGCTGTCCGCCAGCTCAGGCACAATGCTGTCAAAGCCGTTGCGTGGCTGGGTGGGATCGAAGCGGACCAAATTATTGAAGACCGCCATGAAGGGCATGTTGGTCGCGATGGTCGATTCCTCGTGGATCGACGCGCTCGGCGGCTGCGAGGTGTTGTAGATACGCAAGGTGCCACCAGCCTTTTGCGCGGCGGCGGGCAGCACGCCCATAAGCAGCAGCTGACCCGCGAAGCCGAGGGCAGCAACCCGGCCAAGCCCGCAATACCTAAGCAACGCCATTACTCTCCTCCCAGGTCAGCCCACCTCGATCCTCTCGGAGCCGCTCTGCCGGGCCTCTACCTGCCCGCGCGCGGCGCGGGTGGTAAGGGCGCTCGGGCTGCTAAGCGGCACCCCAAGCAAAGCTAAGCGCGACAATGCCGGCGAGCAGCATGCAGTGCGGCCGCCGAGCGGCGCCTGGGTCCTGCTGACGTTTTTACCTCGAGACGCGGGTCGCGTCTCAGGTCTTGCGAACGCCCACCTGGGGTGCGGGTTTGGGTTTTTCTTTTTTGGGCTTGCGCTTTTCGCGGTTCGACCGTTGCTCTTTGTTCGCCATGGGGCCAGTCCTCCTCGGCAGCGCCCGAATCATAGCAGGTTCGCGGGCTCGTTGGCAGCGCGATTGTTAGCGATTGGCCCGCGAGTCCGCCGGCGCGGCGCGCGGCACAAGCGGCTGCTTGCGATCCAAATAGCGCGCGTAGGCCAGCGCCGAGAGGGTGCAAGGCGCACCCACCACCCAGCCATAGTCCCGGGTGATGATCACCAGCGCACAGGCGATCGAAGGCCCAATCCAAAACATCCAGTGTTTCATGCCCCGCAGCCTAGCACGCCGGTGGTAAAGAACCCTTGAAGTGGCGGGCCCTTTCCCCGGGCCTTCACCTGGCCCAGCACGGCGCCTTAGTCGGCTTGCTTGCGAGCGCCGCGCGCGAGGCGCACGGCGCGACGATGCCTGAGTACGCTGCCTGCCAAGGCGAAAAAGAGGACGGTCGACGCACTCGGCCAGAGGGCAAGGGAACGCGCGGCCATCGGTCCACTCTGCAGCGCCAATTGCAACTGACCTGAGACCCGAAAATTCCTCCAAAAAGGGGAGAGCCCGTCACTGATCGCGATGCCCGCGTTTCCGACCTGATTGCCGCAGAGGAGGGTCAGGCTGCTAGCCACTCTCAATCAAAAGGAACAGGCTATCCCGAGCAAATTTCCGACAGAAAGCTTTTCGCCTAGCGCTGGCGCAAAGCGCTACGAGGCCAGGCCAAGATCCTGATCGTCCGTGCCCCTTTTAGAACCGGGCCGAGATGCCAACAAACGGATTGATCCGATCCGCCGCCGGCGTCACACCAATGTTCACGCCCGCGTCCAGCTGGAGGTTCTTATTCAGCTTGTAGGTAAAGCCCGTTCCGAGGACAACAGGATCACCGCGTGAGTTCTCGGTATTAAAGCGACCCGCAACTTCGTAATAGCTGCCTAGTTTTTCGCTCCACTCGTATGAAAATGAAGCCGACGCAAGGTACTCCGTGTGGTAACTGCTCTCGACATCCTCCCGCAAGCGAGCGAAGGCACCGTTCACAGCGACCTCCCACTTATCGGAGAGTTTGATGGCGAGTGGCACAATGATGCCGCCGGCAACGAACTCTGGACTTATGCCGTTGTGACGATCGGTGGGCAGGCTCAAGAATGGGAGCAGCGCCAGTGCGGTTGCGCCAGGTTTCTCGAATGTATCGTTACCCCAGAGATTGAACTTCCCTCGAACGTTGAGCTCACCCATACCGGAGTGATGCATAACGCTGAGGGGGTCTGTCTGTCGGACGCGCACCGTACCATAAGGCTGCCATACAAGGCTGAGTTCGGCGGAGTTTGTAATGCCGATTCTCATGTTCGTGGTAGCGAACTCAAATTCATCGGTAACGGCATGCGCTTGATCTGGAGCGGACCGACTGTAGCCGACGATGGTCGTCTCAAACTGAACATGTCCCGCGTCGACCGTGAATGGGCTCTCCGTTAGGTCGGGGCGATCGGTCGTCATCTCGCGCAATAAGCTGTCTGGTGTCGGGTTGAACAACCAGTACTGGCTCTTGTCGGCGCCCATCACTTCAGCGCTCGATAGCAGCAACAAGGCAGCCGCCGCATAGCCTGTTGCAGCCGCCCTCATGATGACCCTCCCAAATCATATTTCGAGGACGTTTAATGGGGGTAAGCCGATTGTCAACACGATCCAGAGGGCGGTCACCACTCGCCGTCTGGACAGTTGCGCAGACTCACCGTGTGGTGCCGCTCGCCACGATAAGGACAATCAACCCCATGGCTGAAAAGCGCTCCAGGGGAGCGTGGCGAAATCGCCTCATCTCCGGCGAGCACGAGCGCCAGGGTTTGCCAGCGAGGTCGAACGGCAAGAACAGCGATTAGCCCAGTGGGGCCTCGGAGAGCTCGGGGACGTGAGGATCAGCGAGCCACGCTAATTTTGTGTAAAAACACGGGGGAGCCCTGAGCGCCCGCGTCGTCGCGCCCAGCAGCTCCGCACCGACCCGAAGCACACACAGCACACGACGCCATGGGTCGCCCGGCATTCGCTTCGCGGGACCATGGCGATAGGCGCGCGGGCTCCCCTTTCCAAGCCGCACCTTCCGAGCCAAGCGTCTAAGCCGGCGGCTTCGTCGTCTTACATTTTTCGCTCGTGCCGATCATTGCCCTTCCTGCCTTGTCCCGGCTTCGGCTCTGCCGTCGGCAAGAATCCCCCTGACTGTCGGTTCCACATGTCGGCGTAGAGGCCACCACGGCGCAGCAGCTCGGCGTGATCTCCCTCTTCGACAATTTTACCCTGATTGAGCACGATCAATCGGTCCATCGCCGCAATGGTCGAGAGACGGTGGGCAATGGCGATCACGGTCTTGCCCGTCATCAGGTTGAAAAGCTGCTCCTGGATCGCCGCCTCAGCCTCACTGTCGAGCGCGCTGGTTGCCTCGTCGAGAATCAGGATACGCGCGTTCTTGAGCAGCACGCGGGCGATGGCGATGCGCTGGCGCTGGCCTCCGGAAAGCTTGACGCCGCGCTCGCCTACTCGCGCGCCATAGCCTTTGCGACCGTCCTTGTCCTCCAGAGCGAGGATGAACTCGTGCGCGTGCGCAGACTTTGCCGCCTCGATCGCTGCTTGCATACCGGCATCGGGTTGGCCGTAGAGGATATTCTCAGACACCGAGCGGTGCAGGAGTGAGGTATCTTGCGTCACCATGCCGATGGCGGCGCGCAGGCTTTCCTGTGTCACAGTGGCGATGTCCTGGCCGTCGATCAGGATTCTCCCCTTCTCAAGGTCGTAAAAGCGCAGGAGCAGGTTGACGAGGGTCGACTTGCCCGCTCCAGAGCGGCCGATCAATCCGACTTTCTCTCCCGCCGCAATCCGCAGCGAGAGCCCGTCGATGACACGTGCCGGGTCAGCACCCGGGAGGCCCCTGATGCTACCGTAATTAAAGCCGATGGCATCGAAATGGATCTCCCCTCGCTCCACTATGAGCTGGCGCGCCTGTGGCGGATCGAGGATGCCGTGCGGCTGGGCGATGGTCTGCATGCCCTCCTGCACGACGCCAACGTTCTCAAAAATGCTGGTCACAAGGTTGAGCACCCAGCCTGACATCTGAGAGATGCGCACAACCAGCCCGGTCACGAGCGCGATCGCACCGAGCGTGATGCTCTCGCGGCTCCAGAGCCACAGAGCGAGGCCCGTGGTGCCGGCGATAAGCAGCCCGTTCAGGCTGAACAATAGGGCCGTCATCAGTGTTGTGAGGCGCACGTAGTGCTGATGCTTCGCCGTCTGCTCCGCAATGGCGGCGCGCGCGTAGGCATCCTCGCGCTCGGCGTGGGCGAAGAGCTTCACGGTGAGGATGTTGGTATAGCTATCGACGACGCGGCCGAGAAGCATCGACCGTGCCTCGGAGGCGTTGGTCGAGCGCTCGCGGATGCGCGGCACCAGCCCGGCAACGATGCCGACATAGGCTACCAGCCAGATCAGCAGCGGCACGGTCAAACGGAGGTCCGCGGCCCAGAACAGCGCCAGCGCACTAAGCCACTGCACGGCGACGAACACGGCGGCGTCGCTGAGCTGCAGGATTGAGTCGCGCATCGCCGGCGCGGTTTGCATCAGCTTGTTCGCCACCCGCCCCGCGAAGTCGTTCTGAAAGAAGCCGAGAGACTGGCGCAGCATGTGCCGGTGCGATTGCCAGCGCACGCGCGCCTGGAACGGCGGAGAGAGCACCTGGCTCTTGGTCAGCTCGTAAGCCACGAAAATGACGGGCCGGGCGATCAGCACGACGAACGCCATCCAAAGCAACAGCCCCGCGTGATCGGCAAAGAGCGCGGCGGGATTGGCTGTCGCCTTGAGCAGGTCGATGAGGTCGGCGAGGAACTTGGCGAGCGCTACCTCGCTGAGCGCCGCGAGCAGGTCGAGGAAAATGACCAGCAGGAACGCCGGCCAGACCGGTTCGACGAAATGCCAATAGAACGCCCACAGCGGCCGCGGTGGGTGCTCGATGGCCGCGCGCCGGAATGGATCGATGCGCGATTCAAGCCAGCGGAGCATGACACTTTCCAAATCCTTGTCAGCACGTCGCGCCCCGGGGGCAGCGTGCCGCCGGCCGCAGCAGAGTTCTGGCGCAGCAACCCCCCGCCGCCGGCGTGGAGACCGGATGCGGGCGCTGTTTCTCATGGGGGGCGCTTGAAAGGCCGCTGCCTAGCCATCGATTGTGTCTATTCTGTAGCGCGGCGGTTCCTTTCGGTTGGGCTGCGGCTGCCGTTCGGTCTCACCCCCAAGCATTCTGGGAAACGCTTGGCAACCAGCGTCGCTATTGGTTTGCGCCAGGGGCGCATAAGAGAGGGAGGCCACCAAACCGTCTCGCCGGCCTCCTGGGCATCGGTTCAGCACGTTGGTTGTGATCGCGATCGACGGGCCCAAAGAAGGTCCTGAGAAGGTCTCGGGCGTTGAGTGGGTTGGCTGGGCCGGTGTCGACGGCGATGACCGACAAGCACATCCAGGGCGGACAGGAGCATAGGCCTGAAAAGGCGCTGCGCCGCCTCATCGGTTTTGATCCCGCCCAACAAACGTCAGGGGGTTTGGCCGGCGCAAGCATAAGGGCAACCGGTGCCGCATCGCCTGCTTGACTCTTGGTAAGTTGTCACTTACTGTAAGCCATGACTTACGAAAGCGCTTTGACGGCCCTTGCCGATCCCACACGCCGGCAGGTGTTCGAGCGCCTGCGCGGCGGACCGCTCGCGGTCAAGGCGATCGCCGCGGGCCTGCCCGTGTCGCGCCCGGCCGTGTCGCAACACCTGAAAGCCCTCAAGCAGGCCGGGCTTGTCGCCGAGCGCAGCGAGGGCGTGCGCCGGATCTACTCGGTGCGCCGCGACGGCCTCGCCGAGCTGCGCGAATGGCTCGACAACTTCTGGGGCGATGCGCTCGAGGCCTTCAAACAAGAAGCGGAAAAACCAAGAGGTAAGACGCAGAGGAGCCGATCATGACCTTGTCGCCCCCCATCGCGCCCGTGCGCAAAAGCCTAACCGTCAAAGCGCCCATCGCCCACGCCTTCGAGGTCTTTACCAGCGGTTTGACGCGCTGGTGGCCGCCCAACCACGGCATCGGCAAAAAACCCATCGCCAAGGTCCTGCTGCAGCCACGCCTCGGCGGACATTGGCTGGAAATTTCCGAGGACGGCAGCGAGACGCGCGTTGCCACCATCATCCATTGGGACCCGCCACATCGCTTCAGCATGCTCTGGCAGGTCAACGCCCAATGGAAGCCCGACACCAGCATGCGCTCGGAGGTCGACGTGCGCTTCACCGCCGAGGGAGCGAACGCCACCCGCGTCGAGCTCCTGCACGACAAATTTGAAAGCATGGGTGCAGAGGCCGGCGCCTCGCTGCGCAAGGACGTCGCCGGCGGTTGGCCGGGCCTGATCGAGCGCTTTGTTGCGGAGGCCGAGCGCAGCCGCCCGCACGCCTAGGGATGATGGTCCAGATCACAAGGAGGATTGCCCATGTCGTCGTTCACCGTTCACAGCGTGCCGGGAAGTCCCTATGGTCGCGCCGTTCTTATCACACTGGAGGAAAAACAGGCCCCCTATCGGCTCGCCGCCGTGGCGCCACCCCACATGAAGTCGGAGCCGCATCTCACGCGTCACCCCTTCGGCCGCGTGCCGGTGCTCGAGCATGGCACGTTTGTGCTCTACGAAACGCAGGCGATTTTGCGCTATCTCGACCGCGTCCTGCCGACGCCGGCGCTGACGCCGGCCGATGCCTGTGCCGCCGCCCGCATGGACCAGGTCATGAACATTTGCGATTGGTACCTGTTTCAGGGTGTCAACACCGTCATCGGCTTCAATCGCGTGGTGAAGCCGCGCCTCCTCGGACAGACGCCGGATGAGGCCGCCATTGCCGCCGCCATGCCGAAAGCGCACCGGGTGTTCGACGAACTCGCTCGTCTGTTGGGTGAGGGCCCCTATTTCGCGGGGAAGAGCCTCTCCCTCGCCGATCTCTTGGTCATCGCGCAGATCGATTTCTTCCGCGGACAGCCGGAGTGGGCGCCTCTAGCTGGCCCCCATCCCAATCTCTGCGCCTGGTTCGAGCGCCTGGCTGCCCGCCCGAGCCTCGAGGCCACGACCTGGGACCGCGTCACGCGAATGGCCCAAGCCGCCTGAGCCGCCTCGTCTACCCGCCATCGATCGTGTTGGGATGGTTGAACCGTTGCGTAGGCAAGGCCAGCGCGGCGATTAGCAATCGCGAAGTCTGACCGTTAAGGCCGCCGCGAGCAGCAGCGCCAGACCGATGCCCACAACACACAAACTCCAGCCCCAGCGTTCGAACACCTGGCCCAGACGGCACTGCCGACGAGCCCTCCGGAAAAATAGGCCGCAAGGTAGAGCCCGCTCGCGGCACCGCGTTGGGTGTTGGCAGCGCGGCTGACGAAACCCGTGGCCGTCGCCTGGGCAAAAAAAGGCACCAACGCCGACCCGCACGAGGCCGATCAGGACCGCGGCCAGTGATAAAAGTTCGCCGCCAAACCGAGATGGTCAGCGAACGCCGCCGAGATCAGCCGTCCCAACAAATTGCTTGCGACATTCCCCGTGAACCACCGGCCTGGGTTTGTGAACGTGAGAGCGGGAATGGGCGCGTACATTGGTGGCCTATAGAGGTTTTAGGTCACCGAGGAGCGTGGGCAAAAATTCTGCCACCGTCGGATGAATGTGCACGGCACGCTGCATCACTCGATAGGACGCCTTGGCATACATCAAGGTCAGCAATGTGTGGATTACCTCATCGCCACCAACTCCCAGGATCGATGCGCCCAGGATCTGTTGGCTCTCGGCATCGACCAGGACCTTCATGAAACCCAGCGTCTCGCCTCTTTCAAAGGCGCGACTCACATCCTCCATGGCGAGCGTGGCCTTGAGCGCCGGCCGCCCGGATTGGCGCACCTCGGCCTCGGTGGCCCCGATGCGGCCAAGCGGCGGGTCCGTGTAAAGGTTGTAGGCGGTAATGCGATCGATGACACGACGCGCCTCGCCATCGAGAAGATTGGCGGCCACGATCTCCCCGTCGTTGTAAGCCGTATGCGTAAAGGCACCCTTGCCGTTGCAATCGCCGAGCGCCCAAATGCCGGGCACGTTCGTTTGCAACATATCATCCACTTTGATGAAGCCCTTGGCGTCGGTCGCCACCCCCGCCGCCTCGAGACCGAGGTCATCGGTGTTGGGCCGGCGTCCCACCGCGATCAGCACATGCGAGCCCACAACCTCGCGCGCGGCGCCGCCGCTCTCAAGCCTTGCCACGACGTCGGGCCCGCGCTTCTCAAATCTGAGACCTTTGGCGCCGAGCAAGAGTTCGATCCCCTCGCGCGCCAGAATATCGGCGACCGCCGCCGAGGTATCCTCATCCTCCCGCGCAATTAGGCGCGGCGCCGCCTCGATGACACTGATCTCGGCGCCGAAGCGGCGAAAGACCTGGGCGAATTCGAGGCCGACATAGCTACCGCCGACGATGATCAGATGCGGCGGCGCGGTGTCCACCTCGAGCAGGCTGCTGTTGGTGAGATAAGGCACCTGGTCGAGGCCTGGGATGTCCGGCACGAAAGCGCGGCCGCCGACGTTGATGAAGACCTTCGGCGCGGTGAGCGTTTCGCCGCCGACCCGCACACTGGTCGCTGAGGCAAAGCGCGCATGATCCTGATAGACCGTGATATTGGGATGATTGCGGAGGCCCCGCTCAACCGCGCGCGTGGAAAAACCAAGCACGTACTCCTTGCGCGCTTTGACCGCCTGCATGTCGACCTTGATGTCCCCGCTGATCGACACGCCGAAGTCACCGGCGCGGCGGGCGAGATGGGCGGCATAGGCGCTGGCCACCAGCGTCTTGGTTGGTGTGCAGCCCGTATTGACACAGGTGCCACCGAAGCGATGCCGCTCGATGATGGCAACGCGCTGATTAGCGTCGGCCAGGCGGTGCGCGAGCGAGGGGCCGGCCTGCCCCGTGCCGATGATGATCGCGTCGAAGCTGGGCATCCCTAGACCTCCTTCGTGCTTGACTTGCAAGGCCGCGTGCGATGCTGACGAATTGGCGCGTGGGCTGGGCTTTTAGCAAGACCTCTCTGATCACGTTTTCTTCGCTGATCGGCCGTTTCCGGAATTTGCTTTCCAGCAGCGGCGTCAACACCTAGCCGAGACAGATCGCGTTAACCGTAATGCCATCCTCAGCCGTCTCGAGCGCCACCGTCTTGGTGAGACCCACGAGGCCGTGCTTGGCCGCGACATAGGCCGATTTGAATGGCGAGGCCACCAACCCATGGGCCGAAGCGATATTGCGCCGGAGCATCCTTGACATAGACCTCGAGGTCGGGATGGCGCTGCAGGAAGGTCGCAAACAGATCGATCAGCCGGTGCGGCCCTACCGTGCACATCAAGCCGACGGTCAACGTGGACTGATCCAGTTTGACGAGGCCTCGCGCCCGCTGCCGGGCCTCTTGCATCTGCTCCACCGCCGCTTGAAAGTAGGGCCGCATGATGCGACCGAGCTCGGTCAAATGCGTTTTGCTGCGTTCGCGATGCACGAGCGGGCCGCCGAGCTTGCCCTGCAAATGCTGGATTGCCCGCGTCAGCGCGGGTTGGGTGACGCTGCAGCGCTCGGACGCCCGGCGAATCTCCTGGATTTCCACGGGCCTACCTCCAGCTCACGCCTGCTGTCCCCTTCGCTAGCACCGCCCAGAGGCCGGCGGCGATAGCATGGGTTTATAACCTCCAGGCGCAGCCGCTATGGCGCGCAGCGTTCTCGCGCGCCGTTCCCCTGAACATGCTCGGGCGCAATGGCCGGCCCGCTAGGCGCCGTGCTACTTTCAGCCGACGCCTGGATGCAGGCTCGACTTTGGAAAATGGCCCGTGCCGGCCAGGGCTGAGGGGTGATGGCAAGGATCGATCTCAGCGGCGTCTCAAAGACGCTGAAAGAGGCCTCGGGGGTGCGGGGCCAAGCGGGCGCGACGTTTGCCATTCGCGATGTCTCGCTCAATGTGCACGAGGGCCAGACCATGGTCGTGCTGGGGCCCTCCGGCTGCGGCAAGACCACGCTCCTAAAACTGATCGCTGGCCTGATCGCGCCTGAGACCGGTAGCGTTCGCTACAACGGCATGGACATGCGGGACCTGCCGCCCGGCGAGCGGAAGATCGGCATGGTGTTTCAGAACTATGCGCTCTATCCGCACATCACCGCGCGCTGGAATATCCTTTCCTACTTCCTGTTTCGCAAAAAGACGCCGGCGCTGACGGCAGAAGCGCGCGCCAGGTTCGAGCGCACGAGCGACCTCATGGGCGTGGAGCTTGCCGACCTCTACGACCGCCGGCCCACCACGCTCTCCGGCGGCGAGAAGCAGCGCGTGGCGCTCGGGCGCTGCATCACGCGCAACGCCCAGGTGTTCCTGGTCGATGAACCCTTCGCCAACCTCGATCAGGCGCTGCGCGAAAAGTACCGCGTCAACCTCAAACGGCTGCTCAGGGAATTCTCCATCACCACCGTCTATGTCACGCACGACCATCACGAGGCCCTGCTGCTGGCCGACGTGCTGGCCATCATGGAGCGGGGCCGGATCGCCCAGGTCGGCACTCCCCAGGAAATCTACGATGCCCCGAGTACCACCTTCGTTGCGTCTTTCTTGAACATCAACACCGGCGCGCCGCCGATCAGCCTGATCGACGGCGCGCGCATGCCGGAGGGTCAGGCGCAGGCCGACGCCTTGGTGGGCGTGCGGCCCGAGCACGTCGAACTCTCCACCAGCCCTCGGCCCGGCGCCCTCGCCGGCATTCTCGCCGATTGTCTGACGCTGCCGCCGCGGCAAACAACCATCCTCACCATTCGCGTCGGCGAGGACGAGGTGCACGCCCAGGCGCAGGGCAACGCCGTCCCGGCGGTCGGCGCACCGGTCTGGCTCAGCTTCCAGCGCTATCACGTGTTCGATAAGGCCTCGGGGCGTCGGCGCGAGAGCCACGCCGGCGCCGCAGCGGCTTAAGTCCTCTGCGCCGCGGCCAGGCGCAAGTCGCGTTTCAACAGCTTGCCGTTGGCGTTGCGCGGCAGAGGCTTGTCGCTGAAGGTGATGGCATCCGGCACCTTGTAGTCGGCAATCAGCCCGGCGCAATGCCGCTTGAGATCGGCAGGCGCCAGGGCAGCCTCGCTGACGATAAAGGCATGCACACGCTCGCCCAACACCGGACAGGGCTCCGCCACCACCGCCGCCTCGACCACGCCGGGAAAGCTCATCAGCGCGTTCTCGACCTCGACCGAATAGATCTTGTAGCCACCGCGATTGATCATGTCCTTCTTGCGGTCGAACACGCGCACGTAGCCCTCGGCATCCTTTGAGCCGATATCGCCCGAGCGCCAGAACCCGGCGACGAACGCCTCGGCGGTCGCGCCCGCATCCTGCCAGTAGCCCTTCACCACCATGGGCCCGCCGAGCCAGAGCTCGCCCTGCTCGCCATGCGCAACCTCGCGCCCCGCCTCATCCATCACCAAGATGTCCGCACACGGCACCGCGCACCCCACGCTGTCGGAGCGCCGCGCGGTCTGAGACGGCGGCATCATCGTCACGGGCGAGGTTGTCTCCGTCGAGCCATAGGCGTTCATGAGCTTGAGGTTCGGCAATTTCTCGGCGAAGCGGGCAATGGTCGCCGGCGCCATCGGCGCGCCGCCGTAGCCGCCGACGCGCCAGCGCGCATGGCTCGCTGCCGCGAAGCTCGGCTCGAGCAGGCACAGGTTGTACATCGCCGGCACCATCAGGGAGTGCGTCATGCCCTCGCGGGCCGCCAGCGCCAGAAACTCTTGGGCCTTGAAGGTCGGCATCACGATCAGGGTTCCCGCCGCGCGCGCCATGGCCGCGATCAGCGCGATCACCCCGGTGACGTGGCTCAGCGGCACGGCGGCCACGGCACGGTCGCTGGCGCTGAGCCCCATGCAGGCCTCGTAATGCATGGCCGAGTGACAAATGCCGAGGTGGGTCAGCATGGCGCCCTTCGGACGCCCGGTGGTGCCCGACGTATAAAGAATAATGGCGCAATCCTCTTCCTCGACCGCGGCCGCCGCGGCCCCACTGGGCTCGGCCAGCAAGCGCAAGCTGCGATGGGAGGCCTGGGCGGCGACGGCCACGCGCTCGAGCAGGGCGGGCGTTGCTTGCTGCGAGGGCAGACGCTCGGCGAGCTCGGCATCATAGACGAGGAGCTTGGCGCCGGCGTGCTGCAGCATATAGGCGAGCCCCTGCGTTTGTTCGCGCGTCGAGAGCGGCACGGCGATTGCGCCGAGGCGCAGGGTGGCGAAGAGGACGAGGGGAAAGGCCATGCCGTTGCCGAGCAGCATGGCGACACGGTCGCCGTTGCCGATCCCGGCCGCGGCCAACCCGGCCGCGCAGGCCTCCACCGTCGCCAAGAATTGCCGATAGGTAAGACGCTCCGCGCCGCAGACGATCGCCTCACCATCACCGTTGCGCGCGGCGGCCGCACTCAGAAGGTCAAAGGCGTTCCCGGGGCGCTCGACGAAGCAGCGCATGACGCGGTTCCCATAGTGCCGTTCGTGCCGCATCGGCGGCACGCTGCCGAGCCAAGCCCGTTCCACCTCAGCCACCTCCGGCCTCCTCTTGCCGAACGCTTTTCGCGACGTCTCCCAAGCAAACACCATTCCCGGCAAGCGCGCACCCCCCGCCCGTGCCGTCCATGCCGGCTTCGGCGACGGCCCGGCGCGCTCAAGCAAGGCGCGGGCATCAGCGCACCAAAATCAGCGTCAGCACGGGAAAGGCGATAATCAGCGAGACCCGGAAGAACTCGGCGACCAGAAACGGCACCACGCCCTTAAAGGTCTCGAGCATGGAGACGTCGCCGGCGATATTCTGGATCACATAGACATTGAGCCCGACTGGGGGATGGATCAGCCCGAGTTCGACCACGATCAGCGCCAGGATGCCGAACCAAATCGCGGTGTGCTCCGGGCTCAGCCCGAAGTCGAGCCCCATCACCACGGGAAAGAAAATCGGTACCGTCAGCAGGATCATGCTGAGGCTGTCCATCAGGCAGCCCAAGGCGATGTAAACCAGCACGATTACGGCCATCACCAGGAACGGCGAAATGCCGAGCCCAGCCACCCACTGGGCGGCGATCTGGGGCATATTGGTGCGCGCCAGAAAGGCGTTATAGAGCTCGGCCCCCAATAAAATCAGGAAGATCATGCCGGCCTGCTCGGCGGTGGCGCGCACCGAGGCCAACACTTGGGCCAAACGCATGCCGCCGACGGTCAGCGCCGCAAGCGTTGCCAGCAGGGCACCCACGGCCGCGCCTTCGGTCGGCGTGAACAGCGAGCGCCCAAAAAAGAAGTCGCCGTTCATGCCGACGAAGACGATGAGAAAAATGGCGAGCACGGGCCAGGTTTCGCCCAGGCGCCGCGCGCGTTCGAAGGCCGGCAGCTTGGGGGTGGCCGGTCCCGCATCGGGATAAACGTAAATGTAGGCGCGGATGGCGATGAAGAACCCGATCACCGCCAGCCCCGCGGGGATGAAGGCCGCCAGAAACAGCTTGGCGATGTTCTGCTCAGTCAGAATGGCGTAGACGACGAGGGGGATCGAGGGCGGCACCAGGATGCCGAGCGTGCCGCCGGCGGCGAGCGTGCCGGTCGAAAGCGCGCCGGAGTAGCCGTACCTGCGCATCTCCGGCAGCGCCACCTGCCCCATGGTGGCGGCCGTCGCCAGCGAGGAGCCGCAGATCGTGCCGAAGGCGGCGCAGGCCCCGACCGCCGCCATGGCCATGCCGCCGCGATGGTGACCGAGCAGCGCATTGGCACCGCGAAACAGCCGCGCGGAGAGACCGGATCCCGAGGCGACATTGCCCATCAGCAGAAACAACGGAATGACAGAGAAGGAATAGCCGGCGAAGGTCTCAAACGGCGTGGTCTTGAGAAAGCTCAAGAGCGGTGCCAGCCCCTGGATCCAGATAAAGCCGCCGACGCCGACCGCCATCATGGCCACGCCGATCGGCACCCGCAGCGCCAAGAGCATAAGCAGAAGCACAAAGCTCAAAAGCCCGGCCGCGAAATTCGACATGGGGTGCCGCCTACTGCTCCCCCGCCGGGCTCGGGCCAATGGCGCGGTTGGCGCGGATCTCCGCAGCGCTGCGCGCCACGGTATAGGCGGTCGTCAGCACCAGCAGCCAGGCAAATACTTCCGCCACGGCGTAGGCCCAACCCTCGGGAAGGCGCAGCACCATGGTCGTGTCGTGGTTGGCAAACTTCTCGCGCGTGCCGATCCCCAGCTGGAACGCGAGCAGGAACGTCAGCACCAGAAAGAGCGCGTTGGCGGCAAGGTCGAAGCTGGCGCGGGCGCGCACCGGCAGGCGCTTGGTCAAGGCCCCCACCAGCACGTTGGCGCGCTTCAGCTGGCAGATCGGCAGAAAAGCAAATATCGCCACGGCGCAACCGAGCTGGACGATCTCGACATCCCCGGGGATGCCGGAACTCCGCGCTCCGAACAGCAGCGACAGCGCGCGCCCCAGCACGGAGAGGCTCGAAATCAGCATGATGGCGAGCAGCAGCACGCCACCCAGCATGGCCACCGCGCCGCAGACGGCCTCGAGTAGCCGGCCGACGCGGCCGTGCGGCGCCGGCGCGGGCCGCTCTATCGGCGCCCCGGCCTTCACTGGGAGTACTTGGCCACCAGCGCCTGCGCGGCCTTGACGAGGTCGGCGCCCTTGTCGCCGGCCTTGTCGCGCTCCTCGATCCATTTGGCGAAGATCGGCTCGGTCGCCGTCTTCCAGGCGGCGAGGTCGGCGCCGTCGATGACATGGATCGGCGTATTGCGCTTTACGACGGCGGCGCGGCCGATTTGATCCCACTCATCCCACTTGCGACCCAGGTCACGCGACAGCGCTGCCCCCGAGTTCGCATCGATCACCTTCTTCAGGTCGTCGGGCAGGCCGTCGTATTTGGCCTTGTTCATCACGAACAGCAGGACCGAGTTATAAAAGGTGCGGTCGCCCCCGAACTCGCTCACCCGGTTGGTGAGCTCATCGAGCTTGAAGGGAATAACGGCATCGTAGGGAAAGACCACGCCATCGACCACGCCCTTGGCGAGCGCTTCCGGCACGCCGGGCGGCGGAATGCTTTGGGGTTGCGCTCCGACCAGGGCGAAGGCGTCATTGGTTTGTCGGTTGGAGGCGCGCAGCTTCAGGCCCTTGGCGTCGGCCGGCGTCTTGATGACGACGTCCTTGGTGAACAGGATGCCCTTGCCGAAGCCCCAAACGGCCAGCGGCTTGACGTCCTTGAGCTCGTCCTTGGCAAAGGTCTCGTAGAATTCCCACACTGCCGGCGCCGTCTTCTCGCCGATGGCATGGGAGAGAAACGGGAGTTCGAACACCTCCAGACGCGGAAAACGTCCGGGGGTCGAACCCGCCACCGTCCAGACAATGTCGACCACGCCATCCCGGGCCTGATCGAAGAGTTGCGGCTGCCGCCCGCCGAGCTGCATGGAGG
>Ga0075434_100001872_pt1 | contig 18204 bp, 13 predicted proteins | sample RhiMethybrSRZTD3_FD_75298 | JGI IMG/M metagenome (GOLD analysis project Ga0075434, IMG submission 75298) | Populus rhizosphere microbial communities from Tennessee, USA - Rhizosphere MetaG P. TD hybrid SRZTD3 | ecosystem: Host-associated > Plants > Roots > Rhizosphere > Soil | place: USA... | reverse complement strand
CCGGATGATTGGCGCTGGCACATGTACGACACCGTCAAGGGCGCCGATTGGCTCGGGGACCAGGACGCGATCGAGTATCTGTGCCGCAATGCGCCGGAAGCCGTTTACGAACTGGAGCACTATGGCGTGCCCTTCAGCCGTACCGAAGACGGCCGCATCTACCAGCGCCCGTTCGGCGGTATGACGACGCACTATGGCGAAGGCCCGCCGGCGCAGCGCACGGCCGCGGCCGCCGACCGGACCGGTCATGCCATGCTGCACACGCTTTACGGGCAGTCCCTGCGCCATGCGGCCGAGTTTTTCATCGAGTATTTTGCCATCGATCTCATCATGGATCAGGATGGCGGCTGCCGTGGCGTCGTCGCCCTCAAGCTCGACGACGGGACACTGCATCGCTTCCGCGCCAAAAAGACCATCCTGGCCACCGGTGGCTACGGTCGCGCCTATTTCACCTGCACGTCGGCGCACACCTGTACCGGCGACGGCAACGCCATGGTCCTCCGCGCCGGACTGCCGCTGGAGGACATGGAGTTCGTCCAGTTCCACCCGACCGGAGTCTACGGGGCTGGCGTGCTTATCACCGAGGGTGCCCGCGGCGAAGGCGGCTACCTGACCAATGCCAGCGGCGAACGCTTCATGGAGCGCTATGCCCCGCACGTGAAGGACCTCGCCTCCCGCGACGTCGTCTCCCGCGCTATGACCATCGAGATCCGCGAAGGTCGCGGCGTGGGGCCCGACAAAGACCACATCTTCCTGCATTTGGATCATTTGGATCCCAAGATTTTGCACGAACGCCTGCCGGGCATCACGGAAAGCGCCAAGGTATTCGCCGGCGTCGACCTTCGTCGCGAGCCGATCCCCGTGCTGCCGACCGTGCACTACAATATGGGGGGCATTCCCACCAACTATCACGGCGAAATGCTGACACTGAAAGGCGGCAATCCCGACTACGTCGTGCCCGGCCTGATGGCGCTCGGCGAGGCCGCCTGCGTCTCCGTGCACGGCGCCAATCGCCTGGGCAGCAACTCGCTCATCGATCTTGTGGTGTTTGGTCGCGCGGCGGGCCTGCAGTGCGCCAAAACCATCGAGCCCGGCGGAGCCCATCCCGATCTTCCCGCCGACGCCGGCGAACTGGCGCTTGCGCGCCTCGATCGCTTTCGGCACGCCAGCGGCGGCACGCCGACGGCGGCGCTGCGCCTGAGAATGCAGCGCATCATGCAAATGAACTGTTCGGTGTTCCGTGACGGACCGGTGCTCAAGGAAGGTCTGGCGAAAATCACCGATGTCTGGAAGGGCGTCAGCGACATTCGCGTCTCGGACCGCTCGTTGATTTGGAATTCCGATTTGGTGGAGACCTTGGAATTCGACAATTTGATCGCCCAGGCTGCCGTCACCGTGGCGGCGGCCGCGAACCGCACGGAAAGTCGCGGCGGTCATGCGCGCGAGGACTATCCGGAGCGGGATGACGAGAACTGGATGAAGCACACATTGACGTGGGCGGATGATCGGGCGCAAAACGTGCGCATCGACTACCGCCCGGTGCACGCCTACACGCTGACCAACGAAGTAAATTACTTCCCGCCCAAGCCTCGGGTGTATTGAGGCAGCGCTAGAAGCTTGAAGTCGCCCGGCGCCGCCGGGGGCCCTGGGCTCGGAGGCAACTTGGCGGGGATGCGGCCGCTCAGGATCGCCATTGCTGGCGCGGGCACCGCGGGATTGGCCGCCGCCGCTTTTCTCGCGCGCGCCGGCCACAGCGTGCGCCTCTTTGAGCGCTTCGATCGGCCGCGGCCCGTGGGGGCCGGCCTGCTGCTGCAGCCAACGGGGCTGGCCTGTCTTGCCCAACTGGGGCTCGACGAAGCCGCGCTCGCCTATGGCCAAGCCATTCACAGCATTTACGGGGAGACCCGCGGCGGGCGGCCGATTTTGGACATCAGCTACCACGAACTGGGGCCCCATTTGTTCGGTCTCGGCATTCATCGCGGCGCGCTGTTCTCCGTGCTGCACGCCGAAGTGCTGCGGCTCGGCATAGCCCTGACGACGACGACGGAAATCGCCGCCAGCCGCGCGACGGCCGGCGGCCGCATCCTGGTGGATCGGCACAACCATGAGCACGGCGTGTTCGATCTTGTGGTCGATGCGACGGGCGTGCGTTCGCCGTTGCGGGCGGACGCTGCCTCGCTTCGTCGTGACCGGTCTTACGCCTATGGCGCGGTCTGGGGCAGCCTCCCGCAACCGGCCGATTGGCCGCACCAAGATCGACTTCTGCAGCGCTACGACGGCTGTCACAGCATGGTCGGACTTTTGCCTATCGGCCGGACGCCGGGCGATGCGCGGCGGCTGGTCGCCCTGTTTTGGAGCCTGCGGGTCACGGATTTTCCCGCCTGGCGGGCGGCTGGGCTCGAGGCCTGGAAGAGCCGACTCGTCGAGGTCTGCCCCGAAGCCAAACCCTTCTTGGCCCAGCTGACGTCGCTCGATGCTATGACTCTAGCGAGTTATGCCGACATTGCCTTGGGTCGGCGCCTCGGCTCCCGTATCGTCTCAATCGGCGATGCCGGCCGGGCGCTCAGCCCACAGTTGGGACAGGGGGCCAATCTCGCCCTCATCGATGCGGCAACGCTGGCGCAATGCCTTGCCGAAACCTCGGCACTGGAGGCGGCGCTTGACGCCTACCGTGCCCGCCGCCGGCGACACGGCAACTTCTATGCCTTGGCCAGCCGCTGGCTTACCCCTTTCTTTCAATCCGATAGCCGCTGGGCTGCCCGCCTGCGCGATCTGGTCTTCCCCGTGCTGGGCCAGGTCCCGTATTTGCGGCGCCAGATGGCCTCGACTTTGGCGGGCATGAAGACCGGCGTCTTGACGCAGGTCGACCCGGGGCAGTGGCATCCGACCTATGCCCTGCGCCGGCAATGAGCCGTCCCCCCAGACGCCGCCGGGGCCGCTATCGCCCGCACAAGCGCACGGGGCGCGCGTGGGGAGCGGGAGCGCGCAACCTCGCACAAAACGGACAGACGGCGAGAGCACCTCAGGCGCTACGGTAGAGCTTCGTCATGACGAATTCGCGATGCCCAAGCGCTTCGGCGGCGGTCAGGCGGCCGTTCGCCGTGCGCACGATCATGTCGATCAAGGCATCGCCGGCCGTGTCGAGGGTCAGCTCACGCCGCAGGATACCGGAGACATCCAAATCGATGTGCTCGGGCATGGTGCGCACGGTCTTCGGATTACCACTGATCTTGATCACCGGGACGATGGGATTGCCGATGATGTTGCCCTGCCCCGTCGGGAAGGTGTGGACGACATAGCCGCCCGCCGCCATCAACGTCACGCATTCAGCGGCAGCCGATGAGGTATCCATGTAATAGAGCCCGGGGCCCGCGGCCGGCGTTTGGGCGGGCTCCAGCACGTCGATATAGCGGCACTTGCGCCCGATCTTTTCCAGATTCCCCAGCGCCTTCTCCTCGATGGTGCTGAGGCCACCGGCGATATTGCCCTTGGTCGGCTGGCTTTCGGACAAATCGTCCACCTTATGGGCTTCGATCACCTCCGCCTGGTAGGCTTGGAAGGTCTTCATCCATTTGTCGCCGATTTTGGCATTGGCCGCGCGATTACGCGCGATGTGCTCGGCACCGGTTATCTCTGAGGTCTCCCCGAAGCAACCATAAATGCCCTTCGGGATCAGCTTGTCGTACATGTTGCCGACGGTCGGGCAGGAGGCAAGACCGGTGGTCGTATCACTCTCGCCGCATTTGGTGGAAACCCACAGCTCGTCGATGGCGCACTCCTCGCGCTCGAGCTCGGAGGCCCACTGCAAAAACTCCTTGGCCTTATGGGAGGCCATGGCGATCGTGGCGATGTCGCCATGGCCCTCGATGCCGAAGCCCACAACCGGCTTGCCGCTCTTGGCGATGCCATCGACGACGCGCTTGGTCCAACCATCTTCGATGCCGATCACCACGGCGGCGGCCACGTTGGGATTGGAGCCGGTGCCGATCAACGTGCGGAAATGCAAATCAAGGTCGGCGCCGAATTGCAATCGTCCGTAGGCGTGCGGTAACGCCAAGGTGCCCTTGATGTTGTTAGCCACCGCCTCGCAAGCCGCGTTCGACAAGTCATCGAGCGGCAGAACGATCACGTGATTGCGTACGCCAACGCGACCATTGTCACGGCGCCAGCCGCGAAAGCTCAAATTGCTCTTGGCTCGCATGCGTTTCTGCTGCGGCTTGGCCGGCATGGGCTGCCTTTTCACCAACGCTTCGTCTTCAAGTTCTGAACATGCACGTGTTTGCCGGTGCCCACATCGGCAATCATCTTGCCGATGTCCTCGCCGTATTTAATGACGGTGTCGCCCTTCTTCAGCGGCTTCAGCGCCACCTTGTGCCCAATCGGGATGCTCTCCTTGGCCTCGAGCTTGATTGTCTTGTCGCTCTCGGTGACGACGCCCAGCATCTCGGTGCCCGCGCTCAAGTTTTCAACGACGATAACGCCAACGTTGTCCTTGGGGCTGTGAACCAGAAAATGGGGCGCCGGCACGCTTTTTCCCTTGTGGCTTGATTTAGGGCGATGTTTTGTGACCATGCGAACTCCATTAGACTTATATAAGACTACATGGTGTGGCAACAGGTGTTTCCCTATGAGCCCCCCCGCCCCGCCAGACGCCCGCCCCCTTTACGCCAAGGTGCGCGAACAGCTCGTGGAACGCATCCGCTCCGGTGTCTGGAAGCCGGGCCAGCTCATCCCCAGCGAATTCGAGATCGCGGCGGAATTTGGCGTGAGCCAAGGTACCGCGCGCAAAGCCATTGGCGCCTTGGCCGCGGAGCGGTTGGTGATGCGTCAGCAGGGTCGCGGCACCTTCGTCGTCGAGCACACGCCAGCACACGTGCTTTTCCGCTTCTTCAACATGTTCGATGCCGCTGGCGAGCTGATCATTCCCGACAGTCGGCGCGCGCGGGCGACGGTTGCGCCCGCCAACGACGCCGAGCAGATGGCGCTGCAGCTGGCGCCGGGCGCCGAGGTCATTCGCATTGAACGCGTGCGCACCCGCCAGGGCAGCCCCTTTATTCGCGAAACCATCAAGCTGCCCCAGGACCTGTTTCCCGATCTCGCCCAACTCGAAGACCTTCCCAACACGCTTTATGATCTCTTTCAAAAGACCTACGGCATTCTGCTGGTGCGCACCGAGGATCGCCTATCGGCAACGGCGGCAGATGCCGACACGGCCGGCGTCTTGAACCTTACGCCCGGGGCGCCTTTGCTGCGAATCGAGCGCACCGCCTTCGGCCTCGGCGACCGGCCGATCGAATGGCGCGTGAGCCTATGCCATTTGCAGGACGCGCATTATCTGGCACGTACGTAACCCCGCGCGTCCTTTGGCAACATGCCCGCAAGGCGCGCGGCCACGACATCTTGCGAAAGAGACGTAGCGATGACCTTTTCCATGTACCAAGTCGCCGTACCGCCGTTCCTGCAAACGCTCGGTGCCCTCTCCGCCGTACTCGCCAAGGCAGAGGCCCATGCGGGCGCCAAGAAGTTCGATCCCGCCCTGTTGCTGGCCTCACGCCTGGCGCCCGATATGTTTCCGATGAGCCGACAGGTGCAAATCGCCTGTGATTTTGCCAAGAGCACCGTGGCACGCCTTGCGGGCGTCGCCGTCGCAAGCTTCGCGGACGATGAAAAGAGCCTGGCCGATTTGCGCGCCCGCATCGACAAGACGCTCGACTATGTGCGCTCCTTCAAGCCCAGCCAGATCGACGGCTCGGAGGAGCGCGATGTCACCATCACGCTGGCCGGCAAGCCCGTCACCTTCAAAGGCCAGCCCTACCTGGTCCACTTCGTGCTGCCCAACTTCTACTTTCACGCCACCGTCGCCTACGCCATCCTGCGTCATAATGGCGTGGAACTCGGCAAGCGCGATTTCCTGGGAAGCGTGCCGGGCTTGGGCGTCTAGCCGGCGCCTAGCCAGCGCCGGAGGCCCTCCCGCGTCGGGGCCAGCGCGCCCCCGGTAAACGCTGCCGCGGCCGGGCACGCGCGCTGCCCCGCCACACCCGGCCGTCGGCAAACCCGCGACGGCGCCGGCCGCCCCGGTGGGGCCGGCCCAGCGCGGCTGCAGTTGAGAGCCCGCGCGAGCCCGCGCACGATTTGTTGGGCCGCCAAGTGCCTCCCGTCCCCTGGCGGCGCAGCGCTCCCCCGCGCGCGCGCCGCGCTGTGGGGCCGGCAACGCCCCAGGGGCGCCATTTCCGGGGCCGTCCGGCCGGTTTCGGGCCATCGGCGGGAGCCGCGGCGCAACTGAAAGTTGAAGAAAATCTCCCATCACCTTGTCACGCCTCAGCTTTTTGCGCGCATTCGCCGCACATCCTTGGCCACATAAGCTCGCCTTTGCGCGCTAACGAGGGCGCGTTGGGTCTCTCGTGACGGGGGGATTCCACACACAGCAGGACTGTCAGCGGGGTCGGGAAAACCGAACCGAGGTCGCAGCACGCGTGCCTCGGTCACGCATGGAGATTCAGGCGATGACTGTACCCGTTCACGCGCTCGCAGCGAATTCATCACGGCCGCTTTGGGAGGGTTCGGCGCCTTGCCGGGCGAGGCCGCAGGCGACTTTGCTGCCGGGCGTTCTACTCGTGTTATCCGCCCTCGGCAGCGCGCCGGCGTTGGCCTCCGGCAACGAGACCTGGGCCAACGACACCATCGAGCACATGCGTCAGCACGCGTTCGACCCGGACGCGGGCGCGCGCCCGCGCGCACGCCGCTCGGCGGTGGAACGTCTCGACGGCTATATGATCGACGAGGTGCAGATCCGGCCCCGCCAGCATGCGCGCCGACACGACCGCACGGAGGAGTATCATGCGCCGCGCCGGGCGCGCGCCCACCGGGAGAGCAGCCGCAAGCTCGCAAGCCTCGGTCGCAGCGCGGCGCCTGCGCCCGCACCCGCGCCTTCCAACTCGATTGCCGAGGTGCCCAAACCCGCGGAGGCACCAACCGCGCCTGCGTTGCCAGCCGAGCAGGCCGTCGCAAGCCTCGGACCGGCCGTACTGGCGCCAATCGTTCCAGCGCAACCCAAAGCGGCGAATGCGCCAATCAATTGGGTCGCCTCACCCAACTGCCTGGCCAGCCCGCTCAAGAGCGTGCTCGCCGAGGTGGCGGCGCTGTTCGGCGTCGTGCGGGTCAATTCGACCTGCCGCAGCAAGACGCACAACGCGCGGGTCGGCGGGGCGTCGCGGTCCTACCATCTGACCGGCAATGCCGTCGATTTCCGCGTCGCTGCCAACACGGCCGCGGTCAGCCGGTTTCTGCTGGGCAAAAAAAGCGTCGGCGGCTTCAAGCACTACGGCTTCGGCGTGTTCCACATCGACACCGGCCCACGCCGGACGTGGGACGGTGGCCCACGCCGGGCCTGGGCCTCTAACCGGCGGAGCCGCCGCGGCTAGCGCCGCGCTGCGGCCGCCGCCGACGGGCCGACGCTCCAGGGTACGGCAGGCGTGGTGGGATATTTCGGCCACGCCTGCGTGCCGGGCAATTTGCACCTTCTTCCTTAGGCCGGATTAAACGGCCACTTTAGGCCCGACCGGCATGGCCGGGGTCCGAAAGGGTGTGCGCGGGGAGGCAGGAGATGGAGCTCAGTCCGTTACGCCAGCTGCGCCAGGGCATGCTGCCGAAAATGGTATCGTGGTATGACCCGCGCCTGCTGGCGCGGGTCGGCGTCCGCACCCTGGTCTCCTCGGTTTTCGGGCAGTACGCCGACCAGCGACTGATGCAGGCCGTGACCGATACGGCCGAAGACCGCGAGCTGATCGGCCGCTACGACTATTGCGCGGTCGACGGTGCCAGTGATCCGCAAAAGTGCCTGGCGATGGACGAGGCCGGCGCCTATTGGATCGACTATGTCGCCGACGTCGGCGATGGTTTCGAGCCCACCTACGCGTTGGCCTACCTGTTGGCGCAAGACAGCCTCGAGGTGCGAGGGGCGGGCAAACTGCGCCACGGCGAAATTTTGATCATGGGCGGCGACCAGTGCTACCCGCAGGCCACACGCGAAGAGTACCGCAGCAGGTTACTTCTTCCCTTCAACTGGGCCTTCACGGTGAGGGAGCCCGATCGCAAGCTCTTCGCCATCCCTGGCAATCACGACTGGTACGATGGTCTGACCGCCTTCGACAGCCTGTTTTGCTCCTCGCGCGACAAGCTCTCGCACGCCAAAGGCAATATCATCGGGGGCTGGCAATGCCAGCAGCACCGCAGCTACTGGGCCATTCGGTTGCCCTACAACTGGTGGATTTGGGGCGCCGATATACAGTTTTCGAAATACCTCGATACCGCGCAGGTCAGCTATTTCGAGCGCGTCGCCGAACAGATGGGGCCCGCCGACAACCTCATTATTTGCTTGGCGGAGCCGTCCTGGCTGCTGGCCGACCTGCAGGGCCAAGACGAAGAAGAGAACTTCTTCAAGATCACGACCATCGCGCGCAAGCGCGGGGCCCGCGTGGTCGCCGTCATCGCTGGCGACTGGCACCATTACAATCGCTACTACGCGCACGAATTGGACATTCACTTCATGACCTCGGGTGGAGGCGGTGCGTTCCTGCATCCCACGCACGTGTTGCGCAACGCCATTTCGGTGCGCTGGCCGGAACAGCCGGAACAAAACGACGCCGCGAGCCAAGCCACGGGGGTCAGACCCGGCGAAGCCTGGCGGGCGCGGGAGTACGATATTCGCCTCAAACGCAACACCCGCGCGGCCGAGGGAATCGTCGAGCAGGCCGTGCAGGACGTGCAGGACGCCATCGAACCGCTCAAGCGGGAGCCGTTGAACTTCAAGCGGCGGCGGGCACCGATCAAACCGCAGGCGCCCAAGTGCTACCCCGACAAGGGCCGCAGCTATCTTTTGAGTTTCGGCAATATATTCTTCCCGTTCTTCAATCCAGCCTTCGCCGTCGGTATCGGCCTGCTCTACTGGCTGATCACCTGGCAGTTCCAAAACCTGGTCAGCCAATACCGCATCTCGTCGGGCAAAATCGATGACTTGGGGCTTGGAACGTCGCTGACAAGCGTGCTGCCGTTCATGCCGCTCTATCTCGTGCAGGCAATGATTGCCTCCATTAGTCTGGTTGCCATGTTAGGCGCGCTTTACGCGACCCTGCTGTGGTACGTCGACGCCATCGAGCGCCCCAAGATCCGGCGCTATCTCACCAAGTTCTGCGTCGGTACCACGCACTTTCTCGCGCATCTTGTCATGATGTTCGCGCTTTCGCTGCTGGTGGTCAGCCTCAACAACCAGATGTCGGGTCCGATCGAAAGCGCACTGGATGCGATCTACCAAACGCGTGAAGAGCAGGCCCCGATCGTGCGCGACGTCATCAAGGAAGGCTTGCAACCGCTGCAGCAACGCCAAGCGGAACAGCGCAGTGCAAGCTCCAGCCCCGGTGGCCAGCCCGCTGCCACCTCGCGACCGCCGGCGGTGCGCGAGCTCGTCGGCTTTATTTTCTATCCCGTGCTGATGATCGTGCTGGGCGCCTTGTTTGGCGGGTCCTTGTGGGGTGTTTATTGGGTCGTCACGGGCATCTTTGGCCGCATGCATTCGGAACAGGCGTTCGCGGCCTTGCGCATCAAGAATTACAAGAACTTTTTGCGCCTGAAATTCGAACCGGACAAGTTGACGATCTACCCCTTGGGCATCGACACAGTGCCTGGGCCCGATGGATGGTTGAATGCGCCGCGCGGCAAGGCCAATCCGATGCCGCACAACCCCAAGCTGATCGCCGCCAGGCCTATCGACGTGCGACTGATCGAGAACCCAATCGTGATCACCCGCCTCGAGGAGCCTGCTGAGTAAGCTGCCGCTTCGCTAGCGCGCCGTGGGATCGCCGGCGGTGTCCTGGCGCACGCTGGGGAGCGCCCAGGGTCCGTTGAGGATCAACCCGGCGCTGCCCGCCTCGGAGGGCGGAACTTTCTCGCCCGGGGCCGGTTGCACCAGCAAGCGCACGTCTAGCGTGCGATCCAGCAAATTGGCACTGCCGCTCGCGCTGATGCTGTGCCCGGCGGCCTTGGCCTGCACATGTTCGGCCACCAGAAGGCCATCGACCAGTTTGGCGCGCACCTCCAGCGCATCGATGCCGGTGGCGCCTTTGACGAGCTGGCTCGGATTCGCCACGGTCTCCGCGCCGGCGCGAATAGCCCGCAGATCCAAGCCGAGTTTGCCGCCCTCGGCCAGGTTGAGGCCGACTGTGCCAGCAAGCCCCTTCAGCACTTCCGTCGGCGTCTGCCCGGTCGTCTTCAGGTCGAGCTTCAGGACCGAACGTCCAGACAGCAAGGGCAGGCCCGTCAGCCAGGTTGCGACGGGCGCCGGCTCGAAATTGTCGATTTTGCCCCGCAGGGCGTAGCGCGGTGGAAAATCGCTGACGTCGGCGGTCAGGCGTCCACTTGCCGTACCCATCGGCAGCTCGAGTTCGACGATATTGGCGATGAGCTTGCCGGAGCGCACCGCGATACTGGCGGCGCTGCGTCCCACGGGCGCCCCCCTAAAGGCCAGCGCGGCGGCGGAAAGGCGCAAGTCGGCGTCGAAGTAGCTCAGGATTGGAAAGGAGAAGTCGAACGCGGACCAGCTCCAGGTGTGGCGGTCAAACACGTAAGATTGCGAGCGTAAGGCCTCGAAATAGGGCGTCAGATCGAGCGTATTGAAGGCCAGTGTGCCATCGATGGCGGGCCGCTCCCCCGTGTAGGTAAAGCCGAGCGTACCGGCAGCTTCGCTGCCATCCACGCTCACTTTCGCCTTCTCGACCGTAACGGTCCCGCGCGCCCAGCTGAGCTGGCCCTTCAGGCTGACGGCATTGAGACCATCCGAGACCGGCACCGGCGGCCCGAACCAGCGCACGATGCGGCGCAGGTTGGCGGCGTTGAGCTCCGCATAACCCTGCACCTTGAGGTCGCCGGCGACATCGATGCTGCCATCGAACGTGGCATCGACGAGGGCGCCCCTCAGCACGAGTTTGCTCAGCCAAAGCGGCGCGGCCTTGTCCGCTGGCGGCACCAGGCTGGTCTCGAACCTCAAACGCTGGCCGCGCAGGGCGAAGCTGCCCTTGCCGCTGACCTGGCCCTTCCGGCTGGCCAGGACCTCGGCCTGGATATCGGCGATCGTCTCGGCGGCGCCGTCAGCCGTCATGACGTAGAGGGTACCCCGCCGAATGGTGAGCGCGTCGAAGCCCATGGCCATGAACTGGTCGAGCAGCGGCGCGGTCGCCGCGGCCTCGGGAGCCACCACCTCGCTGTCGAAGCCCGCGGCGGCAGCCGCGAGGCCCGACGCGTTCAGGTAAAACACCGGCCCGTCCAGAACAAAGCGAGAGATTGGCGTGCCCAGCGCGGCATTGCCGTCCGCATAAAGCACGCCTCGACTGAGGGTAAGGTCTGGCGCCGAGCTCAAGCGCACCGGCTTGGTGATAACGTGCAAGTCGCGCGGGGAGGCCAGCACCGAATAGCCGGAGAAGGGCTCATCGACAGAGCGCGTGGCCAGGAACAATGGGGCAATGAGCGCCAGCAGCACACACGCCAGCATGGCCAGAACAAGGGTCTTGAGGCGCGATATCACGCTTATGCGTCGCATGCTCTGACTTGACCTGGCCGATCCCCGTAGCGCCGCAGCCCGCCACATCAGCAGAATACATCGTCCCGAAGTCGAAATGCGCCAACTGCAGCCGTTCCCACAAACCGTTGCTGTTGCGTACCAAATGAACTGTAGTATCCCTAATCCCGCGTCCCTGCAGCGCAGCCATCCTCCCGTGGTTTCATACCGCCGCACGAGGCAAAGTGCCAGTTAAAGATTCCAGGATATCCCGATGAATGAGCCGCTCTGGACACCTTCGCCGTCGCGCGTCTCACAATCGACGCTCGGCGCGTTCGCAGACTGGACGGCCTCGCGCGCGGGCAAAAGCTTTTCCGACCACAAGGACCTTTACCGCTACTCTGTCAACGCGCCCGGCGAATTTTGGTCGGCGCTGTGGGATTTCACGGGCGTCATCGGCGAAAAAGGCCCCCCCCCCTATCTGATCGATGCCGAGACGATGTCGGCCGCCCGTTTCTTTCCGACCGCTCAGCTCAATTTTGCCGAAAACCTGTTGAGTGCGCCGCGGCCTGGCCCAGCCATCGTGTTTTGGGGCGAAGACAAAGTTAAGCGGCGCCTCACCTCCGACGAGCTCAGGGCTGAGGTCGGTCGCCTTCAGCAAGCCCTGGGCGAGGCCGGCGTGACGGTCCTCGACCGCGTCGCCGCCATGCTCCCCAACATGCCCGAGAGCATCGTCGGCGTGCTGGCCGCGGCTGGGCTCGGTGCGGTCTGGTCGTCCTGTTCTCCCGATTTCGGCGTGGAAGGAGTTCTCGATCGCTTTGGTCAAATCGAACCGAAGGTTCTGCTTGCCTGCGATGGCTACTTCTACAACGGCAAGGCGATCGACATCTCCGACAAACTCGCGGCCATTGCCAGCCGGCTGCCGACGCTGCGCCTGATCATCGTCGTGTCCTATCTTGGGCGCGCCAAGGAGATGGTCCAGGGTCTCAACACCAGCCTGATCCACAGCGGCCGGCGTGCTGAAACCTGGGCCGAGGCGGTCAGCGCCCGCGCCGGGCAAGCCCCGCAATTTACCCGGCTGCCCTACGCGCATCCTCTCTACATTCTGTTCTCGTCCGGCACCACCGGCATGCCCAAATGCATTGTGCATTCAGCCGGCGGCACCCTGATGAAACACCTGAGCGAACACCGCATGCATTGTGACCTGCGCGGCGGCGATAGATTATTTTATTTCACGACGCTCGGCTGGATGATGTGGAACTGGTTGATCACCGGTCTCGCGTCGGGGGCGACCCTCTTGCTTTACGACGGCTCCCCGTTCCATCCGTCGGGCAATATTTTGTGGGACTTTGCTGCGGCGGAGGGGGCCACGCACTTCGGCACCTCGGCAAAATACATCGATGCCCTGAAGAAAGCCGGCTTGGAGCCGGGCCAAAGCCACGATCTGAGCGCGCTGCGGACGGTGCTGTCGACGGGCTCGCCGCTGGCACCCGAAAGCTTCGATTACGTTTACGCCAGCCTCAAGCAGGACGTGCACTTGGCCTCGATCTCGGGCGGGACGGACATCTGCGGCTGTTTTGTGCTGGGCGTTCCCACACAGCCGGTTTGGCGCGGGGAGATCCAGGGACCCGCCCTCGGCATGGCGGTCGACGTGTTCGACGCAAGCGGGCGCCCCGCACCCGTGCACGAGAAAGGTGAACTGGTGTGCACCAAGCCCTTTCCGTCCATGCCGGTCTCATTCTGGAATGATGCGGACGGCAAGAAGTACCGTGCCGCCTATTTCTCGCGCTTCGAGAACACATGGCATCACGGCGACTTTGCCGAGTGGACCGAGCACGGCGGCATGGTCATTCACGGCCGCTCGGATGCAACGCTCAATCCGGGTGGCGTACGCATCGGCACCGCGGAGATCTACCGGCAGGTCGAGCAACTGGAGGAAGTGCAAGAGAGCATCGTCATCGGTCAGGACTGGCAGCACGACGTGCGCGTCGTACTGTTCGTGGTGCTGAAGCCGGGCTTGACGCTCGACGGTGCGCTCGCCGAACGCATCAAGCGGCAGGTCCGCATCGGTGCCAGCCCGCGCCACGTCCCCGCCAAACTCGTGCAGGTGGCCGATATTCCGCGCACGAAATCGGGGAAAATTACCGAGCTCGCCGTGCGCGACGTCGTGCATGGCCGCGAAGTCAAGAACAAGGAGGCGCTTGCCAATCCAGAGGCGCTTGACCTCTATCGCAACCTCGCCGAGCTGGCGCAGTAAGCCGCGCACGGCGCGGCGCCATTAGCGTCGCGGCGGCGAATGGTAAGGGGTGCCCTTCCCCGCGGCGCTCCCGGCTCGACCACCGGCCACCGCCTGATGCAAAAGCAGCACGGGAATGAGGCCGATCAGCACAATCGTCAGGGCACCGAGGGCGGCGCGTTCGAATTGCTCCAGCGCCGCGTAGCTATAGGCCAGCGTGGCCAGCGTTTCGAAATTGAAGGGCCGCAGCAACAGCGTCGCCGGCAGCTCCTTCATGGCATCGACGAAGACCAGCAAGGCCGCCGCCCCGAGCGCCGGAACCAGTAACGGCACGTGCACGCGGCGCAGGGAAGACAGGGCCGTCTCGCCCAAGGTGCGGGCGACGGCATCCAGATTTGGCGACAGCTTCTCGAAGCCGGCTTCGAGCGATCCCAGCGCGATCGCCAGAAATCGCACGGTGTAGGCGAGCACGACGACGAATAAGCTGCCCGACAGCAGGAGACCGGTGGAAATACCCAACCAGGATCTGAGCAGTTGATCGGTGGCATTGTCGAAGGCGGCGAGCGGCAGCAAAAGCCCAAGCGCCAAGACGGTGCCCGGCAGGGCGTAGCCGAGGCTGGCAATCGGCAGCACGGCACGCACCGGGCCATCGCCGGTCAAGCGTCGGGCATAAACGAGGGCGAGGCCCACCGACACCGTCGAAATCGCCGCGACGCCGGCCACGGTGAGGGTGTTGCGAACGGCGCGCCAGAAGCCAAGCATCAGCGCTTCCGAGAGATAGGTCGACGCCTGCGCCACCAGCACAAGCAGCGGCACGACAAAGCCTGCGATAACGGGAAGCGAGCACGCCGCCGCAACAGCATAGGCACGCCAACCCGCCAGATCGGAGAAGGGAATAGAGCGATAGCGTCCAGTGGTATGGTGCACGCGCGCTCCGCCGCGCGCGGCGCGTTCTCCCACCAGCAACGCCAGCACTAGGAGCAGGGCCACGAGCGCAATCTGTGCCGCGCCGGCGAGGTTGGAGTGCTGGAGCCAGGTCGTGTAGATACTGACCGTCAGCGTCTGCACGCCCAGGTACTGCGCCGCGCCCAAGTCATTGAGGCACTCCATCAAGCTGAGCGCGACGCCAGCCGCAAGGGCCGGTCGCGCCAGGGGCAAAGCGACGCTGCGAAAGGCCCCGATTGGCGTCTGACCCAAGGTGCGCGCCACCTCGAGAACGCATACGGACTGTTGCGCAAAGCTCGCCCGCGCCGACAGGTAAACGTAAGGATAAAGCACGCTGGAGAGCACGAGCACGCAGCCTCCAAAGCTGCGAACCTCAAAAAACCAGTAGTCTCGCGCGCTGTGCCAGCCAAACAGGGCACGCAGCAGCTGCTGCACGGGCCCAGAGTAATCGAGCAGCTCCACATAGCAGTAGGCGACGATATAGGTCGGCATCGCCAGAGGCAGGACCAGCAAGCGGTCGAGCAGGTCACGCCCGGGAAAGCGATACATGGTGATGAGCCAGGCCGCGGCCGTGCCGAGCGACAGCGTTATGACCCCGACACCACCCATCAGCATGAGCGTGTCGCCGAGCGCGCGCGGCAGCACGGTTTGCACCAGGTGCGGCCATACGTTTTGCTCCGAACCGAGGGCCAGCACGAGGATGGTGCCGAGCGGCAGCAAGATGATGCCCGCCAGCGCGGCAGCAAAAAGGGTCCAGCCCCAGGTGCCATTGGCGCGGCCTGGCCAAGACGGCGTCCAGGCGGCCACCCCGGCGCCGCCGCGCGCGGGGGCGTTGGACGCCCAACGCGATCGGCTTGACCGTTGCTTGGACCTTTGCATTGGCGCTTGACCCCACGGCCGCGAGCAGAGGCACGCTGCCTCAGCGTGCAGTTGTGCCATGTGCACCGGCGCCGCCGACGCGGCAAATGTGTCGCAGCCGCGCGCGCCATGTCATACGGGCACGACGCGATCCTTGGCGAAGGTTAGCGTGACGCAGGTTCCGCGGCCAAGCTCGCTGTTGATGTGAAGCGAGGCGCCGTTGGCTTGCGCCAGGGCTTTGGCAAGGGGTAGGCCGAATCCCAGCCCCGCGGTGCCTGCGCCGGCCGCAGCACCCGGTTGGCAGCGAGGGGTAAAGTGGGCCTGGGGCGCGGCCATGCCCGGCCCCGTATCGGACACCGAAATCTCAAAGCCGCCGCCGATCGAGGTGTCGGCCGACACGCTGACGCGGTCGCCCCGGCGTGAGAACTTGATGGCATTGGCAAGCAAATTCAGCAGGATTTGCTTGAGGCTCAGCTCATCGGCAACGACATGGGGTGGGTCGGGCGGCAGGGAGGCGACAAGGCCTACTCCGGCCCGATCGGCCACCGGTCTTGCCAAAATGAGGCAGCTTTCGATCACCGCCTCGGCAGCGACATTGGTAAAGGTGAGGCGCGAGGCGCTGGAGCGGTCGAGAAACCCCTGCAACATGCCATCCACCAGGCGCAGGACGTGGCGCGCGCTTTCAAAGATATTCGAGGCATAGGTGCGGTAGCACGGATTGCCGAGGGGCCCGAAGTGTTCATCCTTCAGCACCTCGGCGTAGGAGATGACGGCGCTGAGCGGCGTCCTAATCTCGTGCGCCAATTTGGCCTGCTCGACGGCTTCGCTGGGACTAGGCGCGAGCGCGGCGCCGGCGGACAACCCCGACAGGCGTACCACGAACCGGGCGCCGGTCTGCGGCCCACTGACAAAGCATTTTGGCTGAGCGACACCGCGTGCCGTCCAGAACGTCAAGTTGAGCTCGAGGTCGCTCGCGCTCGGGCCCGCCTCGGCAAGCGCGCGCAGGCGCTCGAGCGCCGGCATGGCCCGATCGATCGCAACCGGCTGCGCGGAGCTACCGCAGGCCCCCCAAAACTGCCAGCCCGCAGGGTTGGCGGACAAAATCGCGCCGGCCTGGGCGTCGCATACGAACATCGGTGCCTGGGCGAAACCTGCGCCGCCCGGTTCAGCGCCAGTCGCTGCTGCAGGGAGCAAGAGCATGTATCGCTCGACGAATCAGCCTCCAGGACCCTGGGTAGCGCGAATCGGCCCGAACCGTCCATTGGGCGCAAAAGCGCGAGCGCTCGTTCAACAGCCTGGCGCGGGAGGCCCCACTTGGCACGGGCGCCGCCGCCCACTATCTTGCGCCCACAGCAATGAGGACTTGGCCGGCGCCTGGCGGCGGGTCCGGTCCGCGATGGGCCGCCTTAGCTCAGCTGGTTAGAGCGCTAGATTGTGGATCTAGAGGTCCCCCGTTCGAGCCGGGGAGGCGGTACCAGGCTCCTCCGTCCGTCCCGCAGTCCGGTGCTACGCAGACCTGCCCACCCGTGGACGGGTGCCGAGGGCCAACCCGTTGCTTCAGGCCGCCAAGGCGCGAAGCTGCTCCACCGCGGCGTGGGCGGCCAGCCGTGCGGCGTCGTCCGTCGCCGCCGCCAACTCGCTTTCGGCGGTCTTCAGCTCGGCCGTGAGGTGGGCGCGATCGACCGCGTCGATTTCGAGCGCGCGTTGGGCCAGCACGACGAGACGGTCCTGATCGACTTCGGCGAAGCCGCCCTTGACGAACAAGCGCACGCTGCGGCCCTCGCCAAGGGACGCTGCGATCACGCCTGGCCGCAGGCTCGAGATCACCGGGGCATGTCCTGCCAGCACGGTAAACTCACCCTCCGTGCCCGGTATCACGACTTGGCTCGCGTCCTCGGACAACAGCATGCGCTCGGGCGTGACCAGCTCGAACTTGAAGGTCTCTGCCATGTCTTCTGGTCCTCGCGAGGCCCGAGCCTCTTCGCGCCTTAGTTGCTGCTACTGCTTTTGGCGTCAATCTCCTCCGGGCTCTGCAGCTTGGTGCCGCAAAACGGGCAGAAGAACACCGGATAGTCGATGGTATTGGCCTCGTCCTGCTGGCCGTCGAGGCCAAGCAGGCCGACGGACATATAGAGCACCCCGTCGTCGTCGACCGCGATCAGCGGCTCAAAGTCCTCGCCCTGGATCGCATCTTTCAGGCTTTCACAACATTCGCCGAAATTGCTGCTTGCACCCTGCGCCGCCATTGCTCTCCCTCCCTGTCCTTGGATTATGCCGCCTCGGCCAGCTGTTCGGCCTTGGCGACGGCCTCCTCGATCGTGCCAACCATGTAGAATGCCTGCTCCGGTAGATGATCGTAGTCACCGGCGCACAAGCCCTTGAAGCCCTTGATCGTGTCGGGCAGGGTCACAAACTTGCCCGGCGAGCCGGTGAAGACCTCGGCCACGTGGAAGGGCTGCGATAGGAAGCGCTCGATCTTGCGCGCGCGCGCCACGGCGAGTTTATCGTCTTCGGAAAGCTCATCCATGCCGAGGATGGCAATGATGTCCTGCAGGGATTTGTAGCGCTGCAGGATTTGCTGCACCTGACGCGCCACTTGGTAGTGCTCCTCACCGACGAC
>Ga0075434_100001871_pt1 | contig 18207 bp, 14 predicted proteins | sample RhiMethybrSRZTD3_FD_75298 | JGI IMG/M metagenome (GOLD analysis project Ga0075434, IMG submission 75298) | Populus rhizosphere microbial communities from Tennessee, USA - Rhizosphere MetaG P. TD hybrid SRZTD3 | ecosystem: Host-associated > Plants > Roots > Rhizosphere > Soil | place: USA... | reverse complement strand
ACAAAGCGGCTCGCCGCATACGCTGTTCCTGCAAAGCCAGTTTCGAGGGTACAAGGTCAAGCTCGTGCCGTACGCCGGCGGCATTGCGACTTTCCTGACGGACCCGAATTATTCCCAGCAATGTTTCGTCACCTCGGAACCTCTGATCGCGCGGAAGAAAGGCAAACCGGCGCGAAGTTTTCTGATCGCGGATGCCGGATTCAGACCGTACGGCACAGTGATGATTGCTCGGCGGCAGTTTGTGGAAAGAAATCAAAAGCAAACACGCGATCTGATCGATGCCGTCCGCGAAGGCTGGATCGAGTATCTGCGTTCACCCGAGGCAGCGAACAACTTGATGGCCAAGCTCAACCCCGCCATGGACGGAGATACGATGAAAGAGGCGGCGGAAGTGCAAAAACCGTTTATTCTCGCCTCTGGTGCGTCGCCTCAGGAATTGGGCAAAATGTCAGTCGAGCGCTGGACCGAGCTGGTGGACCAGCTTTACGGCATCAAATTAATCAAGACCAAGCCGGCGGCGGACAAGCTCTTTCGAATTTTTTGATGCAAGGAGTGTTGGTTTTATCCGTCGGTCCGCGAGAGTTGTATCACATCAGAAAAATACAAACGTATCATGCTGCGACCAGTGTGCGAAAACTCATCTTGCCGCAATTTGTCATCTCGAACCCGTTCGACACGCTCAGGGTAAACTCCGTGAGAGATCTTGCATTTTAAGCTACATAAAAAGAAAGATTTCTCGGCTTCGCCTCGAAATGACAACGTTTTACACACTCTGGCGGCAGCGAAGCATCTCGACTGTTCACCCAATTTCAGATACGAGATTCTTCGGCGGAGTTCAGCCTGAATACAATCGAAGGGCTCAGAATGACAACTGAAGGAGGATCATCATGTCGATCGCAGGTCTTCGTTTCGGTCATGTCGCTTTCAAAGTTGCCGATACAGAGCGGAGCGTGCGCTGGTACGCCGATGCATTCGGCGCCAAAAAAATCTATCATGCGGAGCGGCAAGGCGACCGACCGGAGCTGATGTTTTTAGAATTCGCCAATGGGCAATGCATCGAATTGTTTCCCGGGGGAAAAAACCTTCTCGCCTCGCCAGCCGACCCGATCGGCTATATTCACTTTTGTCTGGTGCTGGATAATTTGGATCAGGCTCTCGAGCACCTGGCCAAGATGAACATCAAACCCGAACGGAAATTCATCGGCCGCGCGAAGCAGCGCATCGCGTTCATCTCCGATCCCGATGGCAACAGCATCGAGTTGATGGAAATACCGCCGGAGTCGGAAATCTATCGAGCGTAATTCCTCTGCTGTGTTAGTGCCCGCTGGCGAGAATTAATAGGGCTCGAAATCACGAAGGGCTGGGATCACTTCCGCGCCGAAGAGACGGATCGATCGCATGAGATCCTCTTCGCCGATCGGACTGATGTTGAACTCGCCCAGTACCGTATTGAAAACACCTTCGCGCGCAGTCGCCTTGATTTGCTCGATGACAGTTTGCGGTGAGCCAACGAACGCCAGCTTGCGCTCGCGAAGATAATCGAGATCAATGACATGTCTCGCAATCTCCGCCGCATCCGGATCGCCGCGCTTGGCGTGATTTTCCGCGAGTCTCAGGTAGCCCACACCGCCTTCTGCGCGGGTGCCGAAAACTTTGGTGAAACAGTATTCGAACCAGGGTTTCGCCTTGGCAATTGCTTTTGCGTCAGTTTCATCGACATACACCAATACCCAATAGCCGATGTTCGGTTTGGAAGCATGACGCGCCTCGTTCCATAGGCGCAGGTATTCACGGTAGCGCGGCGCGACTCGCTCGCGCGGCAGGAAAAAAAGATATCCCGTGTGGACGCCTTCCCGCGCGAGCAGCGCCAAGGTATCGGCGTCGCGCGAATGAATCCAGATCGGCGGATGCGGTTTTTGCAGTGGCTTTACGCCGAGTGTGACGTTTTCATACCGGTGCAGTTCACCAGCAAAAGTGAAGGCACCAACGCTCGAAAGGGCTTGCTTGATCAAGAGCAGGGCTTCGTGAGTAATGGCGCGGCGATTTTGAAAATCGGCGCGATAAGGAGCGAAAAAATCCGGTACAATGCCTGAAACCAAGCCGAGCTCCAAGCGGCCGTTGGCAACGTTATCCAAAACCGCGGCGTCCTCGGCGATGCGAATCGGATCATAAAGCGGCGCAACGAAACCCATTGTGCCGATGCGCAGTCGAGTCGTGTGCGTCGCAGCGGCGGCACAATAAATCGACGGCGAAGGCATCCAGCTCTCATTGGGATTGAAGTGGTGCTCGACGCAAAAGCCGAAATCAAAACCGCACTCGTCCGCAAGCGCGAGCTCGCGCCACAGCTGCTGGTAACGAGCGGCTGCGCTCATGCCGGGCTTATTCCAGACGTGAGAAAAGTGAGCGAACTTCACAGGCGTTTTTTAATCTGACGCCGCTTCGTCAATAGCCGTAGTTCTTTTCGAGTTCTTTCAGTTCGGCATTGCCCAGATTAGCGTACCATTTGCGTGTGTCTTCAATCCCGGGGGTTTGCTTGAAGTAGGCGGCCTCGGTGCCGCTCTTGCGCAACTCCTCCAAACACTGGCGCATGCCGTGTAGCGCGGCGACTTGCAAAACCGTCGGAATGCAGCCCACGCGGCCGCCCAACTCGCCCCAACGCGAAAGCGGCATGACTTGCCGCGGCGGCACACCGACCATCGGCTTACCGATTTTTGCAAACGCTTTGATTTCGTCTTCCGTGCGGGCGCTCAACCAAACTGCATCGGCGCCTGCTTCACAGCACGCCGAAACCCGATCGATGCGTTCTTGCAGCGAGTCTTTGGCTTCGGAACGGGCGATGATTACCAGATTTTGATCACGGCGAGTATCGAGTGCCGCTTTGACCTTGTTGACGAATTCCTCGCGCGAAACCAAGCCGACGTCAAACCCTTCATGCCCGGCGCGCTTTGGCGTCATTTGATCTTCGATATGAAGCGCGGCGATGCCGGCCTTCTCGAACTCGCGCACGGCGCGGGTCACATTGACCGCATTGCCGTAGCCAGTCTCGCAATCGCTGACGATAGGAATATTGACGGCGTCGACAATCTCGCGCGCTTTGTTCACCATCTCCGTCAGCGTAAGTAATCCGGCGTCAGCAAAACCGAGGGAGCGATGCTGGCCGCTACCAGAAATATGCACAAGTGGAAAGCCGAGCCATTCCACCAGGCGCGCCTGTATGCCGTCATTACAGCTTGGCGCGATATGGCAGATGGGCTCATCGAGCATTTTTTTCAAGGATTGGCGTTTTTCTGACGCAGTTGATTCCATTGAGATTTTTCCTTTCGGTTTACCCTGATTGAGATGCCGGGCGACCGCCGGTCGCCCCTACTTGAATGGAAACCTATTACACTCGGCGATTTCCCGCGCGGGCGAATTCATCCCTGCGGCCAGTCGTTGCATTCAACAATTCCGCTGGAATGTTCTTCGCTCCGCCGAGCACTTCGGCAAAGATCGCCATCTGCGCGGCTTCTTCGACGATCAGATTCGCGCGTGCCGCCGCGACCGGATCGGCGCCGAACGCCAGCACGCCGTGGTTTTCCAGCAGCACGGCTTTGGTGTTTTTCGCCGTGCGCAGAGCGTCGGCAATATTCGTCACCGACTCCGGTGATCCGCGCGGTCCGTACTTGGCAAGCGGAATGCCATCGGTCATGTCTTGCCGCACTAAGGCCTCATAGGAGCAGCCCAAGGATCGGCTCGCTAGAGCGAAGCTCGTGGCATAGGTGGAGTGGGTATGCACCACTGCGCCGGTTTCCGGCCGCTGTTTGTAAACGATCGCATGCATATGAACGATCTCGGCAGTGGTCGGATTGATCTCGCCCTCGATCAGTTTGCCGTCGAGGTCGAGCAGCGCAAGATTTTCTGGCTTTAAGTTGTCGAACGAGCTCGTGGCGGTTAGCAGGATCGTATCGGTCCCAGGGACGCGTACACTGAAATTACCGTGGTGGCTCATGGAAATCGCGCCGCTCCGGACGAGAAAGTTGGCGCTCTCGATCACGGCTTGGCGCAGCGCCGAATGATTGAGTCCCATAATTCCTCCTTCACAATACTAACGCTGCTCAGCTCGGCTGCTGAAGTATTCCCACGCGCGGTTGGAAACTTCTTCAGCGGATACCTGAGGATAGATCACCGGTAACTCTTCCGATGTGAAGTAGCGCGGCTTGCCGGCGGACATGCCGCGCAGCTGAAAATTCGCCGCCTCTTCCATCCACAAAGTGAGCACGCAGACGCGCCGCACGTCCTTGGCCACGACGTTGACGCCGTGGCCGCGTAGCAACATGGCATCATGCGCACCTAAAGTCGCGGCCACCTGATCGCCGAGTTCGCGCGTGCGAATCAGCGTGATCGGATCAAAAACTTGCACATCGTTTTTAAAGACGGCGCCGGAGGCATGCATCGGTCGGATGGTCTCGCCGAGCGAGCTCAACACGACACAGCTCGGTGGATGGACATGACAGACCGATTGCACGTCGGGACGCGCTTTGTAAATTCTTGCGTAGATCCAAAATTCCGTATTGGGGCGACCGTCTCCTGCGAGTTGATTTCCTTCAACATCGAGCTCGAGCAAATTATCGATTGCCACAAGCGCCGGACTCATTCTTGGCGGAAAAATGAACCTGTCCGTGTCCGGGATACGGGCGCTTACGTGTCCGAACGCTGCCGCGATGCCTTGTCGGTGTAAAATGTGGCTGGCGGTAACGATGTCTTGCTTGATTTGGTCTATGTCCACTGGTTTTAATTTTCATACTTTAGCCCGGCGAAAATGTCCAACTCCTAAATCAATGTAAACGAGGATATTGACTACGACGCGTGTTCCTCGATAGCTTCCGATGCGACAGCCGCGAAAAACCGAAGAGCTCAGAAGAAGGGCTCAGGAGCAAGCGACTCCGAGATACGAGTTTGCTTCGGGAGGACGAATTGACGCGGGCGAGATTAAGAGGAGGCGAAAAATGCGGGCAAGAGCGAAATTCGTGACGGCTGGTTTATACTTCTTTGCCGCAACCGCCGTGTCCTTGGCGCTCGAGAGATCCGCTTCGGCGGCGAGCGTGGAAGAAGTGGCGCTCTTAAAAACAACCAATCGAGACAAGGTTCTCGTCGACGGCGCGAAAAAAGAAGGCAAGGTGAGTTTTTACACGGGTTTGATCGTCGATCAGGTGGTGCGACCGGTGAAAGACGCTTTCGAGAAAGAATATCCTTTTGTGCAAGTGGAATTTTTTCGCGGCAATTCGGAGCGAGTGGCACAAAAGGTTCTCACGGAATACCAGGCGAAGCGCTATGAAGTGGACGTTGTCAGCAGTAGCGCCGCGACGACGATGGTGCAACGCGCCGGATTTATGCAGCGATTCTTTTCGCCCCATTTTGCCGAGTATCCGAACGAGCTGAAAGATTCAAAAGGGTTTTGGGGCAGCACCAACGTTTACTTCATGACGCTCGGCTACAATACCCGCAGCGTCAAACCCGGCGAACTTCCGAAGAGCTACGATGATCTTCTCAATCCGCGGTGGAAAGGGCAGATGATGTGGTCGACCAGTCGCGGCTCGGGTGCGCCGCAGTTTATCGGAAATATTTTTATCACGATGGGACAGGAAGCCGGCAAAGCTTACATGCAGAAACTAAAGCAGCAAAGCATTGCGAAAAGCACGGCGAGCGCACGGCAGATTCTCGACCTCGTGATTGCCGGCGAATATCCCATGGCCATTCAGATTTTCAATCACCACGCCTATATCAGCAAGTCCGCCGGCGCGCCGGTCGATTGGCAGCCTCTCGAGCCAGTGACGGCGACGAACAACACCATCGGCTTGGCTAAGAATGCGCCGCACCCGCATGCCGCCATGCTCTTTTTGGATTTCGTGCTATCCAAAAAAGGCCAGCAGGTTTTTCAGAGGGTCAATTATTTGCCCGCGCATCCCGATGTCCCCGCCCTGCAGGCGGACCTCAAGCCCGGTGGCGGCCGTTTCAAAAAAGCCAATTACTTGAGCCCCGATGTTCTCTACGACAAAGGTAATGACTGGGTGGACTATTTTGAGAGAGAATTCCTACGGTAATGCGCTCGGCTCAACATGAATCGGCTTACCGGTGAGTGATTCCAGTCGCGGGCAGATTTTGCGCTCCTCGACCAACAGCAGGCAAAGTCCCGATTGGCGCGACCCGGATCCTGTGATAACTCTTGGCGTGACGGAGGAGCGATGGAATACGTTCAATTCGGAGCTACGCAATTCAAAGTCTCGCGCTTGGCGCTCGGATGTATGAGCATGTCCGGCGCATATGGGCCGGCCGACGATAAGGAATCCGTCGCGACTCTGCACCGCGCATTCGATCTCGGCATTAACTTTCTCGATACTTCTGGAAGTTACGGCAACGGGCACAATCATGAACTGATCAATAAGGCGCTAAAAGGACGCCGCGAGCGGATCGTGATTCATTCAAAATCCGGCAGCCCGCGCACACCAGATGCGAGCGGCAATCGGAGCGGCAGCGCGCCCGCGTATTTAACGCAAAACTGTGAGCAGAGCGTGAAGCGTCTCGGCGTCGATGCTCTCGATGTGTTTTGCATGTCGCGCGTCGATCCCGATATTCCCATTGAAGAATCTGTGGGTGCGATGGCAAAACTCGTCGAGCGTGGACTCACGCGCTACATCGGATTGTCGGAGGCGAGCGCCAACTCGATTCAGCGTGCGCGCAAGGTTTATCCGATTTGCTCGCTGCAGATGGAATACTCGCTTTGGTCGCGCGATCCCGAACGCGGCAACATTCAGGCCTGCCGTGATTACAATATGGGATTCATGGCTTATTCTCCGCTCGGCCGCGGCTTCTTCGCCGGCGTTGTTCATGGCGCAAAGGATTTGGCGGAAGGCGACGGACGCAACGGCCATCCGCGATTTCAACCGGAAAACCTCGAACGGAACGTTAGATTGCTTTCGCAGTTCGAAGAAATCGCCAAAGAGAAGGGCGTCACACCGGCGCAGCTCGCCCTGGCTTGGCTGATCGCGCAGGGGAAAGAGATCATTCCAATCCCAAGCAACAAAACGCGGGCGCACCTGGAGGAAAACATCAAGGCGACGGAGATTACGTTACCCAAAGAAGATTTGGCTCGGCTGGACGCGATTTTTCGGCCCGAGGCCGTGGCGGGACCGCGTAGCCGGGATATGCATCGGGTCAATATCTAGGGAGACGCTTGAGGCAACAGGTGCGAGTGAGCGACTGTAGGGGCGCAGCATGCTGCGCCCGTGCTATCACCGTCAGGAGTTCTTGCTCGTGCCGTATTACCGCAAACAGTTTTCGTGGGTACCGGCCCGGATGGCTGAAGACAAGAGTTTAGACACATCAGCGCGAGTAACATTCAAGTCGTCGGAGGGATTATGAAAGACGTAACGATTGTTGTCGGAACAGTCGGTCAGAGTATCATGCGCAGTGAGGACAACGGCCAAACCTGGGCACGGATCGGGCCGCGGCGTGGATTTGCTTATGAGGCTTCGGTGCGTTGCATTGCCATGCATCCGAAGCAGCACGAAACTCTTTTTGCCGGCACGGAAAGAGGCTTGTACCGAAGCGACGATCGCGGTGCTAACTGGAAATACCTCGACTCCGCGCTTAACCCGCATTATGTCTGGGCCATCGGTATTGATCCGGTGAATCCCAACAATATGTTCGTCGGCACCGGCACGCCGACGCCGGCGATGCTGTTTGCCTCCAATGACGCCGGTAAGACGTGGGAGAAGCGTCCCGTGGAGGTCGCGAACGAGTGCGAAGCCGTCGGAACCCCGAGATTCACCGGGATTGCGGTCGATCCGCTCGAGCCGAATCACATCTGGGCGGGTCTCGAGGTGGACGGCGCTCGGCACAGCAGCGACGGTGGAAAAACCTGGAGTATCGTGGACGTCACGGGTAGACGCGATATTCATAACGTTGTGGTAACGGCCGGACCTCCCAAGACAGTTTTTATCATGGCGAATCGCGAAATTTATGCGAGCACGGACAACGGCGAGAGCTGGGAAGCGCGCGACATGCAGAGGTGCTTGCCCTGGGAATATCCGCGGAAAGAAAATTACCTGCGCGGCATCGCCGTCGATCCGGCGAATCCGCAAAGAATCTTCCTGAGCTTCGGCGATTTCACTCCCGGGACCTCGGGGGCGATCGCGCAGACGCAAGATTTCGGCAAAAGCTGGAAGTTGCTGCCGTTGCCGGTAGAGCCGAATTCTACGATGTGGACATTCGGCGTGAATCCCGATGATTCGAAGACAATTTTTGCCGCAAGCCGTTACGGATATCTTTATCGCAGCGATGACGCCGGATCTTCCTGGACGAAATTGAGGAGGGAGCTGAGCGAGATTGCGGCGGTCTGCTGGTTGCTGAACTAAGAAAGGATGTTGGGCGCAGCATGCTGGCGCCCCTACACGCGTTCTCAGAATTCAGCCCCTTCCAGGGAGAGGCGCGAAATTTATCGCCACAACCAAGCAAGCGGCATCGGATTTGTCATTTCGAGCCCATTCGATAACTCAGGGTAAACTTCGCGAGAAATCCTTCTCTGATTGCGTTGAATTTAAAATCACAAAGAAAGATTTCTCCCTTCGGTCGAAATGACAGATGCCATTCAGAGCTGCAGATTGTGAAAAAAAGTTACCGTCGTCCTTCGATACGGCAGCGTTGCTCGCTGCCTACTCAGGTTGAACGCGATAAACCGATTTCCCGAGTAGTGCGGAGCGCGTACCGAGGGTCGTGGGCGTAGTTTTCACACGATCTTTCTGTGGAAAATGATAGATTATGCTTGCCAATCCTTTATTAGCTCTGAAAACAGATTCAATCTTTGTTGAGCTGTCTATTTGTAGAGTTCCTTCAATAATCCGCTCTTCTCGATTCTATCGAGGAAACGGAAATCGACGAACTGCTCAGGCTTGGCATTTTTTGCCGCGGACAGCGTTCTACCCAAGTCATCGATAGCGTTCTGCATGCCCTGCATATTCACATAGGGCACCCGCTCGAGAACTTTATTCATATAAAACTCGTAAGTTTTTGTCAGAAGGACCGAGTCTGTGACCGTGCTATATTTTGCCAGGGTTTTGATCGTCGACTCGCGATTGTTTTTCGCGTGATGAATGCCGCGCACGTACGCCCGCATAAATCGCTCGATCAGTTCAGGTTTTTTGCGAATCAATTCTCCGGACGTAGCCATCGCCGGATTCGGATAGGCATAATCCATGTCGGTCACGCTCACGATCTCCTTGAAGCCGAGTTTCTCCGAGAGAAATTGCGTCGGCGGCGAAACCATCGAGGCTTCAATCGCTCCCGACCGGAGCGCGCCGAACATGTTCGACATCGACCCGAGCTGCATGAGGATGACATCTTTTTGCGGGTCGAGGTTGAATTTGCGCAGCGCATACCGGGCAGAGACATCGGAGCTCGAACCGAAACGGCTGACGCCGATGCGTTTGCCGCGAAGCTCTTCGATGCTTTTGATCTCGGGCTTGGTGTGCAGCGAAAAAATCATCTTGTTGACGTTGTTGCCGAATACTTTCAGGTCCGCCCCGCTGAGCGCCGCAGCGATCATTGGACCGCCGCCCAAAGACGCGATATCCACATCGCCTGCAACCGTAACTTGCGCCAGCTGAGTGGCGCTGGGAATCAGGATGATTTGATCTTCCAGCCCTTCTTTGGCGAAAAATCCGGCGTCGTGAGCGACCCAGATTCCCGTGTAGGCGCCGCTGATCGAGCTGTACGCAATGCGCAGGCGATCGGCAGCGTCCGCGACCGAGGCAAAAGAAATAGCCAACAAGACGACTCGAAATAAAAAGTCTTTCACGGGTTCACCTCGCAAGCCATTGAGCAAAGCGTCATGAACTGCGGGACTGTACGACAGCTGGTTGGCTAGACACAAGCCCTTCGTCGTGGCGGTATTCGACCGGACGCGGGACGTATGATATGGACGAACTCAATCCAGTTCGAAAGCATGCAGCAGATGAAGAGAGAAAGATTTCTCCCTGCGTGTCGAAATGACACACCTTCTTACTTGTCATCTCGAATCCGTTCGATAGGCTCAGGGTGAACTCCGTGAGAGATCTTTCCCCCTCGAAATTTCAGTCAGCAATATGAGGAGCTGATCCATGCCGAATGTTAAATTGCCAACCGGCGTCGATCTCTATTATGAAACCCATGGGCAAGGTGAACCGCTGATCTTTGTGCCTTCGACTGCCTATTCGGGCGAAGTCTGGAAGCCGTCACAGGTGCCGCTGGCGGATTCCTTAAATCTTATTTTCCATGATCCGCGCGGCTGCGGGCGGTCGATAGGAGCGCAAAGCGTATATACGATCGAGCAAATGGCGCTCGATATTATTGCGCTCATGGATCATCTGAAGATTCCCAGTGCCCATTTGATCGGGCACTCCATGGGCGGACGCATCGCACTCTCATTAACGCAGAATTTTCCCGGTCGTGTGAAGAGCTTAATCATGGCGGCGAGCGGATCGGGGCCGGCGGCGCGGCCCGGCTCGGATTGTATTCCAGGTTTGCCGCATCGCATGGTGGTGGATATGGTCGAAATGGGATTCGAAAAATTCGTCTATGACGAGATCGTCGAATCGGATACTTTTTTCACCAAAGACTATCGCGAGCGGCACCGCGCGAAAGTCGAGGAATTTTTCCGGCTCGCCTGGGCGACGCACGCGAAGCTTCCGGAGTTTATTCATCTTTGCATCGCCCGACACAATTTCGAAGGCACGCACCGCCTCGGAGATGTAAAAGCGCCGACGCTAGTTCTGACCGGCGAGGCAGACACGGTGGGCAGCAATCACATTGCGCAATCGAAAGTTCTCGACGAACGGATACCTGGAGCGGAAATGAAAATCCTCAAGGACCAATCACACGGATTCTTCTGGCAGGCGCCGGAAGAAACGAATGAAATTATTCTGAACTGGGTCAGGCGGCACGCTAATTGATCGGACTGCGTCCCCGACGACTACACTAATCACCCTAATGCATGCCTTCGTCTAGCATTTGGACGCGTCGAATCGGCGCTTTGGCTGTCGGGCTCGGATTAGCCATGAGTGCAGTAATGCTGCCCTGCTGGTGGACCATTGTCCGCGACCATAGGCCGTCCTGCAGCGCATCCAAACCGGACTTTATCAGTCTTTATACCGGCGCCAAGCTCTTTTCGACAAATAGGCCGGCGCTTTACAATCTAGAGCAACAACGCGCGATCCAGGAGGGTATCGATCCCTCGAGCGGAGATTGGGTACTGCCGTTCTTTTACCCGCCATTTTTCGCGGCCTTTCTAGTTCCATTGGGATGGTTTTCTTTTTCAGCAGCGTTCATCGCCATGACGCTGATCAATATAGCGATCCTCGTGGCAGTGATCCAACTGCTCGTGCGCAGAGTGCAACTCAACCGACAGCAAACCTACTGGTTGATGCTGGCGAGTTTTTCCAATTACGGCGTGCAGTATGGCTTGTTAGAAGGCCAGACATCTTTCATCGCATTGCTCTTGCTGACCTTGTTTGTCTTTAGTTTCCGGGAGTCGGGATCCGGTAACTCAGGGATCTGGTCCGGGTTTTTGTTTTTCAAACCTCAGCTGGCCGGGATACCTTTCTTGATTTTAGTTTCAAATAAAAAATGGCGTGAGCTAGGATCGGCTTTTTTGATGCTCGGATTACTTGCGTTCATCTCGTTGCTGTCGGTTGGGGTGGGTGGAGTTAAGGACTACATAGCACTTTCGGCTCGAGCAGCAGCGGGAGATGAATACTTACGCATTGAACCGGAAGGCATGCATAACTTGCGGGCTCTCTCGTACTTTTTTTTGTCCGCTCCCTGGGGAGATGCCGTTTGGTGGCTGGGCACGTTTTTGTTAATAGCGCTGATAGTGGCTCGCAGTCGCGCAAGCGAGAAGCCGAACGGAAACTTTTTTACTGAATGGATAACTATCGCTGCTGCGCTGATCTTGATTTCACCTCATCTACACAGTCACGATCTCACCTTGCTGACCATTCCTTTTGCATTCGTTTTGAAATCGGCGGGTGAAGCTGTCTTGCCACTGGTTGCTCTCACGCTGGTGGTGCTCGGAGTGTTTCCTTTAATCAATACTATCGCGTATCCCCATTTGCCGCCTTTAGTTCCGATTGCTTTACTGCTATTTCTTGCCATTGACCACTGGCGGACGGGATTCCTTCGTCATGTCCTCCTGATCAAACCGTAGCCCCCTGACTGAGATTCTGAGGCGTAGTCGAGCTGCAATGATTTTGATAAACGTGCGTTGGCGATGACCGCAAAAAAGGCTCACGCAGTTGGCAAACGTCTCGACTGTTCGAAAGGAACTCTTCTATGGCATTATTGGACGGCAAGGTGGTGATTGTGACTGGGGGCGGCCACGGGATCGGGAAAGCTTATTGTCGGGGTATAGCGCGCGAAGGGGGAGTTGCGGTTGCGGCGGACATCGATGAAAAGGCCGCCCACAACGCCGCCAAGGCGATCCAGGATAGTGGCGGGAAGGCGCTCGGAATTCACGTGGATGTTGCGGGCTCGGCGAGTTGCCAGAGTATGGCGGAGAAGACCTTGCAGGCCTTCGGCAAGATTGATGGATTGGTGAACAATGCCGCAATTTTCATGAGCGTGCCTGCGGAAAAGGGCAGTTGGCAGGAGATTACCGAAGAAGCCTGGGATCGCATTATGGCGGTCAACGTCAAGGGACTTTGGCTTTGCAGCCGTGCCGTGGTGCCGGCCATGCAAGAACGAAAACAAGGAAGCGTCGTCAATATTTCCTCGAATATGGCGTTTAACGGCGGGCTAACGATGATGCACTACGTGGTTTCTAAAGCCGCGGTCGTGGGATTCAGCCGCGTGTTGGCGCGTGAGCTCGGAGCCGATAACATTCGAGTCAATACTTTGGCTCCTGGGGCGACCATGAGCGAAGAACAACCCTCAGAAAACGCACTGAAAAACTATGAACGCACAGCTTCCACACGCATTCTAAAAAGAATCGAGCATCCGGACGATCTGGTGGGCACCGCGTTGTATTTGTTGTCCGATCTGAGTACGTTTGTGACGGGGCAAACGATCCTGGTGAACGGCGGAGCGGTGTTGCACTGAGACCTATGTAGGTATTAGGCAGAGGCCGTAGGGCCAAACATGTTTCGCGGAAAATTGGACGCCGAATTACAATCAGGAGAAATGATATGGGGTGGATAGACGCTGATGCTCATGTGGTTGAAAGTCCGCATACTTGGGATTACCTGACGCCTTCAGAAAAAAAATTTCGACCGATGCTGTTCAAGCCGGAAGACGACAACCAAAAAGCTCATTGGGTGATTGACGGAAAAATTCGTGGCCTGTTCCGTTTCACGTTCAGCAAAGAAGACCTCGACAAGAAATCCGCGGTCATCGGACGCGACATGAGCACCACCATGGCGGCGCGCGACCTGGCCGACGTCGGCGCACGCGTAAGGCATATGGACGAGTTGGGTATCGACGTCCAGGTTCTCTATCCGAGCATTTTTCTCGATCAATGCACCGAGCGCGCTGATACGGAGATTGCCCTGTGCGGCGCCTACAATCGATGGCTGGCCGATGTTTGGAAAGAAAGCGATGGCCGTCTGCGTTGGATGGCGGCGCTACCGCTGTTGAGCATGTCCGACGCGCTTGATCAACTGCAGTTCGCTAAGGAAAAAGGTGGGTGCGGTGTTTTTATGCGTCCGCTCGAAGGTGCCCGACAGATTAGCGATCCGTATTTCTTTCCGCTGTATGAAAAAGCTCAGGAAATAAACTTTTGCATAGGACTGCATCAGTCCAACGGCAGCGCCGCGGCGGTGGATATGATGGTCAATCCTGACGGCAGCCGAGATTTCTTCAATCAGTATCGAATCTTCAATGTCGGCGCGCTGTTTCGGATCATCAACTGCGGCGTTCCTAAGCTCTTTCCGAAACTACGCTTCGGATTCATTGAAACCGCAGCCTCCTGGGTACCCTGGGTCATGTATGAACTGCGCCGCCGTCTCGACACCGTCGATCGAAAACTGCCGGAGGATCTGCTCGAACGCTGCGGGATCTTCGTCACCTGTCAAATCGGCGACGATGTGCCTTACCTGATTCGGAGCTGCATGGGTGAAAATACACTCATGATCGGCACCGATTACGGTCACGCCGATTCTTCCACGGAGCTAGACGCGCTGACGACGTTGAAAAACAATGGTGGCATCTCCGCCGCGCAGCATAAGAAGATCGTCGAAGACAACCCCCGGAGGTTCTACGGGCTCGCGTAAGCCCGCACCAACGGAGAGGACTAGAGCGAGAATCTTGCAACAAGCGAGAAAGATTCAGCGCTAAAGAGCGCAGAGACCACGACCTGTTGGCGCGTTATGAATCCTTTCCAGAGAGTTGCTTTGACGGACAACGTGACCCGCTGTATCGTAATGATGGATTCAACGCCCGTGCGTCCGTTCCGGCGCTTTCGCTCTAAGGATATAAACTGCTGACACGGGGATTTTCAGTTCTCTTGCCGGGGCGGGACTATGTGTATCCATTCAAGCGTTTGAAGCCGTCGATTTTTACCGATTCGGACACATAGTGTCATATAGTTCTAGCAAAGTTGTAGCAAAGTAACCGGAACAACCCGCTCTCTGCTCGCTCAGAATTTGTGTGACTTGACCAACAGGTAATTGCCTGTCTTCTTCTCACAGTGTTTTACGGCTGCCGCTGATTTCGCCGTTTAGGTGGAGAAAAACGATGCCGGTCAATTGCATCTGCGTTGCCCGTTCTCGCGCTACTGGCCGAGTTGCGCGATCGCGGCGCGGAGCGGCGCACTCGAGATCTGGACGAATCCGGTGTACGGCGTGTACATCTCCAGGATCAAGAAGATCGCGCACGAAACCGATAGCGCGGCAATCAATAGGCTGCTTACGGCGGTCGCATTGAAAGGGGCGAACAGTCCAAAGCTCATAAAAATTGCCGTGAGCCAGAGAACCAGGATAACCAGTAGCGGCATGGAAACCGAACCCATTGCCTGCTCGTACATCAGCCAGCGCGTTTTTCCGATATCCATCGCGATACTCGTCGCTTGGCTCTGGAGAGAACGCTGCGCATCGTCCTTCGGCGAGAGCCCTTGGATCTTCTCATAAAAAATTTCGCCGCCGGCGGCAGTCGGCGCGAACTGCGTCGCATTGTCTTTAGGCCACATCTGATCGACAGCTCGGATAACGGCGGCGCGCAAAAAAGCGCGCATTTCTTTCGTCTCCGGTCCGTACCTCGCCAACACGCGATCGAGCAAAGCAACATTCGCGGCCAGCTGCGTCACCTCTGCGCTTTGCGCATCGTAGGAACCCTTGGCCGAAGCGACCAGAAGGCCCAAGACAAGAGCAGCCATCGTGCCGACCAGTCCCATACCGAGCTTAACGATGTCTTTAGTCTCGGCACCGAGATGATGATGTGGAAGCACAGTGTGTAGGAGAAGACCCACAAGAGCCCCGCCGAAAACGCACAGGAATACGATTAAACTCATCGTCGTCGAACTCATAATCAGCCTCCCACCACCGCGTAATCAGATCTTCAAATTATAAATTGTGGACGACCTTTAGATTCTTTGCACCGCTTCGAATGGCTGTTGCTTCAGGCCTGATACAATTCGATCTGTCTCCGGGTAGCGTATTTGAAGAATCTTTTGAGTCCCGCGCACAAATAGTTCAAACCAGGTTCGCCGTCGGGAGTGCGCACAACCGGAAAGGGACTGCGTAGCGCTGCAGCAGCTTAGTGGCGGCGATCACTTTATCGAATGTTGGCTTGTTACCTTTCGTCACTCGATAATGATCATGGATATCTCGCGGCCCGTCGATGCTCAGCCCTACCACAAAACAGTTGGCCTTTAAGAACTCGCACCATTCATCCATGTGCGCTGTAGCAGCGGGAGCCTGAAGTAATCGCTCCTTGCTCAAGTAATAACAATACGTACAGTCGAGATTGCACGTGGAGCCAGTCGGCTTGGCCAAGCGTGGAACTGCCGCTCGCCTACTTTGCCGAACAGCATCGGCGCATTGTATTTATCGAATGTCGACATCTTATGTTATTTTTTATCGGGCATTGCTTCGCTCGCTATTTCATCCTTTCAAAAACCACTTCGAAGCGCTGCTGTTCTACCGCCTGCTAATAAATTCCCTGGAGCCGATCGCTCGATGGATCATAGGTCAATGTGTAGGTCGATCCTGGATACTTTATGTCACGTAACTCGAGAAAAACTTTGGTGAGGCTACCGTCCCAAGACGCGACCGCATTGCCGACATGAATGGGATACGGATTGAAGTACGCGGCGTCCATTGCGCCGTTATCGGCAATGCTATTGATTGCCATGATGTAGCCGCCGTCCGGCCGGCGCCATCTGCCTTTGAGCTTTTCGAATTCGCTATTGCTCGCTGTCCTAGCCGAATACCGCCTTCGTTTCAGTTACCGGATGCGCGACGGAAGAACTGGACGGAGATTTCAACTGCCACGAGATAAATACAACGAGGACAACGATGGCGGCAGTTAGGAAGAACAGTGGCGATAGTCGAGGTCTCCGCTTAGCTGCCGCTGTTTTTTCCAGCTTATTATCTTTTTTACTTCGTTGTCGTTTGTCCATCGGGATTTTTCCAGAGAACGCCGATCACCGTCGCTGAATCCGTATACCGCGCCAGTCGCGGGTGCCACGAACCACTGACCTTTGGGAACCAGCTTCGGTTTCTCGGGATCTCCGGATAAAGATTTTCAAACTTCTCATCATTGACGTTCTTCTTGCCGGCCCAACAGTCGCTCACACCTCCTATCGCTAATTTGTCGCCGCTCGGCGCCGGCGGTTTTCGCGCGAACGCAATCGCGGCGGAAAAATAAACTGTTCAATGATCCGTTTTGGGATGAGCGGGTTCTATCAAAGAGCCGGTGGCCTTGTATATTGCCCTTTGATCCGATACCCGCGAAATAGCGTCCACCAGCACTCTGGACAACGCAGATCCTCACTGACTCACGACCTCGACTGACACCCCATTGGGTTTGTGCCAGTGCGGGTCCTCATGGCCGAGAAACTCATCCTTGAACGCAGCGAAAATGGCCGAGCAGACAACCACCACAGCCACCGCCCAGCTCGCGGCAATCGCAGCCTGCTCAACGATCATCGGATCTGTCGACAGAGCCTTAGTCGCCGTAGCGGGCAAGACGAACCCGATGACGATCGCACCGACGGCGACGCCCACATGGTTACTGAAAGTTCGCGTGCCAAAGAGCGTCGACGCCCAGCGCTTCCCAGTCGCCTTGATCACTCCCATATGCCCAAACAGGCGAATCATGCCGAATCCGCTGCCCATCAAGAACAGCGACGGCAAGACCATAACATAGGTCGGCTGCTGCGCCGGGACCGCAAACCACCACCCCAGGCTCAGCACGATCAGAGTGCATCCGATCGCTGTCTCTATCGGCCGAGTGAGTCCGTATTGCTCGCGCAAACGGTGGGCGAGCAGATGCAAGGTGAGCAGAGGGATCGTAAGCGCCAACATGACGATGCCTACTTCGGTTGCCGAAAGCTCACCGTACGCGAGGAGAATTACCGAGAACGCCGCCACGGTAATGTGGAGCGCGCTAACATGAATGGCTCCGAATAGGTCGGTGATCCACAGGCGCCTGTTGTGCAGGACGATATTGGTGTCGAACAACGGCTTCGAGGAGATTCGATTGAGCACAAAGAAGCCGATCAGGCAGGCAACCCCGGCAGCCACGACGGCCGCGCTGAACGGCCAGGGAGCCCGGTGTTCCCTGGCTACCAGCAGCGCCAGGTATGGACTCAAAAGACCGAGACCGAGCAGCAGCGCAGGCACCAGCAGGCCGAGCGTAAAGACGCTCTCCTCGTCACGACGCTCCTTCATCGAATACGCGCCAATTCCGACGGCGACCAGCATCAGAACTGCGTCGGCGAGGAACAGCCGCCGCCAGTTCGGCGCGGACGCGATCAGTGGGCCGACGGTGGGACCGAGCACCATGCCGGCCATGCCGGCGCCGCGCCACAACAACCAGCCATCGTGACGTGTCGTGCCATGCATAGTCGTCACCAGCACCCCACCGGTGGCGGCGAGAATCAATCCCGCACTGAAGCCCATGAATGCACGCACCGCAATCAGCGACTCCATACTGCTCACCGTCAAGCCGAGGAGTGCGGCAGCAGAAAATGCTACACCGCCG
>Ga0075434_100001869_pt1 | contig 18216 bp, 17 predicted proteins | sample RhiMethybrSRZTD3_FD_75298 | JGI IMG/M metagenome (GOLD analysis project Ga0075434, IMG submission 75298) | Populus rhizosphere microbial communities from Tennessee, USA - Rhizosphere MetaG P. TD hybrid SRZTD3 | ecosystem: Host-associated > Plants > Roots > Rhizosphere > Soil | place: USA... | reverse complement strand
CCTGATCCCTGATCCCTGATCCCTGATCCCTGATCCCTGATCCCTGATCCCTGATCCCTCTAATCCCTAATCCCTACTCCCTAATCCCTAATCCCCCACTCCCTAATCCCTGCTGCCTGCGGTACTCCGCCTTGACCACCGTCTTGATACCGCCGCGCACGGAAAAGTCTCCGATGACGGTCATGCGCCGCGGGTTGATGGCGCCGACCAGATCGTCGAGGATCTGGTTGGTGACGTGCTCGTAAAAAATCCCGCGGTTCCTGAACCCGATCATGTAGTACTTCAGCGATTTCAACTCGATGCACGCCGCATCGGGCACGTAAGTGATTCGAATCTCGCCGAAATCGGGGAGCCCGGTCTTCGGACACACCGACGTGAACTCGGGACAGCTGATCGCTATTTCGTAATCGCGTTCGGGTCGCGGGTTGGGGAACGTCTCGATCGTCGAGCTTGACATACGCGAAAATTCTAACATTCCGGCCAGAAACGAGCGGTTTCGCGCCGCGCGGCGTTTGACAGTGGTTGGAGCGGCGCGCTAGGATACGCGGGTTTTTTCGACCGACAACCTCGATGGTCGCTGCGCGCGCGACACCTCGCGGTGAACATCACAGCGCGCACGTGAGGGGAGAACGCCGATGGCAGACGCCCGCAGGATGGGCAAATCCGAACTCTTTTCGCACTTTGCCGAGCGGTTCGAAGTGAAGCGGACGCAGGCCCGCGAGTACTTCGACGAGCTCACGCAGCTTGCCGAAAAAGAGTTGAAGCGCTCGGGCGAGTTCGTGCTGCCCGGGATGGTGAAGCTCGTCGTTCAGAAACGCAAGGCGCGCATGGGTCGGAACCCGGCGACCGGCGAGGCGATCAAGATTCCCGCAAAAACCGTCGTGAAAGCTCGCATCGCCAAGCAGCTCAAAGACGCTGTACTGCCTCGGAAGTAACTCGAGCGAGAGTGGCGCTCCCCCACCCCTCGACGGTTTCCATTTCTCCGGTTGAGCGGCGCGGCGGCCAATCAGCCGCCGCGCCCTTTCGCTTTGCGCGCTAGGCCGCCGTGGCGCGCGCGGCAAGCAGACGGCTGTAGAGCGTGGCCGGCACGAGCCGCGAGGTTTTCGCCTCGAGGTTGGCCACCGAATCGCCGTCCAGGATGATGCGATCGCCCGGCGCAATCAGGATCTCCGCGCTGTAGCGGCGTCCGCCGCGCAGCGTCGGCACCTCGAAATACCGCACGGACACCGTCTGATCGTCGACGGCGACCGATTCTGTCTTCACGAGCGTCCGAAACATTTTCCAAAACCTCCGACGTCCGGCCCCGGCCGGACCTCCAGTTGTCCTTAGCTCGCGGCCGCCGCCCGCGCCGTCCGTTCGGTGCCGACCGGGAACCGCAGCGTGAACGACGTGCCGCGGCCGACGTCGCTGAGCACCTGAATCGTGCCGTCGAGTTGCTCGACGATGCGTTTGGAGATTGCGAGACCCAGGCCAAGCCCGCGGCTCTTGGTCGTGACGAAATCCTCGAAAATCGCGGACAGGCGGTCGGGCGGAATACCCGAACCCGTGTCGGCGACCGTCACCTCGACGTGATTCCCGACACGCGCCGTAGTGATCGTTAATCGTCCGCCCGGCTGCATCGCCTGAATTGCGTTCGTGATCAGATTGCGGTATACGCGGCCGAGCGCGAAGCGATCGCCGTCGATGAAGAGCGGCTCTTCGGCGAAACGCGTTTCGATCGCGATGCCATGCCGCTCGGCCTCGACGCGCATCGAGTCGACGATGTCGGCGACCGAGCCGGTGAGGTCCATGGCGAAGCGCTCGATCGGCTTCGGCTTGACGAGATGGCGCAGGTCGTCCATGAACCGCTTCAGCGTGGCCAGCTCGCGCTCGATGGTGCGGCGGAACATGTCGCGCGACTCCATGTCCACATCGTCGCGGAGGAGCAGGCGCGTGCTGTTGCCGATGTTCTGAATCGGGTGCGAGAGGTCGTGGACGAGGCCCGCCGCGACGCGGCCGAACATCGCCTGGCGTTCCTTGCGCTTGACGTCTTCCTGCAGTTCGACGAGGCGATCCGCCATCGTGTTGAAGGAGTCGCCGAGATCGCCGAATTCGTCGCTCCGGCGGATGTTGACGCGTGTGTTCAGACGTCCGGCGGCGACGTCGCGCGTGGCGCGTTGCAGTTCGAGAATGGGGTTGATGAAAGAGCGTCCGAACAGATAGCCGACCGAAATCATCACGAGCAACGCGATCGAAATCGCGATGATTAATTGCTTCTGCAGCTGCGTCGCGTTCGCGTACGCCTCGCGCGTCGGCTGCTCGACGATGACCGTCCAGTCGAGCGGCGTGATTTGCGCCGCCACGCCAAGCTCACGTCGGCCGTCTTCGTCGGTGTACTCCCGCCACACCGGCCCGTTTGGGTGCGCACGCGCTTCGGGAACGAGAGGATTGCCGGTGAGGTTTCGCGCCTGCGCGACGTACGCCTTCTTGTCGGGATCGCCGTGTGCGATGAGCTCGCCGCCCGGCGCCACGACCATGGCGTAGCCATGTTCGCCGATCCGAATGCGGTCGACCATGCGCCACATCTCTTCGAGATTGAACTCGCCGACGAGCCATCCGGCGGGCTCGTTCAGGCGCGTGAGATGAATGGCGAACACGCTCGTAGGCAGCAGGTCTTCATCGACGCGAATGGGCGACATGGACACGCCGTCGATGTCGATGCCGTTGTTCCTGGGGGTCGTGACTCGAGGCTGGCCGACGCGGCTCGTCGCGATCATCCCGCCGCCTTCATCGAACAAGGTCAGCTCCCGGAACTCGCGGAACTGCAGGATGTAGTTCTTCAGGATCCGATCCTGCTGCCACTGCTCGAGACCCGTATTCTGAAGATCGGCGGCGAGCGCTTTGAGCAGTTCAGAATTCGTGAGGACGTAGCGCCGGATTTCGTCCGCGGCGCGCGTTGCCACGTTCTCGTTGCCCGTGATGATCGACTCGCGCGTGCCTCGCTGCAGGGAGAGAATCGAGACGGCGCCGTAGGCAATCAACGGCAGCACTGCTGCAGTTGCCAGCAACAATGCGAACCGAACAGCGATGCGGCGGATTGTCATCCCCATTAGTGTCGGCTAGCTTGCCGCTCGTCGGTAGCCGGTCTCCAGAGGCGCAGGGTACCGAGCACGTCGCGTCCTTCTTCAGTCACGACGTGGAACCGCGTGTTGACTGCGCGCGCGCGAACGGACCAGGCGAGAAAGAGCGCCGGCGGATCGGTCATGAAAGCCTGCTGCAGCGCAGCTATAGCATCCTTATAGGCATCCTCTGAAGAGGCATGTCGGACGCCATCCAACGCAGCATCCACGGTCAAATTTCCAAGATTTGCCCAGTTCCTGGGACTATTCGAGTGCCACATTAAATATGGCCGGACCAACGTTGGGCCGCTCATGACCTCCTCGACGGCAGCCTCAAATTGACCGTGTGTGCCGCGCTCAACGATCTGATCACGCGACGCTTCCTCGACCGTCATTTCAACGCCGACCGCCGCCAGTTGGCGCTTTACTTCAAGCGCGATCCGTTCATCGATCGAATCCGGCGAGACAAGGCATGTAAACCGCAAACGTGGAGCGTAACGATTGATCGTCGCCGCGGCGCGTTTGGGGTCGAACGTGAATTGCGGCAGCTCCGGTCGGAAGGCCCAATGACGCGGCCAGACCGGTCCGGAAGACGCAATCCCGTAGTCGTTCAGGGCGTTACGAACGATGCTCGACCTGTCGATCGCGAAATTGAGTGCCTGCCGAACTTCGCGTCGTGCAAGTACCGGCGCCTGTGGGTTGAACGCGATCACATGTTGATAACGACGTGTGAATGTGAATACCGACGTGTTGCTCGAATGCTGGATCGAATCGAGTGCCGTTGGACCGACCTCCCACAGCATGTCGAGGTTATCTCGAAGCATTTCTGCCCACGCCGTGCGAATGCTCGGATAGGTTTGGACGTGCACCGTGCTGATTGCCGGCGGGCCCAGATAGTAGCGACTGTACGCCGTGAGATCGGTCGTCGAGTTCGGTGCGACAGCAAAAGGCCCCGTGCCGATCAAACTTGATCCGGCTTTCTGGATTGGTGCTTCGAGTGATTCCAGTAAGAACGGTGATGCTTCGCGGAATGTGATCTCGATCGATGAAGGAGAGACCGGCCTGAGTGAAATCACGTCCGAAAACATCGGGCCCATCGAGGTCCGGAGCGCCGCTGGAAGGAGGCTCGCGACGGTCGTTGCATCAAGTCGTGATCCGTCGTGGAACGTAACGTCGGATCGAAGCTTGACGGTAAGTACGCGACCGTCGCGGCTGGATGCCCATGACTCCGCCAACCAAGGCTGCATCCTGCCATCTTCGCCGGTCCGCATCAGATTCTCGAGCCAGAGAATCTGACTCAATTGCTGAAGGCCCTGCGTCGGATTCGTCGCCGATAATTGCGCAACACCAACCCGCAGAATTGTCGAGGACGCGCGGGTTGCCGCTGCCTTCTCGCATGATCCGGCGGCAACGGCCACGATGACAACTGCCGTCCTCGCGATCAGGCGCTTGAAATCTACATGGCGATCCCCGCCAGGCGCCTTCTGCATCCGTTACTTCTTGTTCATCGGCGGCTCGTCAACCCAGTTCGAGCACCACCCCGTCGGCTTGACGTTGGTCGCCTTCTTCACAATCTTGATCTTCATGGGAGTCTCCTATGCTGCCGCACCGGCCGCAGTATGCGCCAGTGAAATGAGCGCCGATTCAAAGCTCCGCTTGTGACATGTCGGCGTGTTCATGTCGCCAAGCTGGGAATAGGACGCGGCCACGCAGCCGCCGGCGCAGACCGGCAGGAACGCGCAGTCGCCACATTCTTTCCACGGGGTGAGCCGCTCGAACCGCTCGAGCGCCGATTCGCGCCAGCTGTCGCGCCGGCCGTCGATGTGCCCGGTCGACATGGCCAGCTGACCAGTAAAGCCCGGACACGCATACAGCGACCCGTCCGGGCCGATCGTGTGCGCGTGCTTCTTGTGCACGTGGCACGGCCCGTTGTGCACGCCGTCGTGCGTCGGGAAGCCGAACCGCTTCGTCTCGCTCCGCAGGAACGTCAGCTTGTCGTCGAGCACGTTGCACGAATCGCAGGCTTTGCCCGCCCCCGACCCGACCGAGGTCATGCAGGTGCCGTTCAACTTGTCCTTGGCCGCAACCGGCGTCAGCGGAATGATGCCTTTCGCGGACACCGGTTCGGCGCGCACGATCGGCTTGAAGAACACCTTCGACAGCTTGTCGGCGAAATCCTGCTGCTTGAGGAACTCGAGGAGCGCGGGATAGCTGTCGACCGAGCTCTCGTCGAAGTTGCCGCCGATCGCGATGCGGCAGCGGCCGGCGACCTTGCGCACGTTCTCGACGATGCGGTCGAAGGTCCCCTGGCCTCCACGCAGCGGCCGCATGCGGTTGTGCGTGTCGCGGTCGCCGTCGAGCGTAATCTTCACGCCGTTCAGGCCGAACGGCAGCATCCGATCGACGACCTCTTCGGTCAGCAGCAGCCCGTTGGTGATGATGTTCGCGTACTGCTCGATGCCGCGCGCCTGCGTCGCGCCCCACAGCCGCTCGGCGAGGTAGTACATGACCGACAGGTTCAGCAGCGGCTCTCCACCGAAGAACGTGACCACGAGCTTCGGAGGGTGCACGCGATCGAGCTCGCGCTCGATCCAGTCGGCGACGCGAGCCGCCATCTCGAGCGACATCCGACCGGCGCGCTCGTTGTAGTCGCCGTGGTCGCCCTGAAAGCAGTAATCGCACGCAAAATTGCATTGAAGAGTCGTCAGTACCGTGATGTTCAGTTCGGCGGTGTCGCTCTTGACCTCGGCGAGGTACTGTTCGAGCGCAGCGCGATCGGCCGTGCGCCCCTCGACGAGAAATCCGTTTTCGATCAGGAGGTCCAGTGCTTCCCGTTCGGCCCCGGTGACCGCAGCGTCCAGATGAGCTGCCCGGTCGAGCAAATCGACGACGTCGGCCGATACCACCAGCTGGGCATCGGTCAAGGTGTTCATCAGAAAAACTTCGGCGCGCTCAGGCAGCGGCACGCGAAGGTTGAAGATCGAGGATTCCATCGACGATTTGACTCGGCCCTTCCGTGGACTCGTTCGGTTCCGACTTGTTCAGCGTTAACGTAATGGACGCGTCTGCAATTTCGAGCGCGTTTGATCTGTTGAGGTTGCAACTGGTGTTCCACGAATTTGGAGTTTGCTGCTGAGGTGGACTTTCTTCTGGGATTACAGCGGGTTGTGAGGCACTACCGAGGCACCGGTGCCTAGCACAACAGTGCTCCAGAGGACAACGTATTGACCGACTTCACGCGTAAAGAAATTACACGGAATCGATTACATCTTCAAAATCTCGAATACTTCTTAGGGTATATCGGCAGATTTTTGATGGAGGCAATATGTTGGCCCGGTGGCCAACTAATTGGCCGTATCATGCGCCGCGGAGCCGCTTCGCAAGCTGCCGCACCTCGAGCTTATCCATCTTGTACTTCAGCGTGCTTAGTGGGATTCCGAGGTATTCCGCCGTGCCCGTGACGTTCCACCCGCATTTCTCGAGCGCCCGCAGGATGAAATTCCGCTCGAACGTGTTCGTGGCCTCCTGGAACAGGCTCTCGCTCGACGACCCCGTCGGCTCGAGCTGGGCGAAATGGAATTCGAGCGGCAGATCTTCTTCCGAGATGTAGTCCTTATCGCTTACCGCGACCAGCCGCTCGATCAGATTTTCCAGCTCGCGGATGTTGCCCGGCCACCAGTACTTCTGCAGGACCGCCATCGTGGAGTCGGTGATCCCCAGGATCCGCTTTCTGAATCGCGTGTTGTACCGCTTCAGGAAGAACTCGGCGAGCTGCGTGATGTCTTCCGCCCGCTCGCGCAGCGGCGGCAGTTTGATGGGGATGACGTTAATGCGGTAATAAAGGTCCTCCCGGAAGCGCCCCTCCTTCACCGCTTTCTCGAGGTCGATGTTGGTGGCCGCAATCAAGCGGAACTCCGTCTTGATTGGCTTCGTTCCGCCAACCCGCTCGATTTCGCCCTCCTGAATCGCGCGCAGCAGCTTGGCCTGGAGATCGACGCGCAGGTCGCCGATTTCGTCGAGAAACAGCGTCCCGTTCGACGCGAGCTCGAACTTTCCGAGCTGCTGACGGTGCGCGCCGGTGAACGCGCCGCGCTCGTGGCCGAACAGGGCGCTCTCGGCCAGCTCCCGCGGGATGGCCGCCAGGTTGACGGCGATGAACGGCGCGTCCGCGTTCCGGGCCTCGCGGTGAATCAGGCGGGCCAAGAGCTCCTTGCCGGTCCCGCTCTCGCCGAGGATGAGGACCGTCGCCGACAGCTTCGCGATCTTCTGAACCAGATCGATGATGTCGCGCGTCATCTTGCTCGGACCGACGATGAACTCGCGTTCGGTCTGGTCGGCCACCTGGGCGGACAGGGTGAGCACCTGGCGGTTGAGGTCCTGGCGTTCGCTCGCGTTCCGCACGAGCGAGCGGAGCTCGTCGTAATCGAAGTCCTTGGTGACGTAGTGATACGCGCCGTGCTTCATCGCCTGCACGGCGGTCTCGATCTCCTGAATTGCGGAGATCATGATTACTTCGATGAGGCTGTAGTTTTCCTTGACGATCCGCAGGACCTCGAAGCCGCTGATGCCGGGCAGGCGGACGTCGAGCAGCACCAGGTCGACGTCTTCGCGATTGAGGATTGGCAGGGCGGCTTCCCCGCTCGATACTCGAAGCACGCGGTATTCGCGCTTCAAAATCGCGGTCAACGTGTCCCGCATCCCCTCGTCATCGTCGACGATCAGGACAGTCTTGGGCTTACCGCTCATCAGGTGGAGGGAACCGGCGGTATTGTGTCAGGCGGTTGACACTGTTGCAAGCCGTTCGGTAAGGTACGAGATTTGTTGACTCTCCAGTGGCTCGTCACCGCGATAGCGGTCCTCACGGCGATTGCAGCGCTCGCCAAAGCACGCCGCCTCGCCAAACGCCTCGAACGGCTCACCGAGTCGTACTGGGAGCTCCGGTACGAGCACACTCAGCTGCGGACGCGCGTGAATCGACTCGATCCGGAGCATCCCGGCGCGCCGCCTGACGCGGCACAGCCGGCCGGCACCACGGCATTCGTTCCCCTCTCGTCATTGAAGCGATAGCGAGACAGGCCGGTGCCGAACCAATACGACGTCATCATTATCGGCGCGGGCACCGGCGGATACGTTGCCGCGATTCGCGCCGCGCAACTCGGCCTCAAAACGGCGGTCGTCGAGAAACAGAAGGCGCTCGGCGGCACGTGCCTGATCTGGGGCTGCATCCCGACCAAGGCGCTGCTCGAGCACGCGCACGCGCTGAAGATCGTCCAGCATGCGAAGGAATGGGGAGTCTCCCTGCCGCAGGGCGCCACGCCGTCGATTGACATGGCCCAGGTTCAAACGCGCAAAGATCGCATCGTGACCGGCCTGACGAAGGGCGTCGAGTTCCTCTTCAAGAAGAACAAGATCGACTGGATCAAGGGAACGGCGCGGCTCACCGGCAACGGCGGCGTCGACGTGTTCGAAGGCGAGAAGCAAACGCTTCGCGCGGGGAAGGACATTATCGTCGCAACCGGATCGACGGTGCGGAGCGTGCCGGGCATCGAGATCGATCGCAAGCGCATCATCACCAGTGACGAAGCGATCAACCTGCGCGAGGTACCGCGAACGATTGCGATCATCGGGAGCGGCGCCGTCGGCGTCGAGTTCGCGTCGATCTTCCGGCGCTTCGGCAGCGAGGTCACCGTCATCGAGCTGCTGCCGCACCTCGTTCCCGTCGAAGACGAGGCGGTGTCCGTGGAGCTCGAGAAATCGTTCCGCAAGCAGGGGATCACGAGTCACACCAGCGCGAAGGTGACGTCGGCGAAGGCGACTGGAGACGGCGTCGACGTGAACGTGCAGCTCGCCGACGGAACGTCACAGAAGATTCGCGCCGACTACCTGCTGGTGGCGGCCGGACGCGGACCGGTGACGACCGGACTCGATGTCGAGCGCGTCGGCCTCGAGCTCCAGAACGGATATATCAAGGTCGACGCGCTGTACCGCACGAACGTCCCGGGCATTTCTGCCATCGGCGACGTCATCACGCTCGGCACGCCCGGACATCCACAGCTCGCTCACGTGTCGTCGGCCGAAGGAATCGTCGCGGCGGAGCGGATTGCAGGCAGCGAGACGCGGCCGCTCAATTACGACCACGTGCCGGCCTGCACCTATTGCGATCCGGAAATCGGCAGTGTGGGCCTCACGGAGCGGGAGGCGAAAAAGCGAGGCTATGACGTCCGCGTCGGGATGTTTCCGTTCGGCGTGCTCGGACGCGCGAAGATGGCGGGCGAGACGGAAGGGTTCGTGAAAATCGTCGCCGAGAAGAAGTACGACGAGCTCCTCGGCGTCCACATGATCGGCCTGCGCTCGACCGAGCTCGTCGCCGAAGCCACCGTCGCGCTGCAGCTCGAATCCACTGTCGAAGATCTCATTCGCACGATCCACGCGCATCCGACGATGGCGGAAGCCATAGGAGAGGCCGCGCATGCAACGCACGGCGCGGCCATACATTTGTGATTGCGGATTGCGGATTGCGGATTTATTGAGGATTGGGGATTGACGAGTGCGGATTTATTGAGGAACGTTGATTGATGATTTGAGGAGTGCGGATCACGAAATCCACGATAAATCCGCAATCACCAACAATCCACAATCAATCCGCAATCCGCAATCCTCAATCCGCAATACACGGGTATACGGAGAAGCCCGATGTCAAAAGAAGTTGTCATGCCTCAGATGGGCGAATCGATCGCCGAAGGCACGATCGTCCGATGGATCAAGAAAGTCGGCGACAAGGTCGATCGCGACGAACCGCTCTTCGAGATCTCGACCGACAAGGTCGACGCGGAGATTCCGTCGCCCGAAGCGGGCGTCATCTCCGAGATTCGCGTGAAGGAAGGCGAGACCGTTCCGGTGAACAGCGTCGTCGCCGTCATCGGCGCAGCGAGTGAGGCGAAGGCGCCGGCGCCGCCGCCCGCGCCGGCCAAACCGGTCGAGGCGCCGAAGCCATCCACGCAGGGCGACGGCTCGCCTGCCGCGGCGCAGGCGGGACCCGCTCCCGCTCCGCCTCCCGCGGCGCGTACGCCGGCGCCGGAACCTGCGCCGCGCGAAGAGCGCACGGCGAGAACGTCCGTCGAAGGTCCCGAAGACGCCATCCGCCAGCGTTCGTCGCCGCTCGTGCGCAAGATCGCCAGAGAACACAACGTCGATATCACGCAGCTGCACGGCAGCGGCATCGCGGGCCGCGTGACGAAGGCGGACATCCTCCAGTTCATCGATCGTGGTGAGTCCGCCCCCGCCGCCGGTGATCGTGGCGCGGCTGCGGCGAGACCCGCCCCCGCCGCGCCGGATCGATTTGCGCCGGCGGCGTTAGCGGTCCGAGCGCCGCTCGAACACGATCGCGCCGAGAAAATGTCGGTGATGCGCAAGCGTATCGCCGAACACATGGTGCTCAGCAAGCGGACCTCGGCGCACGTGCATTCGGTGTTCGAAGTGAATTTTTCGCGCGTGGCGCAGATACGCGAGGCGCGGAAGGCGGAGTTCGAGCGTGCCGGCACGAAGCTCACCTATTTGTCGTTCATCATCAAGGCGGCCGTCGATGCGCTGCGCGCGATGCCGGTGATAAACGCCTCGATCGACGGTGAGAACGTCATCTACCACGCCGACGTGAACATCGGGATCGCGGTCGCGCTCGACTGGGGGCTCATCGTTCCCGTCATCAAGAACGCCGACGAGAGAAATCTTCTCGGGCTGAGCCGCGCGATCGCCGACCTGGCGAATCGCGCGCGCGCAAAGCAACTGAAGCCGGAAGAAGTGCAGGGCGGCACGTTCACGGTGACGAACCCCGGCGTGTTCGGCGCGCTCTTGGGCACGCCAATCATCAATCAGCCGCAGGTCGCCATCCTGGGTGTCGGCGCGGTCGAGAAGCGTCCCGTCGTCGTCGACGATGCGATCGCGATCCGGCCGATGGCGTATCTGACGCTCGGCTACGATCACCGTTTGGTCGACGGGGCGGTCGCGGATCAATTCATGTCGATCATCAAGAAGTCGCTCGAGAATTGGGATCCAAACGCGGTTTGATGGGGCAGGTGGGTCGTTCTCTCGAAGTTCGCCGGCTCGGATTGCTGCCCTACGCCGATGCGCTGGCAATCCAGCGCGCGCTCGTCGAGGAGCGGAAGGCCAATCGCGTTGAGGATCTGCTGCTCTTCGTCGAGCATCCGCACGTGCTGACGCTCGGCGTGCGCGGCGATGGCGGGCGCGCGCACATCGTGGCGGCGCTCGATCGGCTCGCGGCGCTTCGCGTCGACGTGCACGAAACCGGACGCGGCGGCGACGTGACGTATCACGGGCCGGGCCAGATCGTCGGCTATCCGATTCTCGATCTGAAACCCGATCGCTGCGACGTTCACCGGTACGTTCGCGACCTCGAGGAAGTGCTCATTCGAACGGCGAGCGAATACGGCGTCGACGCGTCGCGCGTCGATGGCTTGACCGGCGTGTGGGTCGGTCGCGAGAAGCTCGCAGCCATCGGCGTGCGCATCGCGCGCTGGGTGACGAGCCACGGCTTCGCGTTCAACGTCACCACCGACCTCAGCTACTTCGACCTCATCGTTCCGTGCGGCATCGCCGATCGCGGCGTGACGTCGCTGGAACGTCTGCTCGGCCGCCGGGTAGATCGCGAGGAAGTAGAAGAGCACATCGCGGCACACTTCTGCACGGTGTTCGCACGCGAGCGGGCTGGGGCCGGTATAATTTGGAATTTGGAATTTGGAAGTTAGAATGCGTGTTGCTCGGCTATCGCCGGTACGCATTCCAAATTCCAAATTCCAAATTCCAAATTCCGTGACGGCGCGGCTTGTTTCACCAACACGCGTGAGCCTCATCGCGGTGGCGGCGAGCGGGTGTGTGGTCGCGTTCACGATCGCATTCCTCCTGTCTCGCTACGAGTCGCTGCCGTGGCTCCTGCCCGTTCACTTCAAGCCAAACGGATTCCCAAGCGGCTGGCAATACAAGACCGTCGCGCGCGTGTTGATGCCGGTGTTCGTCCAGCTCGCGCTCGTCATCACGCTCGGGGGCGTCGCGCTGCTGCTGCTCTCTCGATCTGACGGCGCGCAGAGCGGCGACACGCCCGATGCGAGGGCCGCGGCAGTGGCCGCCGAAGCGGTGCTGTTGCTCACGTTCATCTGGGTTGCGTTTCAAGCGTACGCGGCCGTCGCGTTGACCAGCATGTGGGCGCGGGAGCGGGCGGGCCTAACCTGGTACGGCGCGTTTGAAATCGTCGGTGTTGCTCTCACGCTGGCCGTGTCGATCCGCGCCCGCTTCAAGCTCGGCAGGCCTGATCCACGGCCGTTCGTTGCCGAACACTGGCGATTCGGCCAGTTGTATCGCAATCCAAATGATCCGGCGCTCTTCGTACCGACGCGTTCGGGTGACCGCTGGACGCTCAACTTCGGCCGCCCTGTTGCCGCCGCCCTGATGGGCGTCATCCTCCTCGTCGGCTGCCTCGCGCCCACCGTAATTCTCGTCTTACTGCTGCGCTGACAACGATTTAGCGAAGAAACGGCCAAAACGGAATTTTTTCTGCCCGGCAGGGGTTCTTTTCCGGACGAGGACGATCGTCATGCGGGACCCCAAAGACCAGGAACTGATCGAACGACTCCAGGTTGGCGACGAAGCGGCACTTGCTGAGCTGGCGGACCTCTATGGTCCGAAAATCTACCAGCTCGCGTTTCGGTATCTCCGTAACAAGGAAGACGCGGAGGAAGTCACCCAGGACGTACTTCTGAAGGTATTCCGCAAGGTTGGCGCATTCCGCGGCGACGCGGCTCTGTCATCTTGGATCTATCGGATCACCTTCAACGCGGCGATGTCGCGCATGCGCACCGCCAGCTTCCAGCGGGACCAGGACGATCAACGTCAGGCCGCGAACGCCGCCGGCGACGCCGAGTCCGGAGCGAACAGCGCGCGCACCGATGTTGCCGACTGGAGCGACATGGCGGACGAGCAGGTGTTTCGCGCGCAATTGCGGCGCCGCGTGCTGAGCGCGGTGCTCTCGCTGCCGGCGATCTACCGCGCACCGGTCGTGCTCCGCGATCTTCAGGGAATGTCGACCGAGGAAGCGAGCGCCGTGCTCAAGGTGAAGGATCAGACCCTCAAGTCCCGCCTGCACCGCGGCCGCCTGATCCTGCGCAAGCAGCTCGCCGACTTCGCGGGCGGCCTCACACTGCACCGTCCAATCTACGGAACATAACGCTAACCGCCGAGCCCGGTCTTCGCGGTTAGATACGGCGTTGGCTCGATCACAGCAGCATCGCGTTGTCGAGCGCCACGCGCTCGACGACGCTCAGCTCCGGAATCACCACCTCGATCAATCCTGACGGTCCGAGCCGCATCGGCACGGCGGCAGTACGCGTGCGCGCGGCAGACGACGGATCGGGCGCGACGAAGCCGCTGACGAGGCGGAACGATCGCCCGGCCATCACCTCGAGCGCCTTCGCCGCTGCGGCAGCGAGCGCATGCGGACCCGGCGGCCACAGCGCGTTCACGCGCGCCGCGACACGCCGTCTCGTCGGCTCGTCGAGCAGGCGTGTGATCGCGAAGCCGCCGACGCCCACGTCTTCCCACGGCACGACGATGTGAGCGGGCGGCACACCGAGCACCGTCAGGGCGACATCGCGCGGCGAGGCATTGACGGCGAGCGCGACGAGCGCGCGCGCGCCGCCCGCGAGCGCCTCCGGGGCGGAGCCGAACAGCCGGTTGCGGGACAACCTCAACTCGCGCACGCCGCGATCGACGAGCTCGCGCTGCAGCGTGCCCGCGCACACGATGACAGATCGCGGCGCGGCAGCCGACAGCTGCTTCAGCAGGATCAGTCCCTCTTCGCCCTGCCATTCGGCGCCGTTTGCGCGATCCGCGACCACGATCGCGTCCGCGCCGGCAGCCATCGAGATGTCGGTCGCGCCGGCGAGCTCGGTGGCGAAGCCTTCGACCGGCGCGGCTTGTGCGATGTCGAGCGCCTTGCCTTCCGCGATCCGTCCGGCCGCGTCGATGATGAGCAGCGAGCGCGCGACGTTGCGCCGCGCGAGGATGTGCGCCGTTGCGCCCGCCAATTCGCCTGCGCCGATGATGGCGACCCGCTGCATCGCTGCGATATTGTATGTCGATGAATTCGCTCAACGGGAAGGTCGCGATCGTCACCGGTGGTTCGCGCGGCATCGGCCTCGCGATCGCGCGCGCGCTCGTCGCCGAAGGCGTGCGCGTCGCGGTGACCGGCCGCAGCGCGGCGCATCTGTCGACCGCGCGGCGATCGATCGAAGCCGCCGGGCCCGGCGCCGTCGAGACGCTGCAGGCCGACGTACGAAATCGTGCTGACGTGCAGCGCGCCGTCGACGCGACGACCGCGCGCTTCGGCGGACTCGACATCGCGATCAACAACGCCGGCGTCGGCGTGTTCACGAACGTCGCGTCGATGACGCCGGAGCAGTGGTCGGAAGTGATCGACACGAATCTCACCGGCGTGTTCCTCGTCTGCCACGCGGTGTTGCCGCACATGCGCAGCCGCGGCGGCGGCTTCATCATCAACATCAGCAGCCTGGCCGGGAAGAATCCGTTCGCGGACGGCGCGGCGTATTGCGCGTCGAAGGCGGGCCTGAACGCGTTCAGCGAGGCACTGATGCAGGAAGTCCGTTACGACAACATCCGTGTCAGCTACGTCCTGCCCGGATCGGTCGCGACCGGGTTCTCGAGCGGCGACGAAGCCAAAGGCGCCGACTGGAAGATCGCGCCCGATGAAGTCGCAGAGGTCGTGCTGAACCTGCTGCGCCACAATCCGCGCAGCCTGCCGAGCCGCGTGGAGCTTCGGCCGTCAAAGCCGCGGAAACAATGACAATGACTTCACCCTTCGAGAAGCATCGCGACACGCTCGAGATCCACGAGACGATGATGGGTCCCGCCCGCGGGCGGCTGGCCGTCGCGCTCGACCTGCTGACCGATTCGCTTGCGCTCGTCGGACAGCACGGCATCTACTGCCGCAGCGAACGGTTCCCCGGCCAGCCGAAGATGGACGTCGCGCTGATCCTCGAGCAGCTCGCCGACGCAAAAGAGCTGGTTCAAAGCGCAATGGACCAGATGAGAAACGTATAATTTGGAATTTGGAATTTGGAATTTGGAATGCGTACGGCCTCGGTCCTCGCGCGGCCAAATCGGTGCTGCGTACGCATTCCAAATTCCAAATTCCGAATTCCAAATTCCCTCAGCCGACCCGTCCTTCCAGTAACTCTTCCTCGCCCGGCGTCGCGACGGCGGGTTGCGCGACGATCTCTCGTTCGTGCCAGCGGGACTGGATGATCAGCCACAGCACACCCGGCACGCAGAACATCGCGCCGAGGACGAACGAGAGCATCCGCGCCGAGCGGCCGACCGTGTCGAGCTCGTACGCCGTCCAGTAGCTCGAGACCGATGTGACGAGCGTCACCATCGCGAGCTCCGCCGCGAACACGCGTCCGCGAAAGCGGTCCGGCACCTCGAGCTGCAGCAGCACCGTGCTGAACACCCACAGGATCGATCCACCGAAGTGCGCGCAGAGCACCCAGAGCGCGGCGGTCCAGAGCGACGGCGCGCCGGCGAGCGCGATGTAGAAGATGCCGACGACGAAGAATGCCGGACCGATCGTGCGCCGCAGCGTGCGCGGCTGCTGACCGAGAATCCATCGCAGCGCGATCGGCCCCAGACCCGCGCCGACGCCGCGCGCGCCGTACAGGACGCCAATCCCGGCCGCAGCACCGCCCGCCACCGGAAACACGCGCTGTCCGAAGATCGTCAGCAGCAGCAGCACGCCGCCGGCGAGTCCCCAACCGGCCTTCACGCACATCAACGCGGCGACGTGCGGCTCGCGGCGCACGTACCCGAATCCTTCGACGAGATCGGAGATGCCGGTCAGCGTCGCGAACGTCGTCGGTCGATCGACCACCGTCGGCGTCGCGTCGTATCGCGTGCGCCCGATGAAAAACGCCGACCAGAAGAACGATGCGGCGTTGATGGCGAAGGCGATGTTGCGCCCGGCGATTGCCGTCACGATGCCGCCGATGGACGCGCCGACCGCCAGCATGGCCGACCACGTCGCGCTCGACAGCGCGTTCGCCGGCAGCAGTTCCTCCTCCGACGTGATGTTCGGGATTGTCGCCGTACGCGCCGGCTCGAAGAATGCGGTTGCCGCGATGGTGAGCGCCATCACGACGTACGCAATCCACACCTGATCGGCGCGGCGCACGAGCAGCAACCCGAGTATGAGACAGCCGCGCGCGAGATCCGCGGCGACCATCAGCCGCCGCCGGTTGACGCGATCGACGACGACGCCCGCGAACGGTCCGACGAGCGCCATCGGCATGAACTGGACGATCATCATCCACGCGACCGCTGTCGCCGATCCGGTCAGATCGAGCAGCAGCGCGTACACGGCGACCGCGTTGAACCAGTCCCCGAGCTGCGAGATCGTCTGGCCGATGTAGAGCAGGCGGAAGTTGCGGTTGCGTTTGAGGAGCGAGAGGTAAATGTTCACCGAACGCGGACGATTATAATCGTCGCCGATCGATGTTCGAGTCGCTGGCCCAGTACAAAATCCTCGACCGGATCGGCGCCGGCGGCATGGGCGAGGTGTACCGCGCGCGCGATACGCGGCTGGGACGTACCGTCGCGATCAAAGTACTGCCGGACGATGTCGCGGCCGACAGCGAGCGGCGCGAGCGGTTCCTCGGCGCCGCGCGCGCGAGCGCCGCGCTCTCGCATCCCAACCTCGCGGCAGTGTACGAGGTCGGCGAGGATCAGGGTCGGCTCTTTCTCGTCGAAGAATTCGTTCCCGGCGAGACGCTCAAGGCGGTGATCGCGGGACGTCCGCTGAATCCGCGCCGCGCCGCCGACTTCGCCATGCAGATCGCCGACGCGCTCGCCGAGGCGCACGGCGAGGGCATCGTCCACGGCGACATCCATCCGGGCAACATCTTCATCACGCCGAAGGACAAGGCGAAGGTTCTCGACTGCGGTCTCGCCGCGTGGACCACGGGTGGACGTCAGCGCGAGGCGGTCTCGACGCTCGCGCCCGATACCGGTCCGGTTGCCGCGACGCTCGCGTATATGTCCCCGGAGCAGGCGCGCGGCGAGCTCGTCGATCAACGATCGGATATTTTTTCGCTCGGCCTGGTGATATTCGAGATGCTGACAGGCAGGCGGCCGTTCAACGCGACCGACATCCCTGCGCTCGTGCAGCAGGTCACCACGCTGCGCGTGCCGTCGACGTCGACGGCAAATCGCCACGTCCCCGCGGAGTTCGATCCGATCGTCGGCAAGTCGATCAGCAAGAGCCCCGACCATCGCTATCAATCGGCGGTCACGTTATCGGCGGAGCTCCGGTCGCTTGCGGCCATCCTCGACGTCCGCAGCGAAGTGAGCGAGGCCGCGAACCTGCCGGCGCAGGGCGAAGCCCCGCGCCGTTCGCTCTTGCCCTGGATACTGATGATCCTCGTCGTCGTGGCGTTGGCTGCGGCCGCCTGGCTCAAATTTCTTCGTTAATCCCGAAGGCAGTTGCGTTGGCGCTCCTTCCGCCGTAGCGCGAAGCGCGAAGGCTGGTCGACAAGCTCAGGACGAGCGGTACGCCAATTCAACTGCTCGCCGGGATTAGGTACATGGATACAGTGTTTTTTCCTTTGTGTCCTTAGTCTCCTTTGTGTTGACGCCCCTCTCGAATCAGCAGGATCTCCCGAAGCCTGACGCGATCGATATTGGCACCCGACACGATGACCGCGACGCGTCGCCCGTTCACACGAGCGCGCCCGGCGAGAATCGCGGCGGGTGCCGCGGCGCCTGCACCTTCGGCAATCAGGTGTTCCTTCTCCGCGAGACCCGCGATCGCGGCCGCAAGATCCTCTTCGCTGACCGTGACGATGTCGTCGACCCACCGCTGGATGTACGCGAACGTGATCGTGTCGGGATCGGCGTTGCCGCCCAGACCGTCCGCGATCGACGGCTGAGGAACGATCTCCACGAGACGTCCCGCGCGCACGCTCGTCAGAAACGCGTGCGACATCTCGGCTTCGACGCCAAGCACGGTGACGGCCGGAGCGATGGCTTTGGCTGCGATCGC
>Ga0075434_100001867_pt1 | contig 18226 bp, 9 predicted proteins | sample RhiMethybrSRZTD3_FD_75298 | JGI IMG/M metagenome (GOLD analysis project Ga0075434, IMG submission 75298) | Populus rhizosphere microbial communities from Tennessee, USA - Rhizosphere MetaG P. TD hybrid SRZTD3 | ecosystem: Host-associated > Plants > Roots > Rhizosphere > Soil | place: USA... | reverse complement strand
CCACGACACGTTGATCGCCACGGCCCGCCGTGATCGATTCGTGATCGCCGCAGACACGTCGAGATGCGCTGCATCGACGACAAGCTGAACCCGAATGTCCAGTGCGCGCTCGGGAATGTCGTGCTTGCGCGTCGCCCGCTGATTCCTCGACCCTTCGCCCGTCTGCGCAATCTCCGGGTGAACGTATGTGAACGCCAAGGCATCGGGATTGATAGCCGCGGCTTCGCATCGCCATGGAGCCGCGCCGTCGATCCGGAGCTGGACGCGATCGAGAAACCGCGCCTCGCGGAAGTAGTACCCCGACAGACCCTGATCGTCTCCGCATTCACCGTGTGTATTGACGACGAGTAGCGACTGACCTGCCCACGCGTAGAAGGTGTCGGGGCGTATCACGGCTGCCGGCATATCCAGTTCCGATCTCCCCATTGCTTGCAAACAGCCGACCCGCGTGGCGGCTCAGTCGTTGCATTCGTTGAGAAGCGTGAAATCCAAAGGCAATACGGCTCAGGTCGTTGCCGCACAGACAGGAAAGAACGATGGCTCAGACCGCATCTGACATCCTCATCGACATCCTTCACGAGTGGGGCGTTGACACGATCTTCGGGCTGCCGGGCGACGGCATCAACGGAATCATGGAAGCGCTGCGCAGGAAAGCCGACACGATCCGCTTTGTACAGGTGCGTCATGAAGAGGCGGCCGCATTCATGGCGTGCGCCTATGCGAAGTTCACCGGCCGCCTTGGCGTCTGCCTGGCGACATCGGGTCCAGGCGGCATTCATCTGCTGAACGGCCTCTACGACGCGAAGCTCGACGGACAGCCCGTCCTCGCGATCACGGGCATGCCGTACCACGACCTCATCGGCACGTACACACAGCAGGACGTGGAGCTCGACAAGGTCTTCATGGACGTCGCGAAGTACAACGCCCGCGTCATGGGACCGACGCACGTGGAGAACGTCGCACACCTCGCATGCCGCACGGCGCTGCTCTACCGCGGCGTCTCGCACATCACGTTCCCCGTGGATCTGCAGGACCGCGAGATCAAAGGTGAACGATCGAAGCGGAACATCCCGGGCCACAACGCGGAGTTGGAACCGCACAGCGCGCGGCTCCCGAACGACACCGATCTGGCGCAGGCGGCGGAGATTCTCAACGGCGGCAAGCGCGTCGCGATCCTCGCTGGGCGTGGCGCCCTGGGTGCGGCCAACGAACTGGAACAGATTGCCGAAACGCTGGGCGCACCCATCGTGAAGCCGCTCCTCGGCAAGGCAACGGTGGCCGACGATAGTCCGTACACAACGGGCGGCATCGGTCTGCTCGGAACACGTCCATCCCAGGACGCGATCGAATCATGTGACACCCTGCTGATGGTAGGCACCTCGTTCCCGTACCTCGAGTTCATGCCGAAACCGGGGCAGGCGCGGGCCGTTCAGATTGAGATCGATCCCATCCGCATCGGGCTCCGCTATCCGGTCGAGGTCGGTCTTGTCGGCGACAGCCGGCGAACGCTGCAGGCGCTGATACCGATGCTGCAGCGCCATGACGACCGCGCGTTCCTCGAGAAGGCGCAGCACGGAATGGAGAAGTGGCGGAAGCTGATGGCCGAGCACGCGGCCGCCCCAGACGTGCCGATGAAGCCACAGGTCATCGCCAACGAAGTCAACCAGCGGCTTCGGGACGATGCCATCGTGACGTGCGACAGCGGAACGATCGCGACCTGGTGGGCCCGTTACATCCAGGTGAAGCGCGGGCAGATGCACTCGCTGTCGGGAACGCTGGCCTCGATGGCCAACTCGCTCCCGTACGCCATCGCGGCGCAGATCGCACATCCCGGGCGGCAGGTGGTGGCCTTCGTCGGCGACGGCGGCTTCTCGATGCTGATGGCCGAGCTCGCGACCGCCGTGAAATACCGGCTCCCGATCAAAGTCGTCATCGTCAAGAACAACTCGCTCGGAATGATCAAGTGGGAGCAGATGGTCTTCCTCGGCAACCCCGAGTACGGATGTGAGCTCCAGCCGATCGACTTCGCGGCCTTCGCGCGTGCGTGTGGCGCGACGGGATTCAGCGTGGCGGATCCGAAGCAGTGCGGAGGCGTGCTCGATCAGGCGTTCGCCACTGAAGGTCCGGTCGTCATCGAGGCGACCGTCGATCCGTTCGAGCCGCCAATGCCGCCGAAGATCAGCGTGGATCAGGCCACGAAGTTCGCCGAAGCGCTGGCCCGAGGCACGCCGCACCGGAACAAGATCGCGTTGACCGTGCTCGCGGACAAGGTGCGGGAACTGGTGTGAAGTCGCAGCGGCTCGATGGCTCGGGCGGCACGCGCACATTCGTGCTGGTCTTCAAGACAGGCGAGCAGGTCACCGCGCCGCTTCTGGAGTTTGCGCGGGCGCAGGACATCGACGCCGCGTCGCTGACGGGCATCGGCGCCTTCGAGCGTGTGACGCTCGGCTACTTCGAAATCCAGAAACGCGACTATGAACGTATTCCGATCGACGAGCAGGTGGAGGTCGTGTCGCTCCTCGGCAACGTGGCGCGTGGCGATGACGGCCCGAAGCTGCACGCCCACGTGGTCGTCGGCCGGAAGGACGGCTCAGCGCATGGGGGACATCTCCTAGAGGCGGTCGTGCGGCCGACGCTCGAGATCGTGCTGGTCGAAACTCCCGCCCATCTTCGCCGACGAATGGATCCGTCCACCGGTCTTGCGCTGATCGACCTGCAGGCGAAGTGAATGTATGGGCACCGCGACGACGGCAACACCGCGGAGCACCCAGCCCGCCGTCGAGCGCGTGGCCGTCAGCGCGTACACGATTCCAACCGATCATCCCGAGGCAGACGGGACCTTCGACTGGCAGCACACGACGCTGGTCGTCGTCGACGTCGACGGCGGCGGCATGCGCGGGCTCGGATACACCTACACCGACGCCGCAGCGGCGACGCTCGTTCGCGGGTCGCTCGCTGACCTGATTCGCGGCCGCAGCGCGATGGACGTGCCTGCCGCGTGGATCGCCATGGTTCGCGCGGTCCGTAATGCGGGACGGCCCGGAATCGCGGCGTCGGCAATTGCCGCGGTTGATGCCGCGCTCTGGGACCTGAAGGCGCGTCTCCTCGGCGTGCCGCTCGTCACCCTGCTCGGCGCCGCACGGTCCGGCGTCGAGGTCTACGGCAGCGGCGGGTTCACGTCCTACGCGGTCCGGACGCTTCAGGACCAACTGGCCGCGTGGGTCGCTGCGGGCATCTCGCGCGTGAAGATGAAGATCGGACGCGACGCCCAGGCGGATGTCGCACGCGTCGAAGCGGCGCGCGAGGCGATTGGGGCCAGCGCGGAGCTGTTCGTGGACGCCAACGGCGCGTACAGCCGCAAACAGGCGCTCGACGTGGCCGCACGGGTCAACCGGTTCGGCGTCTGCTGGTTCGAGGAGCCGGTCAGTTCCGACGACCTGGAAGGCCTGCGGCTGCTTCGCGATCGCGCGCCGGCACCGATCGAGATCGCCGCGGGCGAGTACGGGTACGACGTTCCGTACTTTCGACGCATGCTCGAAGCGGGGGCGGTGGACGTTCTGCAGGCGGACGCGACCCGCTGCGCCGGCATCACCGGCTTCATGCAGGTCGGAGCGCTGGCGGATGCCTTCGGGATCCCGCTTTCAGCGCACACCGCGCCGTCGCTGCACCTGGCGCCGTGCTGCGCGCTCGGACGCGTCAGGCACATCGAATACTTCCACGACCACGTGCGTATCGAGCAGATGCTCTTCGATGGCGCCGCCCGCCCGCGCGCGGATGGCTGCCTGTATCCGGATCTCTCGCGGCCGGGACTCGGCCTCGAGCTGAAACGAAACGACGCGAGCCGGTTCGAGGTGCACTGACGTGGCGACCGCCCATCTGCATACTCGAACCGACAGCACGTCGAGCGTCGATGTCGATTCGCTGGCAACCGATCTCCGCGGCGTCGTCAGCGGCGATGTGCGCTTCGGAGCCGGCGACCGCGCACTTTACGCGACGGACTCATCGAACTACCGGCAGGTCCCGATCGGCGTGGTCATTCCGCGTACGGTGGAGGACATCGTCAATGCCATTCGCGTCTGCCACGATCACCGCGCGCCCGTGCTGGCGCGCGGAGGCGGCACCAGCATTGCCGGTCAGTCGTGCAACATCGCGGTGATCATCGATGCGTCAAAGCACCTGACCCGGATCCTCGACATCGATGGGAAGGCGGGGATTGCCCGAGTGCAACCCGGAGTCGTTCTCGACAATCTCCGCAACGCGGCTGGCGCGCACGGCCTCACGTTCGGGCCCGATCCGGGCACGCATCGCTCCTGTACGCTCGGCGGGATGATCGGCAACAATTCGTGCGGTGTCCATTCGGCGTTGTCCGAGTTCTACGGTCCAGGTCCGACGACGGCGCATCATGTCGACCTGCTCGACGTCGTGACCTATCGCGGCGTACGCATGCAGGTCGGAGCAACCAGCGATGAGGATTACCGCCGGATCGTCAGCGAAGGGGGACCGCCGGCCGAGATCTATCGACGCCTGAAAACATTCCAGGAACGCTACGCGGATCTGATTCGCGGCCAGTTTCCAGAGATTCCGAGGCGCATCTCCGGGTACAACCTGCCGGCGCTTCTCCCTGAGAACGGATTCCATGTCGGACGCGCGGTCGTCGGAAGCGAATCGACGCTCGTGTTCGTGCTCGAGGCGCGCCTTCATCTTGTGCGCAACTTCCCGCGCCGAGCGCTCGTCGTGCTCGGCTATCGCGACATCTTCAACGCGGCCGACGCGGTGCCAGCGATCCTCGGGCACCATCCCATCGGGCTCGAAGGGGTCGACGAGATGTTGATTCGTTCGGGTCAGCACAGCGGCCTGCATTCCGAAGACCTTCGACTGCTTCCCCCCGGACGCGGATGGCTGTACGTCGAATTCGGCGGCGACACGATCGACGAGGCGCGCGAACATGCGGACGTGTTGGTCTCGCAGCTTCGTGGCTCCCGCGAGGCACCGGAGATTCGCGTCTTCGATGCCGACGATCAACAGAAGCGCTTGTGGGAGATACGCGAAGCAGGAGGCCCGGCGGTGCCCGCCAGCAATGGCGACCGCGCGATGTGGCCTGGCTGGGACGATTCGGCGGTCCCGCCAGAAAAGCTCGGCGCCTACTTACGTGAGCTCCATCAGCTGTACTCGAAGTACCACTACAACGCCGACCTGTTCGGTCACTTCGGTCAGGGTTGCGTCCATTGCCGCGTCGATTTCGAGCTCGGCACGGTCGCGGGCATCGCGCAGTTCAGGGCATTTCTCTGCGAGGCCGCGGATCTGGTCCATCGATATGGCGGTTCGCTGTCCGGCGAGCATGGTGACGGGCAGGCGCGCGGCGAGCTCCTCTCGCGCATGTACAGCGGCGAGATGATTCAGGCCTTTCGCGAGTTCAAGTCGATCTGGGATCCGGACTGGAAGATGAACCCCGGCAAGGTCATCGACGCATACCCGCTCGATCAGAATCTCCGTGTGCGTGGATTGGACGCCCGGAAGTCAGAGTTCACTCAGACGCACTTTCATTATCGAGATGACGGCGGCTTCGCGAATGCCGCCCTCCGTTGCGTCGGCGTCGGGAACTGCCGCAAGGGCGGCGATGGGACGATGTGCCCCAGCTACATGGTGACGCGCGACGAGCAGCACGCGACGCGCGGACGTGCGCGCCTGCTCTTCGAGATGCTGCGCGGCGAACAGATTACCGACGGCTGGGCGAGCGAGGCGGTACACGGCGCGCTGGATCTGTGTCTCGCGTGTAAAGGATGCAAGGGCGAATGTCCAGTGCAGGTGGACATGGCCACCTACAAATCGGAGTTCCTTTCGCATTACTACGAACACCACCGCCGGCCGCGGACGGCGTATGCGTTCGGCTTGATTGATACGTGGGCGCGGCTGGCCTCGTACGCACCGTGGCTCGTCAACCTGTTCACGCAGACGGCGGGCGTACGCGATCTTGCGAAACTTGTGGCGGGGATGTCGCCCCAGCGTCGCATTCCCGCATTCGCGTCGGTGACGTTCCGCGAGTGGTTCCTGAATCGTCCGCCGATCGAACGCAGCGGATCGGAGCGTGTGATTCTCTGGCCCGACACGTTCAACAACCACTTCCATCCCGAGACGGCCGTTGCCGCGGTGGAGCTGCTGGAGGATGCCGGATTCGCGGTGGAGATTCCGCGGGCGCGGCTATGCTGCGGTCGCCCGCTGTATGACTACGGCATGCTGTCAATGGCGAAGCAGCGGCTACGCGAGATCATCGGCGCGCTGTTCCGGGAGATCGACGAAGGTATTCCCATCGTCGGACTCGAGCCGAGCTGCGTCGCGGTCTTCCGGGACGAGCTGAAGAACCTCTTTCCCGACGATCCGCGCGCGCGCCGGCTGACCACGCTCGTGTCCTCGCTCGGCGAATTCCTCTCGAAGCATGCGGATCGTCTGCCGCCGATGACGCTCCGGGGCAAGGCACTCGTCCACGGCCACTGTCATCAGAAGGCGCTGTTCGGCATGGATGCCGATCGGCATGTGTTCGACCGCCTTGGGCTCGACTACGAAATCGTCGAGAGCGGCTGCTGCGGTATGGCGGGATCGTTCGGCTTCGAACGCGATCACTACGACGTCTCGCAAGCGGTCGGGGAGCAGCGGCTGCTCCCTCGCGTACGGCAAGCGACAGATGACGTACTGATCATCGCCGACGGATTCAGCTGCCGTGAACAGATCGCGCAGGCGACCAATCGCCGCGCCCTTCATCTCGCCGACGTTCTCGCACTCGCGCGAGGGCGTGACGCGAAGCGCAATCGGCTCACGAGTGATGCGGGTGAGCGTCTGCCGCTGCGACGCGTAGCAGCGGTGTTTGCGCTCGCCGCCGGCGCGGCAGTAGTGGTACACACTCTGCGAACGCAGGCGAAGACTACGTCGAGTACTTGACCGCGAGCTCTTTCAACCGGCGCAGATTGGCCGGAATTTCCGTCGCCGGATCGCCGCTCGCCTCGTATTCGAGCCCCATGTAGCCGCGGTAGCCGTGCGCGGCGAACATGCGGAACACGCGATCCAGATCCATCGGACCGCGCGTCTTGCCGTCGTCGAGCGCAATCGTCGTCTTGATGTGCGTGCTGACGGCGTACGGGATCGACATCTCGATCTGGCTGTATACGCCCGGCGGACGGAAGTTGCCGATGTCGAGATTCATGCCGGCCGATGGCGCGTCGGCGCGCTTCACGATCTCGATCGTCTCCTTCGCGAACTCCGTGATGCCGCCATCGTCCTCCACGCCGAGAATCAACCCGCGCGCCCCGGCGAGCTCCGCGCCTCGTTTCAGCGTCTCGGCGGCAAATCCGATCGCCTGATCGAGCGTCGCGCCCTTCGGCGTGTCGCCGCCGAACACGCGCACGTGCGTCGCGCCGACACGCTGCGCGACGTCCAGCCATTTCTTCAACTCGTCGAGCTGCTGCTGGCGCAGCTCGGGCGTGGGCTGCGCGAGCCGGACACGCGTGCCGATGCTGTAGATCTCGACGCGGTTCCTGTACGCGAAACGCCGAAGCCCGAGCAGGTAATCATCAGAGGTGTCGGGCAGCCAGTACACGGTCATGTCGATGCCGTCCGTGCCCGTGTCGACGGCGACGCGTATGAGGTCTTCATACGTCATCGTCTTGCCCTGGAGCGCCAGCCGGTACGAGTACGCAACCAGCCCGGTGCGGAAGCGGGCCTTGCCTTGCGGCGGCTGAGACGTTTGAGCGCGGCCAACGCCCGCAGCTGCGATCGCAGCCCCGGCAGTGGCCAGAAACGTTCGTCGATTGGTGCGTGTCGTCATCGCGAGCGCGAGTTTCGCATAAGCGGAGCCTCGGACGCTAACGGATTTAACGCGCAACGCGGCAGGTGCTACCATCCTCGGCACCCCTATGCGTACCCTCCTTATTACTAGTGCCGCCGTGCTCGTGTGCGCGTTGACGGCGCCTCGCGCGCAGCAGCTGAATCCGTCGTACTTCGGCGACCTCAAATGGCGCTCGATCGGGCCGCCGCGATCCGGCTATATCTCGGCGCCCGCGGGGGTTCCCGGCGATCCGACGACGTACTACGCGGGAATGCCGGAAGGGGGTGTCTGGAAGACGACGAATGGCGGTGTCACCTGGAAGCCGATTTTCGACCATGAACGTGTGGCTTCCGTGGGCGCCGTGGTCGTTGCGCCCTCCGCACCCAACGTGGTCTACGTGGGCACCGGCAGTCAGGTCGGATGGTCGTTCACCACCGGGAAGGGCGTTTACAAATCCACGGATGCCGGGAAGACGTGGACCAATGTCGGCCTTCCCACGTCGCAGTACATCGGTGGCATCGTCGTCGACCCGCGAAATGCGGACGTCGTGCTCGTTGCCGCGCTTGGCGCAAGGGTCATTCCGCCGGTCGCGTCCGCACCGCCGCCGCCGTCGGACTCCAGCGAGCGCGGCGTCTACCGATCGACGGACGGCGGCCGCAGCTGGACGTGCGTGCTGCCGGCCGATGGATTGACAGGCGCGTCCGACGTGTACATGGACTATCGCGATCCGCGGATCGTGTATGCACTCCTTCTCACTGGTGCGGCGCACAAGTCGACCGATGGCGGAGCGACGTGGCAGGCCGTTGGTGCACGAGGCTTGCCCGACGGCGCACGCATCACGGCATTTGCCCTCGCGTCTGGCACACAGGGCAGACGGCTGTATGCGCTGGCGGGAACCGGCGGCCGCGGCGCGGCGGGTACCCGTGGCTTGTACCGATCCGACGACGGTGGAGAGACGTGGACACTCGGCACGCGGCAGCTCGCGAGTGCCGGCGGGAAGATGTACGCGGATCCCCAGAGCCCCGACGTCGTGTACATCATGGGCACCGCGATTTACAGATCGACTGATGCCGGACAGCGCTTCGCCGCGTTCTGGGGCGCGCCGAGCGGCGCCGACCCGCGTTACTTGTGGATCGATCCGACGAACCCGAAGCGGATGTTCTCCGGGGTCGATCAGGGCGCGGCAATTACCATCGACGGCGGAGAGTCGTGGACTCCGTACTATGGCCTCGTCAACGGCCAGTTCTACCGTGTGTCGACCGATTACGACTTTCCGTATCACGTCTGCGGCCCGCAGCAGGATTCCGGAACCGCGTGCGTCGCGAGCCGCACCGACTTCGGGATCATCCGGCCGAACGACTGGTTCTCCGGCGGCGGGTTCGAGAACGGATTTCTGATCGCGGATCCGCTCGACAAACGCTACATGTACACGCAGGGCTGGTATCACGTGTTGCGGCGGTACGATCGCGTCACGGGCCAGGTCGTCGTACTGTATCAGCCGACCGCCGACGATCGCTTCGGCGGCGCACCGCCGCTGGCATTCTCACCACACGGCGCCCGCACGCTCTACATGGCGGCGCACCATGTCCTCGCGTCCGACGATCGCGGAAGAACGTGGCGGACCATCAGTCCGGATCTTGCGGCGCCCAAGGGCGTGCAGCTGTCGGCAACGCTGACGGCAGGCGGCGGCAGCGTCGCCGGTCCCGCGCAGGGCGGATCGATTCTGACGCTGGCAGTGTCGCCGGCCGCTGACGGCGTCATGTGGGTAGGGACGAGCACCGAGCTGATCCACGTCACGCGCGACGGCGGCAAGACCTGGAAGAACGTGACGCCGCCGAACCTGCCTCTCGGCACCATCAACGTCATCGACGCATCGCACGCGAATGCGGCGACGGCGTATGCCGCGGTGCTGACGCGTGATTCGAAGCCGCACGTCTATCGCACGACCGACTACGGCGCAGGCTGGCAGGAAGTCTCGAGTGGCATCTCCGACGACGGCGTCATTCGCGTCGTGCGGGAAGATCCGGTCGATCCGTCGATTGTGTACGCCGGCACCGTGAAGGGCGTGTGGATTTCGTTCGATCGCGGCGACCACTGGCAGTCGCTGCAGCTGAATCTGCCGACGACGGTCGTCAGCGATCTGACCGTGCACGACAACGACGTCGTGATTTCGACCTACGGCCGCGGGTTCTGGATTCTCGACGACGTGTCGCCGCTGCGGCAGATTCGTACGGCGATGGCGTCGAGCGCGCCGGCATTTCTCTTCAAGCCGGCGCCCGCCTCGCGCGCCCGGTGGGACAACACGCAGGACACGCCGCTCCCGCCCGAGATGAAGGTCGGCGACAACCCGCCCGAAGGCGCGATCATCGATTACTACCTCTCGACGGCCGCCTCCGGCCCCGTCACGTTGACGATCACCGACGCGAGCGGTGCGACGGTACGCGAGTTCACGAACGTGGCGCCGCCGCCGGATACGACGATGGCGAACGTGCCGGAATACTGGCTCGCGCCGCCGATGGTGCTGCCCGTGTCGGAGGGAATGCATCGCGTCAACTGGGACCTGCGGTATCCCGATCCCCCCACACTGAACTATGGCTACAGCGGCAACCTTCTCGACTACCGCGAGTACACCTTGACCTGGCACGCGCTGCCGGGACAGACGCCGCGGACGACGCTCGTCGGGCCGATGGTGCTGCCAGGCAAGTACACCGCGAAGCTGACGGTGAACGGGCAGGCGTATACGCAATCGTTCGATGTCGTGGCGGATCCGCGCGTTCCCGCTACCGGTGCCGCGCTCGCGGCGCAGTTTCGCCTGCAGCAGCGCATGGTTGCGGGGATTGCCGCGACGTATCAGGCCTTCAACTTCATCCAGCAGGTCCGGAGTCAGTCGCCCGCGCAATCGATTGACGCCGCGCTGGTGGACATCGCGAGCGGACCATCGGGCGTTGGCGCCGCGCACAGGGATCTTGGCAGACGCTTGAACGATCAGCTCGTCGGAGATCTCGAGCCCACACCGAGCATCGTGGCGGGCGTGGATGGGCCGTGCCGCGCGATCGATGCGGCGCTCGATCGACTGCGTGATCTGCAGGCGAAGAATCCCGCTCTCACGCAACTCGGCAGCTGGAAGCCGCCCGCCGCACCGGCATGCGGCGCCCCCGCCGATCGCAGGTGACGGCGCGTCGCACCTGGGGTCGATGGCTGCTGTTCGCCGCGGCCGCGCTGTTCGCGTGGGCCGGCATCGTCACCGTCACGGGTGGATTGCGGATCGACATCGGGCCGATCCGCATTTCATCACGCGATGCCGGCCGCGTCATCGTGCTGGGTCTGCTTGCCGCCGTCGCTGCCTGGCATCTCGCATATAGAGACTCGCTCGTTCGGCTATTCCGGCGAGCCCCTTCAACCCTCGCGCGGCTGGATGCCTTCGCCCGCCTGTCACTCGTTCGATTCGAACGCGCGCCGGCGCTGCTCGCCTGGGGATTCGCGGCTGCAGTACTTGTCTGTGGTGTGAAGTTCGGCAGCCGTGTCGCGGGCGGCGCCGACGCCTTCGGGTACGTCAGCGCGTCGGCGTTGTGGAGAAGCCGCGCGCTCGGCATCGATCAGCACGTCCTCGCGAATCTTCCATGGCCGTCACCGGCAATCGCGTTCGTCCCTCTGGCGTACCGGCTCGGCACGGACGGTGTGATGGGTCCAACCGTGGCGCCCGGCCTGCCACTACTGATGGCGCTGGCGCGGACGATTTCTGTCTGCGGTCCATATCTCATCGCGCCTCTGTGCGGCAGCCTGCTCGTTCTGGCCACGTTCGAGCTGGGTCGTCGGTTGTTCAATACCGGCACCGCGCTCGTCGCCGCTGCGCTCGTCGCGTGCAGCCCGGTGACCTTCTTTCAATCGCTCGTCGTGATGGCCGACATTCCCGCCGCCGCGTTCTGGACCAGCGCCCTGGCGGCAGCGTCATCGGCCCGGGCGCGCGGGGCTCTGTTCTCCGGCGCGCTGGCGGGCGGCGCGATTCTGATTCGCCCAAACCTGACGCCGCTCGCGATCTTCCCCTGGCTGCTGATCGTTCGGAGGAATGCAATGCCTGCGGCTGTGCGCCGCAGCGCGCTCTTTGCGCTCTTCAGTGTGCCCGCGGCTCTTTTCGTGGCATGGGTAAATCGCCGCCTCTTTGGATCGCCGCTGTCGTCTGGGTACGGCGACGTGGGCGCCGCCTTTGCAATCGCTCACGCAGGCGAGAATGTCCGTCTGTATGCGCAGTGGTGGCTCGAAAGTCAGGGATGGACGGCGTTTCTGTTCCTTGCGGGACTGTGGCGGCGCCGGCCGAATCATCGTGACATCGTCATCCTGATCGCCTATGCCGCGTGCGCCGTCCTGTTGTACGTCTTCTATCTCCCGTTCGATCAGTGGTGGTATCTCCGATTTCTCGCGCCGGCGATTCCGATCGTGTTCCTCCTGTGCGCCGATGCCATCGACTGGGTGACCGCCTCGTCGCCATCGCTGCGCGCCCTCGCGCTCACGGGGCTTGTCGTCATCGCCGCGTCGCACGCCTTCACGTTCATCGCGTCGAAAGACATCCTCGTCAACAGCGCGGCAGAGCGCCGCCGCTATCTGGACGCCGCGCGTTATGTGGACGCAACGACCCCGTCGGATGCCGTCGTCCTGGCGATGCAGCACAGCGGAAGCGTGCGGTATTACGCGGGACGCCTTACGATGCGATGGGATGTGCTCGACCCGTCATCCCTCGACGCTGCGGTCGCCGCGCTCGGCAGACGCGGCACGCGCGTCTTCGCGCTGCTCGAACCCTGGGAGGAGCAAGACTTTCGCCGGCGGTTTGCGCACGGCGGGACGCTGAACGCGCTGCGAACTCCTCTCGCGAGGACCGCGAGCGATGACGTGCGGCTGTACGCGCTCGACTCCTCTTCGGAGAGCACCGCCACGGTGCTGATGCCGCCGGTTGATGTCGGGTGCCTGGATGCCTCGCCGCGCTTCGTCTACCCCGACGCATTGCGCCGTCTCACGGAGAGGTGAAGTGCAGGGATCAGTGTCGGAACCAGCCGGCCAGCTGCCGGACTCGTTGAGTCCGGGTCGGTGGGACGGGCTTGGCCGCGACGCCAAGATCCGCGGACGTGCGGCGCGGAAGGTGAATTTTGAGCGTCATGTTGCCGGATTGCTCAGCCGCAATCCACAGATGGCCCCCGCAATCGCCGAGCAGAGCCAGAAGCGCCCCGAGGTCCACGCCGGTTCTGACGGATGTGGCCGGCGGGGCGCCAATCGTCGCCAGAGAGGCGGCGTCGACGTCCGCCCCGCGTTGCGCGGGGCGCTCCCGCCTCACCTCGGCGATCGTGATCAGCGCGTGCGCGCCTGGACGCACGTTGGGATATTTCGCGATGAAGTCGTGCCCGAGGACGGTGGACGCGACGTCGATTCTCACCTCGCCGCTGTGCGGGATCCGCTGGCGTGCGTAGCTCGCCACGTTGACGAGCAGACGTTCTACCTGCTCGGAATCCACGTCGACGTAGACGGGACGAGACACTTTCGGTAACACCCACTCGATGTCGTGACCCGCGACGCGTTTCAAGACCGGCGCGAGGTTGCGGATCATCTGCTGGACGCTGACCTGCTCGAGCGCGCTCATCTGCTTTTTTCCGTAGACCGAGAAGTCACGCAGAAATCCGGCGGCGCGGGTCACTTCGCCGAGCAGCATCTCTCCCCGCTGCCGCAGCTCGGGATGATTGTCGACGGCCGCGAGCCAGGCACGGCCCCCGTCGGTCACGTTACGCAGCACCAGGTCGCACGTCACAGCCACTTCGGATGCCAGTCGCCCGACGGCTTCCATCCGCTGCGCCTCGCTGAGGCGCGCCTCGAGCGCGCGCACGGCGCTGATGTCCTGCATCGCGAGATCCACTGTGCCGTCGGCGTGACTAATCGCGTGCAGACGCGCCTCCAGTCGCCGGCCATCCCTGGTTTTCAGCGCCGTTTCGATCGTTGCGGTCGCCACCGTGCCCCTCGCGCGCTCGATCACCCATCGAAGATCCGCCGCGCACTCGAAGACCGTCTCGAGGCTGACGCTCCGGAGGTCGTCAGCTTTGCGGTAGCCAAGGAGCCTGGCGAACGAATGATTGGCCTTGATGAACGCGCCATCCGGCATGAACCTGCAAAGGCCGTAGGGCGCGCGTTCGAACAGCCGGCGACTCTCTCGCACAGCGTGTTCGAGTTGATGCTGAAGAACGGCCGCGCGTTCCGCGTCGTGTTGGAGGGACGCCGCCTGCGTGCACGCGGCCGCGAGCTCCTGCCGAAGTGCTTCGATGCTGTCGGTCGCCGTCCGTTCCGCCGTGAGATGACGTTCGACCTGCATCCGCAGCTGCGCATCACGTTCGGCCACGACGCTTTCCAAACGGGCGCGTTGCGCGCCGTTTTCGGCCGCAACCCGTTCGAGCGCAGCGAATGATATGCCCAGGTGATCGAGGGCTTCATCTTTCGCAGCCAGCGCCCGGCGGGCTTCGGTGCGCTCGTCGTCCAATTGCGCCGCCAGCTGCCCCATGAGTTCCCGCGTACGCCGACGGCGGCGAATCGCAAGGCTCAGGAGCCGGCGCCGCCCGGCGGCCGCGTTCGTCCGGCTGTCAACGAGCGCAGATTCCAGATCGCTGCGCAGCTGCGCCGCGACTGCGGCATCTGCTGCGGCGTCTGCGAGTTCCTGTTCGAGTGCCGCCCGCGCGTTCTCCGCGGCGGCGAGCTTCTCTGCGAGGGCCCCGCGCGCCGCGGTCTCCCGAGCGAGCTCATCGACGAGCGCTGCCTCACGCTCGGCGGCGGCAGCCGCTTGCGAAACGAGTTCCTGTCGGACGGCGGCGGCCTCCGTCAATTGCTGCTCGAACGACGTGCACGCCGCCGCGTGCTCGGCGACGGCCTCGGCGTACGCCGTCTCCAGTTCGGCGAGGTCCGCGGCTGCGCTGGCGCGTTCGGTCGCGTGCCGGCGTTCCGCGTCAACCCGCGCCGCTTCGGCGGCAGCAAGCTTCTGCTCGGTTGCTTCGCGTGCCGCGGTTTCTACGGCGAGCAGTTCCGAAAGAGCCGCCTCACGCGTCGCGGCGGCAGCGGCCTCCGATTCGAGCTGCTGTCTGGCCGCGTCGGCATCGGCCAGCTGCCGCTCGAATGCGGCGCGCCGGGCCTCGTGCTCGCTCAGCGCGGTCTCGTACGTCAGCTGCACATTACGGAGGTGCGCTGCGGCGTCGAAGAATTCCTTTGCATGGCGGCGTTCTTCCTCAGTCCGCGCTGCTTCGGCGTCGGCAAGCTTCCGCTCGGTCTCTTCGCGTGACGCGGTTTCCACCGCGAGCTGTTCCGAAAGACCCGCCTCACGCGTCGCGCCGGCAGCGACCTCCGATTCGAGCTGCTGTGTGGCCGCCTCAGCGTCGGCCAGCAGCCGCTCGATGCGTTCGCGGGTGGCAATTTGCTGGCTGAGTCGCTCGGCGAGCGCTGCGCGAGCGGCCGTGTGTTCCGCGCGCGCGGCGTCGTACGCTTTCCGCAGATCCGCCACGCGCCCGGCGGACTCGGCGAGTTCAGCGCCGTGGCGGCGTTCCGCATCGACGCGCGCGGCTTCTGCAGCTCGCACGCTCCGCTCGAGACCTTCGCGCGCCGTCGCCTCGCGTGCCAGGCGATCCTCAAGTGCCGCCCCCCGTGCGGCCGCGTCAGCGGCTTCCGAGGCGAGTTGCTGCCTGGAAGCCAGGGTGTCAGCCAACTGCTGCTCGAGATTCACGCGCGCCGTGGCGTGAATCGCGAGCACCGCATCGTATCGGCTCTGCAGGTCGTTCAACCGTGCGAGCGCTTCCGCGACTTGCCTCGCGTGCTGACGATCGGCGTCCGCTCGCAACGCTTCGGACGCGGCAAGGGTCCGCTCGAGCGTCTCTCGAGCCGCGGTCGCGTGGGCAACCTCGTCTCTGAGCGCTTCCTCTCGAACGGCTGCCGCCGCGAGCTTCTCTTCGACGGCCACCTGAGCAAGTTGCTCGGTCTTCTGTGCGCGCCGCGATTCGTCCAGCGCCTTTTCGAGTTCGAGAAGCCGTTCCTGCAGCGCCATCGTCAGCTTTTCCGAGCGACGTCCGTCCGCCCGGGCAGGCTGCGCCGGCCTCTCCTCGGTCACCCGCGGCACGCCGGCCTCTGACGGGACCGCCCACGTTCCCATGCGACCCGGGGCGACCACCATGACTCGAGTGCCCAACCCCAGCGTGCGTACCTGGTTGCGAAAGGACGCACCAGCGCTCTGCGTTTCGGCCTCGATGACGATGGCCGCGGCATCGGGGTTGGTACGAAGCCAGTGGAGGGCAGACTCCGGCGTCTGCGTCCACGTGAACATGCCGCCCGGTGCCATTCGCTCCAGGGCACGGGCGCCCGCCTGTGCGGTTCGTCGATCGCTCGTGACGAACAGAATCTTCTTCATATTCATGGCGCCCGGACAGACCGGCCGATTACTGCTATCGGTCGATATCTATTGGAAGTCCAGTGCGCAGTTCCGCCACCCAATCCGGGCGTTGATGCGTTTGCCCCATTTCGTCTACGCTGACTCCTTGCGCCGCCTCGCGCCGAGGTGAGCAGAGCGGAGGCCCAGGTGGACGTCGAACTCGGCTCGATTGACGGCAGCGTCGGCGGCAACAACTTCACCGCGGCGCAGTTCCTCGATTACCTCAGCTCGATCAAGCTGACGTGGGCGATGATCTCGCTTCCGCCCGCCGTGCTCGGCGACGAGGCCGCCGTGCGTCAGGTGCGCGAACAGGCGGACCGCCTCGGGATCAAGCTGCAGCTTGCCTACGGCTCGCTGTGTCCGAGCGCCCGCGCGTTCAACGCACAGCTTGGCAGCGTAGAAGAGCAGGTCGCGCGCGCGCTGAAGGCGTCGCAGATCTTCGGGGCGACGTGCATGCGCTGCATACTCGGGGGCGATCCCGAGCGGCCTCAGATCGACATGCACATCGACAACATGGTCAAGGCGATTCGCGCCGTCCGCTCGCGCGTCGCCGATTCCGGCGTGAAGCTCGCGGTGGAGAACCATGGCGGCGATCTGCAGGCGCGCGAGATGAAGGCGATGATCGAGGCGGTCGGGCCCGACGTCATGGGCGTCTGCCTCGACTCAGGCAATCCCGTGTGGATGCTCGAGGATCCGCACATGACGCTCGAGACGCTCATTCAATACGCCGCGACGTGTCACGTCCGCGACAGCGCCGTATGGAAGACGCCCGAGGGCATCGCGGTACGCTGGGTGAACATGGGAGACGGCAACGTCGACATCGACGGCTGGATTCAGAAATTCGTGCGCGCGAAGCCTGGGCTGCCCATCATTTTTGAAAACCTGGTCTCGGGGAATCCGCGTGTGCACGCGATCTACACGCCGCAGTTCTGGGACAACTGGAGGAAGATGCCGGCCGCCGAGTTCGGGCGGTTCCTTGCGATCGCCGACAAAGGCGTACCGAAACCTGCGACGCCGCGGCCGGCCGGGAAAACAGCGGGGCAGCAGCGAATCGACGACCTCGAGGTCTGCGTGCGCTATACGCGCGAGCTGCTGCGACGTATCTAGAAACGCGAGGATTTCAATGAAAGTGTACCGTGCGCTGATCCTTGTTTTCGCCGCATCGTTCGCGGCGGCGCAGCCCCCCGCATCGTCGTCCCTCCTGGTATTGTCGAAGGGTGACCAGACGCTGGCCGTCGTGGACCCTCAGACCCGCCGCGTCCTCGGACGTGTTCCGTCGGGGCCGGATCCCCACGAAGTCGTCGCATCAACCGATGGCCGCATGGCGTTCATCGCGAACTACAACGGCGGCGGGAACATCATTACGCCGGTCGATCTCGTCGCGATGAAGGCGCTGCCGCCGATCGATCTCGGTGCGCTTCGCGCGCCCCACGGTGTCGCGTTCGCCGGAGGCCGGCTGTGGTTCACCGCAGAAGGGGCGGGAGCCGTGGGCACGTACGATCCCGCGACGGGGAAGGTCGAGCGCGCCCTGGACACGGGGCAGAACGGAACCCACATGGTGTTCGTATTGAACCCGCAGCGCCTGGTGACGACCAACATGGGATCGGGAACGTTGACCATTGCGGAAAAGGCGAGCGCCGGCGGAGAGTGGAAGCAGACGGTCGTCACCGTGGGCCCGCGCGGTGAAGGCTTTGATGTGTCACCGGACGGAAAGCAAGCCTGGGTCGCGAACGCAGGCGATGGCACGGTCTCGATCATCGATGTGGCCGCCGGAAAAGTGACTGAGACCCTGCAGGCGAATGTGAACGGTGCGAACAGGTTGAAGTTCACGCCCGATGGCAAGCTCGCACTCATCTCCACGCTGAGCGGCACCGACCTCACCGTCATCGATGTCGCGACGCGGCGCGTCGCCAAGCGTCTCAACATCGGCCGCGCGGCCGGCATCCAGATGCAGCCCGACGGCGCGCGTGCGT
>Ga0075434_100001862_pt1 | contig 18230 bp, 17 predicted proteins | sample RhiMethybrSRZTD3_FD_75298 | JGI IMG/M metagenome (GOLD analysis project Ga0075434, IMG submission 75298) | Populus rhizosphere microbial communities from Tennessee, USA - Rhizosphere MetaG P. TD hybrid SRZTD3 | ecosystem: Host-associated > Plants > Roots > Rhizosphere > Soil | place: USA... | reverse complement strand
TTCGTCGTCGCCAGCCGCTCGAAGGCGGTCAAGAGCTGGATCGGCCAGTACTCGCACGTCACCCACTCGGCCGACCTCGGCCCGCTGCGCGTATGGACCGTGGACTACTTCGCCGGCGACGACAAGATCGCCGAGGTGCACATCCAGGACGCGACGGGGGTCGCGTATGAGGTGTGGACCGGGCCGCAGGTCGGGTGGATGCTGGCCCGCGGGCTCCCGGACGCCTACGGGCGCAAGGTGAACCGGGCGTTCGTGCTCTGGCCGATGTGCGCGATCTTCCTCGCGGGCCTTCTCGACTGGCGCCGGCTGCGCTCCATGCGCACGCTCGACCTGGTCGTGACGCTGGGGTTCGTCGCGTCGCTCGTCGAGTTCAACCACGGCGACATCTTCCGGGCGACGCCGCTCGTCTACCCGCCGCTCGTGTACCTGTGTGCGCGGATGGTCTGGGTCGCGACGCACCGCCGCCCGCGCTCGGTGCGCGTCGGCGAGACGCACATGCTGCTCCTGATCGCGCTCGTCTTCGGCCTCATGGGGTTTCGGCTCGGCCTGAACAACCAGGACTCCAACGTGATCGACGTGGGCTACGCCGGCGTGGCGGGGGCCTCGCGGCTGATGGACGGGGTGCTGCCGTACGGCCACATGCCGGACAAGACGGGCAAGCCCTGTGGCGGCAAGTACTCGAACGGCGATCCGAAGGCGTACGTCCAGTCGAACGGGGAATGCGAGTCCCCCATCGCCCAGGGCGACACCTACGGGCCGACGATCTATCTGACCTACATCCCGGCGGTCGCGATCATGGGCTGGAGCGGCCTGTGGGACTCCCTGCCCGCGGCGCACGTCACGGCGTCGGCCTACGACCTGCTCGCGATCGCCGGCCTCTTCGTCGCCGGCTGGCGGCTCGCGAGCGGGCGCATCGGCCTCCTGCTCGCGTTCGGGTGGGCGGCGAACCCGTTCACGCTCTACGCGCTCAACATGAACACGAACGACGCGCTGGTCGGCGCGCTGCTCGCGTGGATGCTCGCCGCCCTTTCAGTCCCGGCGCTGCGCGGCGCCCTCCTGGCCGCCGCCTCGCTCACGAAGTTCGCCCCGCTCGCTCTTGTGCCGCTCTTCGCGTCCTTGAAGCACCGCGTGGCGACCTTCGCGGGCTTCGCCGTCGCGGGGGTCGCGCTGCTCTCGATCCTGGCGCTCGACGCCCACGGGCTCTCGCTCTTCTGGCAGCGCACGCTCGACTACCAGCTCGGCCGGGTGACGCCGATGGCGATCTGGACGCTCCCCAGCTACCACCCGGGCTGGCCCGACATCACCTGGCTCCAGCACGTGGTGCAGTTCTTCGTGGTGGTGGGCGTCGTGGCGCTGCTCGTCTTCCCGCGCAAGCCGAAGGACGCTGTCGCCATCGCGGCGCTGAGCGCCGCTGCGGTCATCGCCCTCCAGATCACCGCCAGCTACTGGTTCTACCCGTACGTGTGCTGGTGGCTGCCGCTCGTCCTGGCCGGCCTCCTCCTGCCGCGGGCCGCTGCCGAGCAGGAGGCGCGTCCCGAGCCTGCCCCGCTGCCGGCACCCATCGCGCTCTAGATGATCTAGCGGTCGTCGAGCAGGCGGAACGACTCGATCGCGGTCGCCCGTCCCTGGGCGTCGCACTCGAAGATCGCGCCCTCGATCCGCACGTCGCCCTCGGCCGGCTCGAACCGGATCGGGAGCTGGGTCATGAAGCGGCGCAGGACGAGGTCGGTGCGCACGCCGATCACGGAGTCGTGCGGGCCGGTCATGCCGGCGTCGGTGATGTAGGCCGTCCCGCCCGGGAGGATGCTCGCGTCGTTGGTCTGGATGTGCGTGTGGGTGCCGAGCACCGCCGTTGCCTTCCCCGCGAGCAGCCGCCCCATGGCGACCTTCTCGCTCGTCGCCTCGGCGTGGAAGTCGACGACGACGATCGCCGCCTTGGCCTTCGCGTCGTCCACCAGCCGCTCGGCCACCGCGAACGGGGTCACGGCCGCGTCGAGGAAGAGGCTCCCGATCAGGTTGATGACCGCCACGCGCGTGCCGTCGGCCGCCTCGGCGACGCACGTCCCGTGCCCGGGCGCCGTCTCGGGGTAGTTGGCGGGCCGCAGGATCCGCTGCTCCTGGTCGAGGTACGGGTACACCTCGCGCTGGCGGTAGGCGTGGTTTCCGAGCGTGATCACATCGACTCCGGCCTCGAACAGCTTGCGCGCGATCCGGCTCGTGATCCCGACGCCGTCGGCCACGTTCTCGGCATTCGCGATCACGAAGTCGACCTTCCGGTCGCGCCGGAGCCCGGGGAGGCGCTCTTCGATGATCCTGCGACCGGCCGCCGCGAAGGCGTCGGCGATGAAGAGGATCCGCACCTTCTAGAGGAGCAGCGAGGCGGCGGGCGCCGGCCCGACCTCGAGGTGGACGTGGTTGCCCGCGTCTGACGTGTACTTCGCGAGCTCCTGGGTGATGACGCGGCTCAGGTCGATCACCGTCCCCAGGCGCGTGCGCGCCGCGATCACCTGGTCGCCGACCGCGATCTCGGGCGCCGTTCTGAGGTTCGTCAGCGTCACGATGTCGGCGGGCGTCGACGTGGGCTGGATCTGCAGGACGCTCCCGTGCGGGGAGCCGTCGAGCACGTACGGCCGGATGCCGACGATCGTGCCGTCGACGGGCGAGTAGATGCGCGTCCCCGACACCGCGCCGACGTCGACCGAGCCCGTCTCGGGCCCGCCTCCGGCGCCGTCGACGTAGAACGCGGGGCCGGCGCCGTTCGAGGCGCCGGTGATGAGGTTCGAGAGCTCCGTGATGATGCCGGCGTTCTTCTGATGGCCCACGGGGGCGAGCGGGATGATGCGCGCGTCGCCCACGCCGTGGTAGACGATCGCCGTGACGCGCGCCTGGGCGATCGGCACGTCGAGCTCGAGACCGTTCGGGCCGCTCGCCATGAGCGTTGGGAGGGGAGGCCCGTCCGGCGCCAGCGCGTGCTTCGGCGGGGAGACGGCGACCGCGGCCTGGATGCGCGGCGCCGACCCGCCCCGCAGAGCGGTCGCGACGAGCACGACCACCGCGAGAAGGCCGATCGCAAGCCCGATCCGTCGGGCCCGTGTTGGTGGCGGCCGGCGGCGCGGCCGCCGGCGCGGAGGCCGCCTTCCTGGAGCGATCACGAGGCCCAGCCTAGCATGGGGCCGCTGGTAGGATGGCCGCGATGCCGCCCAACGCGCCCGGGAAGATCCTGGTCCCGCGGTGGGTCCAGCTAGTCGGACTTCCGCTTGCGATCGTGGGCGTGTGGTTGCTGGTGTCCGCGGTCAACCATGCCGTCTTCGTGTTCGTGGTGGCGGCGCTGATCGCCATCCTCCTGAATCCGATCGTGCGGGCGTTCTGCGCCCTTCGCATCCCGCGCGGGATCTCGGTGCTCCTCGTCTACCTCTTCTTCGCGTTCGTCGTGAGCGGGATGAGCGTGATCGTGGGGACGGTCATCGCCCGCGAGGTCCAGGACGTCGCCAACCAGGTCGAGGAACAGTTCAAGGAGAACAGCGCCGGCGTGACGCCCGCCGATCGCCGGCTGGCCGACCTCCAGCGCTGGATCGACGATTCGAGCCCCGTCAAGGTCGACGTGAAGGCGCCCGGCGAGCGGCTTTTGAACTCGATCGACGTCGCCCACCTCCAGCGCTACTCCGGCCGGGCGGTCGACGTGGCGCGATCGCTCGTCATCACGCTCTTCGAGAGCCTCTTCAACCTCGTCCTGGTGATCGTCATCTCGGTCTACATGCTGCTCGACGCGCCACGCCTGTCGCGGTTCCTGCGCCGCGTCTTCCGCGGCGGCGACCTCGACGACGACCTTCTGACCCGCATCGAGCGGGCGCTCCTGGCCTATGTGAAGGGCCAGACGCTGGTCTCGCTCGTGATCGGCACGACCGCCGGCGTCGGCCTGTGGATCCTCGGCATCACCGGCGTCTTCCCCGGCGGCTCGACCTACGCGCTCGGCTTCGGCGCCTGGGCGGCGGCGGTCGAGATCATCCCGTATGTCGGCCCCTGGCTGGGAGCGCTCGCGCCGGCGGCGGTGGCTGCCACCGAGTCGGCCACCGCGCTGATCGCGGTCGCGCTGCTCTTCCTCTTCATCCACCAGATCGAGGGCCACATCGTCATCCCCAAGCTGATGGGAAGCGCCGTCAAGGTGCACCCGCTGGTCGTGATCTTCGCCCTGCTCGCCGCCGGCGAGCTCTACGGGCTGGCGGGCGTCCTCATCGCCATGCCGCTCGTCGCGATCGGCCGGGAGGTGGGGACGTTCCTGGCCGAGCGCATCGGCCTCGAGCGCTGGCCGGGCGGCCCGATCACCGTCCAGGTGCCCGTCGCCGTGCACGACCCCCCGCCGCCGAAGAGCGAGCCCGCAACATTGGGGTCTGACCCCGACGTTGCGGACCCTCCTGGCTCCTGAGCTCGGAGGGCGGGTGCTCCTCGTGCCGACGCCTGGCGCGTATTTCAGGCGCCCCAGACGGCGCGCCAGCCCTTAAGGAGGGGGCTCGCGGGGGAACCCTGGGTTCCCCCGCGCTAAAGGTCGGGAAGCTCGAGGACGGCCAGGTTCGAGGGCGCCAGGTCGGCGGCGCGCTCGAACGCCTCCATCGCGGCCTCGGCGCGCCCGGCCCGGCGCAGGAACTTGCCGTACCAGCGGTAGGCGCGGCCGAGCTCGCAGTGCCAGCCGTTCTGCTTCCGGAGTGCGTCGATCGCGGCGGCGTAGGCCGACTCGGCCCGGTCGGCGCGGCCGAGCTCGTCGTAGCCGCGGGCGAGCACGAGGTAGGCGTCGCCCAGCTCGCCCGGCGCCGACTGGGTGCCGAGCAGCTCGATCGCCTCCCGGGCCCGTTCGACGGCCCCGTCCGGATCGCTGCTCTGGAGCGCCAGCCGCGCCTCCTCGACCACCACCCAGCCCTCGTCGAGGCTGCTCATGCGCTCGCCGTAGAAGCGCCGCGTCGTCTCGAGCGCCTCGCGGGCGGCATCGGTCTGCGCGTCGTCGAGCAGGATGTGCGCCCGCACCAGGTGAGCGCCCGCCGTGGACCAGTCGTTGCCGCCGGCCTCGGTCAGCTCGACTTGCTTGTCGGCGTAGACGAGCGCCTGGGCCGTGTGCCCGGTCGTGCAGTACAGCCGGGCGAGGGCGTGGTAGGCGAACGCGCGCACGCGCCGGTCGATGTCCTCGACGTCGCGCCGCAGGGCCTCCGCCAGCGCCGCGGCCGCCCGCCCGTAGTCGCCGGCGTCGCCGTAGGCGTGGGAGAGCCAGATGGAGTAGAGGACGAGCGCCGCGGGGTCGGCGTCCGGGCTGCGCTCCACCTGGGCCCGGCACTCCTCGAGGAGGGCGATCGCCGGCTCGGTGCGGCCGCTCTCGGAGTAGGCCTGGGCCAGGTTCCGGTAGACCTCGATCCGGTCGGCCGGGTCGGGCCGCTCTCCGGACTCGATCGCCCGCTCGAGCCAGTCGACCGCCGCGGCGGTGTTGCCGCGCCGCACGGCGATCGAGGCGAGCGCCTCGTGCGCGCGGGCCGCCGTCGCCGCGTCGCCGGCCGCGTCCGCGCCGCGCAGGGCGGCCAGGAGCTGCTCCTCTGCCTCGTCCAGGCGCTCGAGCCCGATCTGGACCTCGGCGTCGGCGACGCGGTCGGCCGGGGTGGCGACATCGAGCGGCGGGCTGTCGGGGTCGAGCACCCCCAGAGCGTAGCCCTGTCTGGCGACAGGCGGCCTGGTCAGGCGGTCGTGTTCGAGTGCGCCTCGGTGGGCGAGAGCGCGTCCTGGTTGGACGGGGCCAGGTCGGCCGCGAGCTCGAACGCCTCGAGCGCCGCCTCGGCCCGGCCGATCCGCTTCAGGAACTTGCCGTACCAGCGGTAGGCCCGCGCCAGGTCGCGCCCGGAGCTGTCCTGGATGCGGATGGCCTCGATCGCTGCGGTGTACGCCGCGTCCGCCCGCTCGACCTCGCCCAGCTCGTCCTGGACGCGCGCCAGCACCAGATGCGCATCGCCGAGGTGGGCGCCGACGCCGTCGTCCAGAGCGCGTACGGCCTGGGCGGCCCGCTGTGCCGCCGTCGAGGCGTCGCCCACGAGGAGCGCCTGGCGGGCGTCCTCCACGAGGATCCGGCCGTGGTCGGTCGCGCTGGGGTGCGCGCCGAGCAGGTTGCGGGCGGCGGCGAGATGTCGGCCGGCGTCCGCGTCGCCGAGGTCGAGGAGCCGCTGGGCATACGCCAGGTGGGCTTCGCTGAGCGCCCGGTTGTCCTCGTCGAGCTCGTAGAGCGAGACCGCCCGGTCGGCGCAGCGCAGCGCGTGCTCGACCTCGCCGGCGGCCGCAAGCCGGCGCGAGAGCTCGTACTGGGCCGTGGCCCGGCTTCGCAGGTCGACCTGGTCGCCGCCGTCGGCGAGCGCCGCGCCCAGCACGTCGGCGGCCCGGGCCGCGTCGCCCGCCTCGGTGTACGCGCCCGAAAGCCACACGGCGTAGCGCACGACCTTGGTGGAGTCGACCACCGGGGCCCGCCGCAGCTGCGCGAGGCAGTCCTGGAGCAGCGCCAGCGCCCGGGCGACGTCGCCGGAGCTGCGATAGAGCTGGAACATGCGGCCGAAGAGCTCGACGCGCTCGGCCGGGTCGGGGGAGGCGCCGGCGTCGCGGGCCTGTTCGAGGAGCCCGATCGCCGTGGCGTGGTCGCCCCGCTCGTCGGCGACGGCTCCCAGGCCCTCGTAGGCCTCGCTCATGCGCTGGGCGTCGCCGTTCACCTCGGCCTCGCGCAGGACGCCGCGCAGGAGCTCCTCGGCGTCGTCGAGCTCGCCGCGGCGGACCATCATCGCCGCGTCGAGGAGCTCGAGCGAGCGTGAGCGCTGCTCGGTGGACGTCTCGCCCGACAGCTCCTCCGCCGAGACGCCCAGGCGGCGGGCGATCTCCATGAGCACGCGCGGGCTGGGACGGCGGTCGCCGGCCTCGATGCGGGCCAGATAGCTGTAGGAACACCCGTCGAACGAGAGCTCCCGCTGCGTCATCCCCTTCTTGCGGCGCAGATGGCGGACGCGCGCGCCCAGCTTGCGCAGGGCCTCATTGGAGTACTCGTCGTCGTGTACAGCCTGCTCTTCCACGACCGGCGCCCCCGTGCGTTGGTCAAAATCGCTCCGCTGCCCGTCCACTCTTGGCAAGACTACACCTTCACCGTGGCCGCGACAAGGCCGGCGGTACACTGCCCGCATGGCGTTTCCGGTCACTCGCATGCGCCGCCTGCGCCGCACGAGCGGGGTGCGAGACCTCGTCCGGGAGACGCGCGTCGCGCCCGCCGACCTGATCCAGCCCTATTTCGTGCGGCACGGCTCGGGCCAGGAGGAGATCCCGTCGATGCCGGGCCAGTACCACCTCTCGGTCGACGCGCTCGTGGAGCGGGCAGCGGAGGCGCACGCCGCCGGGATCCCGGCTGTCATCGTGTTCGGGCTGCCGGCGCGCAAGGACGAGGCCGCGAGCGAGGCGTTCGATGACGAGGGGATCGTCCAGATGGCCGTGCGAGCGCTGCGCGCCCACGTGCCCGAGCTGGTCGTGATGACCGATGTCTGCCTGTGCCAGTACACCTCGCACGGACACTGCGGGATCATCCAGGACGGGGACGTGGCAAACGACGTCACGCTCGAGGTGCTGGCCGACACCGCGCTCTCCCACGCCCGGGCCGGCGCCGACATGGTCGCTCCGTCCGACATGATGGACGGCCGGGTGGCGGCGATCCGCGCCGCGCTCGACGGCGAGGGCTACGAGCACACCTCGATCCTGGCCTACAGCGCGAAGTTCGCATCGGCGTTCTACGGCCCGTTCCGCGATGCCGCCCACTCGACGCCCAGCATGGGCGACCGCCGCGGCTACCAGATGGATCCCGCCAACGGCCGCGAGGCGGTCCGCGAGGCGCTGCTCGACATCGAGGAGGGCGCCGACATGGTGATGGTGAAGCCGGCGCTTCCGTACCTCGACGTCCTGCGGAGCCTGCGCGACGAGACCCGCGTGCCGCTCGCCGCCTATCAGGTGAGCGGGGAGTACGCCATGATCTCGGCGGCCGCCGCGCAGGGCCTCATGGACGAGCGGGCGGCGGTGCTCGAGGCGCTGACGGCGATCCGCAGGGCAGGTGCCGACATGGTCATCACCTACCACGCGGCCCGCGCGGCGCGATGGCTGTCCTGACCGACCAGCGCTCGGCCGAGCTCTTCGAGGAGGCCAGGCGGCTGATCCCGGGCGGCGTGTCGAGCCCGGTGCGGGCCATGCGGTCGGTCGGCCGCGACCATCCGCTGTTCCTCGCCCGCGGCGAGGGCGGATGGGTCTGGGACGCAGACGGCAACCGCTACGTCGACTGGGTGCTGTCCTGGGGCCCGCTGATCGCCGGTCATGCCCACCCGGCGGTGGTCGAGGCGGTGCGCGACGCGGCGGGGCGGGGGACGACGTTCGGCGCGCCGACCGAGATCGAGCTCGAGCTGGCCCGGGCGGTCGTCGAGGCGGTGCCGTCGGTCGAGCAGGTGCGGTTTGTCTCGTCGGGGACGGAGGCCGCGATGAGCGCGATCCGGCTGGCGCGCGCGTTCACCGGCCGCGACCGCATCATCAAGTTCGCGGGCGGCTACCACGGCCACGCAGACGCCCTGCTCGCGCGTGCCGGGTCGGGGCTCGCGACGCTCGGCATCCCGTCGAGCCCGGGCGTGCCCGACGCCGTCGTCGCCGACACGCTCGTCGCCGAGTACAACGACCTCGAGGCGGTGCGCGCGCTGGCGGAGCACCACGACGACGAGCTCGCCGCGATCATCGTCGAGCCGGTGGCCGGCAACATGGGCGTCGTCGCTCCCGCGCCCGGCTTCCTCGAGGGCCTGCGCACCGTCTGCAACGGCACCGGGGCCGTCCTCATCGCCGACGAGGTCATCACCGGCTTTCGGATCGCCTACGGGGGCGGGCAGGAGCGGTTCGCATTCCGTCCCGACCTGACCTGCCTGGGCAAGATCGTGGGCGGCGGTCTGCCGGCGGCGGCGTTCGGCGGGCGCTCCGACATCATGGGCCTGCTCGCCCCCGACGGTGACGTCTACCAGGCCGGCACCCTGTCCGGGAACCCGCTCGCGATGGCCGCGGGCCTCGCGACGCTCCGGCTCCTGCGCGAGCCCGGGGCCTACGAGCGCCTCGAGCGCACGAGCGCCGCGCTCGAGGCCGCGCTGGCCGGGCCGGGCGTGACGGTGAACCGGGTGGGCGCGATGCTGACGGCCTTCCACCATCCCGGGCCGGTGCGGAGCTACGCCGACGCCTCCGGGGCGGACACGGCCCGCTTCGCCGCGTTCCACGCCCACATGCTCGCCCGCGGCATCTCGCTGGCGCCGTCGCAGTTCGAGGCCGCGATGCCGTCGCTCGCCCATACCGACGAGCAGCTCGAGCTGACGGCCGCCGCGGCGGCGGAGTTCGCGGCGTGAGCGTGCTCGAGACGGTCGCGGAGCGGGCTGCGGACGCGAGCCCGCTGTGGGCCTCGGCGCTCCTCACAGAGCCGCGCGGCGGCCTGCGCTTCTCCGGCCGCTGCCCGGAGCGTCACCTGCTCGGCGTTGAGACGATCTACGAGGGCTACCTGCTCCACCACGGCACCTCGCGGCTCTTCGAGCAGGACGACCCCGACCTGGCCGTCCTCACCGGCGACTATCTGTACGCCGCCGGCCTGCGCGAGATCTGCGCCACCGGCGACCTGGCCGCCGTCGACGCCCTGGCCGAGCTGATCGCGGCCTGCGCGGCCCGCCGCGGCGACGGCGAGCCCGAGGCCGACGACGCCCTCTGGGACCAGACGGTCGCCGGCCTGGCTGCTCAGTAGTCCAGGACGCTCAGGCTACGGAGTCCACCGGTCGCCGACCGGCGTCACGACGAGCTCGTGCGTCCATGCGCTGCGGCCCTGCTCGTGCAGGAACTGCACCGCCTTGGCCAGCTCGCGGGTGTCGATCTTCTCGCCTCCGGCGTCATCACCCGGCCCGCCGAACGACCCGTCGCAGACGAGCAGCGCCGCGTGGACGCCGTGCGGCTTCAGCTCGTTGGCCGCGGCCTGCGAGAGCGCCCGCTGGCCAGCTGCGCCCGCCCCCCAGGGCGCGCGCCCGGGAAGCGCCCGCCGCGACGAGCCGCCGGTGACCTGGATGATCGTCCCGCCACCGCGCTCGATCAGCGCGGCCCCGCAGATCCGGAAGAACGCGAACGACGTCGGCAGCACCTGCTCGAGATAGGGCGCCATCGCGTCGTCGTCGGTCGTGACGAGGTCGCCGCCGCCGAAGCGGCCCTTGGGCGACACGGCGTTCACGACGAGGTCGAACGGCTTGGCCTGCTCGACGACCGACCGCATGCTCTCGGCCGACGTCACGTCGGCGGCGATCCCGGTGCCGGGGAAGGCGGCCGCCGTCTCCTCGGTGCGCGAGACGCCGGTCGCGTCCCAGCCCTGGGCGATGAGGTGCTCGGCGATGACACGGCCCAGGTTGCGGGCGCCGAAGACGAGAAGGTGGGGCATGGGCGGATGTTACGTCCGCCGGGCCACCGCGCGGATCACCGCGACCGCCGTCACGGCCGCGGCGACACCGGCGCCGGTCACGAGCGATCCGGAGAGCTCCGGGCCGGCTCCCGGCGCGATCAGGACGAGACCGACGGCGGTCGCCCCGGCGGCGGTCGCGACGAGGAGCGCAGCGCGCGCCCGCACGACGGCCCGGTCGAGCCGGATGGACGTGCAGAGCTCGGCGGCCCAGGCGCCCGCCTCCGCCGCCGCGGCGATCCCGGCGGCGACCGCAGGCGCCCAGGCGTCGAGGTCGGGCGGCCCGGCGGCGAGCGCCCCCGCGTAGGCGCCCGCGAGCGCGGCGACGCCCCAGGTCGTCGCCGCGGGCCGGCCGGCGAGCCCCCCGGCGACGAGCAGCGCGCACCCCAGCGCGCATGCGCCGGCGACGGACGTGGCCTGGTCGCCGGCCATGACCGTGGCCCGGACCGAGACCGCGAGCGCGGCTGCGAGCGCCACGGCGAGAACGATCAGCTGCGCACGGTTCGGGCGTATCGCCGCGCCTCCCGAAGCAGGGCCAGCGAGCCGGAGAGCGGCTCCAGGCCGTCCCACTCCACGACCGGCACGCCGAGCCGCCGGTAGCGGGCCCGCAGGCCCTCGTGGCGGAGCACCCACAGGCGATGGGCGAGCTCGCCCATCTCGCCCGCGCCGGCCGGCGTGCGGCCCGTCGCCGAGACGTCCACCACGGCCAGGTCGAAGCCGCGGGCACGGAGCGCCGCGAGCGCCGCCAGTGCGCGGTCGTCGGCAAGCGGCGTCAGGGCGAGCACGAGCGCCCCCGGCGGCAGCGTGCGCGTCGGGATCACCTCGACGTCGCGCCAGGCGTAGCTCGTGATCACCTCGGTGTCGATCAGCGAGTCGAGCACCCGGTAGGTCTGCGCGCGGCCCGTCGACGGCAGCACCCACCGCAGCACGCCGCCGAACCCGACCACGCCCACCCGGTCGCGGCCCTCGAGGTAGGCGGTCGCGAGCGCCGACGCCGCCCGCACGGCCAGGTCGAGCGAGACCGGCGACTCGACGAACGAGTCCAGGAAGATGACCACGTCGGCGTTGCGCTCCGGGTGGTGGAGGTTCGTGTGCAGCGTCCCGCGGCGGGCGCTCACCCGCCAGTTCACCCGCCGCAGCCGGTCGCCCTCCTGGTACGGGCGAAGCTCCGCGAACTCGAGCCCTTCGCCCGCCCAGCGACTCGTGTCCGACCCGACCGAGGCCTGGGTGCGCACGGGCCGCGGCGGGTGCCGCAGTGCCTCCAGCCGCGGATGCACCCGCACCTGGAGCGGCACCGCAGCGGCTCCGGCCCACTCGCGCAGGCCGAACGGCTCGTGGACGCGGATCCGGGCCGCGACGGCGTAGCCGCCCCAGCGCTCGCAGTCGAGCTCGAAGGCGACGGCGGTCGACCCGGCGCCCGGCCGCACCGCCCGCCGCGGCGCCCCGTCGACCGGCACGAGCCCGACCGGCACGCCCAGCGCGACGTCGACCTGCCACGCCGGGCGGGCCGCGGTGAGCTCGACGACGGCGGTGACGCGGTCGCCCTCGAGAGCGCGTAGCTCCCCCGGGGTGATGTGCGCCGCCACATCGGGAGGCGCGGAGCGGGCCAGGCCGACGGCGGCGACCAGTCCGAACGGCGCGGCGACGGCGACCAGCTCCGGGCGCCGCAGCCCGACGGCCGCGAGGAGAAGGGCGGCGCAGATCGCGGGGTAGGCCCGAAGCCGGATCGTCGGCGCCGGCGTCACGGCTCGGTCACGGCGTCCGCGCGCGGCGCCGGCGCGGGCACGCGGGCCAGGCAGTCGCGCACGACGTCGTCGCCCGACACCCGCTGCACCCACAGCTCAGGCCGCAGCGTCAGCCGGTGCCCGAGCGCCGGGACGGCCACCGCCTTCACGTCGTCGGGCGAGACGAAGTCGCGGCCGTCGAGCGCCGCCCGGCAGCGCGAGAGCTTGAGCAGGGCAAGCGAGCCGCGCGGGCTGGCGCCGACCTGCACCTGCGGGTGCACCCGCGTCGCCGCGACCAGGTCGACCATGTAGAGCCCGACCGAGCGGTCGACGTGCACGGTCTCGACCGACCGCTGCATCGCCAGCAGATCGTCGCGGCCGCATGCGGGCGCCAGCACGACCTCGTCGGTCATGCGCTCGCGCCGTCGCTCGAGCACCTGCCACTCGTCGTCGCGCGCCGGGTAGCCGAGCCGGGCCCGGATCAGGAAGCGGTCGAGCTGCGCCTCAGGCAACGGGTACGTGCCTTCGTACTCGATCGGGTTCTGGGTCGCGATCACGAGGAACGGCGGCTGCAGGATGTGCGTCTCGCCCTCGACGGTCACCTGCCGCTCCGCCATCGCCTCGAGCAGCGCCGACTGCGTCTTCGGCGGGGCGCGGTTGATCTCGTCGGCGAGGAGGAGGTTTGTGAAGACCGGGCCCGGCCGGAACTCGAACGAGCCGTCGGCCTGGCGGTAGACGGACGAGCCGGTCACGTCCGCGGGCAGGAGGTCGGGCGTGAACTGGATCCGCGCGAACTCCATGTCGAGCACCTGCGCGAACGACCGCGCGACGAGCGTCTTTGCGAGCCCCGGGTAGTCCTCGACCAGCACGTGGCCGTCGGCCAGGATGGCGAGCAGCACCAGCTCCAGCTCCGGGCGCTTGCCGACGACCGCGCGCTCCACCTCGTCGAGCACCGCCGCCGAGCGGACGCTCACCTCGTCGAGGCCGAGCTCGGTCATCCGGCCCTTCCGATCTGCTCCAGCCGCGCGATCGCGGTGCCGATGTCGGCGAGCGAGGCGCCCGGCCCATGCCGGTCCTCCGGCGAGGGCCGGTCGGGCCGCACGAGCTCCCACGTCTCGGCGCCGAGCGCCTCGGCCGCGACGGCGGGGTCGCGGTCGAGGTCGATCCCGGCCGTCGCCAGCCGGTCGCGGGCGACTTCGCGAAGCATCGGCGTCAGGCGGTCGTGGACGTCGCCGGCGCTCGCGCGGGAGAGGCCCAGCTGGCGCTCCGTCGCGCTCAGCCCTCTCGGCCGGGACGGCTCGGCGCGCTTCGTCCTTCGCCGCCGCGGCGGCGAAGGCAGGGGCGGGAGGAGCACGAGGGCGGCGACCGCACCGATCGCGAGGAGGGCGGCGCTCGTCACGGTCATTCGGCGGGCCCTTCGGCTGCGATCGCCTCCACGGCATCGACCGCCTCGGCCTGCATTCCCGCATCGACCGGGTGCGTGCTGAAGCGGGCGCGGGCGTAGAGCCGCGTCAGCCGGCCGAGGGCGGTGATGCGGCCGTATCCCGCCAGGGTCATGCGGCCAAGGTACTCGACGGGCGCCTCCGACCGACGCCGGCCGAGCGCACGGTCCGCCATCAGCCCGTCCATCAGCGCGTACGCCCCGATCACGGCCCGCCGCGGATCCTTCTCGGCGCGGAGCCGCGCCAGCCTGGTGTCCGGCACGTCGTCCTCCAGCTCGAGCGCAGCGGCGCCGTCCTCGAGCTCCTCCGTGCGCCGCATCCGCCGGTACACGACGATCACCGCCGCGACGATCAGGAGCCAGGTGACGCCCGCGACCGCCCAGTCGACGGTCGCGAAGCCGTTTCCAGGGGCGGCCGCGTGCGGGTGGCCCTTGGCGGGCGGGGGTGGGTTGACGTTCGCGAACGGGTTGCGGATGTGGAGGAACGACAGCGGGTTGTGGCCCGTCCGCAGGTAGTAGATCTCGAGCGCGATCGCGATCGCCACGAAAACGAGCAGCCGGCGGCGGGCCTTTCGGCGCATGACGGCGAGCTCGGGGTCGCGCCGGCGGACGACCTGCGAGTAGAGGAACACCCCCAGCCCCAGCACCCCCGCGATCGGGCCGATCACGAGCAGCACCCAGACGGCGGCGTGGTGGCCGGCCGCGCTCGCCAGCGAGCCGCCCGGCATCGCCCGGCCGTGGCCGCCCGAGCGCGCCGCCACGGAGACGACCACCAGCAGTGCGACGAGGCTGCCCGCGAGCGCCGCCGTGCGGGCGGCGGAGAGCGGTCCACGCGACGGTTGGTTAGGCGGCGTTTCCACCTACGCCCTGTGACGGTACCGCACCGCCCCGGTTAGACTCGGCGGCCCCGATGGCCTTCTCGGACCTCCGCGACTGGGTCGACCACCTGCGCCGAAGCGGCGAGCTGGCCGAGGTGACCGCCGAGGTCGACCCGCACCTCGAGATCGCCGAGATCACCGACCGCGTGACGAAGGCCGGCGGGCCGGCGCTCCTCTTCACGAACGTGCGCGGCTCGTCCATGCCGCTTCTCATCAACCAGTTCGGGACGGAGCGGCGGATGTGCATGGCGCTCGGCGTCGAGCGGCTCGACGACCTCGGCGCGAAGGTCTCGGACGTGCTCGAGATGACCCCGCCGGAGGGGTTCGTGGGGAAGATCCGGGCGCTTGGAAAGCTGAAGTCGATCGCCGACTCGCGGCCCAAGGTGGTCGGCTCGGGGCCGTGCCAGGAGGTCGTGCTCGACCCGCCGTCGCTCGATCCGCTGCCGATCATGACCTGCTGGCCCGACGACGGCGGCCCCTACATCACGCTGCCCGCGGTCATCACGAACGACCCGCGCACCGGCATCCGCAACGTCGGCATGTACCGGGTGCAGAAGTTCGACTCGACGACCACCGCCATGCATTGGCAGATCCACAAGGACGCCGCCGCAGACTGGCGCGGCATGGGCGAGCGCATGGATGTCGCGATCGCGCTCGGCACCGACCCGGCCACGTGCTACACGGCCTCAGCGCCGCTTCCGAAGCACATCGACGAGCTCATGCTGGCCGGGTTCCTGCGCGGCGAGCCGGTCGAGCTCGTGAAGTGCAAGACGGTCGACCTCGAGGTGCCGGCCCGCTCCGAGATCGTGATCGAGGGCTACATTCAGAAGGGCGAGCTGCGCGACGAGGGCCCGTTCGGCGACCACACCGGCTACTACACGCCCAGGGAGCCGTTCCCGGTGCTCCACGTGACCTGCGTCACCCACCGGCGTGACCCGATCTACCCGTCGATCATCGTCGGCGTCCCGCCCCAGGAGGACGTGTGGCTCGGCAAGGCGACCGAGCGACTCTTCCTGCCGGCGGTGCGGATGACCTTGCCCGAGGTGGTCGACTACGACCTGCCTTTCATGGGGGCGTTTCACAACCTCGCGATCGTGTCGATCAAGAAGGCGTTTCCGGGCCACGCGCGCAAGGTCATGCACGCCGTCTGGGGCACGGGCCTGCTCTCGTTGACGAAGGGCGTCGTGGTCGTCGACGACTGGGTCGACGTGCACGACTACGGCCAGGTCATGTGGCAGGTGGGCGCGAACGTCGACCCGGCGCGCGACGTCCTGCGCTCCGAAGGCCCGCTCGACCATCTCGACCACGCCCCGACCCGCCAGTTCATGGGAGGCAAGATCGGAATCGACGCCACGGCGAAGCTCCCGGCCGAGGGCTACGAGCGCGAGTGGCCCGACGTCATCCGGATGAGCGACGAGGTGCGGGCGCTCGTCGACCGGCGCTGGTCCGAATACGGACTCCCAGAGCGGTGAACGCGACGTTCGAAACGTTCTCGACGGCCGCCGCGGAGGGGACTATGCTCCCGGCCGATGCGGCGATGACCGCTGCAGAGATGTGCGAGCGAAGGGACCTGCGTGGCTGACGACGGGACGACGAGGGGTCAATTCCTCAGCCTCACGACCGTCGGCATGGGAGCGGCGATCGGCGGCATCATCGGAGTGCCGATAACCGCCTACATGCTCGCCCCGGTCACCGACGAGGTGAAGTTCGAGCCCGTCTTCCTCGGCAAGGTGGACGCATTCCCGGCGGACCCCAGCTTCAAGCCGACGGCTGCGACGTACGTCGAGGATCCGAACAACGCCGCCACGAGCCCGGGGCTCGCGTTTGTGCAGAACACCGGGAAGTCGAACACCGACTGGCTCGCGCAGGATGCGATGTTCATCGTCTTCTCGAACCGGTGCATGCACCTCGGATGCCCGGTCGCCGTCGCCCAGGGCGTCGGCTTCGCCTGCCCGTGCCATGGAGGCCAGTACAACAAGGAGGGGCAGCGGACGGCCGGCCCGCCAATCCGCCCGCTCGACCGGTTCCAATGGGAGATTCGGAATTCCGACGAGCTGTGGATCACGCAGCGGTGGTCGGTCGACTTCAACGGGGACGGCAAGGTGCTCTACTTCCCGGTCAAGATGCCGGGCCAGCCTGTCGCGCCTCCGGGGCCGAGCGTCGTGGCCGATGTGCTCTACCCGAACGTGACCTACGACCACGGCGCCGTTCCACAGGCCAAGTAGCCGATGCCGATCCCCGTCCCCGATGCCAAGCAGCTCGTCCTCCAGACCGAGGACTGGATCGAGTACCGCAGCGGCTTCCCAACGCTCGTCCGCAAGTTCCTGTTCCGCAAGGTGCCGCCGACTGGGTGGTTCCACACGCTCGGGAGCTCGCTCCTCACCGTCTTCATCATCCAGGCGCTCACGGGCTCGCTCCTGGCCATGTCGTACGACCCGTCTCCGAACGGCGCCTACGAGTCGATCCGCTACATCACCGACCAGCAGACGCTGGGCTGGCTGATCCGCGGGATGCACAAGTGGGGCGCCTCGATGATGGTGATCCTGCTCTTCCTGCACATGGGCCGGGTGTTCTTCTACGGCGCGTACAAGTATCCGCGCGAGCTCACCTGGCTCACCGGCTCGCTGATCTTCCTGTCGACGATGGCCATGGGGCTCACGGGCTACCTGCTGGTGTGGGACGAGCGCGCCTACTGGGCGTCGGTCGTGGCCGTCAACATCAACGGCACCGCGCCGGTGCTGGGCCCGTTCATCTCGAAGTTCCTGCTGGCCGGCCCGGTGTTCGGAGCGCAGACGATCTCGCGCTTCTACGCGCTCCACATGTTGCTGATACCCGGGTTGATCGCCGGCCTGATCTTCGTGCACCTGTGGCTGGTCGTGAAGCTCGGCGTGACGCCGTGGCCCGGGCGGCCCATCGAGCATGAGGAGGCCGTCGGCGACTGATGGCCGTCGCCTCCCCCCGCAAGGTGATCAACCGCCGCGTCCGCTACGAGACGGAGCTCGCGGCGCAGAAGAAGGAGGGGCACCCGTTCTTCCCCTACGCGATGTTCCACGACACGGTCGTGAACCTGATCATCGTGCTCATGATCGTGGCGATGGCGGTGATCTGGCACGCCACGGCGGGGCCGATCGACGCGCACCATCCCGACGGCCAGAACGGCTGGCTTGGCGCGCTGTACGAGGGCAAGGCCAACCCGGCGGTGCAGGTGACCGAGCCGCGACCGGAGTGGTACTTCCTGTTCCTCTTCGAGCTCCTGCGCATCTTCAAGTCGCCGTGGGAGCTGATCTTCGCCACGATCATCATCCCGACGATTCTGATGGTGCTGCTCGTCGTGTGGCCGTTCCTCGATCGCGGCCGCGATCGCCGGATCTCGCGCCGGCCGGTTGGCATGGCGGTCGGGTTGACGGTGCCCGCGGTGCTGATCGCGCTCACGATCGCCGGTGGAGTGGCGCCCGGCGCCGTCTCCGGGTCGAACATCACCGGGAACCCGGCGTTCGATTCCCTGCCGGCGGCAGCGCTCATCTCATCGCACGGCTGCACGACGTGCCACAACTTCGGTGCGGGTGGCGGCAGCGTCGGCCCGGATCTGTCGAAGGGCGCACCGAACCCTGACCCGGCGGCGATCAAGGCGCAGATTGAGAACGGCGGCGGCGGCATGCCGCCCTTCAAGGATGCGTTCACCGACGCGGAGA
>Ga0075434_100001861_pt1 | contig 18236 bp, 17 predicted proteins | sample RhiMethybrSRZTD3_FD_75298 | JGI IMG/M metagenome (GOLD analysis project Ga0075434, IMG submission 75298) | Populus rhizosphere microbial communities from Tennessee, USA - Rhizosphere MetaG P. TD hybrid SRZTD3 | ecosystem: Host-associated > Plants > Roots > Rhizosphere > Soil | place: USA... | reverse complement strand
GAACTCGACCGGCTGGCCGTTCTCCACCACCACCTTGACGATGCGGCCCGACACCTTGGCCTCGATCTCGTTCATCAGCTTCATCGCCTCGACGATGCAGAGCACCTGGCCTTCCTTCACCACGTCGCCCTCGGCGACGAATGGAGGAGCGTCGGGCTTCGGCGAGCGATAGAAGGTGCCGACCATCGGTGCCTCCACCGCGACCAGGTGCGCGGTGGACTCCACCCGCTCCTCCGCGATGGGCTGCGACTGGGGCAACGCCGCGGGGGCCGTCTCCCCCCGGGCCGCTCCCGCCGCGGGCGCGTGCTCGCGCACGACGCGGATGCGGGTGCCCGCCATCTCCACCTCGACCTCGGCCAGGTTGTGGCGTACCGCGAGCTCGACGACCTGGTCGAGCGTCACGGGTCCGGGTCCCGACGGGGCGCGAGCCGGTCGTCGCGCGGCCACTAGCCGGCCGTCGCCACGCGGCCGAGGTATTCCCCGCTGCGCGTGTCCACCTTCACCACGTCACCCTCGCTGAGGAAGAGCGGCACCTGCACCACCGCGCCGCTCTCGAGGGTCGCGGGCTTCGAGCCGCCCGACGCGGTATCGCCGCGAATGCCGGGGTCGGTCTTGACGATCTGCAGCTCGATGAAATTCGGCAGCTCGACGGTCACCGGACTGTCGTTGATGAACAGGATCTCCACCTCGATGTTCTCCTTGAGGAAGTCCCGCGCGTCGCCGACCTCCTCGGCCGACAGGGAGATCTGGTCGTAGGTGTCCAGGTCCATGAAGTGGAAGCGGTCGTCGTGGTAGAGGTACTGCATCCGCTTGTCCTCGAAGTCGACCAGCTCCACCTTCTCGCCCGCGCGGAACGTGTTGTCGATCACCCGCCCGAGACGCATGTGCTTGAGCTTGGTGCGTACGAACGCGCCGCCCTTGCCCGGCTTGACGTGCTGGAAATCGACGATGCTGTACGGCTCACCGTCGAAACGGATCTTCAGGCCCTTCTTGAATTCGGCCGTCGACACCTGCATGAGTTCACGACCCCTTCCGTCGTTGAGTCTTCAGTCGAAGCGCCTCTTCCAGGCCTCCGCGGGCCCCCGCGTGTCGCAGATCGCGGCCGAGGAGACGCAGGAAGATCTGCGCGGCCTCGTCGATCAGGCCCTGCTCGAGGCAGACCCGGCCGAAGCTCATCGTCACGAACGTGTCGTCGGCCAGCAGCTGCTTGAGCGCCGAGTTGTCGGAGACGGTGCCGCCCGCCCCGAGCACGTCGAGCAGCGCGCGCGACTCGCGGTCGCCCGGGTCGAGCCGGACCGCCTGCTCGAGATGGCCGACCGCGTCGGCCAGCGCGCCCGAGCGGCGATAGAGTTCACCCGCCAGCCGATGGGCCTGGGCCTCGTGAGGGCTCGCCTCGAGAATGGCCTGCACCTCGCTCAGGGCCATGTCCGGGTCGCCGTCGTCGAGCAGTGCCTTCGCCAGGATGAGCCGCGCTGTGACGTAGTGCGGAAAGCGATCGAGCCCTTCCCGGCAGAGCCGGATGGCGTCCCGGACTCGACCCGTCTTTCGGTACGCATCGGCCAGGGGCGCGAACGCCAACGACGTCGGATCCCGAGCCAGCCGCTCCTCGTAGCGGCGAATGGCGCTGAGGGTGGCCGGGTCATCGGGTGTCAGGGTCCCGCCGACCGGAGAGACCGGGTTAGCCATCCATCATTCGTTATACGCGGCAGGGCCCGCAGAGTCAATCATTCCGATAGCCTGCGGGCCCTTTCCGCTTGGTCCTGAGGGGTCGCCATGGGAGATTTGAAGGAGTGGCACTGATCCCGGTCGCCGTCGCCCTGTTGACCATCGCCGGCTTCATTCCCGCGCTCTCCGGGTCGTTCCTCAACTGGGACGACAACGTCAATTTCCAGGAGAATCCGACGTTCCGAGGGTCGGGTCGGATCTGGGGCGCGCTCACCAGCACCCTCTTCGGGCACTACATTCCCGTCACCCGCCTGAGCTGGAGCCTCAACTATGCCCTCGGCGGCATGAACCCGTGGGGCTATCACCTGGTGAACGTGCTCCTTCACGCGGGCAACGCCGTGCTGTTCTACTTCGTAGCCCGGCGGCTGCTCGCCGCGGCGGTCGACCGGGGAGCGCAGGCGGCTCGCACGCGGCTCGGTCTCTCCGTCGGCGGGGCGGTCGCGGCCCTCGTCTTCGGGCTCCACCCGCTACGGGCGGAGCCGGTGGCGTGGATCACGGGCCGCGCCGACGTGCTCTGCGGCACCTTCGTGCTCGCGGCGACCTGGGCGTATCTTCGCGCGGTCGACGGCGCCGAGCCGGCCCGACCCCGGTGGCTCGCGGCGACCGGGGTCGGGCTCGCCGCGGCGATTCTCTCCAAGGGAGCGGCCCTGCCGCTGCCGGTGGCGCTGCTGCTCCTCGACGTCTACCCGCTCCGTCGACTGACGGGGGTCGCCGCCTGGACGCTGCTGCGGGAGAAGATCCCCCTCCTCCTGGTGTCGTTGATGGGCTCGGTCGTGGTGATATACGCCGTCCGGCACGGGGCATTGCTGACGCGGTCGGAGGAATACGGCCTGGCCGCCCGGGTAGCGGTCGCGGCCTACAGCTTCTGTGGATACCCGCTCCGGTTCGTCTGGCCTGTGGCCCTCTCGCCTCTCTACGAGATGCCGGCTCGGATCCACCTGTCGGAACCCCGCTTCGGCCTCGCCGTCCCGGGCTTCCTGCTGGTATCGGCGATCCTGATCTTCCTTCGCCGCCGCTGGCCGGCCGGACTGGCGGTGTGGGCGTTCTCGGTGATCATGCTCGCGCCAACCAGCCTGGCGCTCCGCCTGGGGGCCGACCTGGCGCCCGACCGCTACAGCTACCTATCGGGGCTGGGGTTCGCCCTGCTGGTCGGTGCCGCGGTGCCCGTCGTGTTCGTAGGCGCGCGGGTTCCACAGCTCGACCGGCGAGTGCTGTCCGCCGGGCTGGGCGTCCTGATCGTGGCGTCAACGGTGGCGCTGGCTCTCGTCACGTGGGGTCAGGTCCAGATCTGGCGTGACGATGAGAGCCTCTGGAGCCGGGCGATCCGGCTCGATCCCGAATCACCGTCGGCGGCATCCAACCTCGGATCGGCCCTCCGCGCTCGAGGGCGGCTCGACGAGGCGGTGCAATACTCCGAGCGAGCGATCCGGCTCAAGCCCGACTTCCCCGAAGCCCGCCTGAACCTGGCGCTGGCCCGCGCTCAGCAAGGGCGGAGCGCCGATGCGGAGCGCCAGTTCCGCCGCGTGCTCGAGCTGAAGCCCCGATCGGGGCCGGCCCATGTGGGCCTGGCTTCCGCACTGGAGGGCCAGGGACGTCTCGACGAGGCCCTGGCCCATTTTCGTGAGGCCATCGACATCGAGCCCCGCTCCTCCGGCGCTCACAACGGTCTCGGCGTGGCCCTGGCTCGCAGTGGTCGGATCGAGGACGCGCTGGGCGAGTTCGCGGAGGCGGCGCGGCTGGATCCGGGCTCGGCTCAGGCCCAGAACAACCTCGGGCTCGCCCTCGTGCAGACCGGGAAGCCGGCGGAGGCGGTGGGCCACTTCGAAGCGGCAGTCAGGGCCGAGCCCGGTTTCCACCAGGCCCGGGACAACCTGGCGCGTACCCTGCGGCTACTGGGACGCTAGCGCCGAGCCCTAGACGAGCTCCTCGAGGGTCTGCCGTATGGCGTCCGAGGGTACATCGGGGACGATCCGGAACGCGCCAATCTCCGGCGCCAGGACGAACGACACCCGCCCGTCCCGCCGCTTCTTGTCGCGAGACAGCGCCTGGAGCACCGCGCCTGGATCGACGGCGAGGCCTTTCACCGGCAGGCCGACTGCGCTCAGCAGACGCCGCTGCCGCTCGGTCGTCTCGGGACCGGCGATGCCGAGCCGCTCGGCGAGCCGCGCCTCGGCGACGATGCCCAGCGAGACCGCCTCTCCGTGCGCCCAGCGCTCGAAGCCGGTCGCGGCCTCGAGGGCGTGCCCGATCGTGTGGCCGTAGTTCAGCACCCATCGCAGCTCGGCTTCCTGCTCGTCCCGCTCCACCACCTGAGCCTTGAGTCGGCACGACCCGGCCACCACGCGATCGAGGGTGGGCAGGTCGCGGGCCAGCAACGCGGGGACGTCGGCCTCCAGGTCGCGGAAATAGGCGGCGTCCAGCACGATGCCGTGCTTGACGACCTCGGCCAGGCCCGACCGGAACTCCCGCTCGGGGAGGGTCGTGAGCACCGCCGGATCGACGATCACCATGCGGGGCTGGTGGAAGGCGCCGATCAGGTTCTTGCCCTGGGGATGATCGATCGCGGTCTTGCCTCCGATCGACGCGTCGACCTGGGCCAGGAGCGTCGTCGGCACCTGGACGAAGTTCATGCCGCGCATGTAGGTCGCGGCGGCGAAGCCGGCCAGGTCTCCGACCGCCCCGCCACCCAGCGCCACGACGGTCGAGCTGCGATCGCAGCCGAGGTCGAGAAGGCGATCCCAGAGGCCGCTGGCGACGTTCAGCCGTTTGGCCTGCTCACCTTCGGGAACGGCCACCTGGGCGACGTCGAAGCCCGCCGCGGTGAGACCGCGGAGGACTGCATCGGCATGGAGCTGGGCGATGGTGGGATCGCTGACCAGGACAACGCGGCGTCCGACCCCGCGCTTGGCCAGCTGCGCTCCCACCGTCGACAGGGCGCCCGCCCCAACCAGGATGGGATACGAGCGGGGGCCGAGGTTGACGGGGATCTCGATCACGATCGGGCCTCTGCGGCCCAGACTACCAGCCTTTGAGGTAGTCTAGATATCCCTGGTGATTGCGGCGGATCTCCTCGACGCTGTCGCCCCCGAACTTCTCGAGGAAGGCCTCCACGAGAACGATCGCCATCATGGCTTCGCCGACCACCCCGGCGGCGGGGACCGCGCAGACGTCGCTCCGCTCCACCACCGCCTCGACCGCCTCGCGGGTGTCCAGGTCCACCGAGCGCAGGGGCTTTCGGAGGGTCGAGATCGGCTTCATGGCCGCGCGGACGACCACCGGCTGGCCGTTGGTGACACCCCCTTCGAGTCCGCCGGCGCTGTTCGACCCGCGGTGGAAGCCGCCTTCCTTGTCGAACAGGATCTCGTCGTGGACCTGGGACCCGGGTCGCCGCGCCGCCTCGAAGCCCATGCCGATCTCGGCACCCTTGATCGCGTGGATCGAGCAGAAGGCCTTGGCCAGCAGGCCGTCCAGCTTGCGGTCCCACTGTACGTAGGAGCCGAGGCCCACCGGGCAGCCGAGGGCGACCACCTCGAAGACCCCGCCCAGCGTGTCGCCTCCGGCCTTGGCGCGATCGATCGCCTCGATCATGGCCGTCTCGGCCCCGGGGTCCGCGCAGCGAACCTCGCTGGCCTCTGCCCTCCGCCGGATCTCCTCCCACGGGGTCTCGAGCGGGCCGATGTGGACGCCTCCGATCTCGGTCACGTGGCTCAGGATGGTGATGCCGAACTCGCCGAGCAAACGCTTGGCGACGGCGGCCACCGCGACCCGAGCGGTGGTCTCGCGCGCGCTCGATCGCTCCAGCACGTTCCGGATATCGTGGTGGCCGTATTTCATGGCACCCGCGAGGTCGGCATGGCCGGGGCGGGGCCGGGTCACCGCCTTTGGGGGGGCGCCGGCAGGCGGCGGGCCAACCGACATGGTCTGCTGCCAGTTCTCCCAGTCGCGATTGCGAATGGTGAGGGTGATCGGGCTCCCGAGTGTGAGCCCCCACCGGACGCCTGCCGAGATGTGGGCCTGATCCTGCTCGATCTTCATTCGGCCGCCGCGCCCGTAACCGCGCTGGCGGCGGCCGAGGTCTCCGTTTATGTCCGACTCGCCGAGAGTCAGTCCCGCCGGGACCCCATCAATGACGGCGGTCAGCGCCTCACCGTGGGACTCTCCGGCGGTGAGGAAGCGGAACCGCCCGGCCACCTACCTCGAAGCCGCGGGCTGCGCGCCGTCCGTCCGCAGGATGGACGGGGTCAGGAAGACGACCAGCTCACGCCCGGTCTCGAAATCCTCGCGCTGCTTGAAGAGCCAGCCCAGAACCGGGATGTCTCCCATGAGCGGCACCTTCCGGATGGTCTTCTGCTGCACGTTCTGGGTCACGCCGCCGATGACCAGCCGGTCGCCCTCGCGGACGAGCACCTGCGTCTCGGCCTTGCGCTTGTTGATGATCGGGACGGACGTGCCCGTGAACGCGATGAGGTCGCCGCGCGAATTGTTCTCCACGATCACGGACATTTTCACCTTGCGGATCTCCCGGCCGTCAATACTCTCACGGATTACGGTCGGAGTCACCTCGAGCCGGAGCACGGCCTCCTTGAACTGGACCTGGGTACCGGCCGAGCTGACGGTGGCGTACGGGATTTCTTCGCCGAGGCTGAAGGTCGCCTTGTTGTTCTCGACCGTGACGATCTCGGGGTGGGCGAGCGTACGGGTCTTACCGAGCTGGGCCAGGGCCTGCAGCGCCAGGTTGATGTTGAACCGAGTGCCGACGATACCGAACGCGATACCGCCCGCCGGGGTGTTGCTGAGGGCGTTGGGGAGCGCGCTGAACGGCAGATTCACGAGGTTGCCGCCGGTCGCGAGGCCGGTGCCGGCCGCCACCGGGAGCAGCGAGCTCAGAGAGAGGTTGGGGTTCACCGGCGTGAGAGTGCTCGGAGCGATACCGCTCCGGGCCACGTCAGTCGACTGGAAGCCCTGACCGATCAGGGTGTTGGTGCCGACGTTCCCCGCGGCCGCACCGCCCCACTGGACGCCGATGGCCTCGAGCGAGTTGCGGTCCAGGATCTCCATCCGTGCCTCGATCTTGATCTGGGGCAGCGGGACGTCGAGCTGCTCCCGGATCAGCTTCTTGATCCGCTCGAGGTCGGCCTCATAGTGCCGGATGAAGATGCTGTTCGTCGCCTTGTTGGACCTGACCGTGATGCCTTTCGCGAGCACATCCTGGCTCACCGAGATGACCGGCTGGGTAGCCGGGCCGTACGGCGGCGGGTAGGGCACGTTGGGCGGCGGCAGCTGACCGAGGGCCGGATTCGGAGGGCCCCCGATGGAGGGGACCACGCTCGGCACGGACGGCACGCTCGGGATGATCGTCGACGTCACCGGCTGGGTCCCCTCCGGCGGGATGCCGAGGATGCCCTGCAGGGTCCGGGCGACGTCCTCCGGATCGGCGTAGGAGAGCCGGATCACTTCCTCGCGCAGGGGACCACGCGCCGCCTGCTCCGCCGCCGCGGCGTCCGCCGCCAGCTTCTTGGTCGCCAGCTCGGTCTCCTTGAGCTGCGCCTCCGCGAGCTTCGTGCGGGTCTCGATCTCGGCGTTCCGCTTGGCGGCCTCGACTCGAGCCTGCGCCTCCTTCTCCTTGGTCAGCTGATCGAGGGAGACGACCCGGATGACGCCGTCCTTCTCGACCTTGGCGAGCCCGCGCACCTCGAGAATGGTATCGAGCGCCTGTTCCCACGTCACGTTCTTCAGCGAGATGGACACGCGGCCCTTGACGTCGTCACCGGCCACGATGTTCCGGCCGCTCTCTGCGGCCAGGATCCGGAGCAGGTTGACCACGTCGGCGTCCTTGAAGTCGAGCGAGATCAGCTTCTCTCCGGACGTCGGAGCCGACGCCGGCGGGGTCGGGGGCGTCGGCGGAGTCGACGTGGCCTGGGCCATCATCTGACGCGCGGGCGCGGCGGCTGCCGGCGGCGTGACCGGCACCGGGGTGGTGGCCATTGCAGCGACGACCGCCGCCGGAGCTGGTGAAACAGGAGTCTCCTTCTTCACGGGGACCGGGACGACGGCGGGCGCCTTCTCGGCCGGCTTGGCGGCGGCCACCACGGCCGGCTTGACCGCCTTGGGGGTGTCGGTCGCGGGATCGGTACCGATCTGCGCCACCGCGAGAGGTTTCTCGACGGGCTTCGCGTCCGCCACCTTCACCTCGGAGACCTTGGCTACCGCGACGGGAGCGGGCTTGGGAGCAGCCTTGGGCGCATCGGTCGAGCCGTTGTTGAGCTTGGCGGTTTCCGGCTTGGTCTCGACCATGACGACGAGCCCATCGGGGGTCTCGTCGATGTGGTAGGCGACGTCGTTCCGGCTCATCTCCACGACGATGCGGGCGATGCCCTTTCTGAACTGGCTACCCCGGACTTCCTTGACCGGGTCTACGCCCGAGGTCCAGCGAGACTTCGCCGAGCTGTAGGTCGCGCCGCTGACATCGATGACGAGGCGAGTCGGGGTGTCGATCAGCTTGGCCTCGTACTGGGCCGGGCCGCTGGTCTTGACCGTGACGGAAGCACCCGCCGAGGCCCGGTCGATGCTCACGTCCTTGAGCTGGACCGGTGACTCGGCCGTTTGGCTCGAGCCGATTCCAGTCACGACCAGCGACAGTGCGACCACAAGACCGGCTATCCGCGCGCTTCTCATCAGGTCGGTCCCCCCCCTCATACCTTTACTGGTTCTCCGGTAGGCGCAGCGTCAGGCTGGAGGCGCTCTGTGAGCCCCGGGCCGAGACAGCGAACGTGACCGAGTTCGGTGTGATTCCGGTAACGCGACCGTCGCCCAGGGCGTCCCCAGGCTTCAGGATGTAACCGATGCCATCGGGCGCCTCGACGAGAGCCAGGAGGCTGCTGGGCCCCCCGACCACTCCTGTCAGCTTGACCGCGCTGACCGAGAGGGCCGCGTTGTCCTTCCCGAGGAAGATCGGCGTGAATGGATCGCGCCGTCCCTTGGGCTCGTAGGCGATGGGCGGCAGTGCCTTGCCGGTGTCGGGCTCTTTCGGCCGGACGACCGGGGTTGGAGCCGGGGCGACCGCGGCGGGCGGTGGAGTGGGAGGAGTGCCGCCCCCACAGCCCGCGAGCACTGCGCCCGCGGTGCCGAGCAGGATGCCCCGCCGCAGCATTCTGGACGGCGCGCTCATCGGTTGGCTCCGCCGGGCTGCCCCGGGGTTCCGGTGGTCTTGGGCGGCGGGGCGCCTTCCGGCCGGAAGATGTAGGTCATCAAGGTGACCTCGGCCCGGATCGTACCCGTCGGGCGGTCGATCCCGAGCAGTCGCCAGTCGGTCAGGTTCACGATCCGCGGCATCCGACCCATGCGAGCCAGGAAGTTGCCGAACTGGTGGTAACTCCCCTCCGCGTTCACCGTGATCGGCACGTCGAAGAAGATCTCCTTCTCCTCCGGAGCCCTGGGCGTGAAGACCGCCATGGCCAAGCCGGACTGGAAGGCGAGATCGGAGATCTGGCGGTAGAGGCCAGGCATCTCCTTCTCGGTGGGCAGCCGCTCCTGTGCCGCCTCGAGCCGCTTACGCAAGGCCTCCGCCTGGGCACGGAATCCGCGCAGGCTCGCCTCGAGCGCCTGGGCCTGCGCCAGCTCGGTGCGAACCTGCTCGCTCTGCTGCCGGAGGGCATCACGCTCGGTCTCCTTCGGGGAGAGGAGGAGGAAATACCCCAGCGCGGCCACGATGACGCAGGCCATGACGCCGAGGGCGACTTTCTGGTTCTTCGGAGCGTTCGTGATCGGATCGAGGAGGGCCATGGCCTAGATCTCGAACCGGCACGTCACCTCGAAGGTGATCGTGCGGGGCGACTTGCTGAGATCCTGCTTGGCATCGACCAGATCCACGTCCTTGAATCGCCCGGAGGCCTTGAGGTTGGCCATGAAGTCGGAGAGGGCGACCGAGGAGTAAGTGGTGCCGCCGATCCGCAGGCTCGGCCCCCGCTCCTCGAGGCGGGTCAGCCAGAGATCCGGCGGCAGCGTGTCGGCCATCGCGTCGAGGAGGTAGACCGGACGGGCCTGGTTGCGTGCGACCGTTTCGATGGCGTTCAGGCGCTTCTCCAGCTCATCCCGCTCCCGCCGGTATCGCTGTCCGGCCGCGATGATGGGCTGGAGCCTCGCGAGCTCCCGCTTGTTGTTGTCGATCTCGGCCGAGAGCCGGCGCTGCTCGAGGGACATGGCGAGCCACCAGCCGCCGATGATCAGGACGAGGACCGCCAGGATCCCGCCAAACAGAAGGCCAAGGTTGAGCTCGGGACCGCTGGCCGCCGCCCGGCGGGGCCGCTTGGTCGTGGGAGGGGCGAGGTTGACCTTGATCATGCCGGCTTGTCTCCCGGGCGACGGAGGGCGAGGCCGACCGCCACCGCCAGGACGGGGCCGATCTGCTCCGGATCCTCGTCGGCGAACTGAGCCGCGTCGTGTTCGATGCCCTGGAAGGGACGCGCCAGCTCGACCGGCACGCCCCAGGACGACCCGAGGAAGTCGTCCAGCCCGGTCAGCTTTGCGCAGCCGCCGGACAGTACGATCTTGCCGATCCGCTCGGATTCCGCGGTGGAGGCGAAGTAGTCGAACGTGCGCTGTACCTCGAGCGACAGCTCGCGGGACACCGCTTCCAGCGCGGGAACCAGGTCGTCCCAGTTGACGCCGACTTCCCGTCCTTGCTTGGCCGCCTCGGCCATCTCGGCGGAGACGTTCAGCCGCTGGGCGATCGCGTCGGTGTAGTTGTTGCCGCCGAACGGCACGTCGCGGGCGAATATGCACGCGCCCGCGTGGATGACGTTCGTCTTCATGACGCTCGCGCCGATGTCGATGAGGGCGACCGCATCGGTCCCGTCACCCGGGCTGCTCAGCTCGAACTGGTTCTGGATCGCAAAGGCGTCGAGGTCGACCACGACCGCGTCGAGACCGGCGGCTTCCACCGCGGCCACGTATTCGAGAACCTTGACCTTCTTGGTGGCGACGAGCACGACGGACATCGCGTTGGCCGACTGGCTGACCACTTGGTAGTCGAGGAAGACGTCGTCGATGGCGAACGGAATATGGTGCTCCGCCTCGAGCTGGATCGCGTCACCCAGCTCCTTCGCCGTAACCTTCGGCAGCGGCACGCGCTTCACGATCGCCTCGCGTCCGGAGACCGAGATGACCGCGCTGATACCACTGATCCCGGCCTTCTCGACGCATTCCTTGATGGCGTCGGTGACGACCTGGGGCTCGCGAATCGTTCCCTCGGCGATGACGTCCCGCGGTAGCGGAACGGTCGCGAAGGACTTCAGCGCGAGACCGCCCTTGCTCTGGACCAACTCGACAGCCTTGACGACGCTGGTACCAATGTCGAGCCCGAACGTCGTAGGCTTCCTACCGAGTCCAAACAGCGCCATATTCGGCTCCCGGCCTTCTCCTGACTCTGACTCAGCTTCCGAGAAGCGTCATCAGCTGTCAGCCCGGTGCATTGTGGAAGGAAAGTCCCTATCGTGGTGACAGTTTACAACGGTGCCCTATTTAAACTGTCAACACTTCTTGCACCACAGCGCGTATTTCAGAGCTCCTCTGACCCCGACCGTGGGGCATCCCAACAGAATTCGAGCCGGCTGGCACACGGCACGGGGCCGCACTAGCTCGCGGCCTCGCGGTAGGTGCCTGGCTTGATGATCCAGCGGGCTTGGATGACCCCGCCGCCGGTTCGCCCGGCTTCGCAGTTCCAAGAAAGCGCCGGTCCGGCGGGTGGCCGGGCGTCGATGATGCTGGGCGCGGTGCTGCGGACATGCCCGGCCATCACCGTACCGAGGACCCGGGCAGCTCCCGTTTGACTGAACCGGTCCGCCGCGAAGGCGAAGCCTTCAAGCGTTACCGCGCCTGCGACGGAGAGGGTTCCGTTCACGATCGTCCAGCCGCGGATGACCCCGCTCGGCCTGGTCGCGGCCCCGTCACTCACGCTAACCGTGGCGAGATCTGACTCCGGCGTGGTCGGCGCGATGGGCTGGCCGCTCACCGTGTCCACGAAGATCAGCCCGTCCGGCATCGGTCTGGCCGCGTCGAACGAGACGGCGCCGCGGTAGTAGGTCCCGCGCGCCCGGGCGAGCGCCTTCAGGGCGTTGAGCTCGGACGCGTCGAAGGCTCGCTCGTCGAACGCCCCAACCGCCTGGTGCTGCTGGGCATCCGTCTCTCCATTGGGGACCGTCGGATCTCCGCCCCGCCCTCGGACTTGGCTTCCACCCGAGAGGCTGGTCGTCCCGGTGGACCACGTTCCGGCGCGGTTGCCGCAGGTGCCGTCCTCGCTCGCGTCGACAGTCACGCCGGATCCGATCTGCAGGTCGCCTCGAACGGTGATGCCCGCCGGCGGCGATGGAAACCGCAGGCGCACCGCGGTCGCGCTGATTTCCTGGCGCGCTCGCCCGAGAGGTCCCGAGTCCCCCGGGACCAGTCCGACCGAGAGGATCTGTCGCTGCCGGTCTCCGGCACCGCTGACGGTGACACGAAAGCCCCCGAGGGCCGCGCCGTCGACGGCCACCCCGATCATCTGACTCCCGTCGTATGGCGCCGGCGCGGCGGGAGTCGTCCACGGGATACCGTCTGGCGCGCCTGGAGTGCTCAGCGCCCACAGGGCTCGGTCGAGCCCGGCCTCGGCCAGGGCTTGCGCCTGCGCCATCATCGTGTGGTTCTTTGCGACCAGCGGTTCCTGTCCCGAGAGCAGCGAGAGGCCGAGCAGCACCGCGGAGAGGACGAGTAGGCTCACCATGGCGAGTGGGAGGACCGCACCTCGCTGGCCCTGTGTCCGGGAAGGCCGTAGCGCGAGATGGCTCATCGTGGCCCGATGTATGTGGTCAGGACGACGACACCGCGATGGGCTGCCCCCAGGCTCACCGGGGCGCCGGGATACTCGACCTTCACCGAGACCTGCCGAACCCCCGGACTCTGGATGCCCGAGCATCCGAGGGGAAGACCGCAGTCGAGGATCCGGACGGAGCGGCTGAATGCGGCGTGGGGCGCGGCCAGGGCCGGCTCGTCGGGGAAGGCGGTATGAGCGTCTCGCAGCGGATCCGTGTCGGGTTCGGAGCGCCCGACCGCGTGGCGGATCTGCTCGAGCCGCTGCGACGCGAGGAAGGTCGCCCGCGAGCGGTGCTCGCCTTCGTGGATGCCCGAAGCTGCCGGAGGAAGCATGGAGATCATCGCGACGAGACCGATGGAGAGCAAGGCGAGCGCGGGCAATACCTCCGCGAGCGTCAGGCCTCGCTCCTTCGCCAGGAGCGAATGCACGTGCCGTCTACGGGCCGATCGAGACCCGCCCGGATGCCGCGACGGAGACGGTCAGGGTGCGACCGCTCACCGCGTCGGTCACCGTGTAGGTCGCCGCGCTGTTGGCATTGCCGAGATTCCCGAAGATCGCGGTCGCCGTGCTGAGCGTGACGTTCTCGGGAAGACGGATGTTGCTGCTGGCATTCACGAGGCCCGCGACCGCGATCGGGGTCGCGTTGCAGGTAGCCCCGGTCGCCGTCCGGTACTGGATCACGCTCGCCGAGCTCCGGAAGACGCATACCGGCGAGTTGGTTTTGATGGCGATTTGACGGGCCTCGTTCAGGTAGGCGCTGATCACCTGAGCCCCTGCCCGCACGCGGGCGCTGCGGTAGTAGTTGAGGAACGACGGCATGGCCCACGTCGTGATGACCACGATCATCCCCACCGTGATCACCAGCTCGACGAAGGAATAGCCGGCTTCCCGGCCCCGCTGATTGCTGGCTGGTCGATCGCTGCCCATGGCAACTTGTGTCATAGCAAGAAGGGGACCAGATCGGGGCTCCGGACCATGTCCGAGGGAGCGGTCGGCTCCCCATCAGGGCGGCGCGCGCTCGGCCTTTTGGCTCAGAATCGATAGTTATATCAGTATTTTGCTGGTCAGTTTCGCGACGAGGCCAAGGGTGTGTCGATGGTCACTCTGCAACTCATCTGAGACTGCCGGTCGTGGGTGACGATCGGTGTCAACCCAAGCGACGACGGGTGTCGACTCGCCGGACCTGTGCCGCGCGCGACAGCGATTGACGTCAGCTGTCCGACGGGGGCTAGTTCAGGAACTGCCCGAAATACCACGCGAGAAGCGATTCGCCCCAGAACAGGCTGACGGCCCCACCCAGAGCGAGGAACGGTCCGAACGGAAGAGGATCCTTTCTAGCCTTGCGTCCGGTCGCCAGGAGGGTTGCGGCCAGGGGACCACCGACCAGCACGGAGAGGAGGATGCTCAACAGAGCCAGCTTCCAGCCGAGGAAAGCTCCGATCATCGCGCCGAGCTTCACATCCCCCACACCCATGCCAGGCTGCCCGAGCACGAGCGAGCTCGACACGATGATCACCACGAAGACGCCGCCACCCACCGCGACCCCCAAGAGTGAATCCCACCACCCGATCCCCCCAGGGGCGACGCTGCACAGTATGCCGACGGCAATGCCCGGAAGACTGAGCACGTCGGGAATGATCTGATGGTCGAAGTCGATGCCGGTGATCGCTACGAGGCCCGAGAGCAGCACGAGGGCCACCGCCAGCTGCGGGCTCGGCCCGAAGTGGAGGTAGGCGAGGGCAAACAGCACGCCGCACGTGACCTCGACCGCTGGGTACCGCCACGAGATCGGCTCCTGGCAGGCACGGCAGCGCGCCCCCAGCAGCGTGTACGACAGCACCGGCAGGTTGTCGTACCAGACGATGGCGCTGCCACACCGGGGACAGAGGGACCCGGGTCTGACGATGCTCCTTCCCGCGGGGACTCGCGCGATCACCACGTTGAGGAAGCTGCCGACACACAGCCCGAACAGGAAGGAGAAGATCACCGCGACCGGAAGAGGGATCATCGGCGGTCGCGGCCCCGATCTGCGATGGAGACAGTGCCCAGGGTCATGTGCACGCCAAGCTCGATCATACCCGCACTGCTGGGCGTTCCCGGCATGAGTGATCCACGGCCTGACGCGCCTCGAGGGAGGTGGGACTGCTCGTCCCGCCTCCCCCGAGGGATTGGACCGCCGGCGCCTCTCCGTTACGGAAGGCTGACGGAGGTGCTGTCGCCGGAGTTGCTGATGGTGAAGGTACCGGCAGACTGCACCGGGGTGTAGACGTAGGTACCCCAACCGGAGGGACCGGCCGGGATCGACGCCATGAAGGGGCCGCCGACCTGACCGAGCGAGTTGGTCACCGCCGTGGTGAGGGCCGTGAGCGCGGTGGGGAGAGAGCCCACATGGGCGGAGTAGATGCTGACGGCCGACGCGAGGGCGCGGGCATCAGCCTGGGCCTTGGCCAGGCGCGCACGGGCCTGGACGTTGGCGTACAGCGGGATAGCGATCGCGGCGAGGATACCGATGATCGCGACGACGATCATCAACTCGATGAGGGTGAAGCCGCGCTGGCTGCCCAGCATCTTGTGCTTCCCGTGCCAGAACTTCGTCATATACGATGCCTCCGTTCCAATCGAGATGTTGTTCTTGCTCCCGACCGCACGCACCCGCTTCACGGATCGGCTGTCGTGGTGGCGAGAGAGTGCACGCGATGTGCCATCTCTCGAAGCAGGCACGGCTCCGTAATTCGGCCCTCCGATACTCGATACTCGACCTGCATTAGCGCAAAGCGTGCCGGGGTTCGTGTTGTGTTGCGGGTTCGACGTCGCGATGGAACAGGCCGGCTATGGCGCAACGGGCCAGAAAGCACACGCGGGGGGTGGGTCGCACCCCCCGCGTGTCGTATTGCGGTTGCGGGTCAGACGTTACGGAAGGCTGACCGAAGTGCTGTCGCCGGAGTTGCTGATGGTGAAGGTACCGGCAGACTGCACCGCGGTGTAGACGTAGGTACCCCAGCCAGCGGGACCGGCCGGGACCGACGCCATGAAGGGGCCGCCGACCTGACCGAGCGAGTTGGTCACCGCCGTGGTGAGGGCCGAGAGCGCAGTGGGGAGAGAGCCCACGTGGGCGGAGTAGATGCTGACGGCCGACGCGAGGGCCCGGGCATCCGCCTGAGCCTTGGCCAGGCGCGCACGGGCCTGGACGTTGGCGTACAGCGGGATGGCGATCGCGGCGAGGATGCCGATGATCGCGACGACGATCATCAACTCGATGAGGGTGAAGCCGCGCTGGTTGCCCAGCATCTTACGGTTCCAGAACCTGTTCATTGCTCTTCCTCCTGGAAGCTTGTGGCCTTGCGGCCGAGTATGGAAGTTGAATTGCTTCTGGCAGGAGGGAAGTGCAGGTTCGATGCCACCGAGCGCTGCCGAAAATCCGTCAACTACCTGACACTGGGCCGCGATCTACTCCGCGCTTCAGTTGACCACAAAGTGCTGAATTATATGACTGAATCAAACCTTCCATCGATTGATCCGCCGCGGCTTGCGTGTTGCTGACGGCGGATCAGGAGTTGACAGCACCTGTTAGCGTCAGGCCGAGGAATGTCATTCGTCGCCGGGCGCACCACGCTTCGCCAGGCTGTGCTTCTGCAGCTTGTAGCGGAACTGGCGGAAGGTCATCCTCAGCAGCTCGGCCGCCTTCGTCTGGACGCCGCCCGTTCGATCGAGCGCGCGCTGCAGATAGCGGCGCTCCAGGTCATCCAGTGTGGACTCGAGGTCCAGACCCTCCTCGGGAATATCCACGAGCTCCGGCCCCCGGGTGGGTCGCTCGCGACGTACGGATTCGGGGAGGGCGTCGGCTCCGAGCATGTCACCGGCACCCAGCACGATCGCCCGCTCGAGGACGTTCTCGAGCTCCCGGATGTTGCCAGGCCAGTGGTAGCGCTCGAGAACCGCCAGCGCCTCCGGGGTGACGCCGCGGACGTCCTTGCCGAGGTCCTTGCTGAACTTCTGCAGGAAGTGCGCGATGAGGAGGGGAATGTCCTCGCGACGCTCGCGCAGCGGCGGCAGGTGGATCGGCAGCACGTTCAGGCGGTAGAAGAGGTCCTCGCGCATCACCCCGTCCCGCACCGCGGTCTCCAGGTCGCGGTTCGACGCGGCGATGAGACGCACGTCGGTCTTCACATCGCGCGTGTCTCCCACCCGTCGGATCTCGCGCACCTGAATGGCTCTCAGGAGCTTGACCTGCAAGAGCGCGGGGATCTCCGTGATCTCGTCCAGGAAGAGTGTGCCGCCCTCGGCGGCGGTGAACAGGCCGATCTTGTTGGCCACCGCGCCGGTGAACGCTCCCTTCACGTGGCCGAAGAGCTCGGACTCCATCAGCCCTTCCGGGATCGCGCCGCAGTTCACCGACACGAACGGCTTGTCCCGACGGTGACTGTTGAAATGAATGGCGCGGGCGACCAGCTCCTTGCCGGTGCCGCTCTCGCCGGTGATCATGACCGTCGAGGGGCTGTCCGCGATCTTCCGGATCGTGTCGAAGACCTCCACCATCCGGGAGCTCTTGCCGATGATGTTCTCGAAGCGGTGCTGGGTCTCCAGCTGCTTGCGGAGGTACTGGTTCTCGGCCCTAAGATTCTTGCGCTCGAGGGCGTTCTTGATGATCAGGTTGACTTCGTCGAGCTTGAAGGGTTTGGTGATGTAGTCGTAGGCCCCGAGCTTCATCGCCTCCACCGCGGTCTCGGTCGAGGCCATCGCGGTCACCATGATCACCGCGGTGTCGGGCGACTGCTCCTTGGCCGACCGCAGGACCTGAAGACCGTCCACCTTCGGCATCCGAAGGTCGGTGATGATCGCGTCGAAGGGATCGCGTCGAATCGCTTCGATCGCGGCGGCTCCGCCCTCGGCGAGCGTGACGTCGTAGCCGGCCTTCTGTAGGGTGATGGCCAGCAGGTCACGCATGCTCTTCTCGTCGTCCACCACCAGAACCCGTGCCTCGCTCATGTCTTCCTCGTCTCGCGGAGTCGGAGCCCGGCAATCGCCGAGGACCGGTCGACTCGTCGCGTCAGGGTGCTCATCTGCCACCGCCTCTGAATGCTAGCGCTCACCCCCGGTTTGATCCATCCGGGGCCGGGAGGGTGAGGATGAACGTGGTGCCTTCGCCGACCCGGCTCCGAACCTCGATGGAGCCACCGTGCTCCTCGACCACGCGGTAGACGAGTGCGAGCCCGATGCCGCTGCCCTCCGGCTTGGTCGAGAAGAACGGCTCGAAGATGTGGGGAAGATCCCCATCCGCGATGCCCTGGCCGGTGTCCGAGATGGAGATCTGGAGCCGTCCGCCGCGCTCGCGGAGCGAGCGCGCACCCACGCGTAGCTCCCCGCCATCCGGCATCGCCTGTACCGCGTTGAGGCACAGGTTCCAGATGGCCTGGCGGAGTCGCTGAGGATCGGCGCGAGTGGCGAGGGTGTCGCCGTACTCGCGCGCCACCTTCAAGTTGGCCGGCAAGGTCCGATGCTCGATCAGCAAGAGGACCTCGTCGAGGATCTCCGCCATGTTGATCTCGAGCGGGACCATCGGGGCCGGCCGCGCGTACTCCAGGAAATCGCCCACGATCTGATTGAGCCGCGCCGACTCTCGCAGCACGATCTCCACGAGCTGGCCCCGGGTGTGGTCGGGGGGCAG
>Ga0075434_100001860_pt1 | contig 18237 bp, 20 predicted proteins | sample RhiMethybrSRZTD3_FD_75298 | JGI IMG/M metagenome (GOLD analysis project Ga0075434, IMG submission 75298) | Populus rhizosphere microbial communities from Tennessee, USA - Rhizosphere MetaG P. TD hybrid SRZTD3 | ecosystem: Host-associated > Plants > Roots > Rhizosphere > Soil | place: USA... | reverse complement strand
TCTCGTCCGAGCTCCAGGCCGAAGCGAACCAGGACCTCCGTTCGGTCGTCCCCACCACGTACGTCAGGTACGCGCACGCGGCCCTCCTGCTTGCGCTGGCAAAGCACGACGACGTCATCCCGCGCTCGGAGTACGACGCCTACAAGAGTTCCGTCCCGGGCGGAACGACCGTCCGCTCGTACGACACGGGGCACACGTTTAGCCAATCCTCGGTGAGCGACATGCTCGAATGGCTCGCGGACGAGCTGCACCTCGGCCCGCTGCCGAAGTACGCGCAGCACCTCGTCGCGGGGTAGGGCCTCTACTGCTTCAGACAGACGGCGGCGAGATCCAGCTCGGCTCCGGATCGCTGTAATCCGCAACAAAACCCGAGTTGTTGGCAATGTCGAATGGCTCGCCGGGAGCGAACAGCTTGGCGAACAGCACCGGAAACGGGAACGCCTTGATATCGGCCCGGAGACCAATCCGAGCCAGATTGCGACGCACGATCTGAGCCGTCGAGATACCAAAGGGCGTATCGACTGTGTAGAGGACCGCCTTGCCTCCACGCAGCCGGCCACGAGCAAGCGCCTTCGCTCGCCTCACGTCGCCCTTCAGAGGATAGATGTGCGCGTTGCGGACCCGGGAAAGCCAATCGGCAGGTACTGGTCGGTCGGGCGTGCTGCGCGGTATCCGTGCTCGCCGGCAAGCGCGACGCGGTCGATCGCGTAGTTGACGGCCCGCCGGAGGCGCGCGTTTCCGCGGAAGAGCGGCCGGTCGGTGTTGAGGACGAAGAAGCGGAGCCCCTGCGACGGGCGGATGAAGACCCGGGACCGGTTGACACCGTACTTCCGCACGAGTGCGGGACCGCGCTCCAGCCGGGCACGGGCGTCCATCAAGCCCCAGTCCGCGCCGCCGCGCTCGATCCGGTCGACCATCGCCGCCGGCGAGGCCAGCGTGTTGTCGACGACGAAACCGTCGACGTGTTGCGGCCGGGTCCCGCCGTAGTAGCGATTCCGCCGCAGCACCACTCGCTGACCCGGACGAAACTCGGCGAAGTAGTACGGCCCGGCGCTCGCGTACGCTCCGACTCCTTCCGGATTGGCGGGGAGCCCGGGCGGAACTGCGCAGAAGAACGGCGTCGCGAGACGTGCCGGGAAACTCGGGACCGGGTGCTTGAGCCGGATGACGAGCCGGTTCCCGTTCGCGACAACGCCCGACGGGGACGATGCCCGCCCAGCGAGGACGTCGTCGGCGCCGACGATGTCCGTGATAAGCCGGCGTCGACAGCCGGCGACTTCATCTTCGGGTCAAGCAGCCGCTCGATTGCGCGCGAGAAACTGCGGGCGTTCAACTTCGCCCGGTTGTTGAACTGAAAATCGCGACGGAGCGTAAACGTGTATTTCCTCCCGCTCGCCGAGACCCGGTAGCTAGCAGCGACCTCTGGGACCGGCCGTAGTCCTGCAGGCAGCGGCTTGTCCGGATAGTTCATGAGCTTCGCGCACGTCGCGTCGGAGCAGAGGCCACTCGCCGGTTGAGTAGGCGAGGGCCGGATCGACGTAGTGGATGCTCGCCCACTGTCCGATTCGGAAGGTGCCGCCGTCCTTGACCTGCGCCGTCGATTGAGGATTTGGCAACGCAAAGGCCGTTGCACCGAGCGCCAGTCCGAGCGCGAGCATGACGACCGAGACAATGGGCTTCATGAGTCCCGGATCGCCCCCTGCCCCTACCGCTTGAGGCAGACGGCCGCGAGGTCGAGCTCGGGACGGAGGATCTTGCAGCCGACGCGCTTGGAGACGAACGTCCAGACGTTGTCCGTCCCGTAGGCGATCAGAGGGGCGGCCTTGCGGGCAAGGGTGACGTCGAGATTTCCGTACGCTCGGTACCGCTTCGCGCCGGAGAGACGGGACGCCCGATTCAGGAGGCGGTTGTACCTCGGCGAGTTGAAGCGCGCGATGTTCGCCTTGCCGCCTCCCGGATTGCGGAAGAGGATGTTGAGGATCCCGTACGGATCGCCGTAGTCGGCGCCCCAACCAAACCCCCAGGCGATGTCGAAGCGCTCGCCCGGGGTTTCCAACTTGGCGAGGAGCACGTTAATGGGGAACGCCTCGATCTCGATGCGTAGGCCGATCCTCGCCAGATTGCGCCTCACGATCTGCGCCAGCGCGCGCGGGATCGGCAAGTCGACCGTGTAGAGGACTGCCTTGGCCCCCTTGAACCGGCGGCCGGCCAGCGCCTTCGCCTGCCTCACGTCCCCCTTCAGCGGGTAGATGTGCGCGTCCCGGAACCCCGGGAACCCGATCGGCAGGTACTGATCGCTCGGGCGCACCACCTGGTAGCCGTGCTCGCGCGCAAGTGCGACCCGGTTGACGGCGTAGCTGACGGCGCGCCGCAGACGCGCGCTTCGAAAGAGCGGGCGCTCGCTGTTGAGCACGAAGTATCGGAGAAATGGTGCCGGCTTGACGAAGAGGCGAGCGCGGTTCCGGCCGTACTTCCGCACGAGCGCCGGCCCGTCTCCTTGAAGCAACGTTGCCTCCGTCCAGCCCCAGTCCGCCTGGCCGCGCTCGATCCGCTCGACCACTGCCCTCTGTGAGGAGAGCGTGTTGTCGAGCACGAAGGTGCGGACGTGGTGCGGACGCTTCCCGCCGTAGTAGGGGTTTCGCCGCAGCACCACCCGCTGACCGGGGCGGAATTCGGCGACGTAGTACGGCCCGGCGCTCGCGTACGCGCGGACACCCTCTGGGTCAGCCGGCAGCCCCGGTGGGACGGCGCAGAAGAAGGGCATCGCGAGGCGAGCCGCGAAATCCGGGATGGGCCGCTCAAGCCGGATGACGAGCCTGTTCCCGCGTGCGACGACGCCGGACGGGCTCGACGCCCTTCCGGCGAGTACCTCGTCAGCGCCGACGATGTCCTGGACGTAGCCGGCGTCGACGGCCGGGGATTCCATCTTGGGGTCCATCAGCCGCTCGATCCCACGCTTGAAGCTCCGAGCATCTAGCCTCGCGCGGTTGTTGAAGCGGAAGCCTCGCCGAAGCGTGAACGTGTACGTCTTCCCGTCCGGCGTGACGCGGTAACCAGCGGCAATTTCGGGAACAGGGCGCCGCCCGGCCGGCGGCGGCTGGTCCGGGTAGTTCATCAACTTTGCGCAGGTCGCATGGAGAAGCATCCACGAGGAAAGCGCATATGCGAGTGCCGGATCGACGAAGTCGATCGGAGCTACCTGGTCGATGCGGAACGTGCCGCCGTCTTTGAGCTGGGCACCAGCGCGCGACCCGGCTCCCGGCATGGCGTAAGCAGTCGCTCCGAGCGAGATGCCGATTGCGATCATGGCCGCGGAGAGGGCGAGGCGCCGCATGTTCCTTGAACTTGATACATGATTGCGCCGAAAGCTCCAAACTCTCCTAGCCGAAGCGTGCTTCAGGTGTCACGCTTACCGGCATGGCCGACCTGCCGCGCGGAGCCGTCACGTTCCTCTTCACCGACATCGAGGGCTCGACGCAGCTCGTGAAGCAGCTCCGCGACGGCTACGGCCCCGTGCTCGGAGAACACCAGCGGCTGCTGCGGGAGGCGTTCGCGGAGCACGACGGCCACGAGATCGACACCCAGGGCGATGCCTTCTTCGTCGCCTTCGCGAGCGCGCGGGAGGCGGTGCTCGCCGCAGTCGAGGCCCAGCGGGCGATCTCGCGGTACCCCTGGCCGGACAGCGCACCCGTCCGGGTGCGAATGGGGATACACACCGGGCAGGCGTCGCCTGTCGACGGCCGGTACACGGGCCTGGCGGTTCACCGCGCCGCGCGGATCTGCGCGGCCGGGCACGGCGGCCAGGTACTCGTCTCCCAGGCGACACAGACGCTCCTCGAGGACGAGGAGGAGGACCTCTCGGTCGTCTTCCGCGACCTGGGCGAGCAGCGCCTGAAGGACCTCGACCGGCCCGTGCGCCTCTATCGGCTGGCCGCGCCCGGCCTCCCCGAGGCCGTTGCGTTACCGCGGCGCGAGGTCGACGCCGGGACGGCCGCGCCCCGCCGGAGACGCCTCTCCCCCTGGCTGCTGATTGGCCTCGGCGTGCTAGCTGTGCTGATCGTCGTGCCCGTGGTCGCACTCCTGTCACGGGGAGGCGGCGGCGGGCTGTCGGGCGTCGACCCGAACAACGTCGGCGTCATCGACCCGGCGACGAACGAGATCACGCGCCAGGTCTTCGTCGGACGCAGGCCGGGGCCGATCGCGGTCGGCCGCGGTGGCGTCTGGGTCGGCCTGCTCGAAGACCGGGCGCTCAGCCACGTCAAGTCCACAGGCGAAGCCAGTCCCGCGCTCGTCAACATCGACGACCAGACCCCGACGGGGCTTGCCGTCGGGCCGGGCGGCGTCTGGGTCGCGCACGGGCTCCTGGGCACGCTTTCGCGCGTCGACCCGCAGTTCAACCAGGTCACGAAGACGATCAATGTGGCCGCCCGGTCCTCGGACGGGAACGTCACCGCTGGAGGCGGCTACGTGTGGGCGGTCTACGGCGAGTCGACGCTGGCGAAGATCAATCCGGCGGCCATCCGTGTCGTGGGCAGAGGGTTCGCCGGCAGCGGGCCGGCCGGAATCGCGTTCGGCCACGGCGCCGTCTGGGTCGCGAACTCCGGCGAAGCGACGGTCGACCAGTTCAACCCGGGCACGTTCGACGAGGGCGCCGTCGATACGCGATCGGTCGGCCCGAACCCGCGCGGGATCGCCTTCGGGGAGGGTGCGGTCTGGGTCGCCAACCGTGCGGACGACACCGTGACGCGAATCGACCCGGATTCCCGCGCGACGCGCACGATTCAGGTCGGCGATGCGCCGTCGGCGATCGCGGTCGGCGCCGGCGCCGTCTGGGTCGCGAACACCGGCGACGGAACGATCACCCGCATCGATCCGACCACTCTCGATGTCGCGAAGACGATCCATACCGGAAACGCGCCCTCTGGCATTGCGTACGGCGACGGCTCGGTCTGGGTCACCGTCCAGGCGCCGTAGCGCTACGGCTTGAGACAGACGGCGGCGAGGTCGAAGTACGGCCGGAGAACGATGCAACGTTTGTCCACCCGCCTCGAGACGAGGGTCAGTACGTTGTTGAACTGGATCGCAACCGACGGCGCCGCATCTCTGGCAAGCCGCACATCCAGGGCACCGTAGGCCTGGTAGCGGCTCTTGCCCCGGCCCCCGGCCGCATGTCTGAGCATGCGGTTGTACTTGCGGACGTCGAAGCGCCCGAGGTTGGTAACTCCGATGAAGCGCCCGTCGAAGAGTTCGTTGAGGTAGGCGTGCGGATCGAAGTAGCTTGGGGCCCAGGCCGCAAACGCCAGGTCCCACGGCTCGTCCCGGTTGGTGGCAAGGCGGGGGAAGTAGCTCACCCCGTCGATGGGCTTGACAGTCACGTCGAGCCCGATCCGCGCCAGGTTTCGCGCTATCACCTGCGCCGCCGCGATCGGCACCGGGCGATCGAGGGTGTACAGGACCGCCCTTCCGCTTCGCCTGTGTCCCTTCGCCAGCGCTCTCGCTCTCTTGAGGTTGGGGCGCTTGAGCGGGTAGATGCGGGCGTTATCGAATCCCGGGAAGGCCGGCGGCAGGTACTTGTCGGTGAGCCGGGCCCTCAGGGCCCCCCCGACGAGCGCATGCCGGACCGCGGCGCGGTTGACCGCGAAGCTCACCGCCCTTCTGAGCGCGGGATTGTTCCGAAACAGCGGGCTCCGGCTGTTGAAGACGTAGTGGATGAGGTCGAATCCCGGCTTGACCCAGAACTGCGACCTGTTCACGCCGTACCTCTTGACCAGCCCGTCACGGAAGTACGCTGGCGGGGCCCAGCCATAATCGGCGAGCCCCCGCCGGACGCGCTGCAGGACGTCGTCGTACGACGCGGCGTCTTCGTCCACGACAATTCTCTCCACGTGATGCGGCCGCGGCCCGTGGTACTGGCGATTGCGCTGGAGAACGATCGTCCGCCCGCGCACGTGTTTCGCGATGTAGTAGGGACCGGCCGCCGCGAACGTCAGACGTCCCTCGAGATCAGGGGGCAGCCCGGGCGGCACGGCGCAGACCTCGGTCATCCGCGCCGCGAAGTCCGGAACCCGTCGCAGCAACCGGATGACGAGCCGGTTCCCCCGCACGGTGATCCCGGTGACATTCTGAGCCCGCCCGTCGGCAACCTCTTCGGCACCGACAATGTCCAGGAGTAACGGCGCAGGGGTGAGGCCCTGGCGGTCGAGCGCCGCCAAACGGAGCGCCCGCGTGATCGCCCAAGCGAACGCGCTGGGGCGGACGGGCGCCTTGGTGTTGAACCGATAGCTGCGGGAGAGCACGAATGTGTACGTGCGGCCGTCCCGCGAGACGCGCGGATACCCGGTCGCGACCTCAGGGATCAGGCGGTATCCCCGCGGCGGCTGCCGGTCGGGATAAGTCATGAGGTGCGCGCAGGTGGCATCGAGCAGCTGCAGGGCGACTGAATCGGGATCGACGAGCGCCGGATCGAGGTTCGTGATGGGCTGGTACTGCGCGATGCGGAACGTGCCGCCCTCGCGAACCGACGTGCGGGCGTCGCGGCCGTAGGCGGCCACCGCGAGCAGAGCGACGCCGCCGGCAACCATCAAGAGTGATACGACGCGCCGCACGTTGCTCGCCCGTAAATACACCATCCCCGCAAAAAAGGGAAGGACGGCGGTCAGGTAGATTCCTCCTGCAATGGCGCAGGTTCTCCCTGCGGAGGGTGACCTCCGCCGCGTGATCGGGGACGGCGAGGGCGTCGAAGACGGAGAAGTCGAAGGCCTCACCGACCACGATCTGATCGAGCTGTACCGCAGCATCGTGCTCTTGCGGACGTACGACGAGCGTTCGCTCGTCTACCACCGGCAGGGGCGGATCGGCACCTACGCGATCTTCTGGAACCACGAGGCGATGCAGGCGGGCGCCGCCTACGCGCTCGAGGCGGAAGACTGGATCTTCCCGAGCTACCGCGAGTCGGCGGTCGGGCTTCTCCGCGGGATGCCGGCCTCGACGATTCTGTCCTGGTGGCGCGGCCACCCGGCCGGCTGGTGGAACCCGCTCGAGTTCAACGTGGCGTCGATCTGCGTCCCGATTGCGACACAGATTCCGCACGCGGCCGGCCTCGCGTGGGGCAAGCGACTCCGCGGCGAGCGGAGCTGCGCGCTCGTCTTCTTCGGCGACGGCGCGACCTCCGAGGGGGCGTTCCACGAAGGCGCGAACTTCGCTGCCGTGATGCGCGCTCCCCTGATCCTCTTCTGCAACAACAACCATTGGGCGATCTCCACGCCGGTCACGGAGCAGACCCGCGCCGAGTCGCTGGCGGCGAAGGCCGCCGGCTACGGGATGCCGGGCGTCCGAGTCGACGGCCTGGACGTCCTCGCCGTCTACGAGGCGACCCGGGACGCGGTCGCGCGAGCGCGCGACGGCGACGGGCCCAGCTTCATCGAGGCGGTCTCGTACCGAGCGGCCCCGCACGCAACCGCCGACGACCCGCGCGCATACGTCGACCAGGAGCGCGTCGAGGAGGAGCGACGGCGCGAATGCCTCGGTCGGTACGAGGGGTACCTGCGCCGGGCGGGCCTGCTGACGGACGAGATGTCCGCGTCCATCCGGGGCGAGGCCGAGGAGCGCATGCGAGAAGGCATCAGGGCTGCGGAGGCCGAGCCGGATCCGGACCCCTCGCTGGTATTCGAGTACGCGTACGCCGAAGGCCTGCCCTCGTTCGCCGACGACCTCGCCGAGATTCGCGCGCTGGAGCAACGCGATGGCTGAGCGGACGCTCGTCGAGGCGATCAACGAGTGTCTGCACGGTGAGCTCGAGCGCGACGGCGACGTCCTCGTCATGGGGGAGGACGTCGGGCGAGCAGGCGGCGTCTTTCGCGCGACCGCAGGGCTGCTCGACCGGTTCGGCCCCGACCGCTGCGTCGACACCCCGCTCGCGGAAGCGGGGATCATGGGCACCGCCGTCGGCCTGTGCATGGCCGGCTTCCGGCCCGTGTGCGAGATGCAGTACGACGCGTTCTCCTACCCCTCGCTCGACCAGCTGATCACGCACGTCGGCCGCTACCGCTGGCGCACGCGAGGCGCGATGGAGTTCCCGATCACCGTGCGCATGCCGTACGGCGGGGGCGTCCACGCGCCCGAGCTCCACGAGGACTCCCCCGAGGCCTACTACGCGCACACGCCCGGCGTGAAGGTGGCGATTCCGTCGACGCCGTCGGACGCGAAGGGATTGCTCGCCGCCGCCATCCGGAGCGCCGATCCGGTCGTCGTGCTGGAGCCGAAGCTCCACTACCGCACGCTTCGGGGCGAAGTGCCCGAGGGGGAGCACGTCGTCCCGCTCGGCAAGGCGCGGGTCGCGCGAGCCGGAGACGACGTCACGCTCGTTGCCTACGGCTCGATGGTGCACGTCTGCCTGGCGGCTGCGGAGGCGCTCGAGCCGGAGGGGAGCGCGGAGGTCCTCGACATGCGGACACTGAAGCCCCTCGACGAGGATGCGCTGCTGACCTCGGCCGCGAAGACGGGACGGGTCGTGGTCGTCCAGGAGGCGCCACGCTTCGCCGGCGTCGGCGCGGAGATTGCCGCCGTCCTGGCGGAGAAGGCGATCCTCGACCTCCAGGGCCCGGTGCTGCGCGTGACCGGCTTCGACGTCCCGTTCCCGTACTGGAAGATCGAGGAGGCGTACCTGCCCTCCGCCGAGCGCGTGCTCCAGGCGGCGCGCCGGCTGCTCGAGTTCTGATCCGTGTCGCCGTACCGCGACCCGCGCACGCTCGCCGCGCTGCTCGCCGTGGCGGGAACGTGCATCGTGCTGATCGTCCTCGTGAACCGCACCGCCAGCGGCAGCACGCGCACGATCGCCACGATCGCCGTGGCGGTCGTCCTCTGGATAGGGCTGATGGTCGTGCTGCGCGCGGCACGCAGGGGCTGATTGCAGCCACCGTGGCCGTGTACGACATTCCGCTCGAGCGCCGGACGATCCACGGCCACTTTTCGCGCGATCTAGATCCTGTCGTGACGGTGGACCCGGGGGACGGTGTGCGCTTCGCGACGCTGGACGCGGGCTGGGGGCTCGGGCCGGCACCGGATCTCGAGCGCCCCACGGAGCGGGCACGCTTCGAGCCGCGTGATCCGGACCTCGACAACGGCCATCCGCTCGTCGGGCCAATCGAGGTCCGCGGGGCGAGGGCCGGAGGGACGCTCACCGTGACGATCGACGAGCTGCGCGTCGGCGCGTACGGCTTCACCGGCGCGGGCGGATGGTCTTCCGCGCTGAACGAGCGGCTCGGCGTGACCACTGGTGAGGGGCACGCCCTCTTGTGGCGAATCGACGCCGATTCCAACCTCGCACAGGACCAGAACGGCCGCTGCGTCGAGCTGAGGCCGTTCCTCGGCGTGCTGGGGATGCCGCCGCCGGGACCCGGAATTTACCCCACTGGTCCACCGCGTGTCTGGGGCGGCAACCTCGACTGCACAGAGCTTGTGGTGGGGACGACGCTCTACCTTCCCATCCCGGTCGACGGAGCCCTGTTCTCGGCGGGCGACGGACACGCGAGACAGGGCGACGGCGAGGTGTCCGGAATGGCGATCGAGGCCCCGTTCGAGCGCGTCCGGCTGACGTTCGGACTCCTCGAGGATTTCCCGGTGAGCGCTCCGGTCGCGGAGACTCCGGAGGCGTGGATCGCGTTCGGGCTCGACGAGGATCTCGACGAGGCGGCAGCGGCAGCGATCGACGCGATGCTCAACCTGATGGGGCGAGAGCTCAGCGTCGAGCGCAAGGACGCGCTCGCGCTCGCAAGCGTGGCCGTCGACCTCCGAGTGACCCAACTCGTCAACGGCGTTCTCGGCGTCCACGCCGTCCTCAGACGGGACACCATCCGGTCCGCACAGGCCGAATGAACCGTGTGGTCTGGGAGGGCGTGGGCGAACCGCGGATGGAGATCGGGTACCTCGCGCCGGCCTGGGACGGACGATACGCGCGCGGGACGCAGATCGGCCGGGACTACGAGCTTCGCTACGAGCTCGACGCATCGGTGCTCCGCCTGGAGATCGTGGGCGGGCGGGACGCGGAGATCGAGCTGGGCGACGCCGATTTCTTCGACCTTGGCTACTCGCCGCTCTTCAACTCGCTTCCCGTCATCCGCGACGGCCTGCTCGTCACCGGGCCGTCGCGCGACTACGTGATGCGGTGGGTCGACGTCCCCTCGCTCGAGGTCACGCTCGTCGAGCAGCGCTATGAGCCCCTTCCTGACCGGGTCGTCCGCTACTCGTCGGGAACGTTCGCCGCCGACATACAGTTCGACGCCGACGGCATCGTCGTCGACTACCCGGGCCTGGCACGCCGCGTCCACTGAGAAAATCGGGCTGATGGCGTACGAGTTCAAGCTCCCCGACCTCGGCGAGGGCCTCACCGAGGGCGAGGTCGCGCGCTGGCTCGTCTCCGAGGGCCAGGAGGTCGCCGAGGACGAGCCTCTCGTCGAGATCCAGACCGACAAGACGACGGTCGAGATCCCCTCTCCGGCCGGCGGCGTCGTTACCCGCATCCTCGTCCCGGAAGGCGAGGTGGTGCCGGTCGGGACCGTGCTCGTCGTCATCGGCGGTGACGGCGCCGCCCCTGCGCCGGTGACCGAGGCGAAGCCGGAGCGCGAGCGGATCCGCGCGACGCCGCTCGTCCGCAAGGTGGCAGAGGAGCTCGGCGTCGACCTCGCGTCGGTGATCGGGACCGGGCCCGGCGGCCGGATCACCGAGGACGACGTCCGCACGGCCGGAGGCGGCGCGCCGGCAGTGGAGGGCAAGCGCGAGCCGCTGCGCGGCGTGCGCCGGCTGATCGCCGAGCATATGGCACGGGCACACCGGGAAGTCGCGCCGGTCACATGGGTCGAGGAATGTGACTTCACGAACGTCGACCTCGGCCGGCTTGTCCCCACCGTCCTGCACGCCTGCGCGCTCGCGCTCCAGGAGCATTCAAGGCTGAACGCGCGGTTCGAGGGGGACGAGATCGTCTACCTCGACCGCTACGACCTCGGCGTCGCGGTGCAGACGGAGAGCGGCCTTCTCGTCCCCGTTGTTCGCGACTGTACGCGTCCGGTCGACGAGCTCGCCGCCGACGTCGATCGGCTCGCCGAGGCTGCCCGCGCCGGCCGCCTCGCGCCCGAGGAGCTGCGCGGCTCGACGTTCACCGTGACGAGCGCCGGCAAGCTCGGCGGCCTGCTCACCACCCCGATCGTGAACCACCCCGAGGTCGCGATCCTCTCGGTCGGGCGCATCCGGCCGCAACCGGTCGTCCGCGACGGGAAGATCGTTGTGCGGCAGATCGGCTACGTCTCGGTCACCTTCGACCACCGCGTCGTGGACGGCGTGCAGGCCGCAGGGTTCGGGCTCGACGTGATCGATCGGCTCCAGTCGGGTTAGGGCCCGACGTACTGCTCGATCAGGCGCTCGATCTTGGGCGCACTGACGCGACCCTCGAGGCGCGCAACCGTGCGCTTCTCCTTCACGAGCACGAGCGTAGGGACGACCTCGACGCGGAACTGCTCCGCGAGCTCGGGCTTCGCGTCGACATCGATGCAGGCGACGCTCAGCCGCTCGCGCTCCTTCCGCGTCAGATGGGCGATCAGACTCTCCATCCGCCTCGCCTGACCCGAAGCCTTCGAGCGAAAGAAGATCAGGACTGGTCTCGAGTTGCGCACGCTCCCTGAGGTTCGGTGTACCCGGCGGCTCGAAATGCGACACCCCCGGCCTCACCTACACTGGCGGGCGGTGGGCGGCTGGTACTGGATCGGGGTCGCGATCGGCTTCGGCGTTGCGATCGGCGTCTTCGCCGGCGGCGCGCTCGGCGCGTCATCCGTCGGGACCGTGGTCGCCGCGGTGATCGCGGCGGCACTCGGCGGACTGGTCGGGTGGGAGATCGGCGACATGGGGGAGATCGTCGGCGGCGCCGTCGGAGGCGTGGCCGGAGCGGCCGGCGCGAGCCGGCTGCTGCAGGGATCGCTGCGGACCGGCGGGACGCGCGCCGGCACCGCGGTGCTGCTTGGCGCTGCGGCCGTCGTTATCGCCGCGCTCGCGCTCGTTCCGGCGCTCGGGTATCTGGAGGCCATCGCCGTGCCCGCCCTCGGCGTCCGCCTGCGCCGGCGCACGCCCGAGCGCTACGCCGGGCTCCGTTCGCTCGCAGACTGATGCGGAAGCTGATCCTCGTCGTCGTCGACGGTCTGCCTGCGCGGCTGCTCGAGGATGCACTCGGCGACGCCCGCCTGCCGGCCCTCTCGTTCCTCGCCGAGCACGGCCACCTCGGCCGGGCGGTCTCGACGTTCCCCTCGCTGACGCCCGTCTGCCTCTCTTCGGTGGCGACCGGCGCACACGGTGACGTCCACGAGATCCCGCACCTGGTCTGGTACCGCCGGGAGGAGCAACGGATCGTGGAGTACGGCTCGTCGTTCCCGGCGATGCGCGCGGCCGGGGCCCGCCGCTCGATCGTCGACACGATCTTCGAGATGAACGCGCGCCACCTCGGGCACGACGCCGTTACGCTCTTTGAGGCGCTCGAGAGCGCCGGTTTCACAACCGCGTGCGTGAACTTCACGTGCTACCGGGGACCTCACCCGCATCGCGCGACGGTGCCCGGGATCCGCCGCGTCGTCTACGGGCCGCGGCGGTTCTTCTACTTCAACCTTTTCCAGTCCGACGTCACCGGCGCGCCGCTTGCGATCCGCCATCGAGCGCGCGGGACCGTGGACGGGTACGCGGCCGCGGTCGCCCGCTGGCTGGTGACGCGCGACGGCTTCGACTTCTTCGTCTACTACCTGTCCGACTTCGACTACGCCTCGCATCTGTCAGGCCCCGATGCAGCTTTGTCGACGCTCGCCCGCACCGACCAGGCGATCGGGGCCCTCTTCGACGCTGCGGGCGGCGGCGACGAGCTCCTCGAACGCTACGACCTCATCGTCTGCTCCGACCACGGCCAGACCCAGGTCGACGCGGCAATCCCGCTGGAGCGCTCGCTGTCTGGCGTTCCAGGTGTCCTCACGACCGCCTCCAACCGAGCGGGCATGGTCTATCGCCTCCCCGACTGTGCGCTCGACCTGCGTGCGCTCGCGTCGCGCGTCGAGCCGAACGAGGGGGTGGACGTAGCCCTGTTCCTCGAGGACGGTCATGCGGTCGCCCGCCGAGCGGGCGAGGAGTTGCGCTTCAGGCCGCAACCCGGCGGCTGGGAGACCGACGGCGATCCCGGGGTCGTCGACCATCCCGACGGGCTTCGCCGAGCCTGGTCGGCGCTAGCGAACCCGAATTCGGGCGACGTCCTTGTCTCGGCGGCCGACGGGTTCGAGTTCACCGACCTCGGCGGCCGCCATCACGCGGGCGGGGGCAGCCACGGCTCCCTCTCCGCCGGCGACTCGCTGGTGCCGGCGCTCACGGTCGGCTTCGAGGCTCCGATCGAGTCGATCGTCGACATCGCACCCGTCGTCCTCGATCGTTTCGGTGTGCAGCCGCCCTCCTACCAGTCGGGCGCGCGACCGCGCCTGGAGGTCGGGTCCCCGGCCCAGCGTTGACGAGGCGGGCGCACGCCGTCATCCACGGACGCGTCCAGGGCGTCTTCTTCCGCGGCGACATGCGCGAGCGCGCGCGGTCGCTCGGAGTGAACGGCTGGGTGCGGAACAACGCGGACGGGACAGTGGAGGCGGTGCTCGAGGGCGCCGACGACCGGCTGGAGCTGCTCCTTTCCTGGTGCCGCCGCGGCCCCGCCGGCGCGCGCGTCGACGACGTGGACGTGGACTGGGAAGAGCCCCGAGGAGAGGGCGGCTTCGCCGTCCTATAGTGCGCGCGATGCCCTCGCGGACAGCGGAAATCGGGGGTGCGCTCGCCCGCTCCCGCGCCGGGCTCGCGTTGCGCCGTCCCCATAACTGGATCCAGCTGGCGAAGTTCTGTGCCGTGGGTGCGACCGGCTACGTCGTCAACCTCGGCGTCTACGCGCTGCTGCTCAACGCGGCTGGGCTCCACTATCTCGGCGCCGCGGTCTGTTCGTTCCTCGTCGCGGTGACGAACAACTACACGTGGAACCGCCTGTGGACGTTTCGCGGGCAGCGCGGGCATGTCGCGTACCAGGGCATCCGCTTCCTGCTGGTCTCCGTGGCCGCCCTCGGCCTGAACCTCGTCTTCCTCCGGACACTCGTGGCGCTCGGGGTCGGCAAGATCGCCGCGCAGGCGATCGCGATCGTGCTCGTCACGCCGGTGAACTTCGTCTTCAACAAGACGTGGTCGTTCTCGACCAAGCGCGCCTCACGCGCCCCGGCGCAGCCGTCGTGAAGGGGAAGGCGCTCCTCGTCGTAGCCGTCCTCGCGCTGGCCGCCGTTCCCACCGCGCGGGCCGCGACGATCACCAAGCACCGCGCCACGGCCACGTTCCTCGCGTACCCCAAGGTCGCAAGCTGGCTCTCGCGCTACCCGAAGAAGGGGCGGGTCGTGGACACGACCCACGAGCCACAGCAACACCTGTGGAACGTCAACGTCTGGTGGAAGGACGCCGGCGAGATCGCCACCGGCAAGGTCGGGGAGGACGGCACCGTGCTCGAGGCGTGGACAGGGCCGCAGGTCGCCTGGTCGATGGCGCGCGGGGGCTCGGGCCTGTTCGGCGGCAAGACGATCAACTCCAACCCGGTGTGGTTCGGGTTCGCAGCGGTCTTCCTGCTCGGGCTCGTCGACTGGCGCCGGCCGCTGCGGATGCGGAACCTCGACCTGCTCGTTCTGCTCTCGTTCTCGGCGTCACTCTGGTTCTTTCGCGACGGCGACATCTTCACGAGCGTGCCGCTCGCATACCCCCCGCTCGTCTACCTGCTCGGCCGGACCGTCTGGATCGCGAGGCGCGACCGGCCGTCGAGCGGGCGCCCGCTATGGCCGGCGTGGCTGCTCGCCGCTGTGGCCGTGTTCCTGCTCGGGTTCCGAATCGGACTCGACGTCTCCTCGTCGCAGGTCGTGGACGTCGGCTACTCGGGCGTCGTCGGTGCCCAGCGTATCTGGAGCGGACAGGCGCCCTACGGCCACTTTCCTGTCTCGGACACGACGCTGAAGCCGTGCGGCCCGGCCGATGCGAACGGCGACATCGAGGACCGCATCCAGACGAACGGCCGCTGCGAGACCGCGAATCCCAGCGGCGATACGTACGGCCCCGTCGCCTACCTGTCGTATCTGCCGGCCTTCTGGGTCTTCGGCTGGAACGGGAAGAACGCGCACCTTCCCGCGGCAAAGGCAACGGCGATCCTCTTCGACGTGCTCTGTCTGCTGGGGCTCGTCCTCGTCGGGCGGCGGTACGGCGGCAACCGCCTGGCGGCGACGCTTGCGTTCGCGTGGACCGCCTACCCCTTCACGCAGTACGTCATGAACTCGAACACGAACGACGCCGTCGCGCCCGCCTTCCTCATCTGGGGCTTCTGGCTCGCGGGGACCCCCTGGGCGCGCGGCGCCTTCTGCGCGCTCGGCGGCTGGACGAAGTTCTTCTCGCTGCCGCTGATACCGCTCTGGCTGTCGTACGACGCGCGCTGGCGTCGTCAGCTCTACTTCCTCGCCGGCTTCGCCGCGGCGACGCTGGCCGCCTTCTCGATCCTCCTGCTGGAGCCGAACCCCGTGCATGCCGGACGCGTGTTCTGGGACCGGACGCTCGGCTGGCAGCTCGATCGTCCCTCACCCTTCTCGCTCTGGGACTGGGGGCAGTACCACGCGGCCGGCATCCCCGACCTCGCGATCGAGCGCCGGGTGCTCGAGGTGCTGTCGATCATCGGAGCGCTGGCCGTCTACTTCGTTCCGCGTCGGAAGTCACCGCTCCAGCTGGCTGCCCTCAGCGCAGCCGTCATCCTGGGCGTGCAGCTCGTGATGACGCACTGGTTCTACTTCTACATCCCGTGGTTCTACCCGTTCGTTGCCTTCGCTTTGCTCGCGGTGCGGCCACCGCCGCGTCCGCCCGAGCCGGCGCCGATCCATGAGCACGAGCCTCGCGCGCTCGTCGCCGCGGGCTGAGAGCTCGCCGGTCGGGGCGGCGCTCCTCGCGGGCGCGGCGATCCTGCTTTTCGCGGGCTCGTGGTTGACGCTCCACCACGGGTTCTTCGCGCGGTCCCAGATCGTCGACACACCGCTCTACCAGCGCTACGGCGAGCAGATGGTCGCCGGCGAGGTGCCCTACCGTGACTTTGCGGTCGAGTACCCGCCGGGAGCGCTGGCCGCGTTCGTCGTGCCCTCTCTTGGCGCCGACAATCGGTCGGCCGAGGACTACCGCCACCGGTTCGAGCTGCTCATGTTCCTGTGCGGTTGCGCCGCGATCGCCGGCATGACGCTCGTGCTGGTCGGGTTCGGCGTGGGGCGGTCTGCGCTCGCCGCCGCGCTGGCCTTTGCCGCCCTGGCGCCCCTGGCGCTCGGGCCTGTCGTCCAGACCAGATTCGACCTCTTCCCGGCGGCGCTCGCCGTGTGCGCGCTCGCGGCGCTCGTCCACGACCGGCCGAGGCTCGGCCTCGGGCTGCTCGGCGCGGGAACCGTCGTCAAGCTCTTCCCCGCCCTGCTCGTTCCGCTGGCGCTCGCGCACGTGTGGCGCCGGCGCGGGTCGCGCGTGGCGCTCGAGGCCGGCGCCGTCTTCGTCGTCGTCCTCGCGGTGGTCGTCGTCCCGTTCGCGGCGCTCGCGCCCCACGCGCTCCTCGTGACCGTCGAGGATCAGGCCCGCCGCCCGCTCCAGATCGAGAGCCTGGGCGCGGCGGCGCTGATTGCCGTCCACCACGTAGCCGGCAGCGCGATTCGCCTGGACTCGAGCTTCGGGTCGCAGAACCTCGCCGGGGGTGCGCCGAACGCGCTCGGCGCGATCCAGGCCGGCCTACAGGCCGCCGCGGTCGTGGCGCTCTGGATCTGGTTCGCCGCACGGCCGCGCAGGAACCGCGAGTTCGTCGCGGCGAGCGCCGGCGCGGTCGCGATCTTCGTCGCGTTCGGCAAGGTGCTCTCGCCGCAGTTCCTGATCTGGCTGATCCCGCTCGTGCCGCTCGTCCGCGGGCGGCGCGGGCTCCTTGCCTCCGGGCTGCTGGCGGCTGCCCTCGTCCTGACGCAGCTCTGGTTCCCCCAGCGGTACTGGGACTACGCGCTTCGCTTTGCCGCCACCGAGAGCTGGCTGGTTCTGGCGCGCGATCTCGTTCTTGTCGCGCTCGCCGTCGTGCTCGTCGTCAAGGGCCGCCCGCCGGTTAGCCGATCTGCACTCTGAGCGCCTCGCACGCGGTCGCACGGCCGTCGGCGCCGCAGTCGACGACCAGCGCCTCGATACGTACGTCACCGTCGGCAGGTCGGAAGCGAATCGGCATCGCGGTGCGCATCCGCTGGATCGCGAGGTGGGCCTCGACGCCGATCACCGAGTCGTGGGGACCGGTCATGCCGACGTCCGTGATCGCAGCTGTCCCGCCCGGCAGCACGCGCGCGTCGTTCGTCTGGACGTGCGTGTGTGTGCCGACCACGGCGGTGACCCGCCCGTCCAGCCACCGCGCCAGTGCGATCTTCTCGCTCGTCGCCTCGGCGTGAAAGTCGACGACGATCACCGGCGTCTCCCTGATCGCGCGCTCCACGATGTCGTCCACGACCTCGAATGGCCCGTGCGGGACGTCGCCGAAGAAGAGCGCTCCGAGCAGGTTCACGACCGCGACGCGGGTGCCGTCGGTCGCCTCGGCGACCGTCCAACCGCGCCCAGGCGCACGCGCAGACAGATTGGCCGGGCGGACGATGCGGTCCGCCTCGTCGATGTACGGGGCGAGCTCGGCACGGCGCCAGACGTGGTTGCCGAGCGTGACGACGTCGGCCCCGGCGCCGAGGAGGCGCTCGGCGAGGCGTGGGGTCAGACCCGCGCCGTCCGCGGCGTTCTCGCCGTTGACGACACAGAAATGCACCCCGAGCTCCTCGCGGAGCCGACCCAGGCGCGACTCGATCGCCAGCCGTCCGGGCGCGCCGAACACGTCGCCGACGACGAGAATTCGCACTAAGGCAGGGACGGCGCCGGTGCCGAGTGGACCTCGATGGAGACGTGGTTCCCCGCGTCGTGGGAGTAGCGCGAGAGCTCCTGGTGCTCGACGTGCGAGAGGTCCAGCATGACGCCGAGCTTCGACGAGGCCGCCGAGACCGTGGAGCCGATGCCGAGGTTGGGATCGACACGAAGCCGAGTCACCGAAACGAGCAATGACGGTGCGGAAGCGGGCTCGATGGCGATACGCGAGCCGTACTGCTCGCCGTTCAGCACGAAGTCGTCGACGCTGACGAC
>Ga0075434_100001859_pt1 | contig 18237 bp, 16 predicted proteins | sample RhiMethybrSRZTD3_FD_75298 | JGI IMG/M metagenome (GOLD analysis project Ga0075434, IMG submission 75298) | Populus rhizosphere microbial communities from Tennessee, USA - Rhizosphere MetaG P. TD hybrid SRZTD3 | ecosystem: Host-associated > Plants > Roots > Rhizosphere > Soil | place: USA... | reverse complement strand
TGGCGGCGCAGGCTCCCGCCGGCTGGAAGATGCGGCTCGATCACAGTAAGAGCGCTCAGGATCCTGACGACAAGTCCGGCGTCACGTTCATGGCGATGGGCAAAGCGCTGCATGTCGCCGGCGGACCGGCGGGTGTGTATTGGAATCCGGCAAACGCGGCGTCGGGCAATTACACCCTGAAGGGAACGTTCACGCTGCTGAAGCCGAGCAGCCACACGAATTACTACGGTCTCGTCTTCGGCGGGAAGGCCCTCGAGGGCGGCGACCAGCAGTACACCTACTTCACGGTGGCGCAGAACGGCACCTTCCTCATCAAGCAGCGCAAAGGTGAGGCGACCAGCGACATCAAGGGCTACACGCCGAATGCGGCAGTGAAGACGCCGGATGCCAGCGGCAAGTCGGTGAATGCGCTCGAAGTGCGCGTCGCGGGCGACACCGTGTCGTACGTCGTCAACGGCACCGTCGTGCACACGACGCCGAAGTCGGCGTTGAGCGGCACGGATGGCACGGTCGGCTTCCGCGTCAACCACGTCACCGAGGTGCAGGTCGACGGCTTCGAGGTGCAGAAGTCGTAGAGGAGCGATGAGACTCAGGCCAGTTCTCCTGCTGCTCGTCGCGGCAGCAACGCCGCTCGGCGCGGAGGACTGGCCGCAGTTCCGCGGTCCCACCGGTCAGGGCCACGCCACCGAACGCGGTCTGCCGCTCGAATGGAGCGAGCAACGCAACATCGTCTGGAAGACACCAGTCCCAGGTCTCGGCTGGTCCTCACCAGTCGTTGCGGGAGGCAAGGTGTGGCTCACCACCGTCGTTGAGAGCAAGGACAGGCGCGGTCGCACGAGCGCCGCATCGCTGAGGGCGCTGGCGTTCGAGGCCGACAGCGGCCGCGCGTTCGTCAACGTCGAGCTCTTTCGCATCACGGATCCCGGCGCCATCAATCCCAAGAACAGTCGTGCCTCGCCGACGCCGATCGTCGACGGCGACAAGGTGTTCGTGCACTTCGGCGCGGACGGAACCGCGGCGCTGTCGACGACCGGTCAGATCCTGTGGACCACCAAGCTGCCGTACGAGTCGCAGCATGGCAACGGCGGATCGCCGGCGCTCTATCGCGATCTGCTGATCGTCAACTGCGACGGCAACGGCGGCGACGCCTACGTCGTCGCGCTTGACATCGCCACTGGCAAGCCGCGATGGAAGACGCAGCGGCGGCGCCCGGCGGATCAGGCGTATTCGACGCCGCTGGTGATCACCGTCGGCGATCGCGATCAAGTGATCTCCGTGGGGGCGTATCGCGCGGCGGCCTACGATCCGCACACCGGCCAGGAGATCTGGCGCGTGAGCTACGGCGACGGGTTCTCGAATGTGCCGCGGCCGGTGTTCGGACGCGGACTGGTCTACATCGCCACCGGGTTTCAAACGCCATCGCTCATCGCCGTCCGTCCCGATGGCAAGGGTGACGTGACACGCTCGAACATTGCGTGGACGATCACGCGAGGCGCTCCCTATACACCGTCGCCACTGCTCGTCGACGATGATCTCTACTTCGTCAGCGATACCGGCGTGTTGTCGCTGGCCGACGCCACGAGCGGACAAGTGCGTTGGCAGCAGCGGCTCGGCGGCAACTACGCGGCGTCACCGGTGTTTGCGGACGGCCGGATCTACTTTCAGAGCGAAGAGGGGCAAACCACGGTGATCGCGCCGGGGAAGGAATTCAAGAAGCTCGCCGTGAGTCAGCTCGATGGTTACACCTTGGCGTCGATGGCGGTGTCAGGCGGGTCGTTCTTTATTCGCAGCCAGTCGCATCTCTATCGAATCGCTGAAAAGAGATAGGCCTCAGGGCCCAGGCCTCAGGCCTCAGGGCTGGGCTAGGTTTCAGGCCTTGATTCCTGAGACAGCTCTGAGGCCTGGGGCCTGAGCCCTGAGGCCTTGAGTTATCGTATACTTACACGATATCGTATGGGAAAGCGTGCGATCTCCGTGACCTTGCGTACGGACAACCTGACGTGGCTCAAGGCGCGCGCTGGCGCGATTGGCTCGCGCAGCGTCAGCGATCTGCTCGACCAGTTGGTGGCGCACGCGCGGAAGGCCACGCCAGGGGGCGCCATCCGATCCGTGGTCGGCACCATCGACATTGCTGCCGACGATCCGCTGCTCGAAGACGCTGACGAAGTGCTGCGCCTGCTTGTCGACTCGTCGCTTGGGCGCCCGAATGCGGTGAAAGAATCGCGGCGATCGTATCGCGCGCGCCGGCGTGGGCTGCCACGTGGCTGAACCGGCAGCCGTCGCCGACACACATGCCCTGATGTTCCACGCGCGAGGAGCGGGCCTCGGACCGAAAGCGGCGGCAGTCTTTGAGCGCTGCGAACGGCAGCAGGCCGTGATCTACGTGCCGGCGATCGTCATGTGGGAGGTCGGTCTGCTGGCGCGAGTGGCGCGCGTGAATCTGCGTCGGACAGTGCGCGGGTTCTTCGAGGATCTCTTCAGCAACCCATCGTTCCAGCCGTACGACATGACCGCCGAGCAAGTCTTCATCGCCGACGAACTGCGATTCTCCCGCGATCCATTCGACTTGTTGATCTGCGCCGCCGCCAAGTCGCTCGACCTACCGCTGATGACGCGCGACGCCGACATTCGCGCGTCCAGAACCGTGCGCGTGATCTGGTGATGGATCGGATGTCACGCCGGGCCTACAAACCAGGCCCGGCCTACACTGAGGAGATGCTAAGCAGGAAGCGACAGTGTAGGCCGGGCTTGTTCTGTAAGCCCGGCGTGATTGACGTTCCGCGTCGCTATGGTTTTCGAATTCGTGGGTGCAGTGTCGCGACGCGGTACATATAGCCACCCGCATCCGCGAAGCGACTCGATGCCGCTGCAGATAGATGCTCACGCGCGCGTGCGGCGTCATTGAGCGCGTCGTAGTAGAGACCGACGTACAGCTCGGCGTAGAACTGCGAGGAGGGGTCGTTGCCTGCGGCCTTGAGCACAGCCTCGGGCGTCATCGTGCCCTTGAACATCTGATAAATCTCGCGCATCGGCGATCGCTGATCGGGACCAACAGGCAGCAATGCGGCGCGTGCTTTCTCCGGCGATTCGGCGCGGGCGACGCAGAGGAAGTGCCACGCCGGGTTCTCGACGTCGTTGGGATTCACGGTGCGATGCGACTCGAACTGCGCGCGGCAATCGCGATAGCGGCCGGCGTAGTAGAGCGCGATCCCGCGTTGCCATAGCTGCGGCGCCGCATCCGGTGCAAGCTTCACCACCTGATCGAATCCAGTCACCGATTCGGTGATGCGGCCGGCGAGGAAGTCGTCGATGGCGCGGTCGAGCACCTCGCGCGCGTCCGGCGCACGCTGCGCGGCAAGAGAAACCGCTAGAAAGATCAAAGACAGACAACTCCCAACCCCCAACGCCCAACGCCCAAGCGAACCACGAAGTCTACCCATGCCTTTCTACTGCTTGCGAAGATCGAGGCAGAGAAGCGTGTTCTCATTGCGCACGTAGAGGAAACCGTCGGCCAGCGCCGCATACGGACGCATGACGCCGTTGAGAATCTGCGCCCGCGCGATCGGCTTGAATGCCTGCGGCGATGCGGGCGCGAGGATCATTTCGCCACCCTCACGCAGGATCAGCAGACGCTCGCCCGCCAGCAGCACGCTGCCGGCGCGGAACTGATCCTGACTCCACTTCACCATTCCGGTCTTGAAATCGACGGCGCGGAAGCTCGGACCGTATTCCTGCCGGCCGTGGTAGCCGTACAGATATCCGTCCTTGTAGACGCTCGTCGCGTAGTGATTCGACAGCACATCGTCCGAGGTCCAGACGTCGACGAGTTTGCCACCGTCGACGCGCAGCACGCCAGCGCCCGGTCCGTACTCGGCCGACACGAAGATCGAGTCGCCAATGACAAGCGGTGTGGCGGCGTTGACGGACGCGGCGAGCCGTGCGCGCCAGCGTCGTTGAAACAGAATCATTCCGTTGGCTGGGTCGAGCCCGAGCAAGTTGTCGCGGGTGAGAAACACCAACGTGCGATGCCCGCCGATCATCGCCGCCACGCCGGACGAGTAGCTGGCGCTATCGTCGGTGGCTTTCCACGAGACGGTGCCGCTCTTCGCGTCGAAGGCGATCACACCCGCCTTGGCGCCGCCGACGTTCGCGATCACTCGACCGCCTTCGACCAGCGGTGAGCCTCCCTGGCCGAAGAAATTCTTCGGCACGTTGAAGGTCTTCATCGTGTCCACGCTCCAGACACGAGTGCCCTTCATGAGATCAACGGCGTGGAGCTGCCCCTGCGCGCCGAAGGTGTAGACGATGCCGTCGGCCACGACGGGCACGGCGCGCGGCCCTTCGTCGAACCCGAAGTCGTCGCGATACGTCGTCGGATACGCGTAGCGCCATGTCGGGTTGCCGGTCTTGGCGTCGAGCGACTCGAGCACTTCCTCGTTGCCGACGCGGTGGAAGAGCAGCACGCGGCCTTGCACGATCGCTGGTCCTGCGAACCCTGCGCCGACCTGCTTGCGCCACACGACCTTCGGTCCGGTCGGGCCCCAGGTTTCAGACAGCGGCGGACCCGAGTAGGTGCCGTTGCGATCCGGACCGAGGAATTGCGGCCAGTCGAACGCCGCGAGTGGCGCGACAACGGCTGTCGCCAACAGCATGGCGAGGTAAACCAGACGACGCATAGCATGTAGTGTAGGCCGGGTCTTGCTCTTTAGACCCGGCATTCCTGAAGGCGAGAATGGCTACACCGTGACGACGAAGAGGTATCTGCTATCCCTGCCCGAGCGGCTCGTCCGCTCGGCTCTCGGCCTCGGCGCCGGACTGGCACGAGAAGCGGGTGACGTCGTGCTGCCAGATCGCGTTCGCAAGACCCAGCTGTATCAGACGCTCGTCGACACGACGCTGCGCGTGCTGATCGAACAGGTCGGCGGCGTCGAGGGCGTGTATCCGGCAGAGCAGGCTCTGCCCGACGATGTGATGGTGCGTCGAACGGCGGGCAACGCGATCGAGGCGCTGGGGATTGTGGCGTTTCATGCATCGCCCGTGTGGGTGCTCGCCGCGCTTGCCGATGTCTGCGGTGCCGGGCGTCAGCTGATTCCCGAAATCGCGGGCGCGTTGAAGGAGCAGCAGCTCCTCGACGCGAACACCGAATTCACGAGCGTCGATCAACTGCTCGATGGCCTCGAGCAGACGTCCGGTCAGCTGGCGTCGACGATCAACACGCCGCCGCTCGACGTAGCGGCGCTGCGGCGGGAGTGGGACGCGATTCGCGCCGCGGCACGCACGCTTCAACCCAATCGTCTGCCGTCGCTCGACACGCTCACCTCGGTGTGGACGCAGCTGCGGGCTGAGTCGGTGCGGCAGGATCGCTCCGTGTTCGAGACCTCGTCGATGCTGGCGATGTCGGCGCTGCGCGGTGTACCGGACGGAGCGCGATGGCTCTCGACGTCGGCACGCGTCGGAGCGACGAAAACAGGACAGGTGATCGCGAGCGGTCTGCTCGAGCATTATCGGACGACACTCGGGGAGATTCGCGATGTCGGCTACGGCACGTTCGCCAAGCGACAACTGGGACCGTATGTGCGCGCGGCTATCGGCCACTTCTCGCCGCGGCGACCAACACTGACCGAGCGTCTTCTCGCTCGACGGCAGGGACGATCGTAGAGGCGGGTCTTGAGACCCGCCTTCCCGCCTGACCGAACGCTTTCCGCGCGTTGGCGGTCTAACTCCTGACGCCAAAGGAGGAGACCGTGTGGCAAGACCTCAGGCACGCCGCCCGCACGCTACGCGCCAATCCACTATTCACGATCGTGTCGGTGCTCTCGCTGGCCATCGGCATTGCCGGAACGGCCATCGTCTTCAATGCGGTCGATGCCTATCTCTTTCAGCCGCGCGGCGGCATGCGCGACGTCAGCCGTCTCGTCGAAGTCGGCCGCAGCAACAGCGCGGCTGACGGTGTCGACGACCCGTTAGGCGACACCTTCAGCACGTTTTCGTACCCGAACTATCTGGACTATCGCTCCGGTCAGACGATGTTCGAGGGCCTGGCCGCGAGCCGGATGAACGCGACCTTCGGGCTCGGCACCGGGACGAGTCCAGTGCGCGTGACCGGTGCGTTCGTATCGGCTAACTACTTTTCGGTGCTTGGCGTTCGCATGCAGCTCGGACGGGCGTTCGTGCCGGAGGAAGAGTCGGCGACCAATCCTGCCACAGTTGCCATCGTGAGCGATCGGTTGTGGCGCACTTCGTTTGGTGCCGACAATGCGATCGTCGGACGCATCATCCGGGTCAACGGCCGTCCGTTCACCGTCGTCGGAGTAACTGCCCCAGCGTTCAGCGGACATTCGCTCGAGGTGATGAACATCTGGCTGCCGCTGACCGCGTATCCCGACGGCGACGATCTCGCGCGACTATCGCGGCGCGGGCAGCAGTGGCTCATGGGCGTCGGGCGCTTGAAACCAGGCGTGACGATCGAGCAGGCGCAGGCGGAGTTGACGACGATCGCCAGACAGCTGGAGCGCGATTATCCGAACGACAACTCACATCACGGACTCGGAGTGGCGCCCGCGGGTGTCGTCCCACCTGCGGGGCGCGAGGTCGTGACGCGATTTCTCTCGATGCTGTTCGCCTTGGCGAGCGCGATCCTGATCCTGGCCTGCACCAACGTCGGCGGCATGACGCTCGCGCGCGGGGTGAGCCGGACCAGAGAGATCGCGCTGCGGCTTGCGCTCGGCGCGGCACGCCCACGCGTCGTTCGGCAGCTGACGAGTGAAAGCCTCCTCGTCGCGTTGCTGGCCACGATCGTTGCCATCGTGTGGACGTGGTTGGGCATTCGCGCCTTGGAGCGCGCGATTCCCATCCTCAACCTCGATGTCGTGTTCGGTCTCGGCATGAACTGGCGAGTGATCGCCTACGCCGCGCTTGCAGCGACGCTTGTTAATGTCGCAGCCGGTCTTGTTCCGGCGATACAGATCTCACGAATCGATCTCGCCGCAGCCATCGCACGGGAACACCGCACGCCGAGACATCTCCGCACGCGGCAACTGCTGGTCGTGGCGCAAATCGCGATGTCTGTCAGCCTCGCGGTGTGCGGAATTCTGCTCTCGCGATCGCTCGGCAACGCGAATGCGATCGATCCGGGCTTCAAACGGGACGGCGTCGACGTGATCGGGCTGAACCTGCAGCTTGGCGGCTACGACGTGAAGACCGGACCGGCATTTGCCGAGGAACTGCTCGCCCGCGTCGAGGCGCTCCCATCAGTCGCGTCGGCAGCCTTTGCCCGCGTGGTGCCGCTGACTCGCGAGGCCGAAGGCGGCCGCGTGTGGCGTGTCGACGATCGAGGCGACGATCGAGCGATCGGTGTGAATCGGAATTTCGTCTCGCCTGACTTCTTTCGAACGATCGGCCTTCCGCTCGTCGCCGGCCGCGCCTTCGACGCGCGCGATCGTGCGGGCGCGCCACTCGTGGCGATCGTCAACGAGACATTTGCACGCCGCGTGTGGCCGGGCCAGAACCCGGTGGGCCAGCGGCTGCTTGCGTATGCGAGCCGGCGTACCCTCGAGGTGGTCGGCCTCGCCCGTGATGCGAAGTACCGCACGATTGGGGAAGGGCCGCAGCCCTTCGTCTATGTGCCGGCGGCGCAGGCATACGACAACATCATGTGGCTGTTGATTCGACCTCGCGATCCCGGCGCGATCGCTGCCGTGCGATCGCTGGTGACGTCGATGAATCCGAATCTGCCGCTGGTTCGAACGGCGACACTCGGGGACCTGGAGGCGTTCACGCTGTTTCCGCAGCGGCTCGCGTCGTGGATGACCAGCGCCATTGCTGCGATCGGACTCTTTCTCGCGGCCTTGGGTCTCTACGGGTTGATCGCCTACGACGTCGGTCAGCGGATGCGAGAGATCGGCATCCGCATGGCGCTCGGTGCGCTGCGATCGCAAGTCGTGACAACCGTGGTCCGCGGCGCGGCGATGCTTGCCGGTGTGGGCACCGCGCTCGGGATGGCCGGCGCCGCGCTCGTCACCGGGCTGCTGACGGGAATCTTGTACGGGGTGCAGCCGCTCGATCCAGTCTCCTTCGGTGGAGCAGCGGCATTGCTGGCCGTCGTGGCGCTGACAGCGAGTGTCGCACCAGCCCGCCGCGCGGCATCGGTGGACCCGGCTGATGCTCTCCGCGTGGAGTAGCTCGTAAGCCGTCGGACCCGCCCGAGCGTATGATGTCGTGATTCCCGAGGGAGACATCATGCGAATCGGCTTGATACGGATCTCGCTGGCGACAGCGTTTGCGATGTTGGTTGCCGCGTCGACACTCAACGGCCAGATTGGCGGGCAGCCGCCCGGCGGTGGCCGGGGGCGCGCGGGCGGCGCACCGCCGCAGGCGAATCTACCGTCGCAGCCAACAGCCGTGGCGTTGCCGTCGGTATCGGCGGAGGTAACCGGGCCGGGTCCGATGTTCGACTCGTCTCCGTCGCTCGCACCTGGCAAGGGGCTCGAGGCGTTCGGTTACGACGCACACGAATACATGATCTCGGGCACGGCCAACGGCGAGCCATACGTGACGCGGGTCGTCGTGCGGAAGCCGCGCGACATGTCGAAGTTCAGCGGTCTCGTGCTGGCCGAGGCGATGCACGGCAGCGGCGCTGCCCACATGTTCGAGTTCACCTCGATCTATACGATGTCGTCCGGACACATCGCGGTGGAAATCCTGACGACACCGCCGGCGCAGTTCGTGGCGATGAACGAGACGCGCTACCGCACGATGAAACTCAATGGCGCGCAGACCAACGAGATCCTCGCGCAGGCCGGCTCGCTCGTACGCGAAGGCACGCTGATCGGAGCGCCGGTGCGCAAGATGGTGCTGGGTGGGACCTCGATGACGGCCGGCGTACTCATCAACTACCTGCCGGCGCACATGGTGTACCGGACCCCGGGCATGCAGCGGATCTACGACGGGTTCTTGCCGATGTCGAACGGCGCGATGATCCGCGATGTCGACGTCCCCGTCATCCATGTGCCGACGATGCACGAAGTGAGCGGGAACATCACCAACAAGCAGGACAGCGACGAACCCGGTAAACAGTACCGTCTCTACGAATTCGCTGGCATGGGACACATCGACACGCGCGACAGCGTGCGCCTCAAGCCCAACCCGTGTCAGCTGCCGCTCAGCACATTCCCCGTGCAGGCCTATATGTCCGTGGCGCTCGATCATTTGTTCAAGTGGGTCGACAAGGGCGTGGTCCCGGCGCGGGCCGATCGCATTCTGCTCGACCGCAACGAGTACAACGATGGCTCGATGATGGCGCTGGACGAGCACGGGAACCCGCGCGGCGGTGTCCGCACGACCTATGTCGACGTGCCGACGGCGAAATACACGATACGGCCGCCAGCGATCACGCCAGTTGTCGCCAACGCTGCCGCATACATCGCGGCCGGGGGGCAGAACGCGGCAAACCTGATGTGCGGACTCAGCACGTCGCAGGCGGCGTTCGATGGCGCCACGCTGAAAGGGCTGTACAAGAACAAGCAGGCGTACGTGAAGGCGGTCGAGACGCGGCTCTCGCAGCTCGAGAAGGCTGGATGGTCCCTGCCGGTCTATCACGAGATGATCCTGGCCGACGCCGCCCGCGTTAGCTTCTGAGCTCGGTACGTAGAGGCGGGTCTTTAGACCCGCCTATCCAATCCGCTCGCGAATCACGCGCGGGTACTCTGGAAAATAGCGCTCGATCACCGGCAGCGCGAACGACGATAGGATCGAGCTTGCCGGCTCGCGCTCGAGCAGAAACTCGAACGACGCGTGGATCAATCGCTCTGGCGTCGTGCCCGCGGGCGCATAGCGTGCAACGTCTTCGGATGTGGCCGTCACGGTGAATTGTGAGGATTTGCCACGGTCGTCGATGGTCACGCGATACTTCGAACTCGCACCTGGCTCGATGTGAATTGTGGCCATAAAGTTCGCCGGGCCTGAAAACCAGGCCCGGCCTACACTACTCGCTTAACGCCATTCTGTCAGTGTAGGCCGGGCCTGGTTTCTAGGCCCGGCGCGGAGAGGGTCGTTATGCCTCGTTGTTGCTTCGCGTTCGTACTCGCGCTCGGGCTGTTCGCGGCCGATTTGCAGGCGCAAAACGGTGCCACACCAGCTCCCTCGCCCAACGCGGTGATTCCTGGCGAGCTGGTGATCGAGCCGCCGACGCTGATCAATCTCGGCTTCGAGTGGTTCATCCAGGGCGACGCGAATCGCAACGCCGCGGTTGCCGTGGCGTTCCGCAAGAAGGGGACAGACGCGTGGAAGCCGGCGCTGCCGCTGCTGCGCCTCCAAGGCGAGCGCATCTACGCCGAGTCGCGCATCGATCTGATTGCCCCCAACATGTTTGCCGGCAGCATCCTCGATCTCGATCCCGACACCGAGTACGAGGCGCGGTTCGCCTTGTCCGATCCCGACGGCGTGCAGGGCGTCGCGCAGCGCACGGTGTCGGTCCGGACGCGACCGGAGCCGCAGCCGTACGCCGGCGGCCGCACGTTTCATGTCTACCCACCCGGGTTCAAGGGCACGAAGATCGAACCGGCGTTCGAAGGCCTGATGTGCGCGTACAACTTCTGGTGCGCGGGCACCGACTGGGCGACGTCGGGCCGCCCACGCGTCGTGCCCGGCGACACGATCCTGGTGCATGCCGGTCTCTACAAATACAACCGCTACGAATACACCAACGACCCGCTGGTCAATCGGACCGTACCGCTCGACGGCACCTACTACCTGACCGCCAAGGGCACACCCAGCGCGCCGATCGCGATCAAGGCGGCTGGTGACGGCGAGGTGGTCTTCGATGGCAACGGCAACTTCGCGCTCTTCGACGTGCGCGCCGCGGACTACACGTACTTCGAGGGCCTCACGTTCCGCAACGCCGAGATCGCGATCCAGGCGGGGACGCAGTTCATCGCCGGCTCGAAGGGGCTCACCGTGAAGAAGAGCCGCTTCGAGAACGTTGGTGCGGGCGTGTTCACCAACTACGCCGGCTCGAGCAACTTCTACATCGCCGACAACACGTTCATCGGCCGCAACGATCCGAATCATCTCATCGGATGGAACGGCAACATGTGGACGAAGTTCAACGGCGTCGACGGTCAGATCTACCCGCCGAAGATGGCGTCGTACATCGCCATCAAGCTGTACGGCCCCGGCCACGTGGTCGCCTACAACTACATCGCCGACTTCCACGACGGCATCAACGTCGAGACCTATGGCAATCCCGACGGCTCCTCGGCAAGCGGCCCCGGCATCGTCGACGGCCCGCACTATCCGACGCGCGAGTACTGGGACAAGCGACCGGTGGCCATCGACTTCTACAACAACTACATCACCAACTCGCACGACAACCCAATCGAGGCCGACGGCAGCATGCACAACATCCGCATCATGCGGAACATGCTGATCAACCACGCGTCGCACGCGTTCTGCAATCAGCCGACGCTGGGCGGGCCGGTCTACTGGATCCGCAACATCGCCTACAACCTGCCGGGCGGTGCCATCAGGCTGACCAACGGTGCGGCCGGCGCTCTCTTCTACAACAACACCATCCTGTCGGAGACGCAGGTGCAGGGTGCGTCGAACATCCATTGGCGCAACAACCTGATGCTGGGGCAGAACGCGGCGCCAGCCATTCTCAACGTCACCACCTTCACCAACTACACCGACTCCGACTACAACGGCTACCGGTTGAATCCCAACGTTGCGGCGTCGTTTCAATGGAACTCGCCCGCATCGGGAGTCGCATCGGACTTCACCGGGCCCGGACACAACGCGATGCTCGAGCAGCGTCGCTATACCTCGCTCGCGGAGTTCAGCAAGGCAACTGGCAACGATGCCCACAGCACGCTCGTCGACTACGACGCCTTCGTGAATGTGAAGCCGCTCAACGCGCAGGATGCGGCAACAGTGCAGAAGCTGTACAAAGCCTCGGACTTCGACTTCCGATTGAAGCCAGGTTCCGCAGCTGTGGATCGTGGGGTCGTGCTCCCGACCGTGACCGACGGTTTCGCCGGGACCGGTCCCGATCTTGGCGCCCTCGAAGTGGGGAAGCCCGCGCCGCACTACGGGCCGAGATAGTACGTAGAGGCCGCCTTCAGGCGGCCTGGAACGGGCCGGCTAAAGGCGGCCGCTACGTACGAACCGGTATCCCGGATAGCTGGCGGCGAGGAGCAGCAGCGCATAGAGGCTGTTGCGCGTGTCGCTCGCAACGGCGCCGGCGAGGAACGCGACCGATCCTAGCAGCGCCACTGCCGTCGTCCAAGGGTAGCCCCAGGCGCGGAACGGTCGCGCGCGATCTGGCTCGCGTCGGCGCAGCACGAACACCGATATGAACGACAGCGTGTAGTTGGCCACGAAGAAGAACGACAGGATCGTGATGATGGTCGCGAACGTGCGACCGAACACGATGAAGAGCAGCGCGACCGCGGCGCTGACGAACAGCGCGAACGTCGGCGTGCCGCCTTCGTTCACGGTGGCGGCGCGAGTCGCCATCAGCCCATCGCGGCTCATCGCGTACAACACACGGCTGGCCATCAGGTGGTTCGAATTGACCGCGCTGAGCAGCGACACGATGGTGATCGCGCTCAGAATGGGCGTGCCAAGCTCGCCGAAGATCGCGCGCGCGACCGCACTCGCCGCAAACGTCTCGCCCGCCAACGACGAGAGCGGGAGCACGTACAAGAAGGCGAAATTGATGAGCAGATAGATGGCGATGATCGTCAGCACGCCGCCGATGAGCGATCGCGGAATATCACGATCGGGCGTGACGACTTCTTCGGAGAAGTAGATCACACCTGTCCAGCCGTCGTACGTGTAGATCACGGCTTGCAGCGAGACAACGAATGCAGCCACGAGTGCCATGCCCGAGGGCAGCGCCGCTGCCGCCGCCGCAGGTGCGCTGTCGCGATGGCCGAGCACGAACGCGGCGACGATGAGTGCGGCGAAGGCGAGCGCCTTCATCACGCTGGTACTGTTCTGCACCAGGCTTCCTTCGCGCACACCGCGCCACTGAGCGATCGCAAACAGGATGGCAATGACGACGGCCACCGCGGTCTGCTGATCGCGAAGCGCCGGAACGAGTCCGCCTGAAAACTCTCCGACGACGATCGACACCGCCGCCGTCGTCCCGCACGTCGACAGCCAGTCGCTCCATCCGACGATAAAGCCGGCGTACTCGCCGAGGGCATAACGAGAAAACACGTACTGTCCGCCCGACTGCGGCAGCATCGTTCCGAGCTCGGCGATCTGAATCGCTCCAAGCAGGGCGTAGAGCCCGCCGACGGCCCAGGCGGTCATGAAGAGCGGTGCCGAAGGCAGATGCGCGGCGACTTCTCCGGGCGTGCGAAAGATTCCCGCGCCGATCGTGTTGCCAATAGCAACCGCGAGGCCGAAGCCGAGACCGAGAACTGGAAGGAGTCGCGCGGTGGGTCGGGCGCGTAGGTCAAAAGTCAAAGGGCAAGTGTAAGTCGAGCTTACGAGGTCGTACACGTCCCACGCATGCGGACCCCTGGTCCGCATGCGCCTACTCGAACCGAGATTTCCTGGCGACGACCGGCGTGTCGAGGTCCAGTTCCCACTCGAAGGTGGGATTGGGGACGCCGAGCAGCTTCAAATCGCACACCGAGTACGCCTTGCTCTTGAGCCGGAGATAACGGCCGTTGAATTGAAAGTCCTGCAGGGCCTTCATCGCATCGCTGTCGGTCTGGACGACCGTGCACATGTGTCCGGGCACGGCGAGGTCGATCTTCGACACCGTAGCTTCGTCATCGACGGTGAGTTGCAGAATCGCCGCCCAGCTTCTGAGCGTCTCCTCGTCGCGGCCGCTCGCGGTCATCAGCCGCTGCGAGAGCGTGAGGTCAGACGAATAGAAATAGATGCGAAGGAGGCGATACCCACGTGAGCCGGCCTGGGGCTCGACCGTGGCCAGAATCGTCGCCGGAGTCGTGGTGTCGCCCTCGACGTCGAATCGGGCCGCGTCGATGCGCGGCACGAGGATCGGCGACAGGAGCGACAGCCACAGGAAGAACTCCATAGTCCGGAATATCGTCAGTTCTGCACGGACCCTACAGTCCGCGCGTCATGTCTCGTGTGCCCCGGCCGATTGCAACGCTCCCGTCAGATCGGCATGCAGCAAGCGGTGAAAGAGATGCTCGCCGGCTTCTCGTCGCACCGACAACCGGCCCGCATTGTAGGCGCGCGATCGCAGTCCACGTTGCACTGATACGCAGATTCCGACGTCCTCGTTCTGAATCTGCTCGCTCACGGCAATGCTGGCGAGGTTCTCGGCACGCGCGCCATCGGCGACGTCGGCGAAGTAGAAGTCGAACACAACCTCGGTCTTGTCGACGCCGCGCGGAATGACGAGGTTGGTGTCCATCGATCGGCCGTAGCAGTTGATCATGAAGTTCGGATAAATCCAGTAGTAGTACGCGCGCTCGCCTGTGCGTACCGCTCCGGTCCGTTCATCAGCGCCCTCGCTCACCATCGGGCTGCTCTGCAGACAGAACCGATCGCCAATCTCGATCGCGTACTCGCTGTAGTTCAGCACGCTGTCGAGACCCTTGTGCAGGTGCGGGACGTGGTAGCCCCCGTCGAGATAGTTGTCGACGAACACCTTCCAGTTGCAGTCGAGCACATAGCGCCGCTGCTCCATCCAGTGGAGATCGCCGAGTGCGAGTCCGCGAAGTTGATCCGAGAGCGATGCGCCGAGGTACTCATCGAGTGACATCCCACCGCTCGCCGGCTTGACGAACGCCCACGGCTCGAAGATCGCGCACGCCAGCGGCACGAGGCCATTTGCCGATCGATCGAATTCACAGACACCCGCGAAATCCGGCGCCCCTTTGAGCGCGCCGTCGAGCGCGTAGGTCCAGCCATGATATGGACACCGAAATTGGCGTACGGTTCCATGCGGTTCAGTGACCACGGCCGCGGCATGGTGACGGCAGACGTTGAACAGCGCGTGTAACTGCCGGTCGTCGCCGCGAACGACGATCACCGGCTCGCCGTTTGGCAGCTCGCACGCGATGTAGTCGCCGGACGCGCGCACCTCGTCCGCCCGACCAGCAATTAACCAGGAAGTGCTGAAGACGCTGGTCAGCTCGAGGTCGAGGATGCGGGAATCGGTGTACCAGGCGGCCGGGATCGTCGAGGCGTGCGTGAGCGGCGCATCGGCGTTATAGGCGGCGATGATCTGGTCGAGCGTCAACGGCTGAATCTTACCGCGCCAGAAACGCGGAAAAAATCCAGGTCGTATTAGGATTAGAACGCGAGGTGAGATGTTGACCGTGAAGAACCTGTTGGCGTGCGTGATTGGCGTGCTCGTGTTTGCGGTGGTGTGTTCCGTGTCGGTTGACGCGCAGTGGGCGAAATACCCGGACGCCGGCGTCCCGCGCGATGCGAAGGGCAACGTGCGCTTGGACGCGCCGAGGCCCCGCACGGCCGACGGGCATACGGACTTCTCGGGCATGTGGATGCGCGCTGAGAGCGGACCGCCGCGTGCCGGTGGACGCGGCGGACGTCAAGGACAGGGGGGCGGCCCACAAGGACGCGGACAGGGCGACGCCGCACCCGCGCCTGCTCCCACTGCCGGCGCGCAGGCACCCGCAGCTCCGCCAGCAGGGCAGCCTGCGGCACCAGGCGGCGCGAATTCAAACGGCGACACCAACGCCGCCTTTGCACCCGGCCGCGGCGGCATACAGCTCGAGCCGCCCACCGAGCGCTTCCCGTACGATCCCAACGGTCCACCAGTGGCCACGTTCTTCGAAGCCGGCGGGAACATTCCGGGCGGGCTTCCATACACCGACTGGGCGAAGGCGATCCGCAAGCAGCGCTTCGAGGTCGACAAGGCCAAGGACAATCCCGACGCCAACTGCATGCCGATGGGATTCCTGCAGTTCCATCAGCAGCCTCAGCCGCGCAAGATCATCCAGACGTCGAAGCTGATCGTGATCGAGTACGAAGCCAACTACGGCATCCGTCACATCTACATCGACGGACGTCCGCTGCCGAAGCAGGGCGATCCGCAGCCGTGGTGGTATGGCTACTCAGTCGGACACTGGGAAGGCGACACGCTCGTCGTCGAAACCAACAACATGCGCGGCGCCGAAGATGGCCCGTTCGACGGATGGCTCGACGTGAACGGCAGTCCGTATAGCCAGCAGGTCAAGTTCACCGAACGCTTCCGTCGTCCGACGTTCGGCCATCTGCAGATGGACATCACCGTCGATGATCCCAAGGCGTATACCAAGCCCTGGACCGTCCGCATCGATCAGCGCTTCTTGCCCGACTCGGAGCTGATCGAGTTCGTCTGCAACGAGAACCAGCAGTTTCGTCGCCGTATCAAGATCGATTGATTGCTGGTCCGGCTGAAGCCGGACACTACGTCTGACACGCAGCGGTGCGGGAGCGGAGCGACCGACGGTCCCGCGCCGCGTCCACGGCGATTCCGTCACTACGTCTTCCTATGAAACGTCGCGCTCCATGTGGGCGCGGCTTTCTTGACCAGCTCGAGGAGATTCGGCGGGACGTCCTCCTCCGACGTGAGCGGACGAATCTCCATCACATCGTCGAATCCCAGTCCACAGGGTGCGCGCAGGGTCCAGGCGATCGCTTCGTCCAGTGACGGGACGTCGACGATGTAGAAGCCGCCGACCAGTTCCTTCGATTCCGCGAATGGCCCGTCGACCACCGTGCGTTTGCCCTTCTTGACTTCGACGCGCGCGCCTCGGCCTGCAGGATTGAGCCCCTCTGCTGCGACGAGGACGCCGGCCTTGTGCATCTCCTCGTTGAATTTCATGTACGCGGTGAAGAGTGCTTCGTCGAACGGCGCATCGGGTGTGGGCGCTGCGCTCTTTTCGCCCGGCCGCGCGGTGATGATGAATCGCATGATGTGACTGCCTCCTACCTGCACGACGAACAAGGCGGCGTCAGATCGACATGCACATTTTGTACGTCGTTGGTCCGGCTCAAGCCGGACACTACGTCTACGGGCGGCCGGTCCGGCTCAAGCCGGACACTACGACTGAGGTCCGGCTGAAGCCGGACACTACGTACTCCGGCGGTGCGGGAGCGTAGGTCCGCAGCAAAACCGTGGGCTGTTTTGGCATGGCTCGTTGGTCGGCGGCGAACGCTGAGGTGCGCGGATCAAGATCGGTTTTGCGGAGCGACGTACGGTCCCGCGCCGCGTTCGTGGCATTCGCGCTTGGTCCGGCTGAAGCCGGACACTACATCTGAGGTCCGGCTCAAGCCGGACACTACGACTGAGGTCCGGCTGAAGCCGGACACTACGTCTGATGGCTGAAGCCGGACACTACGTCTGGGTCTTCACTTCGGCGCGACGTAACTCTTTCGGGCGCGGGCTTTGAGGCCCGACTGGTTCACGCGCACCTCGATGTTGTGCACTTTGCCGTCGCGTTTGGGCGGGGTGTAGCCGATGAGATATTGGGCGTGCAGCTCGTCGGCCACCTGAGCGAACGCTTCGCCCAGGTCCTGGCCCAAGCGGATCTCCGCGAAGCCGCCGCCAGTCTCCTGCGCCACCTTCGCGAGGCCTGGATCGGGTTGGTCGGCCATCAATGCGGCCTGCAGCCCCGCGGGACCAAGCCCCGGCATCTGCGGCCGTGCCGCGCGGCTACGCATCCCGATCGCGTAGACCATCACATCTTCGGCGCGGGCGTGATCGATGACCTCGGCCTGGCTCACGTACTTCTCGCGAAAACCGATCGGGCCGCTGTCCTTGCCATCGCTGAGGACGAGGACGACCGACCGTTCGTCTTTCGCCTCCTTGAACGCGTCGGTGGCTTGAGCGATAGCCCGCCAGAGCGGCGTCGGTGCGTCAGGCGCGATCGACCGTGGCAGCGCCGATCGCAGTTCGTCGGGATTGTTCGTGAAGGTCGAGCTGATCACGATGTCGTGACCGAACGATCCGATTCGCATTTGATCGTCCGGTCGCATCCGCTTGAAGAGGGCGTCGGCGCCACCGCGAAGAAGCGGCAGGTTCCCTTCCATGCTGCCGGAAACGTCGAGCAGGGTGATCAAGCGGATGGGCTGCGGCGTGTTGTCGAACACCGTGATCATCTGCGGCTTGCCTTCGTCGCGCACCTCGAAGACGTCCTGTTTGAGATTCGGGACGAGACGGCCGTCGCGGTCCATCACCGTGACGAACACACGGACCGACTCGCTCGCGCCTTTGAAAGTCGCCTGCTGCCCATGAACGAC
>Ga0075434_100001858_pt1 | contig 18237 bp, 15 predicted proteins | sample RhiMethybrSRZTD3_FD_75298 | JGI IMG/M metagenome (GOLD analysis project Ga0075434, IMG submission 75298) | Populus rhizosphere microbial communities from Tennessee, USA - Rhizosphere MetaG P. TD hybrid SRZTD3 | ecosystem: Host-associated > Plants > Roots > Rhizosphere > Soil | place: USA... | reverse complement strand
GCATTGAGGTGGATAACCTCTTCCGAGCAATTCGCATGCTTGAGTAAGCTCTTGAGCTTCGCCTGGAGACGTTTGTGTCCCTCATCATTGTTGGATTTGTAGCTCAGCTGGATCTGCCCATCTCTCGTTACGGTGACGCGATTGTTCGGATCAGGCAGATCCTCTGATGTCATCCAAAAATCGAGCGAGTGCTTCGCCATGAGCTCGAGGGTGAACCCAGGAACAAGCTTGGGGGCCCCGGCAGCGAGGATGTCCGCGTCGGACTTTCCGACAAACGAAATGTGACCCATCGGGAAGTCCCATTCTTTGGATGGAAAATAGAAGTCATTCAGACCGAACGTCTTCTGAAACACCGTTGGGTTTTCGCACTTCGAAAGGGCAAGCATGACCGAGTTGATGTGGCACATGTAATTCCGGCCGACCTGGCCCGAGCTATTGGCGAGACCGCTCGGATGTCGGTCATTGGCCGAGCGCAGCATCAACGCTGCAGAGTTCACTGCGCCGCATGACGACACGACGATGTTCGCGGAGTACGTTTCCGGAACCCCATCACGATCTACGTGAACCTTCGTGACAGCGCGGCCAGCGGAGTCTGTCTCCAGCCTCGTGACTTTGCTTTTCGTCAGAAGAGTGACATTCGGATGCTCCAGCGCGGGTTCGACGCAAATCACATGCGCATCCGCTTTCGCGTGCACCAGACAAGGAAAGCCGTCGCACGTCGAACAACGAATGCACTTGCTCTTATGTGGATTCTGTTCGTCCAGAAGAACGCCAATCGGCAGGTGGAACGGCTTGTGGCCGAGTTTTTTCAGATCGTCACTCAATTGCTGAATTCGTAACTCATGCCTCACCGGTGGAAATCGATAAGGCTTGCTCGCGGGCGGTTCCGTCGGATCCTCGCCCCGTACTCCATGGACTTGATAGAGATACTCCGCCTCCGTGTAATACGGTTCGAGGTCTTCGTAGGTCAACGGCCAGGCGGGTGAAATCCCTCCGTGGTGGCGCAGTTCTCCAAAATCTTGCTTTCGGAGGCGGACGAGAGCGGCGCCATAAAACTTGGTGTTGCCACCGACGAAATAATGAGCGCCTGGCACGAATTCATTCCCCTTCACGTCTCGCCAAGGCTCGACATTGTTGTACCGGCCCTCGCCGACAACCGCGCGCGAATCCCAATTTTGCTTTTCGCGCGGGACGAAATCGCCGCGCTCGAGCAGCAGAATCTTCTTTCCAGACGGCGCCAGCCGATAGGCGAGCGTGCCGCCACCAGCGCCGCTTCCAATGATGATGACGTCGTAATGGTGATTTGCGCTCATTGTTGCACCTCGACAGCTAGATGCCGAGAGCGCGTCGGTTTATTCCCAGGTTTGTGAGGAATTATTGTTCTGGTGATTCGATCTCGGCTTCGACTTTGCCGCAACCGGGACAGTAATGAATGGAGGCGATGACTTCGCCTTCGAGAGCGTGCGCATCCTTGATGGGTTTTTCCGCGTGCCGATTCATCAATGTGCCGCAATTCGGACAGCGCATTGTTTCTATTCGAGAGAAATGTTCTCTCGCCCGTAGCGAAGGACTTTTGCCATCCAGATGAGTTCGTTCAGAAACTTATCCGTACGGCGCACATAGGCCTGGTCGAGAAGTTGTCCACTGGAGTCGAAAACCTTCTCCACCGTCCCAAAATTCACATCCCAAAATATTGAAACCAGTCCTAATTCGCGCAGGACCGGTTGAAAGTGCTCAATAGTCCTGGCGCCACCAAACACGCCGGCGGAGACGCCAACAATACCGGCAGCCTTATGAATGTATTCCTTCAGGCAACTATCGAGGACGTGCTTCAACAGACCCGGAAAACTATGGTTGTACTCGGGACTGACAATGACTATGGCATCCGCACGTTCCATCGCTGCCGAAAAACGCTGGTCTTTCACCGCCTCCCCAGCATCATCGATTGGAAGGTTCAATTCCCCAATGTCGATAAGCTCCGATGTAATGCCATGGCGCTTCCGCAGCTGACCGAATACAAATCGCGCGGCATGAGCGCTCATTCGCCCTTTGCGTGTGGTTCCCAGGATGACAGGTATGGAAAGCGGACGAACGTCATTCATCGGCATAAAGTGAAAAGCGTCTTTCCTTTGCAATATACCCGATTGAAAAATATTTCCGAGTCGGAATTTCGCTGCGGACCCGTGGCTTCTTTATGGCATGTCGATAGCCGAGCCGATTATTGATCCCGCAGTTTGCAGGATTCTGGACTGCCGGGCTCAGTGTGATCCCAGCAGAAGCATACTGGTCGGCGTTTCTGGCATTGACGGTTCCGGTAAAGGCTTTGTCGCGACCCGAATCCTTCAGCGATTGCTCAAACAACACCTCCATGCGGTAATCGTCGCTGGTGATTGTTGGCTAAATCTGCCTACTGTACGATTCAACGCGCGAACCCCGGGTCCCCATTTCTATGAAAACGCCCTCCGAATGGATCAAATGTTTGAACAGTTGGTCCTTCCATTAAAAAGGAATCGATCCCGACGAGGAGTTATGAACGCTGCTGAAGAGACTGCAACAACATATCGCATACAGCCTTATGCGTTTGAAAACGTGGACGTGATTGTTCTCGAATGTATTTTTCTGTTCAAGCGCGGGTATCGTCATCACTTCGATCTTGCGATCTGGATCGATTGCAGTTTCGACAGGGCACTGGAGCGCGCAGTACGGCGCGCGCAGGAGAAGCTTAATGAAGCCGACACCGTTCGCGCCTACGAGACTGTCTACTTTCCCGCTCAGAGGATTCATCTTGATCAGGACCGGCCTAGAGAAACAGCAGATGTGATCATCGACAACGGCCTGAATTCGTGAACTAACCACAAGGATGCGAATTTATTGCCGGTGGTAGTGAAGAAAAGACTCCGCAAGCCGGTCGATCTGTTTTCCTAAAGGCGTGTAGGAAAGGATGACGGACAACGCAAACGCTCCAATCGCGGTGAAGGCTGCTTCGGTGTATGCGCCTGGATAGTGGGAACCGTGGATCAGTGCGTCCGCGAAAAATGCGCACGCCCCCACGAATATTGCAGACATCCATCGATTCGCAAAGTGGCGTGCATGACGGGTGAGAGTGATGCCAAGAAGGGGGAACATCGTGAGCGCACCCGTTTTGGATGCTATTAAAAAATGACCAAGCGTGGCTTGCCCAAGCTGGCCCTGAACCATGAACAGAAGACAAGCCGCTCCGGTCTCAACAGCCTTGTGTCCGCAAAGCATCGGACGAAATTGATGTCGCTTGTGAATCACTGCCTTTAGATTCATTTGCACTCTGGAAAAACGGCGTGGAAGCCAGGCGAGATTCCCGACTTCCACTGGATTCGCTGACATTTCTTAATCAGCTGAGCTGAGGGCCGCAGTCGCGAAGTTGACATTGAACCGTGCGCACCAGATCGTGACTGCCTGGTACTTGTGCAGATCGGCGCTTTCAGGTACGTCGTAGTTCTGGTCGCCGACGTTGCCCTTCATCGATCCGAGATCGAGAAATCCCGCTTTCTTAACAGTCGCGTCGTCCTTAGCATCGGGAGCGCCGACGAGATAAACGTGCACATCAGGACCATTGGATGTTTTGAAATTCGTTAGGCGGAGTACCCGCTTTCCCTGAACGTCGTAAATCCCGGCTGTCCCTTCTGTTTCGTGGGCATAACCCTTGAATTGCCCAACCGCTAACTTCTTTGGTCCGGATGGTGCCGCTTGCTTCAACGGCGCTGTGCCGAAGTTCACATTGAAACGGGCACACCATATGGTCACGGCCTGATATTTACCGAGATCTGTTGTGTCCGGAACGTCATAGTTCTGGTCCCCCATATTACCTTTCATGGACCCGAGATCGATAAAACCGGCCTTCTTCACGGTCGCATCATCCATTGCGTCTGAAGCCGCTACGAGATAAATGTGAACATCCGGCCCGTTGGATGTTTTGAAGTCCGTAAGTCGTAACACGCGTTTGCCGTTAACGTCATAAATTCCGGCGTTGCCCTGCGTTTCGTGTGCGTAGCCTTTGAACTGCCCTGACGCGAGCTCTTTGGGAACCGCTGAGTCCGGCGAATTGGCTGCAACAGACGATACCGGGAAGGTTTCAGAAACCGATTTATTAATGAATAACAATTCCGGCCGAAACGCGTACCATCCGATTGCTGCCACGACCAGACCGCTGCCTATCCAGATCTTTTTTTTCATGTCACTTCTCCTCTTGACGGCTTTGGATTTGAAAGCCGATGCGGAATAGTCAAGCGACTGGCCTTTCCGTTACGCGACAAATTCCGAAAAACCGAGGACGTTAGCGCCACACACGGTAACTAGCTAACTCTAAGCCTTCTTCTCAAGGTAGTACTGCACCGCAGGAGTAATGATGAGCGACAAAACCATCGACACGAGAATCCCACCGATTACCGCAATGGCCAAGGGTTGCAGCATCTGCGAACCGGCACCCAGGGCCAGCGCCAGCGGCAGCATCCCCGCAACGGCGGCCAGCGCGGTCATGACGATCGGACGCAGCCGGCGGCGCCCGGCGTTGATCATAGCTTCCTCTGGCGGCATGGCTTCAGCGCGGAATTTCTGATTGGCGTCGAGAAGGAGGATGCCGTTCTTGGCGACGATGCCGATGACCATGATCAGCCCCATGAACGATGCGACGTTAAATTCCGTGCGCGTGATCAGCAGGGCGAAAAACACACCCGACGTGGACAGGATCGCGGACAAAAGAATCGCGATTGGCGCCGAGAAGGAACCAAACTCGAAGAGCAGCACCAGAAAGATCAACACGACCGCGAGCAACAACACCGTGACGAGGTCACGGAACGACTTCCGCTGCTCCTGATATGTCCCGCCGTATTCAACGCGAATACCGGGCGGCAGCTTCAGGTCGGCGACGGCTTTCTGAACTGCGGCAATGCCCGTCCCGAGATCCACTCCCTCCAGCCGAGCCGTGATGTTCACGGCCCTCTGCAAACTTTCACGGATCACTTCGGTCTGGCCGGGTAATTCGTCGATAGCCGTCAGCGACCCCAAAGTAGCTGTTCCTCCGTTCGAGTTCACGAGCATCGTACTGCTCATGGCGTCGAGCGTCTCGCGATTCGCGGCCGGAAACCGGACTCTCAGCGTGTATGGGCGGTCGTTCACGATGACCGGCTGCATGGCCCGCTCGCCGTCCATGATGGCCGCCGTCGCCACTTGGAGTTCATCAGGCGCGAAGCCCGCACGTGCGGCATTCTGAGCATTAACTCCGAATACGATCGCCGGTCCGCTGGTCGTCTTTTCGATTCCGTCTTCGACATCCACGATGGGCTTTTCACCACCGACTTGAACGTTCATCAGCGCGCCGGCGACTCGAGGGGCCCAATCCTTTAGAAGATCAATATTGTCCGAGAAGAGTTTCACGACTATCGGCTGAGGGGCGCCTGTGAGGTCGCCGATCATATCCTGCAACAGCTGAATGAATTCGACATCGAGTACGGGCTCGGCAGCGGTCACCTTGTCGCGAACTTCGCTGATGACTCCTTCCACGCTGCGCTTGCGATTCGCCTTGAGCTTCACCGCGAAATCACCGGTGTTCGGCTCAGTCACCGGAAACACGCCCAGCTCCAGACCTGTGCGGCGCGACGTGCTTTCAACTTCCGGAGTGTCGCGCAGGATCTGCTCAACATGAGTCAGAACACGATTCGTCTCCTGAAGCGCGCTACCCGGAGGCATCACGTAATCGACGATAAATCCGCCCTCGTCGAATGAGGGAAGGAGACCAGATCCAAGCTGTCGGTACGAAAGATAAGAAACGGCGACCAATAGAGCACAAACGATAGCTAGGACTATCGGATGTTCCAGTGAAAGGCGCACCCAGCGCTCATAAAAGGTGACGATGCGGCCGAAAATGCCGTGTTCCGACTCGATCGCCGCTCCAGTGTCTTTGTGACGCCGAACCAAGCGCGTGCTGAGGTTACTCGTCCAAACCAGTGCCAGTACGAGCGACGTCAACAGCGCTACGCTCATTGCAATGGCAAGGGCTTTGAAAAACGTCCCGGTGACGCCGGTAATTGAAATCAAGGGCAGGAAGACAACAATCGGCGTCAGAGTCGATCCAATAAGGGGAACCGTGAGCTCCTTCAAAGCGCTGGCGGTGGCTTGCAGCGGCCCTTGTCCTGCATCGCGATGCAGGACGATGTTCTCAACGACGACGATCTTGTCATCAATGACCAAGCCCACAGCCGCCGCAAGCCCGCCCAGGGTCATGAGGTTGAAACTCTGGTCAAGCATCTTCATCGCGATAAACGTGATCACCATCGTCACGGGAACAACCAATCCCGTCATCAGTGCCGTGCCCCAGTCGCGCAGGAACAGCCAGATAATGAGGGCAGCAAGGATCAGGCCGATGATGATCGCGTCACGGACGCTTGCAATTGCCTCATTCACGATGTTCGATTGATCGTAGAACGGCTGAACTTCTATTCCAGCGGGGAGCGTCGATTTAATCGCCTGCATCTCCGCATGAACTTCGTCCGCAACTTGAACCGTGTTACTGATCGGCTGGCGGTTGATGCTCAAGAGCACGGCGGGTTTTCCATTCGCGCTCACAACCGTGTACACGGGCGCGACGGCAGACCCGACGGAGGCAACGTCTCCAACGCGAACGGGCACTTGATCCGCCGTCTTGATGACGGCGTTGGCGATATCCTCCGAGCTGTGAACCTGGCTGTTCACAAGGCCTAGAAACAGCTGGTGATTCCGGCTCATCAGGCCGGGAGAGTCGATGAGGTTCGTCTTGTTGATGGCCGACAGAATGTCGTTTACTGAGACTTTCGAACGCAACATCTTCGCCGGGTCTACGGTGACGTGAAACTCGGGTTGCTGCCCTCCCTGAACCACAACAGTCGCAACGCCATTCAAGCGATTCAGCCGTGGTTTGATTTCATACGTCGCAAGTTCCCAGAGTTCGGTCTGAGGAACCTTTTGGGAAGTGAGGCTGTATCCGAGGATCGGAAAACTCGAAAAATCCATGCGGTACGTCTCGATCTTAGCCGTGGGCGGCAGCGAACTCTGAACTCGCGAAACTGCCGCATCCACCATTTGCAGCGTCAGGATCATGTCGGCGTTCCAGCCGAAAAACAGATCAATCTCGGCTGAGCCGCGGCTCGTGATGGAGCGCACAGACTCGAGGCCTGGAACCATGTTCACGGCCTGCTCAATCGGTCTCGTGATAGTGACTTCCATCTGTTCGATCGGCATGACGCCGTTTTCCACGCCGACCTTGATCAACGGAAAGTTTGTTGTGGGAAACACGGCAACGGGAATCTGCGTCGCCTCGTAGGCGCCGATGACGGTCAGGATGATGATGAGAAAGATAATCGGCTTCGAGTGTCGGGCGAACCAGTAGTTTTCAGGGCGTTCGGCGGAATCCGTCATCAGGCTATTTCGCGTCCTCTTCTTCTTCTTCCTTCGGCGGCTGGATTTCGACCTTCGACTTCGCGAGGACGTCTTCTTCGAGTTTCGAGAGCTCAAATGCGCCCAGAGTGATGACGCGTTCGCCACTCTTGAGTCCTTCGGTCACCTGAACGTTTCCCGCATCATGAATGCCCAGCGTGACGCTTTGCCGGTGGGGTTTGTTCTGATCGTCAACGACCATCACGGAGGTGCTGCCGGTAGGACTCGTCAACACCGCTGCCTGCGGAATAATGAGGGCGTCAGGAACCGTCTTCGCGATGATTTCGGCTCGCGCGGTTGTTCCAGGTTTCAGCCGGCCTTTCGGATTCGCGGCCTGCACCCATATCTCGACGGTCGTGTTCGACGCGTCGACGGCCGGACTGATTACAGATACCATTCCAGGTAACGGCGCGCCTCCATCCGAATACAGCAGACGAGCCATATCGCCGATCTTCACTTGTCTTGCGTTGTCCTGCGATACGTGAGCTCGCGCGATCACCTGAGAGATGTCCATCACCGTCACGAGCGGTGCTCCGCTGGCGGCCGTTTCTCCGGCAAACAGAGGACGATCTGTAACGACACCATCGATCGCACTCGTAATCCGCGTATAGCCCAACTGGGCCTGCGCGCTGTCCAGGCGTGCTTTCGCGGCATCGCGCTGAGCCGCCGCGGCCTTGACGGTCTGATCTCGCGAGACTGATTGCAGAATCTCGAGATGCTTGGCGGCGGTCTCGTATTGCGTTCGCGCTTGGGTCAAAGCGACTTGCGCATCGTTGACTTCTTTCTGCGATATCGCGCCTTCCTTGTAAAGGGTCTGCCGGTTATCGAACAGTTTTTGCTGAGCGTCTACCGCATTCTTTGCGGCCCGGGCCTCGAGTTCTGTCTTCTGGATGTCTTCGGGAACTGTGGCTCTCGCAACAGTTTGATAGTTGGCCTCCGCCTGATCCAGTGCGGCCTGTGCTTCCGCCGCCGCGGCGGCCAGATCGCGGTTTTCGAGCTCAGCAAGCAACTGTCCGGCGCGGACCCGCGTTCCTCGTTCGACGTAAAACTTTTTCACGGGCGCGGCGATCTTCGGGATGATGGCTGCCTGCTGGATCGGATACAGCAACGCGTCCGCGGTCACCTTCAGGGAGATCGGCGAGGCCAGAACAGGCGCCACGTCAACAGTCACGACATGTTCGGTCTCTTCAGCTTTTTTCTCTTGCTTGCGGGAGCAGGAAAAAATCAGGGCGACACAAAGACACAAAGTCACTATTAAAAGCCGGCCTTTTATGTGCCTTCCTGCCTTTGTGGTAACCATGAGTTAATAACCTCACTTTCCCACAACAAGAACCTTGAACGAATCCGGTGCGAAGCCGCCTCGACGCTGGCCTGGCTGTGCCGGAAGAGAATCGGCGACGGGCAAATACACGTTGTGAGTCTTTTCGTCGAGTGTGATGGTGCGGGCACCGCGAGCCGTGGCGACATTCTCCACCACATCGTACTTGCCGCCAATTTCCTGTATGACGGTCAGCGTCCCATCCCCGTTAGAACTGATGGCGTATCCCGTACTCGGATCGAAGGCCGCGCCATCCGATCCCGCGCCGATGGCCGGAGACGCGATGACTTTGCCCGCGTCGGGGTCCGATATCGCCATCACGCGATTTCCGCAGACTGAAAAGAGCCGCCGCTTCTTGACATCGATCGCAAGGCCACTCGGTCCGTCGCAAGGTTTCAGGGAATAGCGCTTGGTGACTGACGCCTTAGCGGCGTCGATCTCGACGATCTCGCTCGTATCCTCAATGTTCACGTAGACATTTCCCTTGTCGTCGGCGACAGAGAATTCGGGTTTGCCGCCCATTGGAATCGTGGCAACAACCATTCCGGACTTCGCATCGATCGCCGTCGAATTGTTGCTGCGGCCGTTGAACGTGAACACGCGGCCGGACTTCGGCTCAAAGCGCACGGAATCCGGGTTGTCGCCCGTCGGAACCTGGCTGATTGCTTTCAGTGTCTTGAGATCAAATACCGTGACGTTGTTTCCACGCCCATTGGTAATGAACCCGCGATTCAGCGCAGGCGCCAGAGCGACGCCATGGACACCCGGCGTGTCCGGGATATCGCCGACAACCTTACCGGCGTCGGGATCTATGACCACGACATGCGTCGCGTGAGACACGTACAGGCGGCGCGCCTCGCTGTCCATGGTTGGATAGTCCCAGCCGCCTTCACTGCCGACCTTGATCTCTTTCAGGATCTTCCAACCCGTTGGCGCCGCGAACGCAGCGATTGCGAACAGAGCTGACAGAGCTAACGTGAGAGCTTTTCTCAAGGACCCTCCTAACGTTGGACAAAAATCACCGGAAACGTATCGCAAATCCGGGTCCGCGAGAATCAAAACGACATTAATTCTTATTTATCCTGGCCGCAGAATACCGCCCTGTACACCCAGTGCGGGCGAATCTCACAGTAGCGCGCTTATCCGCGCCATCGCCTTTATCTTACGAGCCACCCACAAAACCGGTCCAGGCACAGTCGGCGGCCGTTGAACGGCATTTTCAGGAATGGGCCAAGTCGGGCTCGAAGCTTTGCGACCAAAGCGGAGCACGCATGCGTCCTTGGGCGAAAGGTTGCACAGCATGCTCGAATCTAGGACGATCGGCTCTCCGGCGGGCCACCCCAAGCCGGCGTACTGAGCGAACATTGCCGTCCGAGGCGGCCCTTTGAGGAAAGGCTGTGCTCGGTGGATGCCGCGAAAATCATAGAGAATGAGCGTTCCAGCTGGCTGATGATCGAAAGTCACAACGTCTTCCCGGAATTCCCCGAAGCGCTCGTTCCAGTTCTCGAGATTTTCTTTCCAGGCCCAGTGATGGGATGACTGAACGAACTCAAAAGCCCCGTGATCAACATCCTCGAGATAGACGATCGCAATCAAACCTTTGTTTTCGAGCATGCGGGAACTGAGGTCCTCTAGAGTCTGCTTGTTGTCCACGTGCCAGGCCATGTTGCAGCCTTCAAGGTTTTGATAGATCCGATAATCTTGGAGGTGCACATCGCTACCGATGTAGCTCTCGCTGCACTCGATGATGAGCGGATGAAGGTAGAGTTTCAGGATCTCCTCATGGACGGCAAGTGTGTGTTGCAGGTACTTTTGATTGTAATAACGAACATGGCCGATCGTCCCGTTGAAGGACTGGCGATCGAACCGACGGTAGACTTCGGGCATGAACCGCTGAAGAGTGTCACGCGATACGAAACTGGGTACAACACAATAGCCTTCGGATTCGACTCTGGAAATGATTTCGCTGGCAGTCACAACCATCGTGTTAGTCCTCCTGAAAAGAGGTTTACAAACAGTCGCCCGACTCCACTATTGAGTGCTCGATGGGACTGTATCTAGCGAGAGTTTCTATGTTTTTCTGTTTTCAGAATTTTGCAGACTTTGTAAAACATCCGCATTTCGGCTCTGGAGTGATCGGCTGTCGGAGCCAGCATGAGTCAATTAGGGCTAACGTGAGCTTTTCTCTGGACCCCTAACGTCGGACAAGAGCCACCGAAAACGTATCGCAAATCCCGGTAGGCGAGAATCAAAACGACATTAATTTTTATTTATCCTGGCCGCAGACCCGCCCATCCTCATATAGAGTTGGGCCAGTTGTCGTTCAAACTGTACGCCAGTTAATGAAAGCCAAAACTCAATTCGAGTACGTACAACCCACTGGGTATAGACAGCGAGAGCCTTCTGAAACTTCGCGTAACCACGAAGACGTTTGGCTAGTGAAGTAGGAGGTTGTTATGCGTCGAACGGATGTCCTCATTCTGTTGTGCTTCGCATTACCACTCTTCGCACAATCGTCTACCGGTTACCATATCGTACAGACTTATGCTCTCGGTGGCGACGGCGGCTGGGACTACATCGTGCCGGAGCCGGCGCAACACCGCGTATTCATCGGTCGTACGAACCGCGTCATGGTGGTTGATGAAGATACTGGAAAACTTCTCGGCGAGGTGACGGCCATTAACGGAGCCCATGGCACCGCGATCGCTGAGCAGAGCGGCCACGGCTTCGCCACATCGGGAAACGATCAGTCGGTTGTCATGTTTGACACGCGGACGTTTAGGGAACTCGCGCGAATTCCGGCGGCCGAAGACGCCGACGCAATCATCTACGATTCTGTTTCCAACCGCATCTTTACGTTTAACGGGGATGCGCATTCATCGACGGTCATTGATCCAGTCGCGGGAAAACGGATTACGAACATCGATCTAGGCGGTAAGCCGGAATACGGTGCCTCTGCCGGTGACGGCAAGGTTTATGCCAATCTGACTGATGTTAGCGAGGTGGTCGAGATTGATGCAAGAACCGCCAGTGTATTGCGGAGATGGTCAACCGTGCCGTGCAAGCAACCAGTCTCGATGGCCCTTGACGCGGTTCATCATCGCTTGTTCAGTGGTTGTCGCAGCGGGGTGTTGGCGGTGTCGGACTATCAGGCTGGGAAAACGCTCACGACTCTTCCGATTGGGATGGGTGTCGACGGTGCGGGCTACGATCCAGCGAGTGGCGATGTTTTCGCTAGCAATGCCGATGGCACACTTAATGTCATTCATCAGGATACTCCCGACGAATATAGAGTCGTAGAAAACGTGGCCACTCCTACGGGCTCGCGCAACATGGGACTCGACCCAACGACGCACCGCATCTATGTGGCAGCGGCGACTTTCGCCGCACCTACAGTCCCAGCCGGCGGTACGCCGCAGGGCCGTGGCGCCCGTCCCACCGTCATTCCAGGTTCGTTCAAACTGCTGGTGATCGGACGCTAGGGTACCGATAAACCACACTAGGACGCACATGAAACTTCGATACGGTGCATCGCTGCTCCTTGTAGTTCTGTGTAGACCGTGCCTAGCGCAGGATCCGCCCGCTGCGGCAGATCTTGAGGATCCACCGGATACGCCTCCCGTCATCAGCAAAATCTCCTTCCCTGACAGGCCGGTCAGCTGGTTCAAGCTGGTTCCGAATATTGCTCACGACCAAAAGGACATCTGGACGTTCCCGATTTCTGTGGCGCAAGGACGCCATATCAAGCCCACCCTGATTGTGTCGGCCATTACTGTCGCGGCTGTCGCGGGCGGCGATGAACCGAGCGGCAGATACTTTCAGCGCAGTCGAGCTTACATCGGATTCAATCGGGTTTTCAGCGGGAACAACACTTCCCTCGCGATGTTCGTGGCACCGAGCGTGTTCTATGGAATCAGTCTGATTCGAAAGGATTCATACGGCCAGAATACATTCCTACTGGCCGGTGAGGCCGTACTCGATTCCGAGATTGTTACCAGCGTCATAAAAGACATCGATCGGCGCCTAAAGCCGATTGAAGTGCCGCCTGGTGGAGACTTCTCGCATACTTGGTTCGCAAGCGGCGCCGGCAAGAGTGCCTTTGCCGGCATAGGGAGCTTTCCATCAGGGCACACCATTGCTGCATTCTCTGTGGCCACGGTTTTCGCCGACCGGTACCCAATGCCACGTTGGTTCCCCCGGTTGGTCTACGGAGTGGCGGGCGCAGTGGGTTTTTCGAGGACCTCTCTGCAGTCCCATCATCCATCTGATGTGTTTGCTGGAGCCGCACTCGGATACAGCATCGCCCACTACGCTGTCCTTCACGCGCGTGATTAGCGCATGTTTTTTCAAGAGAACTCGAAACCTTAATTGGGGACTATCAGTAAGGGACTGTTGATAGGCGGCATGATTGCCAGCCCGTTTTTTAGGATGACGTTTGGCAATGGCACACGTTTGTTAAAGGTATCTCTGGACTATCGTTTCAAATTCCTGCATCCGCTGATAGTAGGTGTGATCCCGTAATGTCCGCTGCTGTCCGGCACGCGCGATAGCTTCTCGCTCCTGGTCGTGTTCCAGATAGTATTGAACCATCTCCGCGCACTCCTCAGCCGAACGATAAGCAACGACTTCCTTCCCCGGCTCGAACATCTTGTGCAAGTTTGGTTTCGAATCGGTGACGAGTAAAGTACCTGTACCGGTCGCCTCAAATAACCGCCCATTGCCTGCATAGTCGCCCGCAACATCAATGTGATGGTTCAAGGTCATCAGCGACCTATTGAGAATCTTGTACATCTCTATTCCCCATACACAACCGTGATAACAACGAATGACGGGCGAATTATCACGCAAATCGTCGGTGGAAGGACTCCACACTTGCACAGGAAGCCGCTGACAGAGATACTCCAACCATTCTTGCCGGGAAGCATGAGGTCGGGTGAGTTGACCGACGAACGAAACGGGTATCGACCGTTTCGTCCCATTCAACCTTTCTAATATGAGCGGCTCAAATCCTAACCGGAGCAACTCGCTGTTTACACCCTCCTTTCTAAAAAAATCGACGAAGTTCTCAACGACGGAAAGCATCAAATCATAGACACCTAAATCCCGATCATTTGGTAATGGAGAACCGTGGCTGCCTATCAGCAACCGGAAATTTGGCTTCATTTCCCGAAAGTAGGCGGGGCTTAGTCGTATGTAGCTATTAAGCACCACATCCGGTTTGTAGTATCGGATTTGCGCAGTCAGAACGTCATAAAGCCAGGTCTGGTCCTTCTCTTGCGAAAACCACGGCACGAATCCTCTTCTCAGTCGAAACTGCCAGCGGGTATTGATCGCCAACCCATGTTCTCGTGCCCATGCCGTCTGAAGCGCTTCATTATTGAAAAAAACCTGATGCGCCTCATGACCGAGTTTTCTGAGATTGCTGGCGTAAAACAGTTCGCAAGCAAACAGGCTTTCCAGCCGAACCTGCATCTGTTCCTCATAGGATTTATGCCTGAGGCCCGGATTTTGGGCATAAAGCCAACTTAGAAACGACGGGTAATCAGTATCAACGATTAGAATCCGCATACATCGTAGTTCAGCAGTCTCTTCTGGAAATTATCAACGAGCCCGATGGTAATGAACCCGCGATGCAGCGCAGGCGCCAGAGCGACGTCGTTAACACCCGCGTGTCCGGGATATCGCTGACGACTTTGCCGGCGTCGGGATCTACGATCACGACATGCGTCGCGTTAGACAGGTACAGGCGGCGCGCGCCTCGCTGTCCATGGTGAGCTAGTCCAGAATCAAAACGACATTAATTTTTGTTTATCCCGGACGCAGAACACCGCGCTGTACGCCGTATAATTCCGCCCATGCGGATCCTGGTTGTCGAAGACGAGAGTAGTGTTGCCAGCATCATTACTCGCGCGCTGTGTGAGAATGCCTACGACGTAGATCTCGCCGAAACCGGCGAGCGGGCGATCGAACTGGCGAAGGAGAACAGCTACGATTGTATCCTGCTTGATGTTCGGCTTCCCGGCCGCGACGGAATTACGGTGTGCCGCGAGCTCCGCGGCTCTCGAACCGACATTCCGATTCTTATGCTGACAGCCCGCACACTCGTCGAGCATCGAGTGGAAGGCCTCGATGCCGGTGCGGACGACTACCTGACGAAGCCGTTTGCCATCACCGAACTGTTAGCCCGCGTGCGCGCGCTCCTCCGGCGTCGAATTGCGGGAGGGCGAATGCTTCGTTATGCCGACCTGGAACTCGATCGCCAGAGGCGGCGAGTGACGCGCCACGGACGCGTCCTGACGCTGACTGCCCGGGAATTCTCACTGCTCGACTTCCTGATGAGCCGGGCGCCGGATGCCGTTTCCCGCAGTGAAATCATCGAGCACGTGTGGGACATGCACTTCGATCCGCAAACCAATCTCGTCGAGGTATACATCAACCGGCTGCGACAAAAGATGTCCACTGCAGCGGCCGATCCGAAGATCATCCAGACCGTCCCGGGAAGCGGATACTGCCTGAGGTTGGGCGAATGACCGGCGAACGTTCCATCCGTTGGCGCTTGGTTCTGTTGTTTTGTTTGACCGCCGGTGTGCTGCTGGGAATTTCGTATGCCGGGCTGTATGTCGTATTCCAGCGCGTCATTAATGGCCAGTTCGATCGAAGGCTCAGTGAAGTCGCGACGCCGATCATCGCGGACCTGGCAGGTGATCCGAACGACAAAGACGTGGATCTACTCAACATTCCGGACGAATACTTCGAAGTCCTCGATCTTTCAGGCAAAGTCCTTCAGCGATCGCGCAACCTCGCGCAAGATCTGCCGATCGCCACGAGCGAAGGGTTTCAGACCGTGCAATTGCCCAACATCGGCGAAGTTCGAGCCGCCGTCATTCCTTTTCAGGCAGGTGAATATTCATGGTTGTTCGTGGCAGCAGGTTCAACCCGTGAATCCAACGAAGCCCTCGCCGCGCTCCGCCGATTCGCGCTTGTGCTGCTGCCGGCAACGCTGCTGCTGACCGCCGCCGTCTTCGGTTTCTACTCCAACCAGCTTCTCGCGAAGATTGACGTCGTTGTGCGCCAGCTCCGTCAGTTTGTCTCCGATGCCTCGCACGAATTGCGAACTCCGCTCGCCGTGCTTCAAGGCGAAACCGAACTCCTCCTATCGCGCCGCAGAAGCACCGAGGAGTACGAGAGCGCTGCGCGAGACATGGAAGGGGAGCTGAAAAAGCTGACGCGCATCGTCGATGGACTCTTCACGCTCTCGATGGCCGACGCCGGCCAGCTGCGAATCGCTCCGGAGCCGCTGTACCTCGAGGAGATCCTTGAAGAGTCGTGCGCGCTCGCATTGCCGCTCGCCACTCACAAGAAGATTCACATTGAGCGGGACCTTCAGCGCGACGTCTTGTTCAACGGGGACGCCACATTCCTGCGCCAGCTCTTTCTGATCTTTCTCGACAACGCGATCAAGTACTCCCATTCCGGATCGCGTGTTCGGGTCACGCTTACCAGAAACGAGACCGTTCATGTCTCCTTTCAGGACGAGGGCATCGGAATTTCCCGCGAAAACCTGCCGCGGATCTTCGAACGGTTTTTCCGGGAGGCGCCACCGACGGAAACCCAAAGCGGCGGCCTGGGCCTGGCGATCGCCCAGGCGATCGTGCAGGCCCACAACGGCTCTATCGAATGCACTAGCGAAACCGGTGTTGGGTCGCTGTTCACGATACGGCTACCCTAAAGATTTTTTTGTTAATGGTGAATCGGGAGATGTTCACTTGATCCGAAAGGAGACTCAATGAATCGACGTCAATTCTTCGGCAGTGTGGCCGCCGGCGCGGCAGCGTTCAAGACGATGACACAGGAGACGCCCAGCGATGTGCCGAACTGGGGAGGCCCTGTTCTCGATATTCACCTCCACGGCAGAGGGCCGGACGGGGAGTGGACCCATATGCAAGGTTGCGGTGTTTCGCACGCCCAGCTTCTGACTCCTGTCACCGCCGAGGCACACGTCAAAGAAGAAATGGCCAAGCATCCCGGCCGGTTTAAATATTCCGCGAGCGTGGATCCTGCGCGCGCGGATGCGCTGGATGTGCTACGAAACGCGATCAAGGGCGGCGCGACCGGGTTCGGTGAGATGAAATCGCGCTCCAAGGCGGACAGCCCGGAGATGAAGCGGGTCTACGAACTCTCCGCAGAACTGCGGGTGCCTGTCACGATACATTTCGCCGATTATGGACAATTCGAAGGCGACACACCTTACAACGAAGGGATTACGCGATTCGCCGCGGTACTCGAGGCATATCCGCGAACTACGTTCATCGGCCATGCCGACGCTTTTTGGGCCAACGTCAGTGCGGACGTACCGCCGACGGCGTATCCAACGGGACCGATCAAGCCCGGAGGGATCACAGACAAACTGCTCAGCAATTATCCGAATTTATACGCCGACATGTCGGCGAACTCCTGCCGGAATGCCTTGGCCCGCGATCCGGGCTTCATTCGCGAGTTTCTGGACCGGCATCAGAATAAGTTAATGTTCGGGAGCGACTGCAGCTGTCGGGATGGACGCGGTACGGGGCAGGGTTCCCAACAGCCTTTAATCAAGGGACGGTGCGTCGCCCGAGAGACCTTGGGTGCTCTGAAAGAATTGGCGTCGCCTGTCATATTCCGCAAAATCGCTTGGGAAAACGGTGCAAAACTCTTCGGGTTTAAAGCGTAATGTTGCGACCCAACCCTCACGCACTCGCTACCGTGTGGCGGGTCTGCTCCTGCTACTTGCAGGAGTAACGTACCTGGACCGCGCCTGTATTTCTATTCTGGCGCCTCAAATCTCAGCCGATTTGGGCCTGACGAAGGTGCAGATGAGTTTCGTGTTCAGCGCCTTCGCTATGGCTTATGCAGCTTTTGAGGTTCCGACTGCCTGGTGGGGTGAGCGCATGGGTGCCCGCCGGATTCTCACCCGCATTGTCGTGTGGTGGTCATGCTTTACGATGTTCACGGCCTTCGCCTGGAACTATGTGAGCATACTGGTGATTCGATTCGCTTTCGGTGCCGGTGAAGCAGGCGCCTGGCCCAGCGCCGCTCTGGCGTTTTCCCGCTGGACGCCGGTCAGAGAGCGCGGCCGCACGCAAGGGTTGTTCTTCGCGGCCGCGCATCTTTCCGGAGGCCTGACGCCGCTACTGGTCGCGACAATGTCGCCGATCCTGTCCTGGCGCACGATCTTTGTGGTGTGCGGATTAGTGGGCTTAGTCTGGAGCACCGTCTGGTACCGTTGGTTTCGCGATGAGCCGCGAGATCACCCGGGAGTGAATGCCGCCGAAGCAGACTTCATAGAGATGGAGCGCAAAATCGCTTCGCATAAGGCGGGCGCAGAGGGCGTCTGGCGAGCCCTGGTCTTCTCGCCGAACGTCTGGTTTCTTTGCCTGGCGTATTTCTCAAATAGCTACGGTTCCTACTTCACTATCACCTGGCTGCCCACATATCTT
>Ga0075434_100001857_pt1 | contig 18241 bp, 11 predicted proteins | sample RhiMethybrSRZTD3_FD_75298 | JGI IMG/M metagenome (GOLD analysis project Ga0075434, IMG submission 75298) | Populus rhizosphere microbial communities from Tennessee, USA - Rhizosphere MetaG P. TD hybrid SRZTD3 | ecosystem: Host-associated > Plants > Roots > Rhizosphere > Soil | place: USA... | reverse complement strand
AGTTCCCGGCGATGAGTCTTCAGCGGATCGTCGGCCTCTCCACTGACAATCAATTCAGCGATTTGCGGAGAAAAAAAACCTTTCAGCCGACCCAAACGGTCCAGCTCAGCTACTTGCTGTTGAACCCGCTGCTCCAGATGACTATTCAACTCTGCGAGTTCTGCAGCTTGACTCTGAACCTGGTCCTGCAGGCTCTTGATCCGGAGCAGCGACTGCACCCGCGCTAAAAGCTCGGGTCGATTAATCGGTTTCGACAGGAAATCGTCGGCACCAGCTTCGATTCCCTTGACCCGCTCCACACCTGGATCGAGAGCGGTGACCATCACGACCGGAAGCATAGCGGTTTGCTCATTGGCGCGAATTTCAGCGCAAACCTCGTAGCCGCTCATCTCGGGCATTACGACGTCCAAGAGTACAATATCCGGGTGTTCGGCCTTGAGTTGCATCAGCGCTTCTTTTCCGGATTCAGCCGTCACCACCGCGTAACCCTTGGCGCTCAACAGGTCGGCAAGAAGTTTAACGTTCTTCGGTGTGTCGTCGACGACGAGAATTTTTGCGGGGCTATTCACGTAAGTCTTTCGTAAGTCGTCAGGGGTAAGGCGTTCCGATTCGGATTTGTTGCTCGCGAAACGCGCAAAGTAAAAAATTCCTGTTCCCGAATCGCCTCAGCCCGTACGCCTCACGTTCACGCTGTTTTTGTTGCAAGGACTCGTTCCACTTCCCCGAGAAACTCCTTCAAGGTGATCGGCTTGGTCTGGTAACCGTCGAAGCCTTCCGCCAGCATAGTTGCTCGATTATGCGTCATCGCCGAAGCGGTGATGGCAATTACGGGGACATGCGCCATTTCTGGATCAGCTCGAAGCTGCTTCAAAGCCGTGATGCCGTCGATTCCGGGAAGCTGAATGTCCATCAGAATGAGATTCGGTTTTTTTTCGCGAACCAGCCTGAGCCCTTCTTCCGCCGTCTCGGAGTCAATCGTCTGGTAACCTTTGACATTCAGAACATCGCGGCAGAGCTTCCGATTTTTCTCGTTGTCTTCAATGATCAGTACAAGTTCGTTAGCCACGTTGCACCTTTAGGATAGCTTGGATACAGATAAACGCCTCTCAACGACTGATGCCTCACCCCTCACTCCTAACGTTCGTTGGCATCGTGAACGTGAACTTACTGCCCTTTCCTATTTCGCTCTCGACCCAGATCTTGCCGCCGTGCATCTCTACGAACCTTCGCGTCAAGGTTAAGCCGAGGCCCGTGCCCTCGCGCTTTTGCGCGTAGTTGCCGCTCGCCTGGCGGAACTCTTCGAAGATCGCTTCCTGGTCTTCCTTGGCGATGCCTATGCCAGTATCGGTTACGGAAATGATCACCGCGCTATCGCCGATGATTGCATTCACTTTGATCCGCCCGCCCTCGGGCGTGAACTTCACGGCATTGGAAAGCAGGTTGACCAAGATCTGTTTCAACTTGCGCTCGTCGCCGGTGAAGTCGCCGAGCCGATCGTCGATGGCCCGATCGAGTTTGATCCCGTGCTGGCTCGCACGCTCGCGTATGAGCAGGAGCGCGTTCTCGATCGCCATCGGCAGATCGAACGTAGTGATTTCCAATTCCATGCGCCCGGCTTCGACTTTGGAAAGATCGAGAATGTCGTTGATGAGCGAGAGCAAGTGGCGCCCGGACGATAGAATGTCGTCGGTGTATTCGGCTTGTTTCTGGTTTAACTCGCCGAACAATTTCTCCTGCAAGACTTCCGAGAAGCCGATGATCGCGTTGAGCGGCGTGCGCAGCTCATGCGACATGTTGGCGAGGAACTCGGACTTGTGGCGGCTCGCGACTTCGAGCTGCTTGCTCTTTTCCTCGATCTCACGAAACAGCCGCGCGTTTTGAATAGCCAAGACTGATTGCGTGGCAAAGGTCCGAAGAAGATTCACAACCTCTGGCGCAAAGCTACCGGTCTTCCGCCGGTAAATCGTCAAGGCCCCCATGATTTCCTGATCGAGAAGGAGCGGAACGGCGAGAAGTGATTGATAACCAAGCCGAGATAATATGGGGCGCATCCCTCTGGCAGCGAGCTCGTGTTCTTGGCCGAGGTCGGCAATTTGGTAGGGTACTTTTGTTTCAGCTGCTCGGCCGGTAGCCCCTTGTCCAAGACGCAGTGGCGTCGCCTGATACGCCTTAACCAGTTCCTCTTCCATCTGATAACTGGCGCGCAGATGAAACTCCCGGGTCGGCTCATCGTATTCGTAGATAATGCCGCAATCGGTTCCAGAGAGCTGCACCGCGCGACCAACGATCGTGCTCAGCACCGTCTGGAGATCGAGAGTCGAGCTCACGGCCTGGCCGACTTCTCCCAACGCTTTCAGTTCTCCCACGGACCGCGCGAGATCTTGTGTTCGCGCCTCGAGTTCTTGGAACAACCGCACGTTCTCGATGGCGATCACCGCCTGGTTAGCGAATGTCTCAAGAAGTTCGATCTGTTTGTCCGTGAACGGTCGAACTTCGGTTCGGCGAATCATGATCGCGCCGATGGACACGCCTTCCCGAAGCAGCGGCGTGACCAGGATCGTGCGAGAGCCGCTAACTTGCTGGTGCGCTTTGGATTCCGGAAACTCGGTGTCGATTTCCGCCACGATGTCATGGACGTGAATCGTCTTCCGGTCTAGCATCGCGCGTCCCGGAGGATCTCCTCTACTCGCGCGGAAACCCTCCCCCGCGGCTCTTGTTATCGGGATCGACCCATAAGTGGCCACGACCCGAATCAAATCGCCTTTGCGCCGGTGTATTATCGCATCGCGTGCGTCGCAAAGTCGTGCGGCGTTCTCCGCGACCACGTCCAGCACCGGCTGAATATCCGTCGGCGAGCTGGCGATGACGCTCAAGATCTCACTGGTGGCAGTTTGCTGCTCCAACGATTCCTTTAGTTCTTGGAACAACCGCACGTTCTCGATCGCAATCACTGCCTGGTCGGCGAAGGTCTCAAGCAGCTTGATCTGCGTAGCGGTAAACGGGCGCACCTCGGTGCGACGTGCTCCCAGAAATCCAATGAGTTCCCCCTGCTGACGAAGTGGAACGAGTAAGAAGGTCCGCGAACCGCCGAGGGAACCTACCTCAGGAAAATCGTTCTGCGCTCGAGCGTCGGGAATGTGGAGCGCGCCATGCTCACGCATCCAGCGACACCGTGGTTCATCAATACTGATCTCGATTCGCTTAATAGGTATGGGGCCAAAATGAGCCCGCGGAAGGAAACTGATGCAGTCCCGAAGTCGCAGCACGACATCATCAATCCCACAAACCCGCGCAGCGCTCTCGACGATGGCGTCGAGCACCGGCTGCACGTCCGTGGGCGAGCGGCTGATGATGCCGAGCACCTCGGCTGTCGCTGTCTGATGCTCCAGCGCCTCGCGCAATTCTGCATTGCGCTCCTGGATTTCTTTGAACAGCCGTGCGTTCTCGATGGCGATGACGGCCTGATCGGCGAAAGTTTTGACTAACTCGATTTGTCGTTCGGTAAACGGCTCGACGACCTCACGCCAGATAATGATTACGCCGATCGCGGTTTCTTCTCGCAGTAAAGGTGTAGCCAGCAGTGTCCGTACTCCGGTCTGGCGCACGAACGACGCCAGTGGTTCTGGCTCCAATTGAACGTCCATAAGATGAATGGGTTTGTGCGCTATGAACGCGCGACTCGTCGGCGAGTCCGTGGTGGCTGGTAATGGATTATCGCGTAGGAAGCTGATTCTGTCCGGCGTTTCTCCGTAATGGGCAACAACTCGGTAAAATTCGCCGTCTACTTGGCGGATGTGCCCCTTGGTCGCTCCGGATAAATTCACGGCGTTCGCAATGAGCGTATCAAGAACAGGTTGAAGCTGGGTCGGTGAACAAGCAATGACTCGCAGCACCTCGCCTGTCGCCTTTTGTTGCTCCAGAGCCTCGGTGAGGTCCCGGTTGCGTGTTTGCAGTTCTTTGAATAAGCGCACGTTCTCGATCGCGATGACTGCCTGGTCGGCGAAAGTCTTTAGCAGCGAAATCTGTTTGTCACTAAACGCACGGATTTCGCGTCGCCAAGTCGTGATCACACCGACAAGGCTGTTTTCCCGAAGCAGCGGCACAGAAAGGACCGTTCTGGTGTTTTCCTTTTGGTACAGTTCGCGCGATGGCGGCGAAAACTCGGGGTCTGCCAGTAAATCGAGAACGTGAACGGTTCTGCGTTCCAAAGCTGCGAGTCGCGTGGCGGTCTCCCGCCCGGGGCGCCGTGTCCCCTTCAAAAACTCGGCGAACTCCCGTGTGGTTCCATAATGTGCAACGGTCGTGAGAAACTCGCCATCATAGAGAAACAGAGCCGCAATATTGGCCTCGCAAAGCCGTGTCGTATTGGCAAGTATTGTGTCGAACACGGGCTGCAGGTCGATCGGGGAGCTACTGAGCACACGAAGCACTTCGCTCGTCGCCGCTTGCTGCTCGGCGGCTTCGCGGATCTCTTGAGCCTGCGCAGCGATCGTCTTCTTAAACGTTGCGAGCGTCTCGGGCGAAGACGCTCTGACGCGCTTGCCATTAGATTTCTTTGCCGCCTTTTTCTTCATCTACAAAAAAACCCGGCTGGAGGCCCAGTCCGGGTGAATTTAATTCATAACCGAAGCGTGACTGGGAGCAGCCCGCTCTGCAAGAATCGCCTATGTTTAGTTTAATTGTCGCACTGCCGTCAAGGACGGATCGAACTGCAAAATTCGAATCCGAATCTCGGATTTCGAAACAATCGAACAGGCGAGCTAACCCCAGGGCAGCACGGCGACAAATGAATGCGGAATGTCTCCGGTAAACGCAAAGAGTGCAATAGAAAAAATTCCGACCTCGGCCTTTTTAGCGCTTTTGGTGTTGCTGTGAGTTTGTTTCGAATTTCGGATTTCGTGCTTGGAGTTTATTTATTCAGGCTCCCAAGAGAGCTTCGGGAGGAACCGAAAAAAGGTCGGCGGTGATTTTGACCACGCCGGGAATATTTTTGACTAGCGTGGTGACTTCGTCCTCGAGGCCATGGTCAACTCTTCCCTTTACAAACACATGGCCGTCTTCCGCCCGGACTTCCAGCGAGGATCCTTGCAGATGCGGTGATGCGAGAAGAGTAGCATGAACGCGGGCAGCAAGAGCTAAGTCGTTGAAGGCTTGGATAGATGCGGCTGTCGGCTGATAGTCTTCGAGTCTCGCCGCCTCGACAATTACCTGTTTCGCGCCTTCGCGGCGCATTTTGCTCATGTTCAGGACAAGATCATAACGATTTGGGTCATGCCAATCGGAGCCGAACATCTCCATGAGCCGCCGGCTGCGGGCTTTATCAAGCTCGTCTATATATTTGCGGGCGAAGGTGTCTGTGAGTCCTTGGCGTGCCCGTACCTGTTTAATGCGGTATTCGATTGGCGCGGTTAACAGCACCTTCAACACATGCGAAATACCGGGCAAGAGCTCGTGACCTAAGTGGCCGTGGTACACAAGGTTCGACTCTCGAGCGAGTTCACACAAAGCCGCCTGCAGTGCGATCCGATAGGGGCGCACATCTTCGAGCAATCGCTCCCACCAGTGCGGTCCTTTTTCAACAATGTCGCTGAGCCTTGCCTCAGGTATCCGGTAACGGCGGCTGGCTTCGACAAGCACTTCGCGGCCGACGACGCGATATCCGAGTTCCTGAGCCACTGCCTCGGCCAATTCCTGACCATCGCCCGAAGCACCCTGATAGATCGTAATGACGGGCATGACTTTAGCCCTCCTTTACGCTTCAGTTATTTGTTCCGAGTATACAAAGCTGCGCAATACTGGTGCCGTTACTCCGGTATCTTTATATGTTGCCGCAATCCAGAATTCATAGAACTCCGTCGAGCATTCCTGCTTCTACCAGGTTCCTCCGAGCCGCGGCAACCCTTCCGTCGTCATGCACAGCAACTTGGTTTACGCCGTGTATACGCGGGTTGACAAAGCACCGCTCCACCGCTGGCTCTAATTAGTGATTTAACGCAACTTCCCGACCTCGTTACCGCTCTACCCATTGGCATCTTCGTTGCCTACGAAAAATTGTGACCCTTACCACCAGGCGCAAAAACCAACCAGAATGGAGGTGAGTTATGATTCACAAGATGATGATGTCTGCGATCGTCACTGGACTCTTGGTCGGATATGCCTCGATGTTATACGCCGTAGTCCATCTGATCGTTGTTATGAATCAGTCGTATTTGCTTAGTCTCGCGAAGTAACACCTAGATGGGATGATTGACACGTCGGAGTGAAGACACAAAGCTGGAAACAGCAAGACTCAGATGCGCACCGATTCTGTTGCACAGAACTATCTTCAAACGCTTCTAAACCTTTAGCCGCAAAATTCTGTGCGCGTTCACCGCTCGATGGAAGCCTTTTAGCGCGAGTTCGCCAATCGATTCGCTATCGACCAATTCTTCGACGCCCGCGAGAAGCCGTTGCGCAACTAGAATCTCCCCTGGCTTGGCTTCGCCACACAAACGGGAGGCGAGATTCGGCACACTACCAATCGCGCCGTACTCCCATCGCCCTTCAAAGCCAATCGCGCCGATCGTCGCGTATCCCTGAGCGATTCCAACACCGAAATCGAGATCGTGACCCAATTTGCGCCATCTTCTCGAAAGTTCCTTGACTTTGTCACGCATGGCGAGAGCCATACGTATGGCTCGTTCCGCCGCATTCTTCACCGGCACAGGATCGTTAAAAAAAATCATCATGCCATCGCCGGCAAAGTGCTCCAAAGTACCTTCGTAATCGAGAATCAGCTTGCCCATGGCAGCATGATATTCGTGCAAGATCTCCATGATTTCTTCGGGCTCCGCGGTTTCAGCGAATGCGGTGAAGCCACGCAGATCTGTATAGACAACCGTGAGTTCCCGCCGGTGGGTCTTTAGCGGATCATCAGCGTCGCCGCTAACGATCAGTTCAGCCAATTGCGGGGAAAAAAAGCGCTTCAGGCGCCCAAGCCGCTCGAGTTGGCTGACCTGCTCCTTGACGCGAGCTTCCAGAGTTTTGGCCCACTCCTCCAATTCCTTTCGGAACACAAGCTCCTGGTCACGCAGCCGTTTTTTTTCCAGGCACGCACTAATACGGGCTCTCAACAAGACCGGATCAAACGGCTTCGGTAGATAATCTTCTGCGCCCAGCTCGATGCATCGAACGACGCTGCCGAGCTCATCGAGTGCGGAGAGCACGATCACCGGAATATCGCGCAAGCGACCGCTCGACTTCATCGCTTCGAGCACTTCGTAACCGTTCATCTCCGGCATCATCACGTCGAGTAAAACAAGATCGTATGAATCCGCATTGATAGCCGCGAGCCCGATCTTGCCGTTCTCAGCAACAGCAGCTCTATGGCCATCCGCCTGTAAAAGCGCGCACAACATGTCGCGGTTCATCTCGGTGTCATCGACAACCAGTACCTTCGCCGGAGCATTCACGTCTGTAGCCTATGAATTAATTTATCTTGGCGTCTTTGCGCCTTTGCGGGAGTAATCTAAAATCCAAAATCGAAAATCCAAAATTATTTTAGGTGTTCGCGAATCTTCTCCAAAAGCTCTGCGGGATCGAAGGGCTTTGTGACGTAAGCATCGCACCCTGCGGCAAACGCCTTAATATCGTCGCCGCTCAGCGCATACGAGGTCACCGCAATAATCGGAATCTGGCTCAATGAAGTATTTCCTTTAATCCGTCGCGTCGTCTCATAACCATCAATACCCGGTAGTTGAATGTCCATTAAAATCAGGTCCGGTGGTTGAGCCTCAGCAACAATCAAACCGTCTTCACCCGTGACTGCCTCCATCAGCTCGTAACCGAAGCTCGTCAGCAGATCGCGCAGCAACCGTCGATTCTCTTCGTGATCTTCGATTACTAAAATCCGCTTACCAAGCATGGCAATTCTCGTCCCCATTCAAAATCCGAAATTCGAATATCGAAATTCGAAACAAATACGAAACAAAAGCGAGAAAAGTAAGAAAATCCAACAAGCGATTCCGGTTTCTGACGTTTAAAACATTGACCGTGTTTCTTAATTATTTGAATGTTTCGGATTTCGGATTTCGTGCTTCGTATTTTCCACCTTTTCTTAGTTAATTGGCAGCGAAAAGATAAAGGTGGAGCCTTTACCGACTTCGCTTTCTACCCAAATCTTCCCTCCATGCATTTCTATGATCTTTTTCGCGATTGCCAGGCCGAGGCCGGTGCCGCCTTTTCTCTGCGCCAGCGGGCCCTCGGCCTGCCGGAACTCTTCGAAGATATTTTCCAGATCGGCTGCCGGAATACCGGGGCCGGTATCCGACACCGAGACCGCAAGTTCACCGTTCGTCGTCGCAGCGTCAATGCGTATTTCACCGGCATCGGTAAACTTGATGGCGTTCCCAACCAGGTTTAACAGCACCTGGCTGATGCGTCGCTCGTCACCCTGAATTGGTGGCAACTCCGCCGCGGTCATCACTTTGACTGCCAATTTCTTTTCGGCAGCGAGCGATTGCGTCGACGAGATGATCGTTTGAATAACGTCTCCAATCAAGAACGGATTGATCGTCAGCGTCAATTGGCCGGCTTCGATCTTGGAAAAATCGAGCACGTCGTTGATCAAACCAAGCAAATGGCGTCCGCTCTTATCGATGCGCTGGTGTACATCTTTAACTTTCTCCGGCAATTCGCCATATACGTTCATCAAGAGCATGCGTGTATAGCCCAGCACGGCGTTCATCGGCGTGCGCAGCTCGTGGCTCATGCTCGCCAAAAATTGCGACTTATATTTGCTCGCCAGCTCCAGTTGATGTCCTTTTTCTTCGATTTCTCGGAAAAGCCGCGCATTGTGAATCGCCAGAGCAGATTGCGTGGCGAAAGTTTGCAGCAGGTTTACCACCTCGGCTTTGAATTCGCCGGTTTGCCGCCGCCACACAGTCAGGCCACCGAGAATCTGGTGCTCGCGCAGAAGCGGCACGGAAAGCAGCGACCGGTAACCGAAGCGAGTAATCAACGGACGCGCACGGGTTCCCGTGAACTCACGTTGTTCGGTTATGTCGGGGATTTGCACTGGCGTCCGAGTCGTTGCCGCACGTCCTGTGGCTCCTTCGCCGAGACGGACCCGCGCGGCACGGAGCGCTTCAACGACTTCTTCTTCCATGCGGTAGCTCGCCCGCAGGTTAAACTCCTGTGCCGCTTCATCGTACTCGTAGATAACGCCGCAGTTCGAACCGGAGAGCTGCACCGCATGCGAAACGATCATCTCTAAAACTTTTTCGACATCCAAAGTCGAGCTCACGGCCTGGCTGACGTCGCCCAACGCTCTCAATTCACCCACCGACTGCCCCAACTCACGCGTGCGCGCTTCGAGTTCTTGAAAGAGACGAACGTTTTCGATGGCGATCACGGCCTGATCGGCAAAGGTTTCGAGCAGCTTAATCTGCTTTCCGGTGAACGGGCGGACCTCCAACCGGCGAATATGAATCGCCCCGATGGGAATTCCCTCGCGCAGCAACGGCGTGGCGAGCACCGTCCGAACGCCGACCCTTCTGGCGAAGCGCGCCGGAAAGTCATCCTGTGGCACTGTTGCCAGGTCATCAATGTGAAGTGTTTGCCGCTCAATTATAGCCCGGGCCGGTATATGGTCACGATCTATTGGAATTGATTCCCGACCTCCCCGTCCTGGCAACGGCCCGTAATTAGCCACTGGTCGCAGCTTGTCGCCATCCACGCGATGAATGACAGCGTCAGTTGCGTCGCAAAGCCGGGCAGCACTCTCGGCGACCACGTCCAATACCGGCTGAATATCGGTCGGCGATCTTGCGATGACACCTAAGATCTCACTCGTCGCCGTTTGCTGTTCCAACGATTCTTTGAGTTCTCGGAACAGTCGCACATTCTCGATGGCGATTACCGCTTGATCTGCAAAAGTTTCAAGAAGTTTGATCTGCGCCGGAGTGAAGGGGCGTACCTCGGTGCGACGCGCGGTCAATGCGCCAATGAGCTCTCCATGCTGACGAAGGGGAACGACCAAGAAGGTGTGAAACCCGGAGAAGCCAGTCAACATCGGAAAATCGTTCTGTGCGACGACATCGGGAATGTGCAGGGTGCCATGTTCGCGAATCCAGAGAACCTGTGGTTCATCGATTCTTATCTCGGTCCGCTCAATGCGCATGGGTATAGGACCGAAATGAGCGCGCCTGCTCAGAATCTCGCCTTCGCGGAGTCGCAACCCCACGTCTTCAACACCACAAACTTGCGCTGCGCTCTCGACGATCGCATCGAGAACGGGCTGCACATCCGTTGGCGAGCGGCTGATGATACTCAACACCTCTGACGTTGCGGTCTGATGTTCCAGCGCCTCGCGCAACTCGATATTACGTTCTCCCAACTCCGTAAACAGCCGCACGTTCTCAATAGCAATGACGGCTTGATCGGCAAAAATCTTAAGAAGCGCAATCTGCTTATCGGTAAACGGTCGCACTTCCGTGCGTCTTATGAGAATCGCTCCGATGGGAAGACCCTCGCGCAGAAGTGGTGTCCCAACCACGGAGTGGCTCCCGTCGCGGGCAGCTCGCGTTTTGGAGAGCGGAAACTCCGCCTCCGGCTCTGCTTGGATATCGTAGATATCTACCACCTGCCGGTCGACTACGGCTCGCCCGGCGACAGAGCCACGATTCAAAGGCGTCTGCATTTCGTCCGTGCTCCTGGAAATCGGCCCGAAGTGGGCTACATCCCGAAGGAGATTGCCATCAAGCCGGTGAATGATCGCGTCGTGCGCGTCGCACACCCGCGCCGCATTTTCAGCGACCACGTTCAGGACCGGCTGGATGTCCGTCGGCGAACTAGCAATGATCCGGAGAATTTCGCTTGTAGCCGTCTCGTGTTCCAGGGCCTCGCGCAACTCTGAGTTGCGTTCTTGCAGTTCTTTGAACAGCCGCACGTTCTCAATGGCTATTACCGCCTGGTCGGCAAAAGTCTTGAGCAGCGATATCTGCTTTTGAGTGAAGGCACGGACTTCCAGACGACGAATCAAGATCGCACCAATGGGCAAACCCTCCCGCAGTAATGGGGTGGCAACCATTGTTCGATTGCCGTGGAGTCGCGCGAGTTCTTTCGCTCTTGGGTATTCGGATTCCGGCTCGGCTAGCGGGTCAAGGACGTGAATAGTTTGTCGGTCAATGAGAACTCGACCAACGACTCCAGTCCGATCCAACGGAATCTTAACATCGCCGGACTGATGAGGAATTGGTCCGAAAGACGCAACAACTCTGTAACTCTGCTCTTCCATGCGGAAGATTTGAGCATCGATTGAGTCGCAGAGGCGAGCGGCAGTCTTCGCAATAGTATCGAGCACCGGCTGAATATCCGTCGGCGAGCTGGCGATGACGCCCAAGATTTCGCTCGTAGCAGTCTGCTGCTCCAATGATTCCTTGAGTTCTTGGAACAGCCGCACATTTTCAATCGCGATGACAGCTTGGCTAGCGAAAGTTTCCAGGAGCTTGATCTGCTTTTCCGAGAACGGACTTACTGCGGCGCGCCGAATTAGGATAGTCCCGACGGGAGTTCCCTCGCGCATCAAAGGAGTGGCTAGTATCGTGCGGTGCCCGGCACGTTTCTGCAAGGTCACGCCTTCCGGAAACTCCATTTCAGACTCTGCGACCATGTCGTGAATATGAGTGGTTCGTCGGTCAACGACGGCGCGACCAGCCACGGACCCACGGTTGATGAGAAGGCTCTCTTCAGTGCCCACCGAGAAAATTGGCCCAATATGCGCGACACGGTCAAGCACGTTACCGTTGACGCGGAAGATCACAGCGTCGCTTGCGCCGCAAACACGAGCAGCATTCTCAGCGACTACGTTCAGGACGGGCTGAATGTCCGTCGGCGAGCTGGCGATGACGCCCAGGATCTCACTCGTCGCCGTCTGCTGCTCGAGCGATTCTTTTAACTCGTTAAACAGCCGCACATTCTCAATGGCAATCACCGCCTGGGCGGCAAAGGTTTCGAGCAGTTTGATCTGCTTCTCCGTGAACGGGCGGACCTCCATGCGGCGGATATGAATCGTCCCGATGGGAATTCCCTCGCGCAGTAATGGTGTGGCCAGCACCGTCCGAACGCCGAGACTTCTAGCGAAGGGCGCTAGGAGTTCGTCTTTTGGCTCTGCTGCCAAGTCATGAATGTGAAGGGTTCGCCGGTCAATCACGGCTCGGCCGGGTATAGAGCCACGATCTATTGCCGTTAAAGGCTCACTACCCCGGCGTGTCGGCAGCAACCCGTAACGGGCCCCTGATCGAAGCTTGTCGCCATCAATGCGATGAATCACCGCGTCAGTTGCATCACACAGCCGGGCAGCGTTTTTAGCGACGGCCTCCAGCACCGGCTGAATGTCCGTCGGCGAACTGGCGATCACGCGCAGTATCTCGCTGGTCGCCGTCTGCTGCTCCAAGGCTTCACGAAGTTCTGAATTGGAAGATTCCAACTCGATCGTTTTGTTGCTGACTTGTTCGAACAGATGGATGTTCTCGAGGGCAACGCCGATGTGATCGCACATGGAGTTGATCAGGCGGATTTCTTCGTTGCTTAAAGTCCGCGGCAGTTTACCGAGGCATGAGATCGTCCCGGCGAATCTGACCTTCGCTTTGATTGGGAATATCCCGAAGAAGCAGTAATCCCGTTGGCTCGACTTTGATTGGCTCAGTTCTTGATACCGCGGATCGGTTTGGACGTTTTCGAAGATGATCGGCTCGCCGATTTCAGCCACGCGTCCTTGAAGTCCTTTTCCTTTTCGAAATGTCGTCGGAGCGGCAACCCGGTCGTCATGTCCGACCGATGCCATCGAATTTAGCGTTTCGCGGGCCTCATCGAAGAGAAAAATGCGTACGGCGTCGAAATGAAAAATTTCTGTAATTTTTTTTACGACTTCATCGAGAACTGGTTTGATCTCGAGTGATCGATTGGCGGCGGCGGTGACATCCTGAAGTGCCGCGAGGTCACGGTTGCGGTTGTCGTGGTCCTGAAATAGGCGCGCATTCTCAATAGCGATTACCGCTTGATCCGCAAAGGTTTTTAACAGGTGAATTTGGCTGTCGGTGAACGGTTTCACTTTCAGACGGCGAAGACCTATCGTTCCGATCACTCGGCCGTTTCGCTGAAGAGGCATGTACACGAGCGTGCGCACTCCGACTGGGCGTAAACGGTCGCGCGTTGGCGCAAAAATCGGATCCTTTTGTGCAAGAATATCCTCGATGTGCACGGTTTCGCCCGAGCTGAGAACATGCTGGTTTAGCGGCTCGTCGGCGATTCGCAACGCGACGGTCGTGGAACGGATTGGGCCGACATGGGCCATGAGACGCAGCACATCGCCATCCACTAGACGAACTGAAGCGTCCTCTGCGTTGCAGACGCGGGCGGTGCTTTCCACGATAGCATTGAGCACCGATTGCAGATCACCCGGCGCACGCGCGATCATTCGTAAGATCTCGCTCACAGCGTTCTGCTGTTCCAAAGCGTCGGCAAGATCTCGGCGGAGGGACTCGATTGAACTTGACGGCTGAGACTTTTTTTTCGGACGTTGCCGCGCCGCCGGCTTCGCTTTTTGGGCGGCTTTCTTCGTAGTGGTTGCCATAGAGAGACGCTGGGCCAGCTGTCTTTTACGCCTGTTGATTGCCGAGGGTCAAGGAAAGAAGTCCCGGACCGTGAAGCGTCAGGCGTGAGGGGTGAGGCGATTCGGAAGGACGGCCCTTGGGCGAAAGGACACTCAGGACTGTGCGCATTAGCGTCCAAAAAAAAGGGGCGCAGCATGCTGCGCCCCTACGTAATTAAATCGTCCCTTGGGATCAGCTAATGATGCGCTTCCTGCTCGTCGAGTGCCAGGTTGTGGTAGTGATGCGATTTCGAAACGGGACCGATGCCTTTGATGATGGTTTGCCAGTGCTCGCCACCATCCTCACTGTAAAAAACATCGCCGTCCGTCGTTCCGGCGAAAATAGCGTAACCGCCGTTCCATACATCCATCGCCATTCCTTCAATGTTGGCGCGTATGTGTTCCGGCAACCCACCGGTCAACATTTCCCAGGTTTTGCCGCCGTCCCGGCTGCGCGCAATGCGCGCATCGGCGGTGTGAAGGTTTCTCCAGGTGCCCGGCCCGGTTTTGGCGCCCGCGACGAACAACAGATTCGGATCCTGCGGATGAACGAAGAACGGATCGACATAGCCGATCCGGAAATCGCGCGGCGTCATGCTCTTCCAGGTTACGCCGCCATCGTCGCTCACACAAAAACCTGCTGGCGTTTCCGGCCCGCAGTTCGTCGTGGGTGCGGTCCCGTAAAGCTTGCTGGAATCGTTGGTTGGAATCAGCACCCGGTGCGCGTCGGGATTGATGCTGTCGATCGTCGTCCAGGTTTGGCCACCATCGGTGCTGCGCAAGAATCCGCCGACTTCCACCGCGACATGAATGATGTTTGGATCGGTCGGGTGAAACGTGATGCTCTTCGCATGCGCCTGATGCGGCGGGCCGGGGAAGGTCCATTTCTCCACGCCCGGGACTTTGCGCAATGCCGGCAGCTCCGTCCAACTCTTGCCGAGATCATCGCTGAAGTATAGATGCGCCGGCTGTGTACCAGCGTAAACTCGCGGCTTGCCGTTAACCAGTTGCGTGGCGAGTGAGTAAATTTCTTTGTCTCCGATCCCTTGATCACGTCGTTCCCAGGTTTTTCCCAAATCGGCGCTGGCGTAAATCTCCGAACTGTAAGTTCCACCGAAAAGAGTCTGGGTGTTGGGCTCGAATATGATCGAACTGAAGTGCTTGCCCGGAACCATCGTCCCGTCGCTCTGCCACGAATCGCCGCGCTTTTGAAAGGCGAAGATCCCGTGGACTGTGCCAACAAGTAACTTATTCTTTGCCGTTTCGCCTTGAGTGAGGGACTGACCTCCTGGTGATAAGCATACAAACATGCCCGTTCTCCTTTCCCGTTACGTGAGTCTTACAACTGATCCGACCAAAGCCTACTCTACTGAAGCCATCAGCGTGTCGTCAAGACGACTGACAATCGAATAGATTCACGAGACCTGGGTCTCTCGCCTCGGTTTCCAGATACCGCACGAACCTTTTGGCGCCACCTCCGTCTAATTTAGCCAGTTAACAATCCGCGATTAAACAAGGAGCACAACATGTCGACAGAACTTTCTCAGCTTTCGCTCCTTGGCTTTTTACCTAACGACCCGCGTTATTACCAGATCGCCGTTCTCGCCTCTCTCCTGGCCTATGGGTTCGGCTGGCTCGCCTTCGATATCGACGCACGTCAGATCGTCGTTTTGCTCGTCACTGTTCTTCTGACACAATTTCTCTGCAATAAGTTTATCGCCGAAAGGTTCGATCCTCGCAGTGCGTTGATCTCCGGTCTTTCTCTTTGCCTATTGCTGCGTACCAACGATTCAATTCTGACAATTTTCACAGCCGTGATTGCGATCGCCAGCAAGTTTTTACTGAGGTGGAACGGCAAACATATTTTCAATCCGACCAACTTCGGTATTGTCGCGATGCTCACGCTGAGCGGCGGAGTCTGGGTCTCGCCGGCGCAATGGGGCAGCCAGCTTCAGTTTGCGTTTCTGATGTCGTGCTTGGGCGGCATGGTTATTCACAGGGCAATGCGCAGCGATGTGAGCCTGACATTCATTTTGTTCTATGCCGGAATTCTGTTCTTGCGGGCGGTATGGCTCGGTGACCCATCGTCGATTCCAGTGAAACAGCTCCAAAGCGGCGCGCTTCTTCTCTTCACATTTTTCATGATTTCTGATCCTAGGACCACGCCGGATTCGCGATCGGGCAGAATGCTTTTTGCCTTTCTGGTCGCCGCCGGCGCGGCTTACGTGCAGTTCGCGCTTTATCGAACCAACGGCTTGCTATGGTCACTCGCAGTCTGCTCCATGCTGACACCGTTGATCGATTACATGAGCCCTGGAAAAAAATATCAATGGCAACATCCGAATACAGGTGATCAAGGAGACAGCCATGAAAAGAGCAGCTTGGTTTTTCGCCCTCTCGTTCGTCTTGTTGGCTAGTCGCGACGCGCACGCGTTTTGCGGCTTTTACGTTGCCAAAGCCGATACGAAGATTTTCAACAAAGCATCCCAGGTGGTCCTGGCACGTCAAGACGATAAAACAGTCATCACGATGGTAAACGACTTCAAAGGCGATCCGAAGGAGTTCGCGGTCGTAATTCCTATCCCAACTCTAATCGAACGCGGCCAGATCAATATCGGCGACAAGAAGGTCATCGATCACCTCGATAGCTATACATCGCCTCGCCTGGTGGAATATTTCGACGGCAGTCCCTGTCAGCTTGCCCTCATGGAACGCCGAATGTCGCGCGACGCGGCGCTGCCGGCGGCTAAGTCATCAGTGCAATCAGTTGAAGTTCTCGGCGTCACAGTTCAGGCGCAATATACGGTGGGGGAATACGACATCGTCATTCTCTCAGCCAAGGAAGGAGAAGGTCTGGAAAGTTGGCTCAAAGAAAATGGTTACCGGCTACCGACGGGCGCTTCTAGCGTGCTCGGCAGCTATATCAAACAAAAAATGCACTTCTTTGTCGCCAAAGTTAACCTCAAAGAGCAATCCAAGCTCGGTTTTACTTATCTCCGCGCAATTCAGGTTGCCTATGAATCGCCTAAGTTTATGCTGCCTCTCAGGCTCGGAACCGTCAACGCGGACGGTTCTCAGGAATTATTTATTTACGCGCTTACACAGAAGGGCCGAGTCGAACCGACCAATTATCGCTCAGTGAAGCTTCCCACCGGCATGGACGTGCCAATATACGTGAAAACTTTTTTTCAAAAATTTTATCGCGACATGTTCGATCAACAAGTCAAAAAGGTCGATTTGCGAGCGGTATTTACCGAGTACGCTTGGGATATGAACTGGTGCGATCCTTGTGCCGCTGAGCCACTGAGCTTCGAAGAGCTACGCAGCTTGGGCGTGTTCTGGCTCACTGGCGGCGGGCCGGGAACCCTGCCCAATCGAATCACGAACGGCGCTCGCGATGTATTCGTCACGCGCATGCATGTCCGATATGATGCCCAACATTTTCCCGAAGATCTCATCCTTCAGGAAACCGCCGACCGCAATAATTTTCAGGCGCGCTACGTTCTGCGCCATCCCTGGCAAGGTGACCGCGAATGTCCGGCAACCGACGAGTACCGGCGCGCCGTTTTACAGCGTCAGGAAATCGAAGCGCGCCAGCTTGCCGATCTGACGGGTTGGAACCTGAATGAAATTCGCGCGCAAATGGACCTCGGCCCCAGGACGGGCGGCATAGAAGAAAAATGGTGGGAAAAAATTTGGCGCCGATAACAACGCAGCTAAATTCGAATGGCTTGAAATTCTTCGGCTACTTCGTGACGGGGCGCTCGGTGGGATCGAGAGGATCGAGATCGACGCCTCGACCGATCAGCAATCCTCTGACGAAAAGCTGCAGCCGTTCTCGTTCGCTCTGCTGCCACAGGAGAAACTCCACGCCGATGATGCCATCCCTCACATTGCGAACCGCTCCGGCATCAACGATCACGGGCGGCACATCTTTGGAGATCTGCAACGAGAGATTGAGTATCGCGCCAATCTCGACTTGCGCCTGGGTTTGCATGGTGCAACCGCCCATGGACACGCTGAAGACGATTCCCTCACCTTTGATATCCTGGCCAAAAAAAGAAACGGGGAATTTCATTTCGATGCGCTCGTAGTCGCGCCGATCTCCGTCCATCCTTACATAGCGCACGCCCCGTTCACGATGCCGAAAACGCTCACCGCAAAGCTGACACTTGAAGGGATAGACATAGAAGTAACTCAGCAAAACTTCGAGAACTCCGGAGCGAGAAATGCGCCGGACGAACTCGCGGCCGCAGTTGGGACATTTTAATTGAGCCATTCCATGCCTCGAGCCTCCAATGCCCGAAACTCCGCCGCTGCACAGGAACTGCGTATGCAAAACTTCATTCGCTGAGTAACTTTTTCATTCGCTCAACGATTTCCTTCGGTTGGGAAACCGCGTCCTTGGCGATCGCTTCGAGATCCTCTCCAAAATCCGGATCTGGTTCAAGTTTTCTCGCTTTGACCTCCGCGAGAAATGCCGTGTCACTCATCGTTTTGCGAAAGGCCTCGCGAAGTATTTTCAAACGCTCAGGCGCGATCCCGGGCGGTGTTATAAACGGCCTGCCAAGATCGCCGGACGCCAACACGGCTGTTACCAAGGAACGGCTG
>Ga0075434_100001855_pt1 | contig 18248 bp, 15 predicted proteins | sample RhiMethybrSRZTD3_FD_75298 | JGI IMG/M metagenome (GOLD analysis project Ga0075434, IMG submission 75298) | Populus rhizosphere microbial communities from Tennessee, USA - Rhizosphere MetaG P. TD hybrid SRZTD3 | ecosystem: Host-associated > Plants > Roots > Rhizosphere > Soil | place: USA... | reverse complement strand
GCCGCCGTACGCGCTCTACACGGGCTCCCAGTACCTCCTGCGCTCCCTCGACGAGGGACAGAGCTGGGAGAAGGCGAGCCCGGACCTCTCCGGCACCGATCCCAACGCGAAGGGCTGCAACGGCGACATCACGCTGGCCAACGCGCAGCCGTGCGGCTACGGCGTGATCTTCACGATCACGCTTTCGCCGAGGGATCCGCAGGAGCTCTGGGTCGGGACCGACGACGGCCTCGTGCAGCTCACACGGGACGGCGGAAAGACCTGGAAGAACGTGACGCCGAAAGCGCTGCCGCCGTGGACCAAGGTCTCGACGATCGACGTCTCGCCGTTGGAACCCGGCGTCGCGTACGTGGCCGCGGACGGGCACCGGCGCGACGACTTCACGCAGCGCGCGTATCGCACGCGAGACTACGGCGCGACCTGGCAGGAGATCGCCGCGGGCCTTCCCAACCCGGGCTTCACGATGGCGCTGCGCGCGGACCCGGTCCGGCGCGGACTGCTGTACGCCGGCACGGACACCGGCGTGTACGTGTCGTTCGACGACGGAGCGCGCTGGCAGAGCCTGCAGTCGAATCTCCCGACCTGCTGGGTCGGCGACCTGAAGGTCAAGGGCGGCGACCTCGTCATCGCGACTCAGGGACGCGGGCTCTGGGTGCTCGACGACGTCTCGCCATTGCGCCAGATCTCGGCCGAGGCCGCCGGAGCGTCATCCGTCCTGTTCGCCCCCGCGCCCGCCGTGCGCGTCCGGGCGAACCTGAACCGCGACACGCCTCTTCCTCCCGAGACTCCGGTCGGCAAGAACCCGCCTCCCGGGGTGTCGATCGACTACGTCCTGGGAAAGAAGGCGGCGTCGGTGAAGATCGAGATCCTCGACGACAGAGGACGGACCGTGCGGACGTTTTCGAGCGATGACCCGCCCGAGAAGCTCCACGCGCGGCGCTACTTCACCGACCTCTACGTCCACCCGCCCGCGCCGCCGTCGGTCGAGCCGGGTCACCACCGCATCCAGTGGGACATGCGCTATCCGCGGCCCCGCGCCGACCGATACGAGTATTCGATCTCGGCCGTGGCCGGCGAAGACACGCCGGTCGAGCCGCGAGGACCGCTCGCCCTTCCGGGCCGCTACACCGTTCGGTTGACGGTTGACGGGCGGGCGGAGGAAAAACCCCTGACTCTGATGATGGATCCGCGGGTCAAGGTCACCGACGCCGCACTCGCCGAAAGACTCGCTTTCGAGCAGCAGGTCGGCGCGACGATGGGGGAGTCGTACGACTCGCTGCAGAGCGTGCGCGTGCTGCGCAAGGATCTCGCCGAGCGCCGGGCGAAAGCCCCGGGTGCGGCGGCCGATGCGCTTCGCGACGCCGACGCCGCGGCGAAGAAGGTGGAGTCGGGAGAGGGACGAGGAGGAGGGATCGCCGGTGTCAACGCGCTCCTCGCTTCGCTTCTGACGGCGGTCGAAGGCGCCGACGCGCCTCCGACCGCGATTCAGACGCAGGCGGCCGCCGGCGCCCGCGACAATCTCGGCAAGCTCCTCGAAGAGTGGAAGAACCTCCAGGCCACGGTGCCGCGGGTCAACGCGTCTCTCCGCGCCGCCGGCATCGAAGCAATCGCCGTCCGCTCCGGCGAGGACGAGCCCGAGGTCTCCGACGAACGGGAAGGAGTCGAGATCGAGTAGGCCGACACGCCGACGGGCTAGAAAGCGCGGGATCCCTCGCTGCGCTCGAGATGACGGGTAGCTGGTCTGCCCGGCAGGATTCGAACCTGCGACCCTCAGCTTAGAAGGCTGATGCTCTATCCGGGCTGAGCTACGGGCAGAGCCTAAATTATCGGTCAAAAGGGGCTTTCAGTTGACCTGCCCCAAACACCGGCGTACAACATTGTTAAGGCCAAGTGACCCGGCCCTCTTTCGCGGAGGTGAGCGTGAGGACCTTGCCGAGGTGGATCCCCTTCCTGCTCCTGTTCCTCGCCTCGTCCGTCGCCGCCGCACAGACCAGCGCCGAAGACGAGAAGGACGTGCGCGCGCTCGGCCGGCAGCTCCAGGACGCCTGGAACAAGAGCGACGCGAAGATGCTCGCGGACTCGTTCCTAACCGACGGGGACTACGTCAGCTCGACGGGTCGGAGCGCAAGGGGCCGCGACGAAGTGCAGAAGGCCTTTGCGTCGCAGTGGTCGGGGATCTACAAGGGGACGAAACTCACGCACACCGTCACGAGCGTGCACTTCCTGCGGCGCGACGTCGCGATCGCCGACGGCGCCTTCGACATCACGGGAATGAAGGACTCCGGAGGAAAGTCCCTCGGAACGCGCAGCGGCCTGTCGACTTTGATCGCGGTCAAGAAGGGCGACCGGTGGTACGTGGCGGCTCTGCGGGGGATGGTCCCCTCGTTGCCGGAAGGCGTGGGAAAATAGCGCGATGAAGAAGCTCCTGCTCGCGTCTCCGCTTCTCCTCGGTCTCGCGGGATGCGCCTCGTCGGGAGGCGGCGGTGTCCCCGCCGGAGTGCTCTTCGCGGATTGCTACGACGACTACTGCGTCGGCTACGACACCGCGAATCTCCGTCACCTCTACCTTCGCACGCCCGGGACGCCGCAGCTGCCGCAGCGCGGCGAGGTCCAGCGCGTCACGGACGGCCGCGGCGATACGCAGACCGTCACGCGCGCGTCGGCGTCGCCGGTGGTCGCGTCGTGGACGCAATCGCAGGCGGGGCCGCAGACCGCACCGGCGCCGGCGGCGCCGCGCTCTTCGTCGAGCTCGAGCGGGCGCCATTAGCGGCCGCCGGTTGAGCGACGAACCTTCCCGCAATCTTCGCTGCCGGGGCATGGAGACCGCGGGTCCCGAGCGCTGCTTCTATCGCGTCGTCGACGGGGATCGACCTGCCTCGCTGGAAAGCCTGCAGCGGCTGGCGCGACTGGCCGACATCCTCGTGCGCGAGAACGAGCTGAGGGGACGTTTTTACGCGGCCGCACCGGGTCTCCTGGGGCTCGACCTGCCGGAGCGAGAACGCACCTACTTCCATGACGGCATCGTGTTCGCCGCGGTCGACGCCCACAACGACCGGGTCCGGAATCCGACGCTCACGTTGTCGGCGGACGACATCCCTCCGTCGGATTGACGGCATGGCGCTGCAGGAGTAGCCTCGAAGTCCGCGTGAGGCATTTTGCCCACGCGTCGGAAACCCGCCGGGAGCGATCGCCCCGGCGAGAGGAGGCATCATGTATCCCGGATTCATTCCCCATTGGAGACGTCGGCGCTGCGAGAGCCGTACCGGTGCGAGCGCCGGCTATGGCTACGGCGAAGGCTGGCACCGCGGCTTCGGCTACTTCGCGGCCGGCGAAGAGGAGTCGGGTCAGTTCGGGTTCGGCGGCGGCGCGTTCGGCGTGCGCCGGCCGCTCCGGTTCCTCGCCTACAAGCTGGGGCTGGAAGAAGCGCAGGTGTCGGAGCTCGCCAAGATCCTCGACGAGATCAAGACCGAGCGGGCGCAGGCCGCGGTGGATCACCGCCGCGCGCTGTCGGCGTTCGCCGAGGCCGTATCGGGAGAGACCTTCGACGATTCCCGTGCCGGCGCCGGAGGGAAGCTCCGCGTCGACAGCGCCGACCGTCTCCGCTCCGCCGTGGTGTCGGCCCTTTCGCGTCTGCACGCGCTTCTGACGCCCGAGCAGCGCGCGAAGCTCGCTTACCTGATTCGGACGGGGACGTTGACGATTTGACACCGGGCGACCACAAGGGTCGCCCCTACGCCGTAGGGGCGGGGCTTGTCCCCGCCCCCCTTCACCGCGAAGCGGCGTCCGCCGAGCCCATCCTTCGCGCGAGAGCGCGATAGGCCAGGCGCACCGGGATCGAGCCGACCAGCAGGACCGCGATCAGGATGAGACCTCGCCAGAACGCGTGGTCGATGACGTCCTTCAGATCTGTGCCGGCCTGCTGACTGATCGTCGCGAGCTTCGGCGAGGTGCGCTCGGCCGAGAGAAGAAACGCGTTCAAATCCCGCGCCATGCCGCCGACTTCGCTCGCGGCCTTTCCGTAGTCGAGGGGATCGAACGGTTTGCCGGGTTTCGCCGCAGCCGCGTTCGGCGGCGTCGGCGGCGAGACGTATCGGACGAAAGCGTCGAGGGACTTGATCGTTTCCGTCAGAGACGTTCCCATCTGCCCGCCGGCATTCATGGTCAACTGGAGCTGGGAGAGCAGTGTGCGAAAGCGCGATTCCTGGGAAGCCATGTCCGACAGGATCGCGGTGCGCTCGGCGGCCACGCCCGCGAAGAACTGGTCGATGGCTGCCTTCCGCTGCGCATCGACGAGCTCCGGAACGCCCTGGACCGTCTTCGCGACGTCGGAGATCGAAAGCGACGCCCGCTGCAAATCCGTCATTACCTGTTGGGCGTCGGGCTGGCCGCCGATCTGCAAGGCGAGCAGCTCGGCCTGCCACCGCAGAACCGTCGGCGCGCGCTCGGCATAGGAGACGGTGCGCTCGGCGAGCTCGCGGCTCTGCTGGATTGCGACGGTGGTCGGGTTCAAGCCCGCGAGCGGGTCGATGTAGAGCAAGCTGAAGATGCTCGAGGGCCGGACGTTTCCGGGCTGCGAGATCTTCCCCAGCTCCAGCGCGAAGTCCCGGAACCTCGCCGTGGCGACGCTGCGATCGTTCGGATTCTTCTTCCTCCACTCCTGTATGAGATTCTCGAGCTCCTGGCGCTGTTCCGGAGTCAGGAACTGGCCGGCCAGGTTCCAGGCCATCGTTTCGAGATTCCGGTGCTCGGTGACCAGAGGTTCCGGCATTGGGCCGAGGGCCTCGCCCGCACCGCCGGCCTCGACCACCATGCGCGAGACCGAGGCGAGGACCAGGAGGTCGAGCGCGTTGACCAGGGGGTTCTCCCCGGTCGCATCCAGGTACGCCGAGGTGGCCTGGTTGATCTTCCAGTGCAGAGCCGCGACCTGCGCGTCCCTCGTCTTGACCTGCGCGGCCACCTGATCCGCCGCGTCGGCGACCGCCGCGACGTAGCTGTCGGCGAAACGCAACACTTCGGTTTGCAGCGCGGCCACCGGCATCGCGCCGGTGGCCGTCGTGATCATGGGTCCGGTCGGGGTCTTCTTCCGAAACGGGAGAATGGAGCAACCCGAGATCGCGAAGGCCATCGCGATCACCGAGAGAACGGCCGCTCCTCTCCGCCGGGTCACTTCATGCTCTCCCGGAGGTCGTAAAGCGCGCGATCCGCTGCGTCGAGTCGGATGAATCCGAGCCGCGGATACTCGAGGTCCAGGATCACGTAGACGGTGGCCGACAGAACCAGGGCAAAGCCCGCGATGTGGATGAAGCTCCGCGTCTTCGATCCCGCCATCGCGTGGCCGGCCATGAGCGACGTCGAGAGCGCCAGAAACCCGAGCATCAGATAAATGATCGTCGGAGGATGGGTTCTCGCGGCCGCGATCCGCGTCGTGGCGATGTCGAACATCGCGTTCAGGGCGTTGACCACCGCCGCGCCGCTGAAGCCCGAAGGCGCGCTGCGGATTGCTGCGACGGTCTTCGCCCAGATCTCCCGCTGGAGCTGAAGTGAATGCGCGAGCTCGGCCTCCGCAGCCGCAATGTCGGGAAGCTTGCGGTATGTGTCGAGGCGCGCGTCGAGATACTTGCGGACGAGATCCCGCAGCTCGGGCTGCGCGTCCGCCGGGAGCAAGTCCAGGCGCAGCCACGCCGTTCCGATGACGTTGACCTCGTCGGTGATGAGCTTGCGGCGCGCGTCGAAGCGAGAGGCCGCACCCGAGAAGGTGAACGCGAGCAGGAGTCCGAGAAGACCGAAGAGCGCGCCTTCGACCGCGGTGACGCCGGTGCGCGCGCCCCCGGGGTCGGTCGCGAGCTTGCGCGCGCCCAGATGCCTCCCGATCTCCAGCATCACGAGCATGCCCGTGAAGAGAAGCAGCGAGAAGGGAATCGCGTGGGTCGCGAGGAACATCGCCTAGCCCGTTCTTCCCGAGAGCACGAACCGGATGCGACGAATCACTGCGGCTATTCTACGGGACCCCCGTGATAGAACTCGCTTCACCTTCGGCGGAGGTCGCATGCAGCTGGGGATGATCGGGCTCGGCCGCATGGGCGCCAACATGGTGCGGCGCCTGATGAAGGCGGGCCACGAGTGCGTGGTGTGGGACCGCAACGCGTCGAGCGTGCAGCAGCTCGCGGGAGAAGGCGCGGCCGGCGCCGGATCTCTCGACGAGTTCGTTTCGAAGCTGAAGCCGCCGAGATCCGTCTGGCTGATGGTTCCCGCGGCGGTCGTCGACGCGTCCGTGAAGGATCTCGCGCCGAAGCTTTCCAACGACGACACGATCATCGACGGCGGCAACTCGTATTACATCGACGACATTCGCCGCCAGAACGACCTCCGCGCGCGGGGCATCCACTACCTCGACGTGGGAACCTCCGGAGGCGTCTGGGGTCTCGAGCGCGGTTACTGCATGATGATCGGGGGCGACAAGGAGGCCGTGCAGCGCCTCGATCCGGTCTTCAAGGCGCTCGCGCCAGGCCGCGGATCGATCCCGCGCACGCCGGGCCGCGAGAAGACCGGAGGCACGGCAGAAGAGGGTTACCTGCATTGCGGGCCTTCCGGCGCCGGGCACTTCGTCAAGATGGTCCACAACGGAATCGAGTACGGGTTGATGGCGGCCTACGCCGAGGGATTGAACGTCCTCAAGAAGGCCAACATCGGCAAGGGCAAGCACGAGGTCGACGCCGAGACGACGCCGCTGCGCCATCCCGAGCACTATCAGTACGACTTCAACCTTCCCGACGTCGCGGAGGTCTGGCGGCGCGGGAGTGTCGTCGCCTCGTGGCTGCTGGACCTGACGGCGATCGCGCTTCTGAAGTCGCCGGAGCTGTCGAATTTCTCCGGACGCGTCTCGGATTCGGGCGAAGGGCGGTGGACCGTGCTCGCGGCGATCGACGAAGGCGCGCCGGCGCACGTCCTGACGGCCGCCCTCTTCGAGCGGTTCGACTCGCGGGGAGAGGCCGATTTCGCCAACAAGCTGCTCTCGGCGATGCGCCTCGAATTCGGCGGCCATGAAGAAAAGAAAGGCTGAATCCACCGGGGCCGGCCCCAGGCTGCGCACGCTGGCGGTGGACATCGGCGGAACCGGGATCAAGACGATCGTGCTGGATCCGTCGGGAAAGCCTCTGACCGAGCGGCTCCGGACCGACACCCCGCGGCCTGCCACGCCGAAAGCGGTTCTCTCCGCGATCGCGGAGCTCGCGAAGGAGCAGGGCGCCTTCGATCGCGTCTCCGTCGGATTTCCGGGCGTCGTCCGCCGCGGTGTCACCGAGACCGCGCCCAACCTCCATCCGAGCTGGATCGGCGTGGACCTGAAGTCGGCGCTGGTGCGGACGCTCGGGAAGCCCGTACGCGCCGCCAACGACGCCGATGTCCAGGGCCTCGGCGTCATCCGCGGGCACGGCGTCGAGCTGGTCATCACGCTCGGCACCGGCTTCGGGTCCTCTCTTTTTCTCGACGGTCACCTCGTGCCGAACATCCAGCTCGCCCATCACGCCGGCTGGACCCGCAAGACCTACGAGGAGGAGCTGGGCGCGAAGGCGCTGGAGAAGGCGGGCAAGAAAAAGTGGAATCGCCGGCTGGAGAAGGCGATCCGAAGCCTGGACCAGATCTTCAATTACGACCGCCTCTACATCGGCGGAGGCAACGCGAAGAAGGTGACGATCGCGCTCCCACCGAAAGTGAAGCTCGTCTCCAACTTGGCCGGCCTCTACGGCGGGATCGCGCTCTGGAAGACCGAGCGCGAGCACGCGCACGAGGCGTGAGGTTTTCGCGATGACCGATACCACCCGATCCGACGCTCTCGTCTTCTTCGGCGCCACCGGCGACCTCGCCTACAAAAAGATCTTTCCGGCGCTGCAGGCAATGGTCCGGCGCGGCTTCCTGAACGTCCCGGTCATCGGCGTCGCGAAGTCGGGTTGGACGCTCGAGCAGCTGCACGAGAGGGCGCGCGCGAGCCTCAAGGAATACGGCGGCGGCGTCGACGAGGCCGCGTTCGGCAAGCTCGTCTCGCTGCTCCGGTACATCGACGGCGACTACGCCGATCCCGCGACCTTCGCGAAGCTCAAGCAGGCGCTGGGCGCGGCGAAGGCGCCGACGCACTACCTCGCGATCCCTCCGAGTCTCTTCGGCGCCGTCGTCGAGGCCCTCGGAAAGTCCGGCGCGGCCGACGGCGGGCGAGTCATCATCGAGAAACCCTTCGGCCACGATTACGAGTCTGCCGTGAAGCTGAACCAGGTGCTGCACACGGTGTTCCCGGAGTCGTCGGTCTTCCGCATCGACCACTACCTGGGCAAGGAAGCCGTCGAGAATCTCCTCTTCTTCCGGTTCGCCAACACGTTCCTCGAGCCGATCTGGAACCGCAACTACGTCGATTGCGTCCAGATCACGATGGCCGAGGAGTTCGGGATCCAGGGCCGCGGCAAGTTCTACGACGAGACCGGGGCCATTCGCGACGTGATCGAGAATCACCTGCTCCAGGTCGTCGGGTATCTCGCGATGGAGCCGCCGATCTCGGTCGACGCCGACCGGATCCGCGACGAACAGGTGAAGGTGTTCCGGGCCATTCGCCCGATCACGCTCGAGAACGTGGTCCGCGGGCAGTTCACCGGCTACCCGAAGGAACCGGGCGTCAAACCCGGCTCGACCGTCGAGACCTTCGCCGCCGTGCGGCTCGACGTCGCGTCCTGGCGCTGGTCGGGCGTGCCCTTCTTCATCCGCGCCGGCAAGTGCCTTCCCCTAACCGCGACTGAGGTCCTCGTGGACCTCAAACGGCCGCCGCTGACGCGCCTCTCGCCCCAGGAGAGCAACTACTTCCGCTTCCGCCTCGGACCGAAGATCTCGATCTCGATCGGCGCCCGCGTCAAGCGCCCCGGCCCGCAGATCGAGTCGATGCCTACCGAGCTTTTGGCCGTCGAGAATCCCGGCGGCGAGGAGATGGACGCCTACGAGCGCCTTCTGACCGACGCGATGAAAGGCGACGCGACGCTCTTCGTCCGCGAGGATGCGGTCGAGGCGGCCTGGCTCGTCGTCGAGAAGATCCTCGGCGACGCCGCACCCGTCTACCCCTACGCTCCGGGGACCTGGGGCCCGAAGGAGGCGGACCGTCTCACGGCGGCTCTCGAGGGCTGGCACGATCCGGAGAAGGACGCGTGAAGCCGGGGGACACCGCGGAAGGCCAGCGCCTGGCCGACAACGATCGCCGCGTCGCGCACTGGAATCGCTGGGGCCCGTTTCTCGCCGACCGCGCCTGGGGCACGGTGAGGGAGGACTACAGCGCCGACGGCGCGGCGTGGGAGTACTTCCCGCACGATCACGCCCGCTCGCGCGCGTATCGCTGGAACGAGGACGGCCTACTGGGGTTCTGCGATCGGCACCAGAAGATCTGCCTTGCGCTCGCGCTGTGGAACGGCAAGGACCCGATCCTGAAGGAACGCTTCTTCGGCCTGACCAACTCCGAAGGCAACCACGGCGAGGACGTCAAGGAATACTGGTACTACCTCGACGCAACCCCCACCCACTCCTATCTGAAGGCGCTCTACAAGTATCCGCAGGCGGAGTATCCCTACGCGCGCCTGCTCGAAGAGAATCGCCGGCGCGGCCGGGAGCAGCCCGAGTTCGAGCTGCTCGACACCGGAATCTTCGAGGGCGGCCGCTACTTCGACGTCTTCGTCGAATACGCCAAGGCGTCGACCGAAGACATCCTCGTCCAGATCGAGGCGTTCAACCGGGGCCCGGAGGCCGCGACTCTGGATCTGCTCCCGACGATCTGGTTCCGCAACACCTGGTCCTGGGACGGCTCGGCCCGCCCGTCGCTCGCGGCGGAGGGCCGCTCGGGGCGGATCGTCCTGGAGGATCCGTACTACGGACGGCGCTACCTGCACGGCCCCGCGGACGCCGAGTTGCTCTTCACCGAGAACGAAACCAACATCGAGCGGCTCTTCGGCTCGCCCAACGCGTCTCCGTACGTGAAGGACGCTTTCGGCTCCTTGCTCGTAGGAAGGCGCCGCGACGCCGTCAATCCCGCGCGCCGCGGCACGAAGGCGGCGGCGTGGAAGCGCATCGAGATTCCCGCGGCTGGGAGTGCGCGCGTGCGACTGCGCTTCACGGAGGAGGCCTGGGAGAAGAAGGATCCCCTCGGCGCCGACTTCGACGCGGTTCTGGCGCGGTGCCGCAGGGAGGCCGACGAGTTCTACGGCGCGGTGATCTCCCCGCACCTCCCGGAGGACGAGCGCCTCGTGATGCGCCAGGCGTTCGCGGGCATGATCTGGTCCAAGCAGTATTACGCCTACGATGTCCGTCGCTGGCTCTTCGGCGACCCGGCCGAGCCTCCTCCACCGCAGTCCAGACGCCACGGCCGCAACAGCCAGTGGAAACACGTCTACACGGCCGACGTGCTCTCCATGCCGGACGCCTGGGAGTTTCCATGGTTCGCCGCCTGGGACCTCGCGTTTCACTGCGTCGTTCTCTCGCTGGTGGACGCGAGCTTCGCCAAGGACCAGCTGATCCTGATGCTGCGCGAGTGGTACATGCACCCCAACGGCCAGCTTCCCGCGTACGAATGGGCGTTCGGAGACGTCAATCCGCCCGTGCACGCCTGGGCGGCCTTGCGCGTGTACCAGATCGAGCGGCGCCGGACTGGAAAGGGCGACCGCCGGTTTCTCGTGCGCGTCTTTCACAAGCTGCTGCTGAATTTCGACTGGTGGGTCAATCGGAAGGACGCACTCGGCAACAACATCTTCCAGGGCGGCTTCCTCGGCCTCGACAACATCGGTGTCTTCGACCGCAACACGCCGATGCCGCCGGGGTTCGTGCTCGGGCAGGCCGACGGCACGAGCTGGATGGCGATGTACTGCCTGAACCTCCTCGGCATGGCCCTCGAGCTCGCGGCGGAGGATCCGGCGTACGAGGACGTCGCGAGCAAGTTCTGGGAGCACTTCGTCAACATCGCGCACTCTGCGCAGCACATGGGGGAAGAGAGCTTCAACCTCTGGGACGACGAGGACGGGTTTTTCTACGACGCCGTGCGTCTGCCCGACGGAACGCACCGGCTGATCCGCATCCGCTCGCTCGTGGGGCTGATTCCGCTGACGGCCGTCGTGACCGGCGACTCGAAGGTCCTGGACCGTTTCCCGGGCTTCAAGCGCCGGACGCAGTGGTTCATCGAGAATCGGCCGGACTTGATCTCGAGCTGCGCCTCGATGACCGCGCGCGGCGAAGAGCAGCGGATCCTGTTCTCGGTCGCGACCCCCGACAAGCTGCGCCGGATGCTGTCGTACATGCTCGACGAGAACGAGTTCCTTTCTCCGCACGGAATCCGGTCCGTGTCCCGGTACCACCTGAAGCATCCCTACGAGATCGACATCGGCGGTGTCCAGCGCCGCCTGGACTACGAGCCCGGGGAGGCCACCAGCAACCTGTTCGGTGGCAACTCGAACTGGCGAGGTCCCATCTGGTTCCCGTTGAACTACCTGATCCTCGAGTCGCTCCGCCGCTATCACCAGTACTTCGGCGACGATTTCAAAGTCGAGTGCCCCACCGGCTCGGGAAAGATGCTCACCCTGCGCCAGGTCTACCAGGAGCTCGCGCGGAGGCTGTCGCAGCTCTTCCTTCCCGACGCCTCGGGAGAGCGGCCCGTCTTCCACGGGATCGACATCTACAAGAACGATCCGCACTGGAAGAATCTGGTCCTCTTCCACGAGTACTTCCACGGCGACACCGGCAAGGGGCTCGGGGCATCGCACCAGACCGGTTGGACGGGTCTGGTCGCAAAGCTCCTCGACGAGCTCGCCGGCGAGACGTTTCCGTTCGCCGGTCTCGAGGAGAAGCCGGAGGCCGGCTAAGGAGCGCGATGCCGGAGAACCGCGTCTCCTGGAGCTCGGAAGACAGCCGGGATTTCTTGCAGGAGCGCATCGCTCTCTTCGCACGCACGAACTTCTTCATCCTCGGCTTCTTTTTTCTGGCCGGATGGCTGGTCGCGGCCCTCTGGGCGCCGCACACGCTGCTCGGGAGACTGCCGCTGACGCCGGCGTACCTGTTCGAGCTGGGCTCGATCACGGTGTACCTCGCGATGTGGCTGGCCACGCGCGGCGGAGCCCTCCCGGGAAGTGTTCTGCGAACGATCGACGGCCTGGGCACTTGCCTGGCCATGTGGGGAATCCTCGGCCTGTGCGCGATGAATCCCGTCGTTCTCCGGCCGGATCTTCTCGCGGTCATCGGCCTGATGGGCGTCTTGCTCTACCGTGCGGCGCTCATCCCCAGCGAGCCCCGGCGTACGGCCTGGATCTCCGGCGTCGCCGTCGCGCCTCTGCCGTTCATGACGTACGCGATCTACACGCGGCAGACCTCGTTGGCCGCCCCGGCGGTGGCATACGCGGTCTACTCTCTTCTCTTCGCCGGACTCATCCTGGTGCTCACGACGGTGGTCTCGAAGATCATCTATGGCCTGCGCCAGACGATCCGGGAGGCGCGGAAGCTCGGCCCATACACGCTCGTCGAGAAGATCGGCGAGGGAGGCATGGGCGCCGTCTACCGGGCGAAGCACGCGCTGCTGCGCCGGCCGACCGCGATCAAGATCCTGCCGCCCGAGCGCGCCGGACAGATCGACCTCGCGCGCTTCGAGCGCGAGGTGCAGATGACGTCGCAGCTGACCTCGCCCCACACGGTCTCGATCTACGACTACGGCCGCACGCCCGACGGCCTCTTCTATTACGCGATGGAATACCTCGACGGCATCGACCTCGAGGACATGGTGCGCCGCGACGGGCCGATGCCTCCGGGGCGCGTGGTCGCGGTGCTCCGCCAGGTCTGCGAGGCCCTGGAGGAAGCGCATCGCGTGGGCCTGATCCACCGCGACATCAAGCCGTCCAACATCCTCTTGTGCGAGCGCGGCGGGCGGTTCGACGTCGCGAAGGTCGTGGACTTCGGCCTGGTCAAGAGCGTGGCCGGGGCGGAGTCCGGAGTGACGCTGGAGAACACCGTGCCGGGGACGCCGCAGTACATGTCGCCCGAGTCGCTGCGCTCCTCGGAGGCGATCGACGCGCGGAGCGACCTCTACGCCCTCGGCGCCACCGCGTACTTCCTCCTGACCGGCTCGCCGGTCTTCGAGGGCCCGCTCGCCGAAATCTTCGCCAAGCACCTGAAGGACGTCCCCGTTCCGCCGTCCGTGCGATCGGGCCGTCCGATCCCGGCGTCGCTCGAAGCCGTCGTCCTCGCGGCGCTCGCGAAGGCGCCGGACGATCGCCCCGAGAGCGCTCGCGCCTTCGAGGAGGCGCTCGCGGCCTGCCGCCACGTGCCCGCGTGGACGCCCGCGGAAGCCGCCGCGTGGTGGAAAGAGCGAGGCGCCCGCATCAAGGCGGCGCGCCACGGAGCCGCCGAGGAGATTCGCGCCGGCTCGAAGACGGTTGCGGCTCGATCGCCATCGCCGTGACCTCGCTGACGAGGGTCATCGTCCCCCGGACGTACTCCATCCAGAAAGGGTAGTGCGGCGGTTCGCCGCGGACGCGCTGGAGGATCCGAGACGATCCGTCGTCGGCGCGGATGAGCACCTCCAGGGCGTCCTGAGTTCCGACCGGCGTGGACACCGGGCGCCGGCCCGTGACCGTCAGAGTCATCGGCTTGACGCGGGAGGCTTCCTTTCCGGACCAGCGGTCCACGCTGTGAAACCAAGCCGTGTAGCCGGGCTTCAGCGGAAGGCTCGCCACGAACACTCGCAATCCCGGGCCCTCCGGCATCACCGGGGTGGAGAGCGGGATCCGTTCGGTCGTGGTTCCGGCGTCGTCGACACGGCGGAGCGTGACTTCGTCCCGGGTGAAGTCGAGGTCGAGCGAGAGGCCCGGATTGCGCATCACGCTGCGGAGGGGGACCAGGGTCTCGGCGTCGATGTCGTACAGATCGAAGTCGTTCGTCGAGCTCGCCGCCGGGTCGTCGGCATAGTGAGTCACGCGCCAGGTCGGCCGGTTCTTGAAGGTGGCGCGCGTGACCGCCTCGATCATTCCGCTTGCTCCGCCGGCCTCGTTCGTACCGATGCGCCAGACCAACATGGCCGGCCGGATCTGCGCGGGCCGAGGAACGGGCGCCGCGGCCGGAACACCCGCAAGAAGAGCGAGTCCGAGGCAGACGATCTCGAGCACGTGCGGATCTTGGCACACGGGTTCCGCCAAGGTCTGATAAGAATCATCGCGTGACGTTCGCGGGAAGGGTGGTCCTGGTGGCCGGCGGCACGGGCGGACTGGGCCGCGCGGTCAGCCTCGCGTTTCTCGAAGCGGGCGCGAACGTCGTCGCGACCTGCCGCAAGGCGGGGGAGCTCGAAGCGCTGCAGGCCGCGGCGGGCGAGAGCGTGTCGCGGCTCGACGGCCGCGCGCTCGACGTGACGGCGGAGTCCGCCGTGCGCGGATGGATCGCCGACGTTCGCTCCCGGCACGGACGCGTGGATGCTCTGGTGAACACGGTCGGCGGGTACGCGGGCGGGAAGAAGCTCTGGGAAGAAGACGCCGGCGTGTTGGATCGGATGCTGGACCTGAACCTGCGGTCGGGCTGGGCTCTCTCTCGCGCCGTCGTGCCGGTGATGCTCGCGCAGGGCCATGGCGCCATCGTCAACGTCGCCTCGAAGGCGGCGTTCGAGCACGCCTCCGACAACGCCGCGTACGCCGCTTCGAAGGCCGCCGCCGTCGCCCTGCTGGACTCTCTCGCCGAGGAGCTGCGCGGCACGGGTGTGCGCGCCAACTCAATCGTTCCGAGCATCATCGACACCGAGGCGAACCGCAGGGCGATGCCCGGGGCGAATTTCGCGAAGTGGCCCAGGCCCGAAGAGATCGCCCGCGTCATCCTCTATCTCTGCAGCGACGACGCGGCCGTGGTCCACGGCGCCGCGATCCCGGTGTACGGGAACCGCTGAAGCGGCGGAGTGCGGTCTGGGCGATGTGATCGCGCGCACCTCGAGGTCACCGTCCGTCGCCACCGGCTGCGCAAAAAATTGGCGCTGAGTCCCCGGGCACCTCGCAAATTCCGTCGACACTCCACGTCGGCGCTCGAAAACCCCAATAAAGACGGGCCTTTCCGAGTGGCCTGGCCGTTGCAGTAACGCCGCCGGCGTTCCACTCGAAGTGCGCGCAGGACCGATGGGGCCTCGGGTCTCAGACTGCGTGAGCCCGCGGTGTGACGCAGGACAGTCGCAACGAACCGAAGGAGTGCCGATGAAAGTCTCTGGCGCGGGTCGGATCCTGGCTCTTCTCCTCGTCCTTCCGAGCGCTCTGCTCGGTCAGGACGCTCCGGAATCGGCGGTGCGGAACTGGTCCGCTCCTCCGTACTGGCAGCCGCAGGCGCGGGGCACTTCGGGCTCCGCGCAGGTCTCGCTGAAGTCGGCGGAAGCCGCCGAGGTCGTCGCGGCGCCGCTGCCGTTCGTGGCTCTCAGCCCGTGCCGCCTCGTGGACACACGTCCGGAGAACGGATTCGCGCCGCCTTTCGGTCCGCCGGCGATGGCTCCGAGCACGCCGCGCGATTTCCCGGTCGCGGGACAATGCGGCGTCCCGGTCGGCGCGACCGCCGTGTCGTTCAACTTCACCGTTGTGCGGACGCTGGGTCTCGGCTGGCTCGCGACGTACCCGGAGGGTGAAGCCTGGGGCGGCACGTCCACGCTCAATTACGTTTCGGGACAGATCGTCGCGAACAACGCAGTCGTGGCACTCGGCGCTACCGGAGAGATCTCGGCGTTCGTCTCCAACTCGCAGGCCGACTTGATCATCGACATCAACGGCTACTACGGCGGAACGCTGGTCACTTCGGTCAACGGCCTCTCCGGCGACCTCACGCTCGTCGAGGGCGACAACATCACGATCACGCCGTCGGGCAATACGCTGACGGTCAGCGCGTCCGGGCAGACCGGACCTCAGGGACCCCCGGGACCGCAGGGACCTCCGGGACCGCAGGGCGTGCAGGGCATCCAGGGTATCCAGGGCATCCAGGGTCCGCAGGGCGACCAGGGTATCCAGGGTCCGCAGGGCGCGTCCTTCAGCTTCCACGGCGCCTGGGACGGCGGAACGACCTACTCCACGCTCCAGACGGTTTCCTTCGGCGGATCGAGCTGGGTCTCGCTCGTCGACAACAACACGGGCAACCAGCCCGACACGAGCCCGGCGCAGTGGGCCCTCGTCGCGCAGAAAGGCGACAAGGGCGACAAGGGTGACAAGGGCGACACGGGCGACACGGGTGCTCAGGGTGTCCAGGGTATCCAGGGCATTCAGGGTCCGCAGGGCGACCAGGGCGTGCAGGGTGACCCGGGTCAGCAGGGCGCGTCCTTCAGCTACCTCGGTGCGTGGGACGGCGGAACGACCTATTCCACGCTTCAGACGGTTTCCTTCGGCGGATCGAGCTGGGTCTCGCTCGTCGACAACAACTCCGGCAATCAGCCCGACACGAGCCCAGCGCAATGGGCCCTCGTCGCGCAGAAGGGCGACAAAGGCGACAAGGGCGACAAGGGCGATACGGGCGACACGGGTGCTCAGGGTGTCCAGGGTATCCAGGGCATCCAGGGACCGCAGGGTGATCCGGGTGTCCAGGGCGACCAGGGACCGCAGGGCGCGTCGTTCAGCTACCTCGGCGCCTGGGATTCGGGCACGGCGTACGACACCCTTCAGACGGTTTCCTTCGGCGGATCGAGCTGGGTCTCGCTCGTCGGCGGCAACACCGGCAATCAGCCCGACACGAGCCCGGCGCAGTGGGGACTGATCGCGCAGAAGGGCGACAAGGGTGACAAGGGCGACAAGGGCGATAAGGGCGACCAGGGTGACCAGGGCATCCAGGGCGTCAAGGGTGACAAGGGCGACCAGGGCATCCAGGGCATCCAGGGCATCCAGGGCGTCAAGGGTGACAAAGGTGACAAGGGCGACAAGGGCGACACGGGCATTCAAGGCCCTCCGGGTCCGTCGGGCGCCGGCAAGATGGTCTACTACGCGAAGCACACCTTTAACCTGAACAACAGCGGGGCAACCCAGTGGTTCAGCCCGATTCACACTGACGAAGCGAACAGCGAGAGTTGGGAAGTGGTCGGCGTCATCGCGTCCCCCTGCACGATGACCACGCTCGCGGTGAAGGTGAGCACGCCGGGCCTGGAGCCGGGCCTCACGGTCAACTTCACGATGCGCAAGGGAACGTCACTCGCCATCATGGCCGATACGGGTCTCTCTTGCGGAGTGACCTCGGCCGCGACATTCTGCACAGACACAGACTCCGTCTCGATGAACGCGGGCGACTTGTTTACTCTGCGGGTCAATTACAACTCGGGATCCTCGGGTGGTGCGGACGTGTTCTTCACGAATCTCATCTGCAACTGAGAATTCCTCCAGATCGTGTCGTCGAACCGCCGCCCTTCGGGGCGGCGGTTTCTTTTTGCGGCCTAGCCTCGGCGAAGATCCCTGAGAGCGTCTTTGCCAACCCACCGCGCGGCCGGCTCCGTCGAGGCCGAGAGCTTCTCCGCCAGCGCGAGGGCTGCCGCTCGGAGCGCCCGGTTGCGTTTACCGACTGATCGCAGGGCCCAGCTGATACCCTTCTTGACGAAGTTTCGGCCGTCGTCCGCGGCGCCCTCGATCAGCGGGAGACAACGCAGGAAGGCGGCGTCATCCGAGGTCTTGTCGTGGAGCGCGACGCTCGCCAGGAGCGCGAAGGCCGCGCGCTTGCCGAATTCGTCTTTCTTCTTCGACCACTTCGCAATCCTCGCGAATGCGTGCGGCGTGCGGTCGAACAGAACGAAGCAGACCGTATCGGGCACGGCCCAGTTGTCGAAGCCCTTGCACCAGCGGTCCATCTGCGTCGGCGTCACCCGCTCGGGCTCATCGACATAGGCCGCCAGAAGCCTCGCCTCGTACCATCCTGTGGTCCAGAGCGCTTCCGCGAGATCGTGGTCCTTTCCGAGGCTCTTCGCGAGCTTCTGGACCTGATTCATCGGGACGCCGAAGGCCTTGTCCGACGGGATCGCGTAGCGCGCCATGCCGTCGCGGACGGACTTCGTGCCGAGGCGTTTGAGCGAAGCGACCGCGGCCTTCGCGCGGCTGGCGGGAGACGCCTTCGCTGCGCCGCTCTTTCTCGAGCGAGTCTGTGTATCCTTCACGGAGCCCCTCCGCCGTTCAGCGCGTCGGGATCGCCGCGAGGACTTGCTCCAGGCGGTCGTAGCCGGCGGCAACCCCCTGCTCCATCGGCGATTGGAGAGCGGTGTCGCGCGCTTCGCG